>ERZ779843.158-NODE-158-length-106854-cov-20.916572_pt1 | contig 106854 bp, 84 predicted proteins | sample MGYA00511560_ERZ779843 | MGnify/ENA primary metagenome ERZ779843 (study PRJEB29588, sample SAMEA2158062) | human gut metagenome | biome: human gut; feature: human-associated habitat; material: faeces | place: Denmark | collected 2008/2010 ... | reverse complement strand
ACTATAAATTATAGAAAAAGGTTGTGCCAACGTTTTGACACAACCTCTTTTTTGTTATACTTTATAGAGTTATTTAATAGCAAACTTATAAAATGATGCTTTTTTAGATAAAAAAGTAACGAATTTGTTTGTGTGCTACGAAATTATCTATACCTTTGCACCGTTATAATAAAAACAAGAAGATAAAAATGATACAGAAATTTACATATATTCTACTGTGTGGTATTATTATTCTACTGGCAAGGTTTAGTGGAAGTGAGTGCTGTGCGTGAATATATGTAACGATTAGAATATTCGAAAGCCTTTCTCACTTCCAAGTGTGAAAGGCTTTTTTTAATGGCAATAATTTATAAAAACTATAAGAAATGAGTGACAAGTTATTTATTTTCGACACAACGCTCCGCGATGGCGAGCAGGTTCCGGGATGCCAATTGAACACAGTGGAAAAGATTCAGGTAGCAAAGGCATTGGAACTGCTGGGCGTGGATGTTATTGAAGCCGGATTCCCGATTTCCAGTCCGGGAGATTTCAACTCTGTTATTGAAATATCCAAAGCGGTGACATGGCCTACTATTTGCGCATTAACCCGTGCGGTACAAAAAGATATAGATGTAGCTGCGGATGCTCTGAAGTTTGCCAAGCACAAACGTATTCATACAGGTATCGGTACATCGGATTCGCATATCAAGTATAAATTCAATTCCAATCGTGAGGAAATCATCGAGCGTGCAGTAGCTGCCGTGAAGTATGCCCGCCGTTACGTGGATGATGTAGAGTTCTATGCAGAAGATGCAGGCCGTACGGACAATGAATATCTGGCTCGTGTGGTGGAAGCTGTAATTAAAGCGGGTGCTACAGTAGTGAACATTCCGGATACGACCGGTTACTGTCTGCCGGATGAATATGGAGCGAAGATCAAGTATTTGATGGAGCATGTGAGTGGTATTGAGAAAGCGATTCTTTCTACGCACTGTCATAATGACTTGGGAATGGCTACTGCAAATACGATGGCCGGTGTACTGAATGGTGCCCGCCAGGTAGAGGTTACTATCAATGGTATCGGTGAACGCGCAGGTAATACTTCGCTTGAGGAAGTAGCTATGATTATCAAATGCCATAAAGATATTGAAATTGAAACGAACATCAATACACAGAAGATTTATCCGACAAGCCGCATGGTTTCAAGCTTGATGAACATGCCGGTGCAGCCTAACAAAGCTATCGTAGGTCGTAATGCCTTTGCACACTCATCGGGTATCCATCAGGATGGTGTGTTGAAGAATGTGCAGACTTACGAAATTATCGACCCACACGATGTGGGTATCGACGATAATTCTATCGTATTGACTGCCCGTAGCGGGCGTGCTGCCTTGAAGAACCGTTTACAGGTATTAGGCGTGGAGCTTGAACAGGAACAACTGGACAACGTATATGAAGCTTTCCTGAAATTGGCGGATAAGAAGAAGGATATTAATGATGATGATATCCTGGTACTTGCCGGTGCAGACCGTACACAGAACCACCGCGTGAAACTGGAATATCTGCAAGTGACCAGTGGAGTAGGTGTACGTTCGGTTGCCAGTCTGGGACTGAATATCTCCGGTGAAAAGTTTGAAGCGGCTGCCAGTGGAAACGGTCCGGTAGATGCAGCGATAAAGGCTTTAAAGAAGATCATCGACCGCCACATGACACTGAAGGAATTTACTATTCAGGCTATCAGCAAAGGTAGTGACGATATGGGTAAGGTGCACATGCAGGTGGAATATGATAATCATATCTATTATGGTTTCGGTGCGAATACGGATATTATTGCCGCATCGGTAGAAGCTTATATCGATTGTATCAATAAGTTCAAATCATAAGACTAACCTCAATTATAAATCGTAAAATCGTAATAAATCTGATGAATACATTATTTGATAAAATCTGGGATGCCCACGTGGTTCAGCAAGTGGAAGATGGTCCCACACAGTTATATATAGATCGCCTTTATTGCCATGAAGTAACCAGTCCGCAGGCTTTTGCGGGAATGCGTGCACGCGGTATCCAATGTTTCCGTCCGGAAAAGATTGTTTGTATGCCCGACCATAATACGCCGACCCACGATCAGGACAAGCCGATTGAAGATCCGATCTCCAAAACACAGGTGGATACACTGGCCAAGAATGCGGAAGATTTCGGATTGACACATTTCGGCATGTTGCATAAGAAGAATGGTATCATCCATGTGGTAGGTCCGGAAAGAGGCTTGACATTGCCGGGAATGACGATTGTGTGTGGTGACTCGCATACTTCAACCCACGGTGCGATGGGAGCAGTGGCTTTTGGTATCGGTACAAGTGAGGTCGAAATGGTAATGGCTTCACAATGTATCTTGCAGACACGCCCCAAGACAATGCGTATCACAGTGGATGGAAAACTGGGTAAAGGTGTGACGGCAAAAGATATTGCTCTTTATATGATGTCTAAAATGACAACGAGCGGTGCAACCGGTTATTTTGTGGAATATGCCGGAGAAGCAGTTTGCAGTCTGAGCATGGAAGGACGCCTGACGCTGTGCAACCTGAGTATAGAAATGGGTGCACGTGGTGGTATGGTGGCACCGGATGAAGTGACATTCGAATATATCAAAGGCCGTGAATATGCTCCGGCAGGTGAGGAATGGGAGAAGGCGTTGGCATACTGGAAGACGTTGAAGAGCGATGAGAATGCTACGTTTGATAAAGAAGTGCATTTTGATGCGGCAGATATCGAACCGATGATTACGTACGGAACAAATCCGGGTATGGGTATGGGTATCACGCAACACATTCCCACGACTGAGGGAATGGGCGAGGCTGCAAAAGCTTCATTCCTGAAATCAATGGATTATATGGGCTTCCAACCCGGTGAGGGAGTATTGGGCAAAAAGATAGATTATGTGTTTTTGGGTGCTTGTACGAATGGACGTATTGAAGATTTCCGTGCTTTCGCCTCGTTAGTGAAAGGCCATAAGAAGGCGGAACATGTGGTTGCCTGGTTGGTACCCGGTTCGTGGATGGTAGATGCACAGATTCGTGAAGAAGGTCTGGATAAGGTATTGGAGGAAGCAGGTTTTGCTATCCGCCAGCCGGGATGTTCGGCTTGTCTGGCAATGAATGATGATAAGGTGCCTGCCGGAATGTATGCGGTTTCTACAAGTAACCGTAATTTTGAAGGTCGTCAGGGACCGGGTTCACGCACATTGCTTGCCAGTCCGCTGGTAGCGGCTGCGGCAGCAGTGACGGGAGTGATTACGGACCCGAGAGAACTGATGTAATTTCAGTCCTCTTGGCAGAAGTCATTAATAATAAGTATTTCAAAATCAAAGATAAGAAACAATGAAACAGAAATTCAATATCATCACCAGTACTTGTGTGCCTCTCCCGTTGGAGAATGTAGATACAGACCAGATCATTCCTGCACGTTTTCTGAAAGCTACGACTAAAGAAGGCTTCGGAGAGAATCTGTTCCGTGACTGGCGGTATGACAAACAAGGAAACAAAATCGACTCTTTCGTTCTGAATGATCCGACCTATAGCGGACAGGTGCTTGTAGCCGGAAAGAACTTCGGTTCGGGCAGTAGCCGCGAGCATGCAGCATGGGCCATTGCAGATTATGGTTTCCGCGTGGTAGTCAGCAGTTTCTTTGCAGATATCCACAAGAATAATGAACTGAATAATTTCGTATTGCCTGTAGTGGTGAGCGAACCGTTCCTGAAAGAATTGTTTGATTCCATTGCCGCTGATCCGAAAACGGAGGTAGTGGTGAACCTGCCGGAACAGACAATCACCAACAAGGCAACAGGCAAAAGTGAGACTTTCGAAATCAATGCTTACAAGAAACATTGCCTGATGAATGGCCTGGATGACATCGATTTCCTGGTAGAGAATAAAGATAAAATAGAAGCGTGGGAAAATAAAAATGAAGTATAAACAGCCCCAAATAGAAATCATGGACACCACGCTCCGCGACGGTGAGCAAACCAGCGGTGTGTCGTTCGTTCCCCATGAAAAGCTGATGATAGCACGTCTGCTACTGGAAGAACTGAAAGTAGACAGGGTGGAAGTAGCTTCGGCACGGGTTTCGGATGGTGAGTTCGACGCAGTCAAGATGATATGTGACTGGGCCGCGCGGCGTAATTTATTGCCCCGGGTGGAGGTGTTGGGTTTCGTAGACGGGCATACGTCGGTAGACTGGATACACGCTACCGGCTGCCGCGTCATTAATCTTCTGTGCAAAGGTTCGCTGAAGCATTGCACATGTCAGTTGAGAAAGACCCCTGAAGAACATATCGAGGATATTATTGGCGTAGTGAATTATGCCAATGAGCAGGATATGGAGGTGAATATTTATCTGGAAGACTGGAGCAACGGGATGAAAGATTCTCCGGAGTATGTCTTCCAGATGGTGGATGCACTGATGCACACGAATATCAAACGGTATATGTTGCCTGATACATTGGGTGTGCTGAATCCGTTGCAGGTCATCGAATATATGCGGAAGATGGTGAAGCGCTATCCGCATGCTCACTTCGATTTCCATCCGCATAATGACTACGACCTGGCAGTGAGCAATGTGCTGGCTGCCGTGCTGAGTGGTGCGAAGGGACTTCATACCACGATCAACGGTCTGGGCGAACGTGCTGGTAATGCACCGTTATCCAGTGTGCAGGCCATTCTGAAAGATCATTTCAATGCTATCACTAACATTGACGAAGGCCGTCTGAATGAAGTCAGCCGGGTGGTTGAATCTTATTCGGGTATCGCCATACCCGCCAATAAACCGATTGTAGGTGAAAATGTGTTCACGCAGGTAGCGGGGGTGCATGCCGATGGAGACAATAAGAGTAACCTTTATTGCAACGACCTGTTACCCGAGCGTTTCGGACGTAAGCGGGAGTATGCACTGGGTAAGAACAGTGGTAAGGCGAACATCCGTAAGAATCTGGAAGATCTGGGACTGACGCTGGATGAGGATTCCATGCGTAAGGTGACGGAACGGATTATCGAGTTGGGTGACAAGAAAGAACTGGTTACCCAGGAAGATTTGCCTTATATCGTTTCGGATGTACTGAAGCACGGAGTGATGAATGAGAAAGTGAAGCTGAAGACATACATCGTGAACCTTGCTTACGGTTTGAAGCCGATGGCTACGCTGAAGATTGAAATCAACGGGCAGGAGTTTGAAGAAAGTTCCAGCGGTGACGGTCAGTATGATGCTTTTGTGCGTGCCTTGCGTAAGATTTATAAAGTGACATTGGGACGTAAATTTCCCATGCTGACGAACTATGCCGTAACCATCCCTCCCGGCGGGCGTACCGATGCTTTTGTGCAGACAGTGATTACTTGGAGCTATGACGGCACGGTGTTCCGTACACGCGGACTGGATGCCGACCAGACGGAGGCAGCGATTAAAGCGACAATGAAGATGCTGAATATCATTGAGGATGACTATGAACTTAAAAAATCAGAATGATGAACCCAGTTGAGAAAAAGAAATCATTCTTTGAAAATCATCCGAAGGTGTGTTATGCGCTGTATGCAGTCTTGCTCTTTGCTTTCAATCTCTTTCTGCGTTGGAAGGATAGGGAATTGAGTGCGGACGAATATTTCATCTCTGCTATCAATACCCTTATACTAACAGCGGGTTTTGTGTGGGGCGACCGTTATCGTCGCAAAAATCTTGTGAATCAGAAGAAAATAGAAGAATACCTAAAAAATAAAGAAAACAATGGATTTTAAAATTGCAGTATTAGCCGGTGACGGCATTGGCCCGGAGATTTCCACCGTAGGTGTGGACGTAATGACCGCCGTATGTGAGAAGTTCGGACATAAAGTAAACTACGAATATGCCATCTGCGGTGCAGATGCTATCGACAAAGTGGGCGATCCGTTTCCCGAAGCTACTTATGAAGTTTGTAAAAACGCAGATGCTGTTTTGTTCTCGGCTGTAGGCGACCCGAAATTCGACAATGATCCTACTGCCAAAGTACGCCCCGAACAGGGTCTGCTGGCTATGCGTAAGAAACTGGGGTTGTTTGCCAATATCCGTCCGGTACAAACTTTCAAATGTCTGCTCCATAAATCACCGCTTCGTGCAGAACTGGTGGATGGCGCAGATTTTCTTTGTATCCGCGAACTGACCGGCGGTATGTATTTCGGTGAGAAGTATCAGGACAACGACAAAGCGTATGATACCAATATGTACACTCGTCCGGAGATTGAACGTATTCTGAAAGTTGGTTTCGAGTATGCCATGAAACGCAATAAGCACCTCACGGTGGTAGATAAAGCCAATGTGCTCGCATCTTCACGCCTGTGGAGACAGATTGCCCAGGAAATGGCACCGCAATATCCTGAAGTGACTACGGACTATATGTTCGTGGACAATGCAGCCATGAAGATGATTCAGGAGCCTAAATTCTTTGATGTAATGGTTACCGAAAATACATTCGGTGATATCCTTACGGATGAAGGTTCTGTAATCAGTGGCTCTATGGGATTGCTTCCTTCGGCTTCTACAGGCGAAAGCACTCCTGTATTCGAACCGATCCACGGTTCATGGCCACAAGCTAAAGGTTTGAATATCGCTAACCCGTTGGCGCAAATCCTTTCGGCTGCCATGTTATTCGAATATTTCAATTTGCTGGAAGAAGGCGCATTGATTCGCAAAGCTGTAGATGCTTCTTTGGATGCTAACGTCCGTACACCGGAAATTCAGGTAGAAGGTGGTGCGAAGTATGGTACCAAAGAAGTAGGAGCATGGGTGGTAGATTATATCAAACGTAGCTAATCTTCGGCAAATACGGCTTCGCAATGTTCGCCCGGAACTTCAAACTCCAGGGTGGCATGGCCGATGCCGAAATCTTCAAGCCGGTGGCGGATAAGATGTTTCACCTCTTGCATACCTTCCGGTTGCTTTAAAACAATATGGGCTGTCAGTGCATTCTCTGTGGTGCTGATGGCCCATATATGTATATGGTGAACGTCATCAACACCGGGAAGGGCACGGATGGCTTTTACTACTTTTTGACTGTCTATACTTGTGGGTACGCCATCCAGCGTTAGGCGAAGACTGTCATGCAGTAAATTCCACGTAGAGATGAGAATGACAACAGCCACAATCAGACCGATAATCGGGTCGATAATATACCAGCCGGTCCGGCTGATAACGATACCTGCCACTAATACTCCCACTGATACCAAAGCATCTGCCGCCATATGCAGATAAGCTCCTTTTACGTTCAGGTCTTTTTCCTTATCTTTCATAAAGAGGAAAGCCGTGAATGCATTGATAAGTACACCCACACCTGCTACCCAGGCAATGGCTCCACCGGGAACAACTGCCGGATTACTCAGCTTATGAATACTTTCGATGACAATGGCGCCTACAGCTACCAGCAAAATAACTGCATTAAGCAAGGATACCAGGATTGTACTTTTTTTATAACCATACGTATATCGTTCATTGGCTTTGACTTTGGCCAGACGGAAAGCCAGCAATGCCAGCACGAGACTGACTACATCGCTTAAATTGTGTCCTGCATCGGAAAGCAGCGCGAGGGAATCGAACCAGAAACCGGCTGCAAACTCTATGACGACAAAAGCTAAATTGAGAACAATGCCTATAATAAATGCCTTGTTCAGCGACTCTGCGTTGATGGCATGGCTATGCTGATGTGAATGTTCGTGTGACATATATTTAATAAGGTGTAAGAGTTCTATAAATTTTATTATGCAAATTTACGTGATAGAAATGTAACACTTGAGCAGCGAAATAGTTTTTTATCTATCTTTGCTTAGAAACGAAGATAAGCTGTACCTCTGCATAAAAAATGAACGAGTTCATTTTATTCTGCTTTCGGTTTGCATTATCTTTGTACAAAGATACCTGCAAGTGAGGATATTTAATAATTAGATTGTTATGGCAAAAATAGCAAAGAACCTGACGGAACTTATCGGTCGCACTCCGCTTATGGAATTAGCGGAATACAGTCGTAAATATGGACTGAAACAGAATATTATCGCAAAGTTGGAAGCGTTCAATCCGGCTGGGAGTGTGAAAGATCGTGTGGCGCTTGCCATGATCGAAGATGCAGAAGCGCGCGGAGCACTGAAGCCCGGTGCGACGATTATAGAGCCTACCAGTGGAAATACCGGTGTGGGACTGGCGATGGTTGCTACAATCAAAGGATATCACCTGATGCTCACGATGCCCGAAACCATGAGTATAGAGCGTCGTAATCTGCTGAAAGCACTGGGTGCTGAAATTGTACTGACAGATGGATTGACCGGTATGGCAGGCTCCATTGCAAAAGCGCAGGAGTTGAGGGCGTCTATTCCTGGTTCAATCATCCTTCAACAATTTGAAAATCCTTCTAACGCACAGATTCATACGCTCACTACAGGTGAAGAAATCTGGACGGATACGGACGGAAAAGTGGATGTCTTTGTAGCCGGAGTGGGAACAGGCGGAACTATCTGTGGAGTGGCACGTGCCTTGAAAAAACATAATCCGGATGTGTATATTGTTGCCGTAGAACCGGAATCATCTCCTGTATTGGAAGGCGGAGTGGAAGGGCCACATCGTATTCAGGGAATCGGAGCCAATTTTATTCCTGCTATTTATGATGCCTCCGTTGTAGATGAAGTGCTTCCTGTGCCCGATGATGAAGCAATTCGTGGCGGACGCGAGTTGGCGTCTACCGAAGGATTACTGGCGGGCATATCTTCCGGTGCAGCTGTATATGCAGCGCGTTTGCTGGCACAACGTCCGGATTTTGCGGATCAGAAGATTGTAGTTCTTCTGCCTGATACGGGAGAGCGTTATCTGTCGACAGAGCTGTTTGCATTTGAAACTTATCCTCTGGATTAGTTATCCTTATTAAACGTTTCGTTGCATATTAGGGAACAAAATGTTTCCTCGTGTGGAACAAATAGTTTCAAGCGATGAAACCAGCAGTTTCTCGGTGTGAAACCAGGAGTTTCAAGCAATGAAACTAATAGTTCCAAGTAATGAAACTAACGGTTTCAAGTAATGAAACAAATGATTCCCTTCCTTGAAACATAATCTTTAAATAAATTAAAAATGAAGAAGTCTATTCTTTCTTTCCTTGTATATATAATAGGTGTATCTCCTGTGTTTGCCCAAGCTTACCAGGAACTTGCGGACCGTGCCATTGCTTGTACGGAACAAGATAGTCTGGCACAGGCGGAAAATTATATCCGCCAGGCTTTGAAACTGGAACCTGCTAATCCGCATAATGCCTTATTGTTTTCTAATCTCGGTACTATCCAACGTCGGCAACGGGATTATGATCAGGCTTTAGAATCTTACACGTATGCCTTGAACATTGCTCCACGGGCTGTTCCCATTCTCTTGAATCGTGCCGCACTGAATCTTGAAATGGGACGGAATGAGCAGGCACGTGTAGACTATTCTTTGGTGCTGGATCTGGAAAAGGATAATCGGGAAGCACTCTTGATGCGTGCCTATATTTATGTGACTCAGCGCGATCTCAAATTTGCCCGGGCAGATTATGAACGATTACTGAAGCTCGATCCTCAGAATTATAATGCCCGTTTAGGACTCGCCACTCTGGAGCAAAAAGATGGAAACTTACAGAAAGCCTTGGAGATATTGAATAAGATGCTGGTAGAAGATCCGCAGGATGCAGCCTTATACGTAGCACGTGCAGGAATAGAACAGGATATGCAGCATGTTGATCTGGCAATGATTGATCTGGAAGAAGCTCTAAAATTGAATCCTTCGCAGACGGAAGCCTATCTGATGCGCGGACAGATTTATCTGTCCCAGAAGAAGAAAAATTTGGCAAAGCAGGATTTTGAGAAAGCAATGTCTCTTGGAGTGCCGCAGGCGGATCTCAGGGGATTGCTACAGCAATGCAAATGATAAGTGGTTTACATCTTTAGTATATTATTTATACCATAAGAAATTCCGCAAACGGGTTGTTAAACGTATTTCTTGATTAACTCGACAAAATCCTTCCCGTATTTCTTCTTTTTATATTCACCGATTCCGCTGATATTGCCGAATGCTTCCATTGTAATAGGGCGGGCAGTGCTGAGTAAATGCAATACCTTGTCGGACAGTACAATATAGGCCGGTAGTGCTTCTTGATCTGCAAGCCTTTTCCGTAACGCACGCAGGGCTTCGAAAAGTTCTTCACTTTCCGTGTTCGGTAACCCCAATGGTAGCTCTCTGACCGGAATGGTTGATTTTTTCTTTCGTCCTTTGGCGGGTGCGAACTCTTCACGCCGGATTACTGCCAACCGTGCTTGTGCCCGCCCGAAGAGGACATCACTACCGCTACTTGTTATTTTCAGATGGTTGTTTTCGTTGTATGCTATTTCAAAATAACCCAGTTGTAGCATTTGTAACAAGTAGTCCTGCCAGTCACGGGCAGGAACTTCACGTCCGGCACCGAAAGTTTTCAGTTGCTGGTAGCCTTTCTCCGATACATCCGGAGTATTATTTCCGCGCAAGATATCTACAAGAATACTCGTGCCGATCTGCTGTTCCGTACGGACGATAGCACTTAGAGCTTTTTGTACAATCACAGTTCCGTCAAAACGTTGGGGTGGATTCTTGCAGACATCACAGTTCCCGCAATCCTCTGTAGTGGCTTCACCGAAATAACTCAACAGGATGCGACGCCGGCAAACATCAGCTTCAGCATATTGTTGCATACGTTGTAACTTCTCTAGGTTGATACCTTGTTGACCGCTTTCCGTCGCAAACTTGGTTAATAGAATGAGGTCGGCCAGAGAATAAAATAAGAGAGTATCACTTGGCAACCCATCTCGTCCGGCACGCCCGATCTCCTGGTAAAAACTCTCTATACTCTTAGGCAGATTGTAATGGATGACCCAGCGCACATTACTTTTATCAATTCCCATACCGAAAGCAATCGTGGCACAAACTATTTGTACACGGTCGTTGATGAAATCATCCTGTGCTTCATCCCTTCGGGCGGAGGATAATCCGGCATGATAAACGGCTACACGGAGCCCTTGCTTTTGCAGCATCTGTGCTACTGTCTCCGTTTTGCTGCGACTCATGCAATAGATGATGCCGCTTTCACCGCGATGGCGATTAATGAAATCCAGTATGGCTTTACTCTTTTCTTTCTGTTGGTATCCCCGTTTTACGGTAAGACTCAGGTTGGGGCGGTCGAAAGAAGAGATGAAAACCTTCGGCTGGTTGAGGTGTAACTGCCGTACAATATCTTCACGTGTAATTTTATCTGCTGTAGCTGTAAGAGCTATGACCGGAATATTTGGAAACATCTCGCGTATGAATCCCATTTGTGCATATTCCGGACGGAAATCATGCCCCCATTGTGAAATACAATGCGCTTCATCGATGGCAAATAATGAGATGTGCATATCTCTTAAAAGATAGTTGGCTTCTGCTATTAATTTCTCAGGCGAAATGTAGAGTAATTTCAGCTTTCCTTCCATGCAAGAACGGCGTAGGGCGGCATTTTCCGTCTCGTCGTTACTGCTGTTCAGAGCACCCGCAGCTACACCGTTGGCACAAAGTGATTCCACCTGATCTTTCATCAGGGAAATTAAAGGGGAAACTACGACGGCAGTTCCTTCGCATAACAGGGCCGGAAGCTGGTAACAAATGGACTTTCCACCTCCGGTAGGCATCAATACCAAGGAATCTTTTCCGGCCAGTAATGTGCGGATAATCTCTTCTTGTAAGGGGCGGAAACTATCGTAACCAAAATATCGTTTAAGCGTCTGTATCATTTTCGTTGATAAAGTTTTATCCTGCAAAGGTACATTAATTATTGTATATAAAACAAGCTGATAAACGTATTCATTTTATATCATAACCTCTTTTGCAAAAGTTAAAGTTTCTTATTAAATCGGCTTAAAGACTACTTTTCAACCTTTTTCGTTGTTTATAGATCAAAAATATGTACGAGAAAAGTTGCGTATTAGAAAAAAATGTCAGACTTTTGTAAAGTCTAAAGGAAAATCCTTCGGGCTTTCATTTTTTAACAAACCCTAACCAGTTAATTCAAATGAGTGATTTAGAAAACAAGAATCAGGAAGCGGCTACAAAGAAGCGCCCCTATAACCTGAGAGAGAAAAAAGAGAAGAATGCTGCTTACCGCTCGTTGATTCGTCCGGAATTGGCAGATGAATTGTATGACAAGATATTGAATATCGTGGTTGTGCAGAAGAAGTACAAAGATCCCGATTACTCGGCTAAAGACTTGGCGAAAGAGTTGAAAACCAACACTCGCTATCTGTCTGCTGTAGTAAATTCTCGTTTTGGTATGAACTATTCATGCCTATTGAATGAGTACAGAGTAAAAGATGCTAAGCATTTATTGACGGACAAGAGATATGCCGACAAGAATGTAGAGGAAATTAGCACGATGGTAGGTTTTGCCAACCGTCAGTCTTTCTACGCTGCATTTTACAAAAATGTAGGTGAAACTCCTAACGGATATCGCAAAAAACACGCAGATAAAAAACAATAATTCTGCGTATAACAATGTATAAAAAGGAAATATTCCGGAGCAACTGTTTCGGAATACTTCCTTTTCGTCTTTTCTAAATACCAACTCACATATCTCCCGACACATGAAGAAACAACTAATAGCATGTGCCGCTTTTGCATTGCTGACAGCTTGTAGCGGCTCGAAGACAACAACTGCCGAGGCAGATAAATTTGATTATACAGTGGAACAATTTGCAGACTTACAAATATTACGTTACCGGGTTCCCGGTTTCGAGAACTTGTCGCTCCAACAGAAAGAGCTGGTGTATTACCTTACGGAAGCTGCTTTGCAGGGCCGTGACATTCTCTTCGATCAAAATGGAAAATATAACCTGCGCATTCGTAGAACGTTGGAAGCAGTTTATACAGGATATAAAGGTGACAAAAATACGCCTGATTTTAAGGCGATGGAAGTGTACCTTAAACGTGTGTGGTTCTCTAATGGCATTCACCACCATTATGGCTCTGAGAAGTTCGTGCCTGGTTTTGCTCCCGAATTTTTCAAAGAGGCTATGCTGAGTGTAGATGCCTCTACATTGCCGCTGGCTGAAGGACAAACCGTGGAGCAATTATGTGATGAATTATTTCCGGTTATTTTTGATCCAGCTGTGATGCCGAAACGCGTGAACCAGGCAGCAGGAGAGGACTTAGTGCTGACTTCTGCTTGCAACTATTATGACGGTGTGACGCAGAAAGAAGCTGAAGACTTCTATAATGCAATGAAAGACCCGAAAGATGAAATGCCTGTTTCTTACGGTCTGAACAGTCGTCTGGTGAAGGAAAACGGCAAGATTCAGGAAAAGATCTGGAAAGTGGGTGGTTTGTACGGACAGGCTATCGATAAGATTGTATACTGGCTGAAGAAAGCGGAAGGCGTAGCTGAAAATCCGGAACAGAAGGCTGTGATTGCCGAACTGATAAAGTTTTATGAGACCGGTGATCTGAAGACTTTTGATGAATATGCTATCCTTTGGGTGAAAGATTTGAATTCCCTTGTGGACTTTGTGAATGGATTTACTGAAAGCTATGGTGATCCGTTGGGTATGAAGGCAAGCTGGGAATCATTGGTAAACTTTAAGGATATGGAAGCTACGCATCGTACTGAGATTATCAGTGGCAATGCGCAATGGTTTGAAGATCACTCTCCGGTAGATAAACAATTCAAGAAAGATGAAGTGAAAGGTGTTTCTGCCAAGGTGATTACTGCTGCTATTCTGGCCGGTGACCTTTATCCGGCAACGGCTATTGGTATCAATTTGCCTAACTCCAACTGGATACGTAGCCATCATGGTTCTAAATCTGTGACTATCGGTAATATTACGGATGCATATAATAAGGCGGCTCATGGCAACGGATTCAATGAAGAGTTTGTATATAGCGATGCCGAATTGCAGTTGATAGATAAATATGCCGATCTGACAGGCGAACTCCATACGGACTTGCATGAATGTTTGGGACATGGTTCCGGAAAGTTGCTTCCGGGAGTTGATCCGGATGCTTTGAAAGCCTATGGCTCCACAATTGAGGAAGCGCGTGCGGACTTGTTTGGTCTGTATTATGTAGCTGATCCTAAGTTGGTAGAATTGGGACTGACACCCAATGAAGATGCTTACAAAGCAGAATATTATACTTATCTGATGAACGGCCTGATGACACAGCTGGTTCGCATTGAACCGGGGAATAATGTGGAAGAAGCCCACATGCGTAATCGTCAGCTCATTGCCCGCTGGGTGTTTGAGAAAGGTGCGGCGGATAAAGTAGTAGAACTGGTGAAGAAAGATGGTAAGACTTATGTGGTGGTGAACGATTACGAAAAACTGCGTGAACTCTTCGGTGAATTACTGTCCGAGATCCAACGTATCAAATCAACAGGCGACTATCAAGGTGCTCATGATTTGGTGGAAAACTATGCAGTGAAGGTAGATCCGGCTTTGCATGCCGAAGTTCTGGAACGTTATAAGAAACTGAATCTGGCTCCGTACAAGGGATTTGTAAATCCGAAATATGAAGCAGTGGTAGATGCAGCCGGTAAGATAACCGATGTGAAGGTGACTTATGACGAAGGTTATGCAGAACAAATGTTGCGTTACAGTAAGGATTATTCTAATCTGCCTTCTATTAATAATTAACTATAAATCATTGTTTTGTGGATTTACATGAACAACTGAAAGAAATAAAGACACAGCTCCGCCTCTCTATGAACGGGGCTGTGTCTCAAAGTATGCGTGAAAAGGGACTGATCTACAAATTGAATTTCGGTGTAGAACTTCCCCGTATCAAGGCAATTGCCGGAGAATATGAAAAAGATCACTCATTGGCGCAAGCCTTGTGGAAAGAGGATATCCGTGAATGTAAGATTATGGCGGGACTGTTGCAGCCGGTAGACAGCTTCTTTCCGGAGATTGCTGATATCTGGGTGGAAAGCATTCAGAATATTGAAATAGCGGAACTTACTTCTATGAATCTGTTCCAGCATCTTCCTTATGCTCCTGCGAAGTCTTTTCAATGGATTGCCGATGAGCGGGAGTATGTACAGACGTGCGGGTTTCTCACCATTGCCCGGTTGCTGATGAAAAAGGGGGATATGAATGAACGTACTGCGAACGAATTTCTCGACCAGGCGGTTTGCGCTTTTATTTCTGGTTCCTACCACGTGCGCAATGCAGCTATGGCGGCCATTCGCCGCTTCATGCAGCATAGTGAAGAACATGCTTTCCAAGTGTGCCGTCGGGTGGAAGAGATGGAACATTCCGAATCGGAAGCCGAACAGTTGCTATATAATCTTGTAAGAGAAGAAATAGAATAAAGTGATAGGGTGATTACTCTATCACTCTTTTTTTGTTTTTTTTCCCCTTTCTCATTTGCTTTCCGCAAAAAAGGCTTAACTTTGTTGGCTGTAAAAAACTGCGCCGCCAAAATGGAAAGTCAGAATGTGAAAGATACGGTAAAGCAGATATTCACTGAATATCTCAACGCGAACGGGCATCGCAAGACTCCCGAACGCTATGCCATACTCGATACTATCTATTCCATTGATGGTCATTTTGACATCGATACGCTTTATTCGCTGATGGCTGACCAGGAGAATTTCCGTGTGAGCCGCGCGACTCTTTACAATACTATTATCCTTCTCATCAATGCACGACTGGTAATCAAACATCAGTTCGGAAATTCCTCCCAATACGAAAAGAGCTATAACCGTGATACGCATCACCATCAAATCTGTACGCAGTGTGGCAAGGTGACTGAATTTCAGAACGAAGAGTTACAGCAGGCGATTGGGAATACTAAGTTGAGTCGGTTCAGTCTGTCACATTATTCGCTTTATCTGTATGGATTGTGCAGTAAGTGCGACCGCGCTAACAAACGTAAGAAGAAAAATAATAACCATAAGAAAGAAAAATGAAAGTAGATGTTCTATTAGGATTACAATGGGGCGACGAAGGCAAAGGCAAAGTCGTTGACGTATTAACTCCGAGATACGATGTTGTGGCTCGCTTCCAAGGCGGACCGAATGCCGGACATACACTCGAGTTCGAAGGGCAGAAGTATGTGCTCCGTTCTATTCCCTCGGGAATTTTCCAAGGTGACAAGGTGAATATCATTGGTAATGGCGTGGTGCTTGATCCGGCTCTCTTCAAGGCAGAGGCTGAAGCATTGGAAGCATCCGGTCATAACCTGAAAGCGCGCTTGCATATTTCTAAGAAAGCGCATCTCATCTTGCCGACCCACCGCATATTGGACGCCGCTTACGAAGCTGCGAAAGGTGATGCTAAAGTAGGCACGACGGGTAAAGGTATCGGTCCGACTTATACCGATAAGATTAGTCGTAACGGTCTGCGTGTAGGTGATATCCTGCATAACTTCGAACAGAAATATGCTGAAGCCAAAGCTCGTCATGAGCAAATTCTGAAAGGTTTGAATTATGAGTATGACCTGACAGAGATTGAAAAGGCCTGGATGGAGGGTATTGAGTACCTGAAGCAATTCCCGTTGGTAGACAGCGAGCATGAGATTAATAACCTGCTGAACGATAATAAGTCAGTACTTTGTGAAGGTGCTCAAGGCACGATGTTGGATATCGACTTTGGTTCATATCCGTTCGTTACTTCTTCCAATACTATTTGTGCAGGTGCATGTACCGGTTTGGGTGTGGCTCCTAATAAGATTGGTGAAGTCTATGGTATCTTCAAAGCATACTGTACACGTGTAGGTGCAGGTCCGTTCCCTACGGAGCTGTTTGATAAGACAGGTGACCAGATTTGTACACTGGGACATGAGTTTGGTTCGGTAACAGGTCGTAAACGTCGTTGCGGTTGGATTGATTTGGTGGCGTTGAAGTATGCCATTATGGTAGACGGTGTTACCAAATTGATCATGATGAAGAGCGATGTACTCGATTCATTCGAAACAATCAAAGCCTGTGTAGCTTATAAAGTAAACGGTGAAGAAATTGATTATTTCCCGTATGACATCAGCGAAGGTCTTGAGCCGGTTTATGTTGAGTTGCCCGGTTGGGAAACTGACATGACGAGAATGCAGAGCGAAGATGAATTTCCAGAAGAATTCAATGCTTACCTGACATTCCTGGAAGAACAACTTGGTGTGCCCATCAAGATTGTTTCCGTAGGTCCTGACCGTGGACAGACGATTGAACGTTATACAGAAGAGTAAGTCTAACTATATTATAATGAGATTACATCAGATATACATGCTGATGTAATCTCATTTTTTATTAACCCATCCGCATACTTTATGATGAAAACACACCTTTTTTTATCCCTTTTGTTTGCAGTATCCTTTTTGCCTGCAAAGGCGCAGACTTATCAACCGTCTGCCGAGAATCTGAAAGCCCGTCAGGAATTTCAAGACAATAAGTTTGGAATATTCCTACACTGGGGACTATACTGTATGTTGGCTACCGGTGAGTGGACGATGACCAATAAAGATTTGAACTATAAAGAATATGCCAAACTTGCCAGAGGTTTCTATCCTTCCAAGTTTAATGCGGCTGAATGGGTAAGTGCCATTAAGGCATCGGGAGCCAAATATATTTGCTTTACAAGTCGCCACCATGAAGGGTTCTCTATGTTTCATACCAAGTATTCCGATTATAATATTGTGGATGCAACCCCTTTCAAGCGCGATGTAGTAAAAGAATTGGCAGACGAATGTCATAAACAAGGTATTCGGCTTCATTTCTATTACTCCCATATCGACTGGTATCGTGAAGACGCACCTTGGGGACGTACAGGGCGTGGAACCGGAAGGCCTAATCCGAAAGGAGACTGGAAAAGCTATTATACTTTTATGAATAACCAGTTGACGGAGTTGTTGACGAACTACGGTCCGATAGGTGCTATCTGGTTCGATGGCTGGTGGGACCAGGATGCTAATCCGGATTTTGACTGGCAGCTACCGGAACAATATGCGCTGATACATCGCCTGCAACCTGCTTGTCTGGTAGGGAACAACCATCATCAGGTACCTTTCCCAGGGGAAGATATACAAATCTTCGAGCGTGATCTGCCGGGGGAAAACAGTGCCGGACTATCTGGGCAAGATGTCAGTCACCTGCCTCTGGAAACTTGTGAAACCATGAACGGGATGTGGGGATATAAGATTACCGATCAAGATTATAAGTCAACGAAAACATTGATACATTATCTGGTGAAGGCTGCCGGAAAGAATGCAAATCTTCTGATGAATATCGGCCCTCAGCCGGACGGGTGTCTGCCAGAAGTGGCAGTTCAGAGGCTGAAGGAAGTGGGAGAGTGGATGAAAGTGTATGGTGAAACGATTTATGGCACTCGTGGCGGTATTATTCCTCCACATGATTGGGGAGTGACAACACAAAAAGGAAACCGACTTTTTGTTCACATCTTGAATTTGAAGGATAATGCGCTTTATCTTCCATTGGATGGAAAAATGGTGAAGAAGGGTTTTCTGTTTAAAGATCAATCCCCGATACGAATTACCCGTACCGGACAGGGAGTGGTGTTGCAATTACCGGAAGTTCCCGCAGATACGGATTACGTGATAGAGTTACAACTTGTTGGGCAATAGTCGGTTTTCGCTAATTCTTCCTAAAATATAAGGGAAACTGTAGTAAAGCTCACGGTTTCCCTTTATTTTTGGCAAACAATTTGTATTATATATAACAAACGACACATTTTTAATTACTAAAAACAGAAAAAGATTATGGAAGGAATGATAGGAATACAATGGATTATCTTTATTGGTATAGCTGTAGTTAGCTGGCTGGTGCAAATGAACTTGCAGAACAAGTTCAAGAAGTACTCCAAGATCCCTACCGGTAATGGAATGACGGGCCGTGATGTTGCCCTTCAGATGTTACATGACAATGGAATTTATGATGTTCAGGTGACACATACGCCGGGACAACTGACAGACCACTATAACCCTGCCAATAAGACAGTAAACCTGAGTGAAGGTGTATATGAAAGTAACAGTATCATGGCTGCTGCCGTTGCCGCTCACGAGTGTGGACATGCAGTGCAACACGCACGGGCTTATGCTCCGCTGACTATGCGTAGCAAGTTGGTGCCAGTGGTATCGTTTGCTTCACAGTGGATGACTTGGTTGTTGCTGGGTGGTATCTTGCTGTTGAACACGTTCCCGCAGTTATTGCTGGCAGGTATTATCCTGTTTGCTATGACCACACTGTTCAGTTTCGTCACTTTGCCGGTGGAAATAGACGCAAGTAAGCGTGCATTGGTATGGTTGAGCCGTTCGGGCATTACGAACTCTTACAATCATAAGCAAGCCGAAGATGCACTTCGTTCCGCTGCTTATACCTATGTGGTGGCTGCATTGGGTTCATTGGCAACGCTGATTTACTACATTATGATATTTATGGGACGCAGAGACTAAATTTTGTTTCTCACCACAGAATAAAAGAGGAGTCCCACAGAGTTTAATTTCAAATTGATTAAACTCTGTGGGACTCCTCTTTTACTCTGTGGTGAAATCTTATTCCGTCAATTGGAACTTGCGACTGACTTTCATCAGGTTGATTGTATAAGTGACAACGTTTTGGGCTTCCTGTATCATTGTCAGATAAACCATGCTGACTTTGATGCTGCCGGCTTGGCTTTGAATGCGCTGTAACTCTTCACGCTTCAAGTGCGATAATTGTCCGTTCAGATCATTCGCTTTCCGGAGTTCATTCTCAAACTCATCATAATCATTGTTTTCCATCTTGTGGCGGCAAACTTGTAATAAGTAGATAATATCTTCCGTAACGTCAGAGAACTCACCTTTCTGAATGGTATCCAATGGCTTGAAGTTATTGTCGATATGTTCGAGACAAGGTTCACAGAGACGTCCGATGCTGTATACCAGTTCGCTGGCGAAATCATTGCCTTGATAGTAGTAAAGACCTTTTTCCAATACCGTATTGTTGTCCAGGCGACACATGGCGAGGGTGCCGGTACGTTTCATCTGCTTAATGAGTTGTTTTTCAAATTTCACAGAACCCATGGAACGACGTAATCCGCGAAGGTTTTCGTGCAGGAATGCCGTTACGGTACGTTCTAAGTTTTCTTCGGTAAATGCCAGTACCTTCACTAACTCTTCACGGGTATGTTTACGCAGCAGTTCCAGAATTTCTGCATTGTTGCTACTCTGCATCAGCTGTTTGATGGTTTCATTCCCTTTTTCTTTAGCTTTGCGTTTCTTGTACATCACCTGGCTACGAATCAGTGAGAATATTGCCAAGCCAATCAGCGCGATGATGGCAAATGTACCACCGAAGTGGATTATCATGGCAACGAAGAAACAGATGGTAAATGCGGCACCGGCTGTAATAAACCAGCCACCAATCACACTAAGTACACCTGTGATGCGGAATACGGCAGAGTCACGTCCCCAGGCACGGTCGGCGAGGGAAGTACCCATGGCAACCATGAAAGTCACATAAGTGGTGGAAAGAGGTAATTTTAATGAAGTACCCAATGCAATGAGCAGACCTGCCAATACCAAGTTTACTGAAGCGCGAACCAGATCGAATGCAGCACCATCGGCAAGGATGGCCTCGTCTTTGCGGAAGCGGGTGTCGAGCCAACTCTTCATACCTTCGGGCATCACTTTAGAAATATTATTGGACATTGTCATACTTAAACGTACCAGTGTGCGGGCAATCGGCGTACTTCCGAAGTTCTCTTCTCCTTCATCCTGGCGGGCAAGGTCGACGGAAGTCTTGATTACATTATGTGCTTTTTTAGAAGTGCAGAGAGCGTATACCATGATGATACCTGCTCCGAAGAGAAAATACCAGGGTGTTTTGGCGGGACCGAGAAGTGAGGACATCAGGAAACCGTCCGGCGAACTGCCTGCTCCATTAGTGGTAAAGTCGATGAAAGAAGAATATCCGGCTAAAGGTACACCTATGAAGTTTACAAGGTCATTGCCAGCAAAAGCGAGAGCCAGGGCGAAAGTACCCAACAAAACCACTACTTTGAATACATTGATTTTGAGCCAGTGCAGTACTTGCATGAGTATCGTGAAAAATATAAAACAGAAACCGATCAGCATAACTGTGTTGTCCTGTATCCATTGTTTGTTATCGGGGGTCATGAATGAGCTGTCCTTCAAACCTTTTATCAGCATGAAATAGATGATGGACGTAACGGCGATACCTCCGAATATCCCGATGCTGTATTTCATTTTCTTCTTGTAGTTGAAAGTGAACACCACGCGTGCCAGCCATTGTACCAGCATACCGAAGAAGAAGGCGATAGCGACAGAAACGAAGATTGCCATAATGACGGATAGTGCTTTGTCTGTATTGATGAGATCGCCAAGTCCCAGCGTATCACTGCCTTGCACCTTGATCAGTGCCAATGCGAATGTACCTCCGAGTAACTCGAATACCATGGATACGGTAGTGGAAGTCGGCATACCCATTGTGTTGAAGACGTCCAGCAGCACAACGTCCGTCAGCATTACGGCAAGTAGGATGCACATGATTTCGGCAAAGTAGAAATGCTGTGGTTGATAGATACCGTGCCGGGCGATGTCCATCATTCCATTGGACAACGCTGCACCGATGAATACACCCAAACCGGCGATAAACAGTACGGTTTTGAAAGAAGCAGCCTTTGCTCCGACTGACGATTGAAGAAAATTGACTGCATCATTACTGACGCCCACAATGAGGTCGAACACCGCAAGGACGAACAGGAAGATGACAATGCATAGATAAATAGTTTCCATAATAATGTATTTTATTTCTGGCTGCAAAGGAACGTAAATCGTGTTGCAGAGAAATGTCATACATATTACATAGATGTTACAAAACTATTCGGTCTTCTCCTTCAGGTATTCATAAAAAGTATATTGTGAACGTACTTTTTCCTTTTGTGGATGAGCTGATTTCCAACAGTTACGCAGATTCTCATCTACAAAACAGGCTTTACGCTTATCTGAGAGCTGGATAGAAAGCATATCTATCAGTTCCTGCTTTGCATCCGGGTCCAGTATGGGGGTGACGGCCTCGATGCGACGGTACAGGTTACGCCGCATCCAGTCCGGTGAGCCGAGGAATAGTTTCGGATTTCCTCCATTACCGAAATACCATATACGTGCGTGTTCCAGAAATGTATCCACAATACGTGTGACACGAATGTTACGACTGTATGTTTGCCCCGGTATCAGGCAGCAGATGCCACGGACGATCAGGTCTATTTCCACACCGGCTTGCGAGGCTTCATACAGACGGTTTATCATGGTAGGATCTTGCAGTGCATTCATCTTTAGTATGATGCGACCGGCTTTTCCTTTTTTCGCCAGCTCCATTTCATGATCAATCAGACGGTTCAGTTCCGGTATCAAGTTAAAACGTGCTACCAGTAAGCGATGGAACTTCAGATTCTCTTTACCTTGAAGGGTACGGAACAAGTTGTACAGATCGTTCACGATGATCCGGTTACAGGTAAATAGACCACTGTCTGCGTAGAGCGTAGCAGTCTTTTCATTGAAGTTACCGGTGCTGATATAGGCATAACTGGTTAGTTTTTTCCCTTCCGCATCGCGCCGAAGGACGAGGGCGACCTTGGCATGTACCTTTAATTTAGGAATACTATATATGATATTAATGCCCGAAGCTTTCATCATTTCAGCAGTGGCAAGGTTGTTCTCTTCGTCGAAGCGGGCTTTCAGTTCCACAAAAACAGTAACCTTTTTGCCATTCTGTGCGGCGGCTATCAGAGTGTTGATTACAGCTGAGTTCTCGGCAACCCGGTATTGTGTTACCATGATTTCGCGCACGGTAGGTTCGTGTACGGCTTCGTACAGGAAGTGGATGAAATGTTCGAATGAATGGTAAGGATAATGTAGTAGCAAATCCTTTTTCTCCACATAGCGGAATATGGATTCCCGTTCATCAAGGCAGGTCAGTTTCATCGGTTGCGGCTTCCGTATAGGGTGTATATTGGGGTTGGGATTAGGCAAATGGCGTAAGTCTTCCAGGTTGAGGTGCTTGTCTCCCGGAACCAACTCGCGGCGGTCGATATGGAAAGCGTCTACCAGGAAATCAAGAAAATCCTGCGGCATGGCACGGTCGTACACAAAGCGGCATACATCTCCTATCTTGCGTTTCTTTACTTTAGTCTTTACCTGTTCGATGATTTCGGAAGTGTTGGCGGCATCATCTATCAGTATATCCGCATCGCGAGAAATCTTGATGCAATAACTGCTTTCTACATCATAGCCCGGGAAGATAACATCCAGATTAGCCTTGATGATATCCTCTATGAACATCAGATAATAGTTGTTTCCTACTTTGGGCAACTCTATGAAACGTGGAACTTTGCTGTACGGCTGTTTCATTACGAAATATTGCGTACGTCCCGGAGCACCGGGCGGCAATCCTTTCTGTTGAAGACGGACGGCAAGATACAGACGATTATCGCGCAGAAATGAAATGACCTTGTCCTTGGACACCGGCACAGGTTGCAGGAACGGGAAAATCTCTTCCCGGAAGAAACGACGTACGAAGTCGTGATGGAAGGGTTCCACATTTCGGCTCTGATAGAAAATGATATGATTTTTCTTCAGGGCAGGAAGTATCTTTTGCTCGTAGATACGGATACGGTCCTCCATTTGGCGGTTTACTTCAAGGTTTATCGCATCCACCAGTTCGATGGTAGACTGTACGGTTTCCTCGTCACTTTGTGCAGCACCGGTAGCTATAGCTTTATGGTCGGCAACGCGTATTTTGTAGAATTCTTCCAGGTTGGAAGAATAAATGGATATAAAGTTAATGCGTTCATACAGAGGCAAGGTGTCATCTTCTGCTTCCAACAGAACACGGTAATTGAATGACAGCCAACTAATGTCCCGTTTAAAATATTGATATTGGTTTTCCATACTCATCAAGATTTTCCCAAATATAGTTACCTTTGCACAGATAAACAAAAGAAAGATGACAAAAGTTGGTTTATTATCCGATACACACGGATATTGGGATGAAAAGTATCTGCAATATTTCGAAACGTGTGATGAAATCTGGCATGCCGGTGACATCGGTTCGCTGGAAGTGGCGCAGAAGTTGGCGGCATTCCGTCCTTTCCGTGCCGTGTATGGCAACATTGACGGGCAAGACATCCGTCAGGTCTATCCGCAAATCAATCGTTTTACTATTGACGGTGCCGAAGTGTTGATAAAACATATTGGCGGCTATCCGGGCAATTACGATCCTTCCATACGGGGAAGCATTCTGGTGCGTCCGCCCAAACTTTTCATTAGCGGACATTCTCATATATTGAAGGTGAAGTATGACAAAACACTGGATATGCTGCACATTAATCCGGGTGCCGCAGGTATTTCCGGATTCCATAAGGTACGCACAATGGTCCGTTTCATTGTTGACAATGGAGTGTTCAAGGATCTTGAAGTAATAGAGTTGGCAGGTTGAGAAAGCTCCTAAAAATAAATTAAATTATTTTGTACTACATTTGCTTTGCATTATCTTTGCGACTTGAATAGCAAATTGAGAGCCGTGGGGCTTGGTCCTCCTTCTTATTTTATTCTATATTTGTATCAACCGAAAAAAGAACTGAAATATGAAAGGAATTATTCTTGCCGGTGGTAGCGCCACCCGCCTTTACCCCTTATCAAAGGCTATTTCCAAGCAGATTATGCCGGTTTATGACAAGCCGATGATTTACTATCCGCTTTCCACGCTTATGTTGGCGGGGATACGCGAAGTGTTGATTATTTCCACTCCACGTGACTTACCCATGTTTCGCGAATTGCTCGGTACGGGTGAAGAGCTCGGAATGTCCTTCTCTTATAAGATACAGGAGAAACCTAACGGACTGGCACAGGCTTTTGTCCTGGGTGCCGAGTTTTTGAACGGTGAACCGGGATGTCTTATCCTAGGTGATAATATGTTCTACGGTCAGGGCTTCTCTGCTATGTTGAAGCGTGCCGCTTCGATAGAAAAAGGCGCATGTATCTTCGGCTATTATGTAAAGGACCCACGTGCCTATGGCGTGGTGGAATTCGATGCCGACGGCAAAGCCATTTCGCTCGAAGAGAAGCCTGCGCAACCCAAAAGCAACTATGCCGTGCCCGGTCTTTATTTCTATGACTCTACTGTCACTGCCAAGGCTGCCGCTTTGAAACCATCTGCCCGTGGCGAATATGAAATCACCGATCTTAACCGCTTGTATCTGGATGAAGGCACACTGAAAGTAGAAATCTTCGGCCGTGGTTTCGCATGGCTCGATACGGGTAACTGCGACAGTCTGCTGGAAGCAAGCAATTTTGTGGCTACCATACAGAACCGACAAGGTTTCCGCGTCAGCTGTATCGAAGAAATAGCCTGGCGCAAAGGTTGGATAGATGCCGATCAGTTATATCGTCTTGGTGAACAACTCGGCAAAACGGAATACGGTACATACCTGATGGAACTTGCCAATTCTCACCGTTGAGAAAAACATAAATTATAAATTATAAATCATAAATCAATGAAGACTTATCTCGTAACCGGTGCAGCCGGGTTTATCGGCGCGAATTATATCAAGCACATTCTGGCAAAGCATGATGATGTCAAGCTTGTGATACTGGATGCTTTGACTTATGCCGGCAACCTCGGTACCATCGCCAAAGACATTGATGATGAACGTTGTATCTTTGTGAAGGGTGACATTTGCGACCGTGTATTGGCTGACGAACTGTTTGCCAAGTTCAAATTCGACTATGTGGTGAACTTTGCCGCTGAAAGTCATGTAGACCGCAGTATTGAAAATCCGCAGCTTTTCCTGGTTACTAACATTCTGGGTACGCAGAACCTGCTGGATGCAGCGCGTCGTGCCTGGGTGACGGGTAAGGATGAAAATGGTTATCCTACCTGGCGCAAGGGTGTACGCTATCATCAGGTTTCTACCGATGAAGTGTATGGCTCATTGGGTGCCGAAGGATACTTCACAGAGCAAACTCCGCTTTGTCCGCACAGTCCTTACAGTGCTTCCAAAACAAGTGCCGATATGGTGGTTATGGCTTATCATGATACGTATAAGATGCCGGTAACCATTACCCGCTGCTCCAATAACTACGGTCCGTATCATTTCCCCGAAAAGTTGATTCCGCTGATTATCAAGAATATTCTGGAAGGCAAGAAGCTTCCTGTTTATGGTGACGGTAGCAATGTGCGCGACTGGTTGTATGTGGAAGACCACTGCAAAGCTATCGACCTGGTAGTTCGCGAAGGCGTAGAAGGTGAAGTCTACAATGTAGGCGGTCATAATGAAAAGACCAACCTCGAAATCGTGAAGTTAACTATTGCCACTATCCACCGATTGATGACGGAGAAACCGGAATATCGTGAAGTTCTAAAGAAGAAAGTGAAGGATGAAGACGGTCAGATTGATATCAGCTGGATTAATGAAGACTTGATTACCTTCGTGAAAGACCGTCTCGGCCATGACCAGCGATATGCCATTGATCCGGCAAAGATCACTGCCGCTTTAGGCTGGTATCCCGAAACGAAATTCGAAGACGGTATCGTGAAGACTATCGAGTGGTATCTGAATAATCAGGACTGGGTGGAAGAAGTAACCAGCGGTGATTATCAGCACTATTACGAGAAGATGTACGGAAAGAGATGATGTTAGTGATTAACGGTTAGTGATTGCTATTATAACACTAAGAAGAATCCCCATAAACAGCATATTGCGCGAAGTCTCGCCCAGTATGCTGTTTAATTTTTTACCGCTTCGTATCTTTACCATACGTTTCCAGGTAGTTACGTGGAAATAAAGGTAGGTGAAAGGCATGAAGATACCTGCATAGTTCCAGCCTTGGGCAAACCAGAAGGAAAGCAATGTCGCGATGATGCCGAGCCAGAGGTAAAGGTATCTGCCGAAAGGTTCTCCGAAACGGACGATGAGCGTACGTTTTCCGCTGAGGGCATCCTGATCACGGTCGCGATAATTGTTCACAACTAATAAGGTATCTATTACCAGTCCGCTGATGAGCGAAGCAATGATGACGTTTGGGGTGAATGTATATGCCTGCACATAGTATGTGCCGCCTACCGGAACAAAGCCGAAGAATATCAGCACCAGTAAGTCGCCCCAACCTTGATAGGAGAGGACGGTGGTATAAAGGAAGGCAAATATTACGCAGAATACTCCCAGCACAATGAGTTCCCATCCTCCGTGAGGCAGTTCTCCCCAACTTGTGTATAGCAATCCGAGACCGGAAATGCAGGACAAAATGACGATGACACCGATTCCCACTTTCATGGCTCCCGGTGTAATCCAGCCTTGTGCGCAGGCACGTTCCGGGCCCAGGCGGTCGGTACGGTCGGTACCTTTCAGGAAGTCGAAGAGGTCGTTGATGAAGTTGGCGGCGATCTGCATACCACAGGCAAAGAGCATACACAGCAGAGCGGGAACAATTTTGAATTGTCCGTCGGCAAATGCCAGTGAAGTACCTATCATCACAGGAATGATAGCTCCCGTCAAGGTTTTGGGACGGGCTGCAAGGAGCCATGCATGGGGGGAATTCTGTTTGATCTCTTTCATATTCCGGTTTTAGAAGTAAGTTATCATTTACCAATTTTGTAGCAAAGATACAGAAAATGCCTATCTTTGTATTCGTTTATGATGAATAATGTGCTCACTTGCGATGAATAATATACTTGCCTATGATGAAGAATTTATTTTATATATGTATCCTTTCCTTACTATTCTTTTCTTCCTGTAAGTCGGGTAGCAGTATGTTTTCGTCTTCCAAGTCCGGCTCCGGATATAAAGGCATCAGTCGGGTAAGGACTTATGAATTTACCCATCCCGATGTACCAACTGCTTTCGATGGTTTTCGTATTGCCTTTATATCCGACTTGCATTATAGAAGTCTTTTCAAAGAGAAGGGATTGGCTAATTTAGTCAAGTTGCTCAATAATCAGCATGCAGATGCATTGTTGATAGGTGGTGACTTGCATGAAGGATGCGAATATGTTCAGCCCCTTTTGGCTGCCCTGTCCGGGGTGAAAACACCGATGGGGACGTATGTCGTACTGGGCAATAATGACTATGAAGCTTGTTATGATGATATTGTACGTGGATTGCAGAAGTACGGTATGCACTTGCTGGAACATAAAGTAGATACTTTGAGACGGGACGGAGAAGAAATTTTGATTGCCGGCGTACGTAATCCTTTCAATTTAAAGAAGAATGGCACATCTCCCACACTTGGACTTTCACCCGATGATTTTGTCATTCTGCTGACGCATACGCCTGACTATGCGGAAGATGTTCCCATTACGAATACCGATCTCGTACTTGCCGGACATACTCATGGAGGACAGGTCACTCTATTTGGCTTGTACGCACCAATCATTCCATCCCATTATGGTAAGCGTTTCCGCACCGGATTGAAATACAACTCGCATCACATACCGATGATTATAACCAATGGCATCGGTACATCCAATAAGAACATCCGACTCTTTGCGCCCAGCGAAGTGGTGATGATCATACTGCATCAGCAGAAAGACTAATACCTACTGATGCAGATGGCATGTTTTGCATGTTCACTCACCGGGTAAGAGCACAATACCCAGCTTCTTCTTGCCATCCATCTTTACTGTTACAGGTTGTTCGAAGTGGACATGCCGCAGATACTTGCTTTCGTGTACGGCCGGTTGTGCATTCAGGAAGTCCTGATCATACACGCCATCATTCATAAAGGCATTAATAGTGAAGTAGCCTACACCGAAAGAAGTCAGGTTCTGGAAGAAGTGGGTCCCTTGGCTGGGATCTACGCGATAATTCGTCAACCCGGCTTCCACAATGACGCGGGCGGCACTGATATGTGGCCATTTTACAGGAATACCCAGCCATGTGTCACTGCTACCCCAACGTCCGGGACCAACGAGAACATAGTTCCTGCCTTCATCAAGGAATTGTTGGTTCAGTTTCTCTATTTCCCAGGCAATCTCTTGATTGTGTGATGCGCTGTAATCATCCGTCTTCACATAGATGACATCATAGATATCATTCATAATTCCATGTCCCAGGGAATTGTTGGAGCGAAGCAGTACTTTATCGTCAGGTATGGCTGTCAGATCTTCGTCCAGCATCTCTTTCGTATCTACGATGGGGCGTATCTGCAACAGGTAGAAAGTACCCGATTTGTCCTGTTCCCGACTCATGGTGGCGGCAAATTCTATTTCAACGGGGCGGCGCATTTCCTGTTCACCGTATTTCAGTACCAGTTGCAGTATGCGTGCCAACGGGAAAACGTCGTGTTGCAGGATATTGGCGAAGGTGATGACTTTGCGTCCGCCGGGATATAGACCGTCGCGAATAATCTGGTCGTAGGGATCGTAGGTAGAGGCTATATAATTCAGTGCTCCGTCCTTTTCCGCCTCTTTCACGTGCAGTTTCAACAGGTTGAAGCCGTCGTCCATAGAGAAATCGTGTCCGGCATTACGCAGGTCGAGAGCGTAGAAACGGGTTTGCGTCTCTTTCAGTGCTATTTCCATTTCGCTGGTCTGCAATATCTGGTGGGGATGATAGGGAGAGAAGCGGAGTGTCATACCACCGTCTACGATATATTTTCCCAAACCGAGGGCGAGGTTCACAGTACCTTCTTCGGCTTTTTCATCACCGATAGGATAATAGTTCAGCGAGCGTGCCACACCGGACATACTGGGGTAGTAACGGTCACCATATTGGTTGCCGACTACCTCTTGCAGAATGACCGCCATCTTTTCCTGGTCGATGACATTGCTTGTGGCCTGCATATATGCTTTACTGTCGCGGAAGTAGACCGAAGCGTACACGCCTTTTATGGCATCGGACAACATACGGAGCATTTCGTATTTATCATCCAGATAGGGGATCATATACGTATTGTATATTCCGGCAAAAGGTTGATAGTGTGAATCTTCCAGCAAAGAAGACGAACGAATGGCAAGCGGAGACTTCACTACATCAAAGAAGGTAAAAAAGTCTTCTACCAGTCGGTCGGGTAACTTCGCTTTCAGGAAGTATCGCAGGATCACATCGTCCTCCGCATCCGAAAGGGCTACTTGATACAGATTGTTTGTCTCCATAAACTCGTCGAAGACATCAGTACAGAGCACTACGGTCTTGGGAATGGCAACGCGGGCGTTATCGAATTCTTCGAATTCAGGGTGATGCTTCACCATATTGTCGATGAAAGCGAGGCCGCGCCCTTTACCTCCCAATGAGCCGTCACCGATGCGGGCGAAGTTGGAGTAGCGGTCGAAACGGTCACGCTTGAACACGGCTACCACACCCTGGTTCTTCATCTTACGGTATTTTACAATTGCTTCGAAGATGATTTTACGGTGGGCGTCCACATCCTGCAAACTGTTCCAGGTGATAGGTTTCAGAAATTCAGCTACCGGGAACATGGCGCGTGAGTAGAGCCAACGGCTGACATGGTTGCGGCTGATATGATAAAGGAATGACTCTGCCGGTACGGCAAAAAGGATGTTTTGTAATTCCTTCAGGTTCTTTACACGGGCTATCTCTTCCAGTGTGTCGGGATTGCGGAAGATAAAGTCGCCGAAACCGAAATTGTCCGATACGATGCGGCGCAGGTCTACGTCCATCTTCTTGGAATTCTTATCGATAAAGGCGGCACCATATTTTGAAGCATAAAGCGCATTCTCCGATTCGGACGACTGAATGATGAGCGGTACGAAGGGATCTTCCTTACGGATGGCAGCGCAAAGCTTGATACCGGCAAGTCCGTCCTTTTCACCACGTTCCACACGTGGAAAGCGGACATCGGTAATGACTCCTAATATATTATTTTTGTATTTCTCGTAAATGCCTATAGCTTCTTCATACGTACGGGCCAGTACAATTTTCGGACGTCCACGCATACGCAACGTGCGCTGGTGGGCATTCAATGCTTCGGTGCTGAACTCCTGGCTCTGTTTCAATACGAACTTATAGAGGTTGGGCAATATGGATGAATAAAAACGGATACCGTCCTCCACAACCAGAATCACCTGCACACCTACTTCATTTACGTCGTGTTCCAGGTTCATCTTGTCTTCTATCAGTTTGATGATAGACACCAGTAGGTCCGTGTTTCCCAGCCAGCAGAAGATATATTCGAAAGGACTCAGGTCTTCGTTGGCGATGCGTTTGGTGATACCGTGGCTGAAAGGGGTCAGTATCACCATAGGAATATGTTCGTAAAGGCTCTTGATGTGTCGCGCCACATCGAAACTGTCGTTATCTCCCGTTCCCGGCATACAGATGATGAGATCGAACGGTACGGTAGAGAGTTGTGCCAAGGCTTCCTCGCAAGTCGATACCTGGGTAAAGCGGGGTGGATAGCGCAGAGAAAGTGAAGTATATTCATTAAAGATTTTTTCGTCAATGCGTCCGTCGTCTTCCAGCATGAAAGCGTCATAAGGATTGGCTATCAGAAGGACGTTGAAGATGCGTCGCGTCATCAGGTTAGCGAACTGCGTGTCTTTGAAATAGAGCTGGTTTAATTTAAGCTTGCTGAGCATGGCCTATCACGGTTTATTGGTTTGATGGACAAAAGTAATAGAAATCAAACCTATTTGGATAGTTTTTAAACCACTTTTTTTATATTTGTGTCTAATATTGCATCCGCGAAACCTATAAATGTGTAATGCGGACAGATAATAACGATATTATGATAAAATACATTTTCACCTTACTTATATTTCTCCTTCAATGCTTCACTTTATTTGCCGGTTCGTTTCGTCCCCTGAGTATAAAAGAAGGGTTGAGCAGCCGGCAGGTATTTCAGGTCAGTAAAGATTCTGCCGGTTTTATATGGGCCTATACCCATATGGGGGTAGACCGGTATGACGGCAATGAAATAAAACACTATCAGCTGGACGAAACGGTGGAGTCCAAAGATCATATCCTGTCTTCCACTACCATGGCCTGTGATTATTCGGGGAATATCTGGATTGCCTTGAAGAACGGAAAGATATACGCGTACGATAATCGGACGGATGCTTTTCAACTGCGTGTCGATGCATCCGGATATCTTTCTTTTCCGGTCTTGAATAATATCCTTTTTGATGTGGATAACCGCCTTTGGCTGTGTATGTCAACGGGTGTTTACTGTTGGGAAGAAAAGTCCGGCTTATTGCTTGCCGGGTTGAAAGGACAATGCGTCAATTGCATTGTGCAGATAGATGATACTGAATTCTGTGCCGGAACCAATAAAGGTATCTATCGGTTGAAGCGAGCGAATAAAACCGGTTTTTCTTCAGAGGAAGCGATACCTCTTCCCGCGGAAATGCATGTCGAATCATTGTGTGCTTTCGGAGATAAATTATTTGTAGGTACCTTTTCCGACGGGGCTTTTGTCGTGGATAAATCGACAAGGAAGGTGCGGTCTTTCAAAGAGTTCATCCCCCATGTTCCCATTCGCACTTTTGCACAGGCTCCTGATAATACCTTGCTGATAGGAGCTGACGGTGCCGGTGTTTTCCAGATAGACAGGACTACGGAACGGCTTCTGAAGCATTATATCACCAATGAAGATGATGAAAGAAGTCTGAATGGCAATACTGTTTCTGATATTTGTGTAGATGAATTTGGCGGCATTTGGGTGAGTACCTCTACCAATGGCATCAGCTATTTAGACCCCAATATTCCTGATGTAAGGAGAATGAAGCATGAACAGAATAATGCTAATTCCCTGAAATCGGATCATATCAATGTCATATTTCAGGATTCCGAGGGAGATTGCTGGTATGGCACAAACAATGGAGTCAGCCTTTACCGGCACAAACAACGTCAATGGAAGCACTTTCTGGATGGTACGGAGCATGGTTCTAAAGTTGTATTGGCTCTTGCTGAAGATTCAAGAGGAAACATCTGGGTCGGTGGATATGGTATCGGTCTTTATGCTATCCATAAGGGAACAGGCAAGGTGCAAAAGATGGAAAAACGGAAAACCGGTTCGGACAAGGGTGTGGCAACCGATTACATTTATGCTATCCATGCGGAAGGTGATTGTCTTTGGGTAGGAGGTATTGAAGGCGAATTTACACGCTATAATATGCTGACGGATACTTATACCTATTATCCGATTGATTGTGTAGGAGACTTGAGGGCCGGTAAAGACGGTTCATTACTGATAGCAGGATGTAGTGGTCTGGCTATTTTTGATAAAGCTACGGGGGAAATACAGTGGCACCAGAAGTTCGGGGACATTTCCCTGCACTATCCTATCCGATGTCTATTGCAATCTTCATCCGGGGATATATGGCTTGCCACCGACGGAGAAGGATTGGTGCGTTTCAACCCTGATAGAGGAGAGGCGCGTGTCTATACTACGGATAACGGTCTTGCCTCCAATTCCATCAATAGCCTGTTGGAAGATAACGATGGCCGTATCTGGTTCAGTACGGAAAAAGAGCTCTATTGTCTGGACTTATCAAAAGATATTCTGATCAGTGCAAATGATTTTCTGGATATCACCTGGGGATATTATAACCCTAATGCAGCCTTTAAACTGAATGACGGATGTCTTGCTTGGGGTACGGCGGAGGGAGTGATCACCTTTTCTCCTTCGCTGGACTTCGGACAGCATGGTCCTGTCAAACTGATACTAACAGATTTTAAATTGCTTTATGAGTCGGTGAAGGCGGGTATGAAAGGTTCCCTTTTAAAGACTAATATCAACGATACGCAGAAGATCGGCTTGAACTATAATCAGAATTCATTCTCCATCTCTTTCTCTGCCATCAATTTTATGGCTCCGCACAGAATCAGGTATGAGTATATGTTGGAGGGGCATAATGAAGAATGGGAACATTCCAATTCGGTGCGGAGCGTGAACTATATGGACCTTTCTTCCGGTACCTACACATTCCGGTTGCGGGCATTTGATAAATATACCGGGCAACAGATAGGGGAGCGCAGTCTGAAGGTGGTAATCAATAGTCCTTACTGGGTTTCATGGTGGGCATTGCTGTTTTATTTTATATTGCTTTCTGTCTTTGTTTATATCTTTGTGCAGTATCGGAGGCATAAAGCCAATGAAGACCGGGTAAAGGAGAAGATACGTTCCTTTATCAGCATAGCGCATGATATACGCACCCCGATCAGCTTGATAAAGGCACCTCTGAGCGAACTTGAAGCACAGCGGGAACTCCCGGAAGAAAGTAAGAAGATAGTGTCGGTAGCTGTGAAGAATGCCGAGAAACTGCTGAGTATGGTTACTCAGTTGTTGGACTTACAGAAAACGGAACTGCATGCCGAATGCCTGAAAGTCTCTCCTTACGATATCAAAGCTTATCTGGAAGAAAAGATAGCGGAGTTCCACATGGCCGTCCTGCAAAAGGGAGTGGAAATTCAGTTACAGGCAGAGGCGGACATGCCGCAGGTGTGGATGGATCGGGATAAGATGGATCATATTGTGGACAATCTCCTTTCGAATGCCTTGAAGTATACGGAGAAAGGGATTATCTATATTACGGTAAGAACAACGAAGAAGAAATGGTCGATTGAAGTAAAAGATACAGGTATCGGCATTCCGAAGGAAGAACAAGGAAATATCTTCCATGAGTACTATCGGGCACAGAATGCCATGAACTTTCAGGAAACGGGTTCAGGTATCGGGCTGATGATTACACGGAGGATTGTGAAGCAGCATCACGGTGATATTTCGTTTAGCAGTACGGAAGGTAAAGGGACGGCATTTACCGTTACATTCCCGTTGAAGATAAAGTCGGGGATAGTTGTTGAGCGAAAAGAAAATACTCTGGAAATACCCGCTGTTGATACCTTCCCGGAGCAGGAAGATGCCGGTAAGAATGTGTTACTTCTGGCTGAGGATGATAAAGATATGAGAGAGTATCTGATGAACAGTTTGTCATCAGAATATAAAGTAATCGGAGTGCCCGATGGCGGGAAGGCTTTGGAGATGGCGAGGGAGATCAATCCGGATATCATTATTTCGGATATTGTCATGCCTGTGTTAGAAGGTGATGAATTGTGCCGTATACTGAAATCTTCTGTCGATACGAGCCATATTCCTGTGATACTATTGACGGCCCTGAGTGAAAGGGAGAATATCATATTCGGACTCGAAGCCGGGGCGAATGACTATATAATCAAGCCTTTCGACCTCTCTGTCCTGAAAGTCCGGATACGGAATATCCTCCAGAACAGGCAGCATCTTCGCGATACGGTGTTGTCCATGGATACTCCACCGGAAGATACAGATTATACCAGCCAATTGGACAAGGAGTTTATGGATAAAGTGATGGAAGTGATTGATGAAGAACTTTCTAATTCAGAATTCTCTATCAACGACTTTTGCCGTATGTTGGGCATGAGCCGTACTTCCGTTTATAATAAGATCAAGACCTTGACTGGGCAGGGACCTAATGATTTTATCCGTATTGTCCGTTTGAATAAGGCGAAAGAACTTCTGGCTTCCCGAAGATTTTCGATTGGTGAAGTATCTTCCATGGTTGGATTTTCTGACTCAAAATACTTCAGTACTTGCTTTAAAAAGCAGTTTGGTACGAGTCCCAGCAAAATTTAAAGTATTAAAGATAGCTTTTTAACCACTACGGACAGGTATTAAACCTTTTTTGTTAGATAATCAACTTCCGTTTTCCTGATAGTGCGTAATATTGTGGACAGTAAACAATATTAAAAGCGCAATAAAGAATGGAAACTTATTTAGGTCTTGATTTGGGTGGAACCAAGCTACTGATTGGTGAGGTGGACAGCCATGGTAATATTTTAAGGTATAAGAAATATGACTCCGGATATTTTAATCAGCAAGCTGCTTCGGAAATCATAAAGTCATCACTCGATGATTATATCCGTACGGTGGGCTGGTGTGACCAGAAACCTGTCGGTATGGGAGTCGGGCTGATAGGGCGTGTAGATCCTAATCAGGGCATTTGGTTACAGATTGATCCGAGTCGGACGCAACCGATAGCGCTGGCAAAGGAATTGTCGGATATTTATGGTATTCCCTGCCATATAGATAATGATGTGAAAAGTGCCACTCGTGCCGAACGCGTCTGGGGATTCGGACAAATTTCCAAAAACTTTATTTATATTAATGTAGGTACAGGTATTGCTGTTGGTACGGTTATCAATGGCAGGCAGATACGTGGCAGTCACTTCAATGCGGGTGAGGTAGGACACGTGCGTGTGGGAGTGAATCTTGGCATTAAGTGTGGTTGCGGAAGAATGGATTGTGTGGAGGCCATTGCCGCCGGTATCGGTTTTGATAATTGCGCCCGTCTTCTTCGCAACCGATATGAAACCAATCTGCATATCCCGGCAGAAAAGGGAGAACGGGTACTGATCAGCGAAGTCTTTGCGCTAAGCCAGAAAGGAGATCCTCTGTGTGTGGCTCTGGTTGAAAATGCCTCGGAAGCTTTGGCAAATCTTATCATGAATCTGGTACGGGTTACTGATCCTGATACGGTGGTATTGGGTGGCGGCATTGTGTCCGACGGATATATTCATGAGAAAATACTGGAGAAACTTCATCCTACTACGATGCGCTTTGTAACCAATGGTGTGGTAATCACGAAACTGAACCCGGGTTTTATAGGTTTGCTGGGTGCAGGCGCAGTGGCGATGAATATGTAAATAGTGATTAATGGTTAGTGATTAATGATTATTGATAAGAAAGTGGACTCATGAAAATAACTATAGCAAAGAGTGAAAAAGAATTTGATTGTATCGCTGCATGGCGCATTATTGGTGAAATTCTGAATAAGCCGGAAAGTGTTATCGGACTTTCTACAGGGCGTACTACCGGCAACCTGCACCGTTTGGTTGGAGAAATCTATTCCCGATATCCTTTTGATGTTTCTTCTGTTACCTTCTTCGGATTGGACGAGGTGACTAATGTACTCCGTGAGTATGCAGGTGCATGTTACACAATGCTGAAGACAGAACTGATCGATACGCTGGGCATCCCAGAAGATAACTTCCTGATGTTACCTACAGTTTCTGACAATTTTGACAAAGCCTGCAAGCTCTTCCAGCAGGAAATAGAGAGTCGTGGAGGTATTGACCTGCTGATTTTGGGATTGGGTGAGAATGGCCATCTGGGTTTTAATCAGCCGGGTTCTCCCTTAGGCGGAGAAACATGGGTGACTCAAATGAATGCTGAACTGGAAGAACGTATCCGACGGGAAACGAATACACCGCCGGAGAAAGAACTGGGTGGTGCTACTTTGGGAATCCGGAATATCATGCAAGCCCGTAAAATCGTATTGGTTGCCAAAGGTGCGAATAAGGCGGATATCGTCAGGAAAATGCTGGAGGGGCCCGTTACACCGGAAGTTCCTGCATCGGTACTTCAGCTTCACCCGAATTGCGAATTTCTTTTATTTAATACATGATACTATGACACAACAAGAAAAACAAGTGAACTATATGGGGCCATTTATCACAATGGTATTCCTGTTCTTCATTGTAGGCTTCCTCACTACTGCTAATACTCAGTTCCAGGGACCGTTGAAAGAAACATTCCTTGCCGAAGTGGGTGCCCTGAAAAACACATTCGCCACATTGATCACCTTCTCCTGGTTTCTGGCTTATCCGGTCTGTGGTCGGGTAGGGTCGTCCTGGATTAGTAAATATGGCTATAAAGGTACGCTGATGCGCGGACTGCTGGTAATGGTGGCTGGTCTTGGATTGTTCTTCGCTTCCTCTTATTTTACGGTTTTCTTTCCGGAAGCCAACTGGCATGTCGGAGGAAATGTTATTCCCGGTGGTTTCTTTATTTTTCTTCTGGGGTCTTTTGTGGTGGGAGCCTCTGCTACCATATTGCAGGTGGTTATCAATCCTTATCTCACGGCTTGCCATGTGAAAGGTACACAAGCCATTCAACGTCTTGCCATTGGTGGCTCTGCCAATTCCGTAGGAACCACTTTGGCACCTTATTTTGTTACGGGGGTTGTTTTCGGTGGCTTGGCAATGGAAGATATCCGGATAGATCAGCTGATGGTTCCGTTCCTGGTGCTGATAGTGGTGATTTCTTTGATTGTTTTCCTGTTAATGAAACTATCTTTGCCGGATATACAGGGAACTCGGATAGAGAAAGGTGAGAAGCTGGAAAAGAGTATCTGGTCGTTCCGGCATCTCACTTTAGGAGTTTGTGCTATATTCTGTTATGTGGGCGTGGAAGTCTGTATAGGTGCCAATATCAATCTGTATGCCATTGAAATGAATTATGTATCTCCGGCATTAATGGCTACCCTGTATTGGGGCGGGATGCTTGTAGGGCGGTTGGTAGGAAGCTCTTTGAGTAAGATTTCTCCTCGTGTGCAGTTGGTTGTAACTACGGTTTCGGCAGGAGTGCTTGCCTTGTTGGCTATCCTTCTGAATAATCCGTGGTTGCTGACGGCAGTCGGGTTGTTCCATTCTATTATGTGGGGAGCCATCTTTACCCTGTCCGTAGCCCATTTGGGTAAATATACATCTGTGGCTTCCGGGGTATTTATGATAGGTGTAGTGGGTGGTGCCATCCTGCCTTTGTTGCAGGGAATACTGGCTGATGTGCTCGGAAGTTGGAGATGGTCTTGGTTTATTGTACTTTTGGGCGAGATATTCATGCTCTATTACGCATTGATAGGTTCGCGTATTCGTCAAACAGCAGATTAATTATAATATTTATGAAGAAGATTAGAATGATGATGGCGGTTGCTTTAGCCATATTGGCTTCATGCAGCACCACCAAGTCGGGGGAAAGCACAGCGAACCCCTTGAATTCCAAAGTGATTGTGGCGTATGTAACTTCCTGGAGTGACATCATGCCGGACCCCCAGTACATGACGCATATCAATTATGCTTTCGGTCATGTAAACGAAAGTTTTGATGGCGTCGGGATTGACAATGAAGAACGCTTGAAACAGATTGTGGATCTGAAGAAGCAAAATCCCGAATTGAAAGTACTTCTGTCTGTTGGCGGATGGGGTAGCGGACGTTTCAGTGAAATGGCTGCCAATGATGAATATCGCCGGGCGTTTGCCAAAGATTGCGACCGGGTAGTGAAGGAATTTGATCTGGATGGCATCGATATCGACTGGGAATATCCCACGAGTTCCATGGCGAACATTTCAGCTTCACCCGATGACACGGAGAACTTTACGCTTTTGATGAAAGATATCAGGGCAGCGATAGGTGATCAGAAAGAACTGACACTTGCCACTGTGGCTTCAGCGAAGTATATCGACTTCAAAGCTATTCTTCCTTTTATCAACTTTGTGAATATCATGGCTTATGACATGGCCTCTGCCCCGAAACACCATTCGGCACTTTATCGGTCTGCAAACAGCGGAGGCATTACGTCGGATGAGGCTGTTACTGCGCATCTGAAAGCCGGTGTGCCACCTTCCATGCTGGTGATGGGGATGCCTTTTTATGGCCGTGGTGGAGATGGTTACCCCAGTTTCCAGGATTTTAATAAAGTAGGAAGCACCAGTGGTGATTATACTGAAAAGTGGGATACGGTTGCACAGGTTCCTTATCTGGTTAATGAGAATGATACACTGGTATTCGGCTTTGAAAATGCCCGTTCACTGGCAATCAAGTGTCAATATATCTTGGATAGAGATTTATTGGGTGGTATGTATTGGGACTATAGTGGTGATAATGAGCAAGGAGATTTGCGTCGTACGGTGGCTGAGAATCTGCTTGGTAAGAAGCATAGAACTAAGGTGCTGGTCTTGACGGAAAGAGGTGGTCAGCATGGTGGATTTACGGATGCGGGTCTGAAGTGGTTGACCGATGAAAGTAGAAAGATGAATTTCAGCATTACCGAGATAAACAATGCCAAACCTATTACGGAGACTTATCTGTCTCAGTTCAACCTGATTATCCAGTTGGATTATCCTCCTTATACATGGCCGAAAGAGGCGGAAGATGCTTTCGTTAAATATATAGAGGAAGGTAAAGGCGGTTGGATCGGTTTCCATCATGCCACTTTGTTGGGTGAGTTTGACGGTTTTCCACTGTGGCAATGGTTCTCTGATTTTATGGGAGGTGTACGTTTCCAGAATTATATAGCGCCGCTTGCTGATGGTATGGTGATTGTGGAGGATAAGAAACATCCGGTGATGAAGGGGGTGCAGGCTTCTTTCGTGGTGCCTGATGATGAGTGGTACACTTATGACAAGAGTCCACGTCCGAATGTGCATGTGTTAGCCAGTGTTGATGAGGCTACCTATACGCCTGCTTCGGACATCAAGATGGGCGACCATCCTGTGGTATGGGTGAACGAAGGTAAAAAAGCGCGTAATGTTTATTTCCAGATAGGGCACAGCAAGAGGCTGTATGAGACGGAAGATTTCACGAAGATGTTCAGGAATGCTATTAACTGGACGTTAGGAAAGTGATGAATGTTTTCCTTCCTATGGATCTTCTATAAAGACAGTGCCGGAAACAATTACCAGGTAAGGCGATTGTTTCCGGCACTTTGCCGCTATAAATAATTCGATAAGTACGGATAGTTTATAAAATATTTTACTGATGAGTTTTCTTTTGTGAAGATGGTTAGTTATTTGTGGGATGAAAGTAATGCTTTATATTGTTGAGCTATAAAAGCCCAGGTATAATGTTGTCTTGCAATCTCCCGCATCTTGTATCCACCCTCGGGGCTGTCATGTAGCAATTCTATCAGTTCTTCACTTGTTTTGAAGTAATGAGCTTCGTTTTCTGTTGTCTCACGATTATAAATCACGTCGTAAGCTAAAATCGGTTTGCCGAAAAACATAGCTTCCACTAACGAAGGATTTGTGCCGCCTGCACTATGTCCGTGGATATAGCACCTGCATTGGTTGCGCAGTGCATAGAGTATATCGAGGTCATACACAGAATCTACCATCTGTATATTTTTTCGACCGCAATATTCTTCTTTGAGTCGTCGGCTGTATTCGCTCCGTTCCCAATTTCCCACAAACACCAGATTCTTTCCAGAAGTAGCAAAGGCTTTCAGGATCAGATGACAGTTGTTTTCCGGTTCAATACGGCATACACTGACAGCGTAGTTTCCGGGAGTGATTCCATATTGCCTCAGAATCTCGTTCTGCCTTTCTTCGGTGACATTTCTTTGTGCATGATCTCCTCCATAGGCTACTAATTCGGCTTTCTTATGATACGTATTCCATACGTAGTCCTGTATTCCTTTATTGTCGGCTATGATTACGTCAGCATAGCGTACGGCCATCGCTTCACTTGTTCGCAGAAAACATCTGGCAAACTTACCCCATTTGTCCCTCCGGTGTTCCAACCCGTCAATGTTCACTATTAATTGCTTCCGATACAACAGTCTGAAGACGGGCAAAAAAATACAGCCTGACACACCTAATATGATTACAGTATCATAACCTCGCAAACATCTAAGCATCGACAGAATATCATAAGGAGTGCTTTGCATCCCATTGGCATGGAATAGCGGGATGTACTTCAGTTGTGCTCCTTTGTAGGTTTTCATGCGTGTGGCATAATCCTTACCACTACAAAAAACGGTATAACGGACTTCGGAGCAACAGTTATCACCGATAATGTTCTCCACTAAAGTCTCAAAGCCGCCATATTTAGCAGGCACACCTTGGATGCCTACGATAGCTACTTGTTTCATAAATATAAAAAGATTAGATGCTTTTATTGGATAGCTTACGAATTACGCAGGAAGTTCCTGCGCAAATCTCTCTCTGCTATTATTTTTGCTTGCAGAATCTTTTTGAGTAAGCTATTAAAGGAGTATAGGAGGAAAATTTAAACAAAAACTAATATATCGCTTTCGTTATTTTGTTTATTCTTGCAACATTTTGTTCGATAGTGCATACAGGGGCACTACTTTTACTTTTTCGTAGGAAGAGAAGGGTTCAAGGCTTGTCCTTATCCCATAATCGGAACCTTTTAATTCCATGAACTTATACATGCTTTGCATGCTGCCAGAGTTATTGGCTTTTACCTCTATGGGATATATCTTACCCTTTCTGCTGATTACATAATCTACTTCAGCTTTGTGTGGCGAGTACTTTTGTAATTTGCCCAATCATATTGCCAGCATTAAATTTTTCAGAGTATTTTAAAGCATTAGTTGCCAATAGTGTGTATAGTGCTTTTTCTGATAGAATATTCTTGATGGTATTGGCTATTTTATCCAGTTCTTGTACGTCTATCTTATAGCCGTTCTCTCCATCCACAACCATTTCTGCAATTCCTCCTTCTGTGGGCACTATCACTGGCAAACCAGCACTCATTGCTTCCAATGCCGTCAATCCGAATGTTTCTACGAACCGTTTCTTATCGGAGAGATTCAAAACGAGTGAAGCATGATTGTAGAAAGGTACGACATCATTCTGTCGAGGATATATGGTCAGATTTTGACAGATATTTATCTTGTGTTCCTTCATAAAGCAGTTAATGTTCTCCTGCGTGTCGTTCACCACCAGTTTAAAAGCAAACTGTGGTAATATTTGTGCGAGTTCGATAAACTCCAACGGACTCTTATACAATTTCAATGAGCCGAGCATTAAAATCTGTTTTCGCTCAAAGGCTGTCTGGAGGTTGGGAGTCAGTCTGTTTACGAAATTCTTTGGCAGGGCATTGGGTACAACTATTACACCTTTTTTCCGTTGTAGGAATGATGCTTGGTATTCTGATACGCAGATGATTTCATGCGCTAACTTCTGCATGGCAGTAGCCAGTGCCTTGTAGAATGTCCCCTTTACAAATGCGTTCTCGTGATAATGATAAACTATGTGTTTACCCATGATGCGCCCGGCTAATGCTGGTCCGATAGGAAGTAAAGTGTTGATGTAGAATACCACATCTTTATGGAATAGCCAGCGGAACGCCAATAAAAATGTGTAAATCTGTACAGTACTATAGCGCAGTATTGTTATTGCTGGATTATTGGAAAAGCGGTAAGAGTAAGAGTACTTACACAAGTTTTTGTGATGCAGTAATTCATCCAGCGTGCCACCTTTGGAAGATATTAAATCTACTTGATAACCCTTTTGGAGTAAGCTTTCCAGCAATATTTTTAGTACTTTGGGACTACCACTGTAGTCGTTAAAGAGGTGGAAACAAATAATTTGTTTCATGATCTTTTCTTTATAGTTTTAGCAGGAACCCCACCTATTATGGAATACGATTCTATCTTTCCTCTCACTACTGCACCGGCTGCAATAATGCATCCGTCACCGATTTCTGTACCATCTAATATCGTAGTTTTTGATCCAATCCAACAGTCTTTTCCTATCTTTATTCCTTTTCTATTCACTCCTTGCAATCGTATAGGAATATGAGTATCTGCATAATTGTGATTTTCCGAATGAAGAGATACGTAATTACCAAAAATAGTATCGTCTCCTATTTCTATACCACCGGCGCATCCGAAAAATCCATGAGTGCCAAGGCCAACATTATTTCCAATAATTAACCCTTTACCTAAATTTTTCAATGTGCCACTGCACTCAATGCAGGTATATTTACCAATTGATACATTATTACCAAATGTTATCCCTTCATTAGAGAGTGCATTGATGTAGCAATTTCTATCAATGCACAAATTGTTTCCAATTTTAATTTTTCTTACACAATTAAGAACCGATGTGTGATGAACAAATGAGCGACTCAATCGATTCAATTTCCATATTGCGCAAAAGAACATGGCTATTCTTTTGTAGAAGAAACAGAAAATGTAACCTAAAGGTATTGTTGGGTCTAGCTCAAACTTTTCACCTTTAATCTTTGAAATACTATTGTTGATGACTTTCCTTAACATCTTTGATTAAATACTTGATAAGTTGTGACCATATTTTGAAGCACTTGTCTAAACGATTGTTTAGTATACCATTATCCCTATTCAAATAGAAGTCAGTAATAATTAGTAGATATGACAAATATAAAATGTTATGTTCTTGAATTTTAGCAAGCACATTTTGTCGAATTTCTTGGTATTGGTGATATATTTGCTCTGCATCAGCATAAGCGTTATAAAGCATGTCTTGTGTGAAAAAATGGAAGTAATCACACCAAGGGGTATATGTTAATTTAAAGTATTCTAAATCAAAGGCAAATAATTTCCTGTCAACTATAAAGCTATTCCAAGGTGTAAGATCACCATGATAGGCACAGAAAGTTAAAGGGTATTGATAATGTTCACTTATCATATCTATCGCTTTACGATATACAAATTGTATTTCACTATCTCCAAGTAAGTGTAGATTATTACTTAGTCTATTTAATGATTTTGCAAAGTCGCTTTCATTGAAAGGCATAACTTGTGATGTCTTAATGTTGAACTTATTTATAAAATGAATTAGCTCTTTGCTGGTTGATGTAGCTGATTTTATTTTTCCATGCCTTTTAGTAGATTGTACAAAGATATCAATATTATTGCAAAAACTTAAATTACCACAAAATAGTGATTTTGGTACATCGTCAATACCTTTCTTGTGAAGATAATCTAAAGTCTTGCTTTCCTTCTTAAATAAATCCTTTATACAGTCTTTATCAGATAACTTGCAATATCCTAAAACTGTTTTTCCATGAGCTACTAATAATGTGAGTTTCTGGTGATTTCCTGGTGAGCCACAAAAAATGCCGAAATCACAATTATGGAACTTAAATAATTCATTGATAAATGCTGTAAAATCAGATGAAAAGTTCAATCTAATAACTTTTGCATTGATTAAGTGGAGTACAAATGGAAAATACTTTATTACATTAAATAATTTTATAATAATTTTCCCTTTATCAGATGATGGCTGAAATAGAGATAAATGTGTTTTACTGTTTTTTAGAGGAATATACCATCTTTGCCCAACAGTATTGTTCATTTCCACATATTTTATGCCATCTCCAATACTGCAAATTTTATGAAATGATGAAAAATCAAAGTCTGGCATTAATTAATTTTGTTCAATATTATTGAATAGTTCTTCCATGAATTTCCCTTTGGCCTCCCAACTGAATACATTTTTTACGCGTTGACGTGCAGCCTTGCCTAAACGTTCACGAAGAATAGGATTGTTAATTAAAAGAGTAATAGCTTCACCCATTTCTATTACCATTTGATCGGGAGTAGTAACTGCTAACTGAATGGCAGTTTCGGTGTTTGTCTCAACAGCCATACCTGCCCAATTGATACAGACTACTGGCAATCCTATAGCCATTGCCTCCATCAATGCCCATGTTCCACCTTCTTTTAAACTTGGAAAAAGAAAGATATCGGATTGTTCTATCTTATCAAGAGCCTCCTCGCGTGGCATATATGGAATTATTTCAATGTTATTGAATTCTAAATGCTCAATTTCTTTCTTGATAATATTTAAATCGGGTCCCGAACCAATAATTGTAAGTTGCCATTTTTGGTTAGTCTTAATATATTTCAATGAACGAATAGCCGTAGGGATATTTTTTATAGAAATCAATCGAGCGCTGATAATCAATTTTACTACATTAGTGTTGTAGCATGTTTTCTCGCGTTTATAGATTTTATCATCCATTGCTGTTTCAAGTAACACTTTTGTTTTGTGCAATAAAAAACGTGGAATTATATTTTGAGTGTTGGGGGTTCTTGCCAATATTACCTTTGCTCGACAAGCTGGCAACATGATGAACGGATTAATGATAGTGGTAGCATTCAATAGGTAACGGAAGTACTGTACGATCTTTTGTCTCCAGGGTAATACTGAAAAGAAAGAGCGAGGTACACTTTCGCCACCACCAATAGGTCCCCAAATAAAAGGAATATTTAGTAAAGGAAGAAAAGTTGGCATCCAAATACTACCGAAAGTAAGATGAATGGTGTAATCTATATGCTCGCTTTTTGCTATATGTTTTGCTACTTTTACAATGCCTATTTGCCAGCAGAAATTGTAGAAGTAGAGACCTTTGTCACGTTTCTTTAGTCGTTTAATATAATTGGGAGTATCATAGTGATGAAATCTTAAATTATTACTCACTTTTTGAGGTAAATGCTTTTCTATGACCTCTTGATTGTTGGAACGTGTTATAACGTGTACTCTATTGTATACTGCTAATTGCAATATCCAATTCCATCCTACCGCAGGCTCCGATCCTTTTAGTGGTTCACAAGCGTATGCAGATACAATAAGTGTTCTCATTTTTTTTGCTATTTATTAGGTTGGTATGCCAGTAGTATCCAGTTTTATTTTCATTCCTTTGGCAGTTCTAAGTGCTTTTCTTAGTAGTACCTCATGTGTCACTTGCATCACCACATCTTCAAGAGGTTTATCAACGTTAATAACAACAGCGTTATTATATCGTTTTGATATTGCATGATAGGCTTTTACTTGTCGTTTAAGTTCATCTATCGATAATTCTTTTTTTCGCTCAAATAATACTTGTGGAGTACCCTCTAAAATGAATATTACATCTGGTCGTGGAATACTCCATGCAAAAGCTTTGGGTACCCATTTAGGAAAAGAATATCTATAGCGTGTAAGGTCTACAAAATAGTCATAATAATATCTGTCGAATACGACTAATTGTTTTTGTATACATTTTTTTCGAACTAATAAATTGTATCCTAAAATAAAGTCAATATTGTAATAGAAGTATCGTATCAATGATTTTATTAATCCATTGGGTGTCTTTCCGTGAGGATCAGGATTATCTATCGATTCGGGTACTGGATTTATGGGATTGAGCATTCCAGGATTGCGGAGAATGTGGGGGCGAAAATATATTTTTGTGATACCGTGGAAACAGCCCCAACAACTATCTTTTATCCGTTCAAACACACTAGTTTTACCACCTCCATCAGGCGAAAGAAGTACAGCTGAATATCCAACAGGATATTTAATTCTATATACAAAGCGTCTAATCTCGGCCAGCCAAAACTTGCTTTTATATAATCCTCGTGATTGTTTATGTGATAACGATTGTAGGTTTCTCCATAATTGATTCCGTATAGCTTTTAGTGTCTCCCAATCATTTTGTTCTACTAACCTGTTCACATTGTTAGCTGTTGTATGTCCAAGATAATTGTGTAAATAGGCGAAACAACCATCTTTATCACCATTCATAGCGGCTTGTATAGGAGCGATGTGTTCAGCATCAAAGTCATTTTTGAAAATTCGACGCATGAGTAAGAATACATACTCCATTCTATAGTTTGGAATAGTGAAACGTCCGTATTGTCTGGTTTCTTTTTGCATGTCCTTATAAGAAATTAATAATGGAGTTTTCTTTACACTAAAGTCGGTGAAGAAGTCAAGCTGTAGTCTAAAGCGCCCAGTAGGTTCAAGTGGTGAAAGCATGTATGCGCATTTTTGATATCCATGCCATATTTTTTGTACTATTACAAGTTGTATTTCTTTTGCTATACTTGATAAGATGCTATCTAAACGAGCAAAATCATTCGGGGTAATGCACATATCCAAGTCCGATGGAAGTTTATAGGGAACTTCGTCATATTTGTTCATTACGATATATGGATCAGTAAATTCTTTATCCATAATATCAAACATCTTAGTGAGTAAGATTTCTATGTCAGTCATAAGTATATTTGTTTATAAGTATTTCTAAATAAATATTGCTGAGGTAATTAATCCTTTTTTCATCTAATTGTAGGAGTCTGCATCTTCTTGAGGCTGATATATAAAAGTGTAATATTTGACTGCACAAAATATGATAAGCATTAACCATGTGTAATATACACTTCCCACACTGAATGTTGCTAGGAATAAGAACAGTAGGCTTTCCATCGAGAAAAAATTGCAGATGCAGCATCGATAGACAAAAATTAGGGATAAAAGATAGGAAAACAATCCAAAATCTGTTATATCACCAATATAGCGGCTTTCACTGAACATTCGTTTTACAAAGTCTACATCTAAATTTTGAACACTTCCTTGTCCTATCCAAGACTTCCAAGAAAACCAATCAAGGTTATTTATGGTATTTACAATTGGCATGATTCTTACAGCTCCGCTGCCTTCTCCTTTTTTAAGTGAACTACCGATATCATCAGAAAAGAGGCTGTTGAAGACTACTTGAACACGTTTTATTGTGATATTATCGATATCTACATTCATTATTAGGACAAATACAATTAAACTTATAAGGATTATTCCAGCGTTTTTTTTAAAGAAATACAGTAAAATCAGGAATATCCCAATCATAGCAGTTGCAGAACCCATTGCAATCATTGAAAACCAAAATAATGAAGTAGTTAATGAATAATCCTTCCAAGATTTTTTGAATTCTACCGGATGACCTTTTTCGATTTCTGTCAATTTTAAGAACCCCCAATACAATATTGTTAGTATTCTTGCTGCGTGCGAAGCTTCTACAGCCAATCCATTGGGTTTAAATACTCCTTTAAGGGTAAGCGAACCGTAGAAATTCAATATTGGTATTTCTCTGAATCCAGCCAAGAAAAATATATGTTGAATGATAAAGATTATACCATATGCTATGATGAGAACTTTTATAACCTTTTTGATAAAATCTAAATGAATGTGTCCTTCATAAATGATGTAATGTATACATATAAACATCATAACATACATAGCTCGGTAACCGATACGGTTCCACGCCACAAGATGAGATGAACACATAGCGCATATAGTCATTGTAAGTAAAAACACACCTCCATAGACAAGAGCATCAGATACTAATTTAATATAACCGGAAGTTAAGATAATTAATGGAGCAAACAACATTGCTACTACCTTAATAGGACTAATACTAAATCCTTCTAATGCAATTATTTGCGTTGCCATTAACACAATATAAATAGTAACAATAGTGTGGCTTAAGTGTGAAAAAGGATTATTAGTAGTCATTCTATTCCACAAATTATGAAAGTTATCCGTTTAAAAATATAAAACAGTTTTTTTGAAAACCACATGAGTGCCAACTGGCAACGGCTATATCCAGCGTAATGTGAAAGGTAATACCAGCGACTATGCCAATACAAATCGTGTCGTTTGACAAATGAACCTTTCTGAGACTCGACGTGAGCATGCACGGCAGTAGCATTGTGTAAGTAATACATTCTCATACCTGCTGCAACAACTTGCTTGCCAAGTATAGGTTCCTCACAATATAGAAATATATTTTCATCAAGATAACCAATCTGTTTGATGAAGCTAGTGCGGACGAAAATACAGCTCCCCATCAATATATCGCAATATTGATTTTGGGGATTAAGAATTATTGAGTGTTTCCGATTTATTAGCTTTCGTAATCCATTTACGAACCATAGAACTTCTGTCCAGTAAGTAGTGAAACTTCTTGGACTCTGTCTTTTTCCATCAAGTCCTTCGATATTTGAGCCACAGACAGCTATTGTCTTGTCTTGTTCCATCACTTCTATTAATCGGACAATGTAATCTGTTTGAGGAAATTCCATATCTGGATTTGCTATAAGAGCATATTTGTAACCTTTGGAAATTGCATATCGCAAGCCGATATTATTACCTGTATTGTAACCGCGGTTTTCTTTGGCAGGGATGAAAGTACAACCTTGCTCTTTACAGAGCTGCTCCACTGTCTTTTGGTCATCTAATTGCGAACAATTGTCCACTATGATGATTTCCAACTCTACCCCTTGTTGCCGCTTAAGGTATGATATACACTTACGACAGTCAGCTGATGAGTTAAAGTTAAGAAGTATAATGGGTATTCTCATTTGTTGGTTAAAAGTAGAAAAACGATGTAATTAAGTCATTTTCCTATTCCATTATTTAATTGCAAAATTTTTCGATATTTTCGTTTTCTGTCAACACAAATATATTGTTGGAATGAAGAAAGTAATCATACAGTTTAGATTGGCTTGTCATACTGAAAACTCTTCGCTTTCCAGAAACGATTAATTTAGCTGGAATCCCACCTATGATTGAAAATTCTGGTATGTTTTTAGTGTAATCTTTACTCAAAACCGAATATGATGAAGCTACTATACAATAATTGGGTGTTATTGTACCTTTCTTTATGGTAGTATAGCTACCTATCCAGTTATTATTACCAATCACGATGGGAGCTTTGTTATATTGACATTGACGAGTATTTACATCAATTATGTAGTGGAAATCTGAATCTAAAATTTGGGATGAGTAAGCTATTGCCGAGTTATTCCCTATTGATACACTTTTATTTACTGCAATGTAGCAATTTTCACGGATTCTTACTGAATTACCTGTGCATAAAATAGCACTGGGTGCAATCGTAATATGAGTTCCTTTACAAATAATGACTTTTCCTTCAATTTCCCAAATTCCTCTATTTTGGAAAATTGTATATCCCTGGCTTCTTGTCCACTTTTTCCCTAAATGGACCATTCCTCTTTTTATAGGACATTTGAAAATAATACTACCTGATAAGTCTATAAGATTAGTGCCCCAATATACGAAAACCGGTAATTTGATGGCTTGAATAAATGTGAGTTGGCGCAAATTGAAATATATAGTTGCAATCCAGTTGATATGGTTATTCTCATACCACATTCTACCAATTTTGCCAATTCCTTTATTAATAAATACTTTAATCGTCATAATGATTCATTTGTGGGTTATTTGTTTTATCAGTTGTATGTATGATTTGTTTCGCAATACATAATACATATTGATATGTAACAAGAGCATTGCAGATATTAGAGAAAACATAAGTTTTATATATTCATTGTTTATATGTTTTAATAACAAACAGGTGATTGCAAAAGGAATCCAAAGAATGACATGCAATATTATTCTTTGAATTTTAATTTTATATAAATCATGTTTCCGAACAAAATAATACGCAGAGAGTAAAACCATAAACTCCGACCCAATGAAAACGATAGAGGAGCCTAAACCTTTCCAATGTTCTACGAGTAGAACATTCAATATGAAACCTAAGCATCCTCCAGTCAAGGATGTTGTAAATGTAGACTTGTCAGCTTTGTTTGGGATAAGTATTTGTCCAACAAGTATTTGCCTTATTCCGATAATTAATATTAAAGGCATTGTTATCATAAGCATCAATGATGCAGGTTCATATTCAGGACCAGATATAATATAAATAATCTCTTTTGAGAAAAAAACAGCGATTATAATAATGGGAATAGCAAAAGCTAATAATACCTCCATAGAATTGTCTAACAATCTTGTTCGTTCTGACTTATCTTTGCAGATACTCATTCGTGGTATCATGGTTAGAGTAAAAGCTGAGTACAATCCTAAAATTATACCTTGGATTTTTGTTGCAGTGGTATAATATCCAACCTGATTATCATCTGTAACAAAGCCTAAATAAACAGTATTGAAACTTGTATACATAGCACAGAGTATTGCTTGCACACCTAAATAAGATAACGGAGTTAAGTAAGAATATAGGCATTTTATGTTTTGCCATTTAAAATACACAAACTTTCTTCCGTATAACAAATTTGTTATCCCATTTAAAACGTATGTAGCTGATAAAATAAAGAAATATATAGCATAATCATTGGAGCACCGAACAAATGTAAATATAGCAATAACATATACTATTCTAATTATCAATGTACGAATAGCTATGTATTTGAAATTCTCAAGCCCCCGAAATAACCACTCTATTGTAAGTGTATTGAATAGTATTTGTAAGATTCCAACATAAAGTAAGTTTCGATAAAGAGTTAATTTGGGTATACATTCTATACAGACTATGTATATTACAATAACCAATATAGTAATTAAACATGTAAGTTGAAATATTTTTGAAAAAACATTGTTCCTTTGTTGTCTGTCGTTTCCACATGCGGCAATTTCTCTGATACCTAATGATGAAACACCTAACATGGAAAACAGCATAAAATATTGTACTATGCTTTGTGCAAAATTACAAATTCCAATATTAGTTACTCCAAGTACACGTGCCACATAAGGATAAGTGATAAATTGAAAGACATACAAGGAGGTTGTTAGAAAACTACTATATAATATATTTTTTTTTAGACCCATGGTCCTATATGGTATAATTAGTGTTATTAGTCAGGTGATAACTTCTCGTTTACAATGCTCATTAATAACTAAGTTTATATATTACAATGAAGACAAATAACTCCCCATCACATATAATTCATATTTTCTTTGCTATGAACCAAATATTTGTTGAGAAATAACCTTTTCATGTAGTATGAACAAGAGCCGTTAAATATTTAGGCATTTTGTGTACCAACTCCCAAATCAACAAGGATAGAGATATCCCTACAAGTGTATACAGTATCCACATCCGACTATTCGTAATTTCCAATACTGGAAACTGCGTCAAGTAGTCAAGTGGTATGTGATTATACTTAATATATACATAACTTACCAATTTAAACGACAGAAAGTGAAATGTAAGGATATAAAGTGTTTTATCGCCAATATACGCCAATAGTGGGGTAATTTTTGTATACGACAAGCATCTTGACAGTTGTAAAGTAGCTACCGTACCGCATATTGCTATGATATAGTACAGCGGAATAACGGTGCTTTTGCAGTCCATGTTTAAATTCATGAATATTGCGGTTACAGCAGGAAAAATAAACAATACTAATGATGGTGTCGGATTAGTATACTTTGATTCAATTTTATGGTAGATATATCCACTCATATAGAATACTGTTGCCAAAAAAGTTTGTTCACCGAATTGAGACGGCAACTTAACAGGTAGATGATTCCAAAAAGAAGCCATTACGAGGAGTAAAATTAGCACTGATACATTACTGATGTAGTTAGTTTGTTTACCCTTTGCGTGAACGTGGAAGAATACTATTGTAACGATGGAAGCCCAACAAAGTGAAATCAAAAACCAGAATCCACCCCATAATTGTTCACTACCGGTCATTGTGAGTATGCGTACAAACTTAATGGCGATTTCTTTCAAAGAATAACTTGCATCGTAAATATGTAAGTATGCAAATACATTATGTAATAATAGAAATATCGTTGACCATTTGATAAAGGGATAATAAGAACCTTTTATCTTCTTCCATAACCCTGTTTTTTTATTAGTCAGATATTTATCGTTCAATAGATAACCACTTATAAAGAAAAAGCAAGGCATATGGAACATATAGATAAAGCGATGCAAATAGTCGGGGCATCCACTATGTCCTATTACCATCAAAATGATACAAATAGCCTTTGCAATGTCTAATGCGCAGTTCCTATTTTGCTCCATTGTATTTTAATTATTCGTGGAAATCTGTTGTAACCACATTCATCACTCATAAAACCCCATTCCATATTCAAACGGACTCTCAAAATTCTCCAGTAACGGATGCTTCATATCTTTTTCGCTAAGTATCGCTTTATCAGCCGGTATTTTCCAGTCTATTCCTATGCCTTCATCCAAGATACTGATTCCACCATCGGCTTGTGGAGCATAATAGTTGTCACATTTGTATTGAAATACAGCTACCTCACTCAGTACAGCAAACCCATGGGCAAAACCTTTGGGAATGAAGAATTGCAAATGATTATCCTCTGACAATTCTACAGCCACGTGCTCACCGTATGTGGGCGACCCTTTGCGAATATCTACCGCCACATCAAGCACGCTGCCTTTAACGCAACGTACCAGTTTACTTTGTGTAAAAGGAGGCAATTGGAAATGGAGCCCGCGCATTACTCCATATGATGACATACTCTCATTATCTTGTACGAAATTCACCTTGCGCACTTTTTCTTCAAATTCCCGTTGGGAAAAAGACTCGAAAAAGTAGCCGCGTTCGTCTCTGAAAAGGCGTGGCTCAATGATGACCAAACCCTCTACATTTGTTTTTTGTATAAGCATTGTTTCTTATAAAAGCTTTAAATACTAAAAGGTTACATTCTCTAAACTGCCTCCCTTATTTTCCTCCTCTCCCTTGCCTCATCAGCATATTATTAATCTGTTGTCTCACATTGTCCACCTTTGCTCCCGATGTCAGTCGGGAAGCGAAAGGAAGAAGAACCTCGATGAAGGTGCCTTTCACCACCGTGTCCTTGCCCACGCGGGGCTCGCTGAGCATGATGCTTACTACACCTGCCAGATCGTGGGCGGTGGCGCATTCGCCCAGAAGTCGGGTGTACTCATGCACTTTTTTCACGTCGGGCACGTAGGTGAAAAGAAGGCACTCGGCATCGTTCAGACTTTCAACGCCCTCGGTTTCTTCGGGACGGATGGCGACCTCGGCAAACTGATCGCCGTAAAAATTCTGAACGGCGGTAGCGCCTGCCGGGGCTATCATGTTCGTACCGCCGAATATCTTTATCTCTATTTCCGGTTTGTCATTCATATTTATATTTTCTTTCTCCATTCTATTTAATAATTTTCAATGAATAATCAATGAACGTTTAATGAGTGTAAACGGTTAGTAAATGCCTTTTAACGGAGTGAAAAGGATGATTTATACGCCGTATATTTGTAGACATAAGTCTGAAATTATAGTATATATTTTTAATTAAATTAGAATCAACATCATGAAAGAGTATATTATGTCTTTTTTCAACGCTCCCATCACTAATAAAGTACCTGCGGGGGTGTGCAGCGTAGCGGGACTTCATGCTTATATCTCTTCCGATTCCCGTCTGAAGGAACTGACAAAAAGAGTAAGGGCCGATATGGAAAATGATAAGGTATTCCGTGGAAAAAAGCAGACGTTATTGCCTTACGTCACGCCTGCCGGAATCTTTTCGTACTGTCGGGAGCGGTGTATCATGGTACCCTCCGGACTATTCGTGATAGATATCGACCATCTTGCTTCTACCGAAGAAGCTGCAATGTGGCGTGACTGCCTCTTTGCCGATGAAGTGCTGCAACCCGACCTTGCCTTCGTAAGTCCTGGTGCTAAAGGAGTGAAACTCTTTGTACCCTACCGGCTGAATCTCACGGATACGCTTGAACAGTCGTTTGACAAGGCGGTGCACACCGCCTGGGACTATCTGGAATGGAAGCACGGCTTGAAAGCCGATACCGCCAATGCTGATATATCGAGAGCCTGCTTCCTGGCATACGATGAAGAAGCGAAGTGTATAAATCACAAATCATAAATATTTTCATGAACGATATTGACATTATAGAACAACTGACCATTGCCGTAGAACAGGCGGGGATCAATCTTGCCCCCACTTATCAGGAATACATGCCATTGGCCTTTGCCATGGGTAATAGTTGCGGTGAAGCGGGACGCGGCTTTTTCCACCGCCTTTGCCGCTTGTCCGACAAGTACCGGCAGGATGAAGCGGACAAGCTCTACAGCCATGCCTTGCAGCACGGGCGGGGAGGTAATTCCCTGGGAACGGTATTACATCTGGCGCAATTGGCAGGGGTACGCCTCGACAAGAAACTTGCAAACTTGCAAAACTTGCAGGCCCCCCTCGCCCCCACACACACGTGCGTGCGTGAGCAGAAGCAAGCGGAACAAACGAAGAAGCTGTCCGCTGAACCCATATCCGTCTCTCTGCCTTGTTTTCCGGACTACCGGTGGCCCGGATTCCTTCAACAGGTCATAGACTGTGGAGATACATCTGCACAAAGGGACATCCTGCTGCTGGGAGCGGTGACTGTATTCGGTGCTTCCATTAACAGGCTGTTGAGCTTTACCTACGGGCGAAAAAGTAAATATCCGTGCCTGCAAACTTTTGTCATTGCCCCTGCCGCTTCCGGAAAAGGAGCGCTGACATGGGTACGCCGCTTGGTAGAGCCTATGCACGACTCGCTGATGCAAGCCTACTACACAAAGACGAAAGCCTATCGCTTGGAAAAAGCGAAATGGGACGCGATGGGCAAGGAGAAGGCTAACATTCCTGAACCCGAACCACCTCTCATGAAGATGTTTCTCATTGCGGGAGACAATTCCGGAGCAGGTATGATGGAAAACCTGATGGATGCCGAAGGTGCCGGGCTGATATGCGAAACCGAGGCTGACACCGTGAGCGCGGCCATAGGTGCCGACTACGGCCATTGGAGCGACACGCTCCGCAAAAGCTTTGACCATGAGAGGCTGGCCTACAATCGCCGCACCAATCATGAATATCGTGAATGCCCCAAATCATACCTCAGTGTACTGCTCAGCGGAACCCCCGCGCAGGTAAAGCCGCTTATTCCATCGGTAGAGAACGGACTCTTCTCGCGCCAGGTGTTCTACTACATGCCTGCCGTAGATGAGTGGATGGATCAGTTCGGTCACTCCGAAACGGACTACGACCGCATGTTCACCGCCTGGGGCGAGCGTTGGAAACTGTGGCTCGATGCACTGAAGGCAGCCGTTAGCGGCATAAGCCTGAAGCTCACCGGGAGGCAGAAGGAGGAGTTCAACGCTCACCTTTCGTGCGTGTTCGGCCGTGCGGGCGCGGTTCATGGCGACTCCATGCGAAGCGCTGTGGTGCGCATTGCCATCAATATCTGTCGAATCATCAGCGTCGTGGCGTTGCTGCGTTCGCTCGATGCCTTGCTGACGGAGGCCGAAATGGTGCCGGACAACATCGTGCGGATGCTGATGTCATGTCCGGGATTGTCTCCCGCACCCCATATTCCACAAGAGAACGTGCAGGACGGAGTGGTGCCACGGTTTGAGCTCAGCGTAAGCGATGATGATTTCCATGCGGCGCTCTCACTTGCGGAACCTCTGTACTTTCATTCGTGCCATATACTTTCGTTCCTTCCGTCTGCGGATGTCGTGTCGCAGCCGAAAGCGTCGCAGGAGGTGTTCTTTGACAGGCTTCCTCTCAGCTTCACCCGTGCTCAGGCCCTGCTGGAGGGCGAACGGTGCGGAATGGCTCCCGGCACGATAGACTCCATGCTGAAACGCATGGTAGACAAAGGCCGGCTGGGGCACGCCTGCCGTGGAGAGTACAAATTTAAGTGAGTGTCCGGAGCCGCCCTCGCATGCGCGTGTATATGCATACGTGTGTGGGGGCGAGGAGGCCCTGCAAGTTTTGCAAGTTTGCAAGTTTGCACAAGTTTCACAAGCCCGTTTTTTTCTCCAGTTAGGAAAATGTTTTTCTCCAGTTAGGGAAAAAAAAGTTCCTAGTTGGAAAAAAGTCTCTTCAATTTTAATTTTTAATTTTTTTACAATGTTTTTCCATCCCATTTCCATGAAGAAGAGTGAATTGGCTCTGCTGTATTTTCCCGATTCAATGCCTGCGGTGGCAACTAACCGTCTGATGCGCTGGATTCACGGCTGTCCTCTCCTGATGGAGGAGCTGGAAGCTGCCGGCTACCATCGCTCGCAGAAGTTGCTCACCTCCCGGCAAGTGTCACTAATTGTACACCACCTGGGCGACCCGTAAAGAGGAAACTTGCAAAACCCATCGAAACCCATAAGCCGGGTTTCACCCTGTCATATCTTTGCCCACAGCTTCTTGAGTTAGTAAAGTAGTACGTACATACTACTTTACCACTCGTCATTATTAACTAAATTTTATTGAGATTATGGGAATCAAAGTAAAAGCCCGTCAGACCAAACTGGCGGTAGGCCCCTCAAAGGGGGAGTATCGCTTCATCATGCAGGCTGAAATCTACAGCACGCTGAAGCAGGAAAAAGTTGTATCCGAAGCCTCCATCCGGTCAGGGATTCCGAAGGGAACCCTTAACGCCTCCTGGCAAGCTATTGGCGAAGTCATCAAGGCATGGGCCACTGAGGGGCACTCTGTCGCTGTGCCCGGACTGGGTACCATGCGTTTCGGCCTGCAAGCCGCGGCGGTGGCCAAAGTGGAGGATGTGAGTTCGGGACTCATCACCGCCCGCAAGGTTATCTTCACCCCCAGTACCACCATCAAGCAGGAATTGAAGGGAGCCTCCATCAACATTACCTGCTACGACAAGGAAGGAAACGTCATCAAGCAGGTGAATTCCTCCGACCCGGGTGACGTGGATGATGAAGGCGGAAGCGACAATCCCGGAGGTGGAGGATTGGATGAAAACCCGCTGGGATGAATCTAACCCCGGAAGCGTTGGAAATTAAAAATTCGTAATTTGTAATTCATAATTCACATGTCTGACTCTGTAAAAAAGAATAAAATCACCTGGGTGTCTCTGCTCAATGCTATCATCCAGGCAGCCATCGCGGCTCTTACGGCACTGGGCGTGACCAGTTGTTCAACCATTGTAGAATGTATGCTGCCATGATACAGGAAACATTTCCCATGACCGTAGGCGGGGATGAAGTGCTTAACGAGCGCGAACTCCTCACCGGGGTGGAGAGCGGACTGATGATGAACTCCACCGACTCGGTACGCTACATCATTCTGCACTGTTCCGCTACCCGTTGTGACTGCAACTATTCCGTGGAGCAACTCTTGCGCGACCATCGTGCCCGTGGGTTCCGTACTATCGGTTATCACTTTTATGTCCGTCGTGACGGCACTGTCAGCCGGCATCGCCGGTTGCTTGAAGTGGGTGCCCATTGTCGTCCCTTCAACCGATGTTCCATCGGTGTATGCTACGAAGGCGGACTGGACGCGGAAGGACATCCTGCTGATACGCTCACCCCGGAGCAGTTTGAGCAACTGGAACAACTTCTGTCGAGGTTACTGAAGCTCTTCCCGAAAGCGCAACTCAGAGGCCATCGCGACATGCCGGGAAGTGTGCCCAAAGCATGTCCCTGTCTCGACTGCCAATCCGTGTTCCGAGCCATTCTTTGAAATGTTTTGAAGAATGCGTATCGGTTCCTGTCAGGTCGTACATCCCTGCTTTCAGCAGGGATACGGTCTTTTTTTGTATATACGTGCCGTATGCTCCCGTCAGTGACGGAAGGTTCAACTGGAAAGCAACCTGTTCTTGCTTCAACATACAGTAGTAGGACGTGCCCATATATAGATAGCGTTCGGGGTGCGCCAGTAAAGGCCGGTAGCCCTTTGTCTGAATGCGTTTCAGGACAGGTAGCAGGTTCATGGGCGGAGTGAAGCCGGTGGTTTCCACCAGTAGATACCGGTAACCGCCTTTATAGATCGGAAGCAGGTCGTCGGACTCAAGACGCTCCGTGAAGAGGTTGTCCATCATGTATTCAGCGGCCAGGTTCAGCTCCACTGTGCCGCGATAGGTATCTTCCGGCTTCCGGAATTTCTCTTTCAATTCTTGAAATCTTTCTTTCAGCCCGGCGCTGGTATTGGGTATATCTTCCATGATATGGGGAGTAAACCACACTTTGCGGACTCCTTGGCGTTTCATCTCCGCAAGAATCTGAAGCGATTCGTTCATTGTCTTCACGCCGTCGTCCACCCCGGGCAATATGTGGGAGTGGTAGTCGCTCATTTCGCAAAGGATGCCGCTTGCCGCGACGGGCTGGGATTTAGAAAATGGCCACATGAGTTTTATTTATCTTTACTGCCATAATAGGAAGCATAACCGTAATGGTATCCGTAGCGATAGCCGTAACGTCCTCCGGTGCTTTCAGTTCCGTTCAGTATCATGGAGAGGTTTTTAAATCGTTTTCTGGTATACATATTTTCCAGTTCGGAAAGCATGGACCGGTCCAGCAAGCCGGAGCGGACTACAAAAATGGTGCAGTCCGCCCATTTTTCAATAATTTGTGCGTCGGCTACGATGTCAATAGGAGGACAGTCTATGAAGATATAATCATATTCCGGTCTTAGAGCCTCTATCAGTGCAGACAATTTGCTGTCTTCCAGTAGTTCCGTTGGATTGGGAGGTACTGTTCCGATGGGCAGGATGTGCAGGTTCGTGTATCCCTTGTAGGAAACTATGATTTCCTTCCAGTCCTCAATCTGATTGTTCAGGTAGTCGCTTAATCCCTTGTCTGGAGAATCGACATAAGAAGAGACGGTTCTGTGCCGGAGGTCTCCGTCAATGACCAGGATTTTCTTCTTTTTGATGGCGAAGCTGATGGCGATGTTTATGGCCAGGAAACTTTTTCCACTGCCGGGATTGAATGAGGTCAATACGAAAACATGTTGGTTGCTGTCCTTGCTTGCCATGAAATCCATGTTGGAACGTAACACACGGAACGCCTCGTTGATGATGTTGCGGTTTCCCTCATTCACCACTATATTTTTCATGTCCTGCCGCTTCTGGTGCTTGAGTTCCCACCATTTTTTCTTTGTGCCGGAGTATTGTGGAATTTCGCCTATGAATGGGATGCTCAGGTTTTCCAGGTCTTTCCGACCGCGTACTTTGGTGTTCATATTCTCCTTCATGAAGATGCCTACTGCCGGAACCAGTAATCCTACGGCAAATGCCACCAACAGGATATTCATCTTGCGGGGAGCGGTAGGGAACATACTGCCGCGCGGAGCGGTAATCAGGCGGGTGTTGTAGGCGGTAAATGCTTGTGAGAGTTCGTTTTCCTCACGCTTTTGTAGCAGATAGAGATAAAGTTCTTCCTTTACCTTCTGCTGACGTTCTACTGACAGTAAATACTTAGCTTGGTTCGGGTTGGATGCCAGCCGGTTGGTGGTAGCTTCTTCCTGGGTACGAAGACTACGTATCTGGGTGTTCAGTGAAACGATCAGGTTGTCGACTGACTGGATGATGGTTCGCTGCATGCTTTGTAGAGAACTGGCCATATTCTTTACCAGCGGATTCTTTTCACTACTGTTGGCTATCAGTCGGTTGCGGTCCAGTACCAGATTGTTATATTCACTGATCTGCGTTTCTATATTGGCGCTGACGATGCCTGAATTGGCGGGCAGCGTTTGGTTCAACTGTTTTGTGTTCAGTTCTCTGCGGATATATTGGGCGGTGGAGAGCTGGTTGTTCAGCATTGACAGCTCTTTCTTATTCTCAGCGGACTGTGCCATGTAGAGACTGGATGCCGCCTGTACGTCGGGTAGCAAATGCTCGCTTTTGTAGCTGGATATATTTTCGTCTACATGCCCCAATTCGCTCTCTATCACACCCAGACGATCGCTAATGAACTGCGAGGTGCTGACGGCAATCTGGTTTTTGTCCCGAATCCAGTTTTCATTATAAACCTCGATCAGGGTATTCAGGATGTCTTCCGCTTTCCGTATGGACGTGTCATTGATGCTGAGGTTGATGATAGTGGCATCTTCGTTACCTAATTCAGCGATCAGTGCATTTGTATAGGTATCGGTGGCGGCACGCACGCTTCCCCGGACATACCGGACAGATGTGCCTATAAAAGCATCGGTAAGCTCTGGGGTAGGGGATATGATCATGATTCCGGCAGGGGTCTGTATGGAGTCGCCCATTTGGGCGGAGAGTGTTTCCCCTGTGTCTTCTCCCGATATTTCAAGTTCGGAAATGGCAAACGCTTCTTTTGAAAGGAACTTGATGTTGAAGCTTAATGGAGTTTCTACCTTGTCGCAGAAGGTAATGGTGACAGGGGATACCTTGTACAAATCTACGTTCTTTAATCCTTTGCGGATGGTGAAGGTTTCATTCAATCCCAACCGGTTGACCACCTCCGTCATCAGTGTGGGCGATTTTAATGTCAGCAACTCGTTGTTGATGTTGGTATTGGACTTGAAGATACCCAAATCGGAAAAATCGCTCGTTACGCCGGTAGAAGAACTGCTTTTCGAGTTGTCCTTGACGAGAATGGCAGCGGTACGGGTGTAAATAGGAGGAGTACTCAGCAGGTACAACACCGCTATAGTCAGGGTAATGAATAGGGAGATAGCGAACCAGTACCACTTGGGAACAAACATGCTCCACAGATCCTGTATCCGTATAAAATCATCAGTGGGTTTGCCGGCAGGTGTTTTCTTTTCAATCATAACAATAAGTAATTATTTAAACAGTAATACACCCAGAGAGGTGAGGAATGATCCTATGCTAATCCATAATCCTACGCTCTTCACGCTGTTTTCATTCAGTGTGGATTGTCCGGCGCGTACCTTGTTGGGCTGCACATACACCACGTCGTTTTGTTTCAGGTAATAAACGGGAGATTTGAATAAATCGCAGGAACGGAGATCCACCCAGTGCGTCACCCGTTCTCCGTTTTCTTCACGGATTACGAAGATGGCATCCCGTTTGCCATAGATGGTAAGGTCACCAGCCATGCTGATAGCTTCCAACAAAGTTATATAGTCTTTCGAGATACTGTATTTTCCGGGAGTCTTCACTTCGCCCAGGACGGAGAAACTGAGGTTCATAAATTCCACGGTGACCACCGGGTCGTTCACCAGGTTCTCTTCCTTCAGTCTTTGTTTTACCAATGCGGCAATCTGGCTCCGGGTCATACCCGCTATGGTGAGGCTTCCCAATACGGGAAAGTCGATGGCGCCTTTGTCGTCAAGCGTATATCCGGAAATTTCTCCGTTGTTGTTACTGTTGTTCAGTCCTGTGGAGCCAACTCTCTGCTGCACGCGGGTCAGGTTGAACAAAGCCGCCAGTTCGGGATCCTTGCTCGACACCACGATGGATATCTGATCCTTGGGTTGCACGGTGATGTCCTGGGGTGGAGCCACTGTTTCGGGACTGTTGACCGCTACGTCCTGAAAATAGATTATCTCTTTCGATGTGTTGCACGATGAGAGCAACGCCAACGAAAAGAATAGGTATAAAAGATGATTTTTCATGTTTTAATTTTAATATAAAATAGAAATATGAAGTATAAGGTATGAAGTATTAATTTCTTGGGTATTTTTTGGTAATTTTCGCTGTGATGTAGAAGTGCATCGCTGTCCATACCGCCACATCCAGCAGGAACAGTACGGTGACGGACAAGTAAGGAGCCAAGAGTGTATTGGCCATGATAAAAAGCCAGGCGATGCTCAGGATGAAGCAAAGTGCCTGATGTTGCGACATTCTCAGGGCGATGAATTTATGATGGATATGATTTTTGTCGGGGAGGAACGGAGGCTGATGGTTGCGTAGGCGGTGAAGCACTACCCGAACTACGTCCAGCATCGGCACCAGCAGGAAGGAGAAAGCCGTTACGATAGCACCGGGAAAGCGTTCTTCCTTGGCGGGATCGGACATACTGAGATGAATGGCCATTACAGCCAGCAACAGACCGATAGTCAATGAACCGGTATCTCCCATGAATACTTTCCGTCCGCGGCGGGTTTGCCCGAACATATTATAATAGAAGAATGGTATCAGTGCTCCCAAAGCCGCAAAGGAGATAAAGGCATACAACCACCAGTGCAGACAGACGAACATGCAACCGAAAGCGAAGAAGGCTATCATGCTCAATCCGGAAGCCAGGCCATCGATGCCGTCTATAAGATTAATCGCATTCATGATATAGACAATGATAAAGACTGTGAATGGTATACCCACATAATGGGGTAATTCGTGAATGCCAAACAGTCCGTAGAGATTGTCGAAACAAAAACCTGAAGCTACCAATAAAAGGCTGCAAAGTGTCTGGATGACAAACTTAGCGCGGTAGCGCATGCCTATCAGGTCGTCTCTCATCCCCATCAGATAGAGCATGAAGAGGCAGCTGAACAGGGTGAGCAGGCGGGTGGATTGTTCCCAACTGAGCAAATTGCTGTCTGTACAGAGATTATGGCAGGCGATGACGAGCGAAATGGGCATAATGATACACGGAAAAAAAGCGATTCCCCCCAGACGGGGAATGTGTGTCGTATGCAACTTTCGGTCGTCCAACGGATCAAAAAGTCGCCGTTTGAAAGCTATCAATGATATTTTGGGAATGATCATTGCACTGAGCAGACAGCTGACGGCGAATGCCGCTAAAGTTTCAAAATAGCAGATTGTCATTTCTGAAGGATTTGATTAGGTAAGAGCTTGTTTAATTGTATTGATTTATATTTTCCTGAGAAAGCATTGGGGAATATAGGCAGTTGCCACCGCGCACACACCTTGTATTGCTACTATCAGGCGGCGGTTTCCTTTGATGCGGTGTATGCAGCCTTCTGCTCCCTTGAATGGACCATCCGTAACAAGAACCCGTTCGCCGGTGCTGTACTCCATGGGAACATCGCCGAAATAGTCCAGCCCTTTCTCTCCGGAGGAAGTGACAAGCATGAAAATTTTCATTTCACGTTCGGGAATAGCTATCGGCAGCTTTTGCCAATTGACAAGACGGGTATATAGTAGAACTCGGTCTGCCAGCTTCTGCTGTAAGGCCAATGCTTGTTTCTCTGTGGAATGGAAGAACAGAAGGGAAGAAATGATCGGTTTACGTACATGCTTTTTCACTCCGCCCCGCTCTACAAGAATTCTTTCACAAGGAATATAGCTCTCGATTTTGTCTTTATTCAGCGTGTCTTCTATCTCAAATACTTTGTTGTAAAAGACTTTGAATGCATACCAATGCATAATTGAAGATGCCTCTTCCATATTTGTCGTATCTCACCTAAAAGATATTCCTTCCATTCCTGCGTATCTGAGTATTTTTGATCTTCAAAACAACTCTGATGCGCAGCAAGCAAGGTTAATCCAATTCTTCGTTTTGTCTGTCGATTTTTGGAACTCGGAACTTCTCCTGATCCAGGAGAAGGTATCCGTAACCCTGTAATTGTACCGTTTCTAAGTAAGAAACGGCACGACGTTGTAAACCATTGAATTACTGTAGGATAAAAAATATCTTTTTATCCTATTTTTTTAGGTCTTGTAGATTCGGTACGATGTTTGGATAATTTTTTTAGAATATATCTATCGAGTTCTATATTAGCATCTGTTTTTAATATCTATTCATTTCTTTTTTTATGAGTATCTGTCTATAGTGTTAAAAATCAATATTTTGTACTCGTTTTGAGATTGAAATATAAACAAATATTTATAGCATTATGTTGTTTTATTCTTTTATTTGTTATATCTTTGCGCCGTAATTTTAAGGTTTCTTACTTAGAAACGTTACAACATAACGCCTCTAAAATCCCTTCATTTGCTTTGTCTATCTGTGAATTTTCTACAGACTCCAAATATATAAGCGTGGTCTTTTCGGAAGTATGTCCCATGCCTGCACTAATGACGGATAACGGGACGTTGTGGTTGCGTGCAACCGTCGCCCAGCTATGCCTTGCAGTATAGGAAGAGAGGCGTAGATCTTCTCCTGTCAATTTCCCCAGTTTCTTCAACTTTCGGTTATGATAACCCAGTGCCGTCTGATATTGTCGGAAAGCTTCTTCCGGATCATTGGAGGTAATGATAGGGAAAAGATAAGGGCTATTGCGGACGGACGGTTCGTAGCGCTTGATAATCTCCTCTATAAGAGGTTCTATGCGTACGATGAGGCGTTGTCCAGTCTTATGGCGGACATAGCTGAGCACTCCTCCATTTATGTCCTTTTTCTTTAGATAGGCAATATCTACGAAAGCCATTCCACGGGTACAATAACTGAAGATAAACATGTCGCGAGAAAAGGCAAGTGGAGCAGAATGGGTCAGATCCAGTTTTTGCAAACAAACCATGATACCTTCACGCACAGCACGTTTGTGGGTACGTTCCACACCGGTATAAACATTCCGAAAGGGATACGTCTGCTCCAATTGCTTTATGCTTATCACTTTATTATAGGCAGAGCGCAAAGTCCGCATATAAAAAGAACTGCTGTTCTTGCTCACCTTTCGTGCCCGGAGCCATTGTTCATATTCCATGATAAGTCTTTCGTCTACTTGCTTGAAAGGGATGTCCAAACCTCCCAGGAAGCCTGAAAAACTGTTCATTGCGCGTTGCAAATTGCGGGCGTTTCCCCACCGTTCGTCATTTTTTAACTCATCGACCAGAGCTGCCAAGCAGGACAGTATTGTGTCTTCGTTTTCATCCCTGGCATGAAAGCGGGCGATGACGTCCGCCAAAGTGTAGTCTTTCCCCGCTTCATCCCATTCGCATAGGATCTGACGAATATATCGCAAGTCTTTCTCTATTTGACGTTGGTAGCGTGCTGACATTCCATTATTGTCCGCTTCACTTATAAATGCTTCCTTTTCTGCATCCCACCATTGGGAAAGCACATGCATTCGGGTGGTTATCTGCCTGTTGCTTTGCTTGTGGCATAGCTGATAATAGATGCTACCGGCCTTTCCTTCCACCGATGATTTTCTGAATTTTACTTTTACGGTCGCCATAGTTTTTTATCAATTTATATAAATATATACTATGTACGACAAAAAAGAAAGTAATCTGTTCAAACTATTTCTCGCTCATCAACTCCTCCATGCCGTCGATGGTCAAAGCGCCAGCACCCAACAGGCAAATGAATCTCGGGTTGAGTTTGGTAATAACTACGCCGTTGGTGAGAAAACGGATAGTCACGTCATGCAAATGCTGCCACAGCGTTCTCCACTAGCATTGAAGTGGCAGCCACGTATCTGGCGGCCCCTCACGATGATGCTGGCAGCAATGCCCGTGGAAAACATCACTCCTATTCTTGCTGTTCTGTTATCGTTTTCCTATGAATTCATCTATATATGCCCTGTAATCGTGGTGTGTATTATAGGTACTTTTCCCTATTCCGTTCAATATATAGTTGAAACCTTTGGCGCCTCCTCCCGAAAGGGTATTGTTGCACATGTGATACATTCTTATACCGGCTTTATCGGGTACTTCTATTGAATTTTCAATCATTATTTCGTTATGTAGCACATCATAAATGCCGAAGGCAAAAGCTTCATGAGTATTCACATTATCAGCTACTTTATATGCGGCATATCCGGCACGTGTGCTGTTTTCGCTCATATAGTATTCCTGTGAGGGAGCATCATAGGGCGTTTCGCATTGATAGAAGTAAGTTCGTCCATGTTCTCCTGTCCAGTAAGTCTGATATTCCTGGAAGTGCTCATTGAATAAACCGTAAATGGTAACATAGTCGCCGTTTACTATCAGACCGTTTCTGGTGGTATTGATTTCCCAGCCTACACTGCCGCGAACACCATGGTCTGCCCTCCATATCCAGAAATGGTCGCCAATCACGTCATTGCTGTTTAATTCGACTGCACGGTCTACGTGTACCTTTGCCGGACGGAATCCGCCTATCCGGAAGAACAGGTCGGTGAGCAGAATCGGATTTTGTATATGTCTTTGAGATGTTTTCTCCGTACCGACCTGAATCAGGGTATTGGAAGTGTAATGTGCATCAAACATCAGAGAGGCAATCGTTACCCCGTCTACATCTTCTACCAGAATCGCCGTATCGGAATTTTTTTCTCCTGGAATCAGAGTCGCCCATCCGATTCCCAATATAATGGTGTTGGGGTGGGTGACGTGGAGTGGTTCTGAAAGCTCGTACATGCCGGGAGTTATAAGCAGATGTTTGCCCGATGCGAGTTGTTTATTCATGTATTCGGCCGAGGCATCCGGTTTCACTACATAGAATTCATTTAATAAATCCAGACTTTCACCTTCGCCCATATCAGTGCGGCTGTAGGAGACTCCTTTGTGTTCGTGTTTCAGTGCCGGACGGAATACTTTGTATCTTCCGTCGTCACCGATAAACAAAAACGGCTTTTCGCGTATGACTGGGGTGGTGGGGATGAAAGTGATGTTTCCTCCTTTGTCCCAGTTGTTCTGATAGGTATTTGTATCTACTTCCGGACCCAGTTCAACGCCTTGGAAACAGTAGTTGTATTTGATTTCTTCGAACTCCCCACGTCCTTTATTCAGGAAGGAATTGCGGGTGTACCATTGTTGTTGGTTTTTAGAACCTGCGGCAGCTTCAAAATAGCAGTCTGCGGTGAATCCGCCGCTTACCCATCCATTTTCCCACTGATTACGCACAACGCGCTGTGAGTAGATGCGGCGAATAGGTGCTGCCTGCGATACGGCCCATTTGAAAGTTTCTTCTTCGTCGTAGGTTTCCGGCCCTATAACAGACAGGTTTTCTGTAGAGCGCCAGAAGGTACATGTGCCGTTTCCGTTACTTAAATGGGGTGGAGTGTGTATATTGGAAACTTCCACATCAAAGGGTGTTTTGCCCAACCCTGCCAGATGTACATAGAACGGGACTTTCAGCAGTCCGGCTTCCTTATAATCTCCTGCCTTGAACAAGAGGGCATAACGGTTGGGGCTGAATTCCTTGCCGAACATCTGGTCGTGAATGGCATTGATTTCATGTCCTACGTCTTCTTTCCGATCCGTATCACTATATATGTATACATAGTCGCCGAATAACTCGGCATCCATAGAAATAGAAGCCACCAATTCGCCTTTACTATCCATAATCTGATAGTAATAATCATGGGGATTTCCTTTCGGCTTTTTATCGACAAATGTTGTTGAAGATGTACTGCCGATTGTTTTGTACTCGCTGAATTTTCCGGTAGCTCTTTTTATGGTGTACTTGCCGGCAGAGGCTTGCGGTGAAATCATGGTGCTGAAATCCAGGATGATATTCCCATTCCGCACTTCGATGTCTTTGGCTTTGGCTTGCAGACCAATTAACTGGAGGCAAACCGCAATGAATACTATCTTGAGAAGTTGATTTATTTTCATATTTCTGCAAATCTTCGGATTATATTATCAGTTTAATAAACACATCCACGGCCGCTACACGTTGCAATGTTGAGTTTTTCATTCAGTATAGGGTATTTGCTGACTTTTATTTCTTAAACGGATCTCCTTTCTTATCAGTACTAACCACCCAACGGAAAGCATTTACAAATAAGAGATTTTGTGTAGCGTCGATGAATTCTTCATCGCCATGTCCCATGTTCAGGTATATCATTCTGTACTTGGTATTGGTCCATACGATGGGGAAGTCGCCAAAATTGACCACGTCTTTGATTCCTAACGGATAGTTCTTGGGAGAGAGAGTGAGCAGAACTTCTACGTCTTTGTTGGCTCTCGGGCTGGGATTCCACTGATACCATTCGCTGGACGGAGCCACAAAGGAGGCGGGTAAATTCTTGGTGACGGGGTGATTCTCATTGTCAACTTCAACCAATACAGGTTGAGGGGGCCAGTTATTACAATAGAAAACTCCGCCACCCAGAAAATCTACAAACCAAGGCCAATTTGTGTTCTTGTCATTATAGGCGGCAACGTGGAAGCCTACCCAGCCTCCTCCGTTTTCCATATATTTTTCAAAAGCGTCACGTTCAGCTTTTGTATTGGGATAACCATCGAGCATGACTACTACGCTGTACTCTTTCAGCTTTTCGTAGGTGTATGGGGAGAGGTCCATGGTGAAGTCCAGTACAAAACCGTCACCATAGTTCAGTTTCTTGAAGAACTCTACTGCTTGCAGGGAGAATTGGTAGTGTGCTTCTTCTGCATGTTGCGTATAATAAACCAGCGCTTTGAAACGGGGCGCATTGGCATAATTGGCCGGATAACCTTGGGGCGTTTGCGCATTTACCAGAAATGTGCAGACAGTAAACAATAGAGTCAGATAGAATTTGATTGTTCTCATAGCATGTGTATTTTATATGATTAATAATTTCTTTCTTAATATTCGGCGATAAGCGATAACCATTTTCCGGCCGAGGTCACCCACACTTCCTTGTAACAGGCATTGTTGGTCTGCGGCCAGTAGGGGATGTCATCGTTGCCCAGCGTACGGATACCGACAGGCATTTCGCCGGTCATCTCGCCGGAAGAAAAAGTGTTCATCTGAGGATAATTGTACCCTTCACCGTATATCAGCGATTGCCCGAAAGGATTCTTCCCGACGGTCCAGTAAAGTTGTTCCCGTCCGATGTTCAGCAACTCTTCGTCTTTGAGGAAGTTTCCGCAGATGGCGGCGGATTTTCCGGTGGAAAGATGGATGGCTGTGTTACCGTTGAAAATGCTGAACCATACGGGGAAACGTTTCAGATAGTGTTCTTTATCGAGCCTGACTCCACGCGTCACCTGTTCCGTATATAGTTCTTTAACATTGGCAGGCGGAAAAAGATGGAGGGAGTAGAAGCTGGCGGAATCTTTATATTCTTCCGCATGATATACCCCGCTCGGAACCATTCCGTAGGGTTGGGTGTATTTCATCAGACCTTTCAGGTAGTTGCCGTACAGCTGTATGGAGTTCGTCCACTTCTGATAATCGGGATGCTCTTTCTGCGTTTCGCAGAGTAAGGTCATGGCTTGCATGTAAACCTGTTCGCGCGACTGATGGATATAGTGCACGATAGATTTCCGTGACTTATCCCGATAGAAGAATCCGCAGGTCCTGCCTTTGTCTTTCAACGGTTCGGTGCGCTGGCAATCGAGTACATACCGGATGGCTTCTGCAGCAGTTTCCGCATAGCAGGATTTTCCCGTCAGTTTATAGAGCATGCTGGCGGACCAGGATATGGTTGCCATATACTGGCTGTGAGAGGTATTGTAGCTATGTTCGTACATCTGTTTGAACAGGTCGAAACCATCTTTTTTGAACTTCTCCATAGCGAATGAGAAATCCTCTTCCGCCACCTTCCGCAGATACTCTTGCAGCATCGGGTCCCGGTCTATGGTCATAGCGGCATAAGCCTCGTAGCCTGCATAGAGGAAGTTGTCGAATGCCATGTTCTGAACACGTACCGAATGAATATCATCCAATGTATTTAGAACGCCATCCTGCCAGATAAGCAATCCCATGCTGCTGGCACGGTAACCATCCCCGTAACGGTTCTTCAGGATAAACTCAACTCCCCATTCGGCTTCCTCCAGTAAACGTGCAGCCAGTGGGGCATTGGTTTCTTTGAGGCGGTTGTAGGCTTCCAATAAGGAGAAAGTCACATCTCCGGTTTGTAAGGTCTGTTGCGACAAGTCGCCTGCATCGTGCCATCCGCCCGAGTAAGAGATACTTTTTCCGTCATGCCGGGAAAATAAATCCGTGTGACAGGCGGCGTGTTTGCCGGGAACGGGATGTCCGCAGCGTTGGCAAAACAGGAAGTTCAGTACTCTCCAAAGGGAGTTATCCCATACGTTTTCACCTATCCGGAACGGGGACGTCATGATGTCGCCTACTTTCAGTTGATAATCTCCCGGCTGATTGAAAGCGGTAAAGTCGATAACTCCGAATTCTCCGATGGTCGTTTGCTGCCGCTCCAGTGAACCTTCGTGCGCAACCTGGTTGTTAGCAGCATTAATCAGTTGGAAATGTTTCCATTGACCACACAATCCGGTGTTGACGATGGCCGTTTTCCGTTCACCTGTTTCATATCCTGTGGTGGAATAAGCAATTGTATGCTCTGCCGGACTCCATCCGCTTACCTGCTCAGGGTTCTTGATTTGTTGCAGTTGGAGGTTATCGATATAATAAACGGCAGAATCACCCGTAGTCCGGTCTTTCCCTTTCAGGGCCGTATCAAAGCTGATTGCCATTACTTTATCCCGTTGATATTCATCTATCTCAAGGAAACAATGGTTCCACGTCTTGTTTACGAGATTGATGAGATGCGAACCGCTGGGAGGGTTATATCCTGCTTTGGGGGTGGAACTGTCGTTTGTAAATGTCAGGTTCATATTGACCACGCGGGCTCCGTCACAATCGGGATAGATGGAAAAGAAGATTCGGTTGTATCCTTCCCAATTTTTTCCATTGACGTGATAGGTGATGCGGCTGTTTCCATAGGTTGCATAGTCGGGGTCGGAGGGAGAGCCGGTAGCCCTTTCTCCTGTATATGTAGGGAAGGACAGACGGATGCTTCCTTTACCTGATACGGATTTCTCTTTAGAAAAAGACATTTCCCCTTGTCCGGAGTGGCGCCATCCATCCGTTCTGCCGGATACCGTAAGCGGTAGGCTGAACAGGATTTCTTTTTTCAGGGCTTTTTCTTCGAAAGACCGGGCGGTGTTCAAAGGTAGCGGAGCATGAATCAATCCTGTTTCATAAACTTGCTTTTCCAGTTGGGCATCCCCCGTCAGAAGATTTTGGCTGAAAAGAGAAGAATTGCCGATGAACAACAAGAGTAATACGAATGATTTTTTTCTCATGATTATGTTAACCTTTTGTTTCTAATGCAAGGTTAGCTATTATTTAGCAAAAGAAGGTTTGATAACTGCCATAAAACCTTTAAAAACCATCAAAAAGAAGGAAAATGATAGAATCTCGACTTCTTGTGATAATATTTAAACTAAGGTATCCTTCTCTTCTTCTTAATTCCCTCTTCCTTTGCCTACGTTCTTTTCTCTTCCGTATATATTGGATATTTTCTCTTGGCAGATTCGATACTTTCTGAATATCATCTTCATTCACTCTGCCCTTCTTCTTGGTTACTGGTTTTCCTTTCCCTCTGCATTAAATGCAATTTAAAATATAATTATAGGATAAACCCTTGTTTCCTATTGGTTGTTTTTGTATTTTTAACGCCTGAATTTGGTGAGACGTTTTCACGACAATTCTCAAAAAAGAATGAACAATCATTTCTTATTTATGTATAATATGAAAAAAGTGACTTTATTTGCAACCGGTATCATCATGATGTCATGTGCTCAACAACAACAGAAGATTACGTATCCTGAAACCGCGAAGGTGGATACTGTAGATGTTTATTTCGGAACAGAAGTACCCGACCCGTATCGTTGGCTGGAAAATGATACTTCTGCCGCAACCGCCGCATGGGTGGAAGCGCAAAACAAGGTGACAAACGATTACTTGTCTAAAATTCCCTTCCGTGATGCCTTGCTGAAGCGGTTGACGGATGTGGCTAATTATGAAAAGATTGGTACGCCATTTAAAAAGCACGGCAAGTATTATTTCTATAAAAACGACGGCTTGCAGAATCAGAGCGTACTGTATGTGCAGGATGCATTGGACGGTGAACCGCGCGTATTCCTTGATCCTAACAAACTCTCGGATGACGGTACGGTAGCTTTAACAAGCATTTCTTTTTCGAATAACGGAAAATATACCGGCTATACCATTTCGCGCAGTGGTTCGGACTGGCAGGAAATTTATGTAATGGATACCGAAACCGGCAAGTTGCTGGACGATCATATCGAATGGGCAAAGTTTACAGGTGCTAGCTGGCAGGGCGATGGATTTTACTACAGCGCTTACGATGCTCCGGTGAAAGGGAAGGAGTTCTCTAACGTGAACGAGAATCATAAGATTTACTATCACAAGATGGGTACGCCGCAATCGCAGGATAAGCTGGTTTACCAGAATCAGGCATATCCCAAACGTTTCTACAGTGCCAGTGTGAATGAGGATGAAACCATCCTGTTCCTGTATGAAAGTGGCGACGGACGCGGCAATGCCTTGTATATGAAAGATCTGCGTAAACCGAACGCGCCATTCGTTGCAATGGCTACGGATATGGATTATACTTATGCTCCTATAGAGGTGATTGGTGACAAAATCTATATGTTTACGAACTACAATGCGCCGAAATATCGCCTCATGACAGTGGATATCAATAAACCCGCCCTGAAAGACTGGACGGAGCTGGTTCCGGAAAGTGAGAATGTACTTTCGGATGTCGGTGTGATAGGCGGGAAGTTGTTCCTGACATATGATAAAGATGCTTCCAACCACGCGTATGTATATGGCCTGGACGGCAAGGAGATACAGGAAATTAAGTTGCCTTCGCTCGGTTCCGTAGGTTTCAGTGGTGACAAGGATGACGAGGAATGTTTCTTCGGTTTTACTTCGTTCACCATCCCCGGTGCTACGTATAAATATGATATGGATGCGAATACGTATGAGCTCTTCCGTGCTCCGAAGGTTGACTTCAACTCCGATGAATTTATAACGGAGCAGGTATTCTATCCCAGCAAGGACAGTACCAAGATACCGATGTTCCTGACTTATAAGAAGGATCTTAAGAAAGACGGTACGAATCCGGTGTATCTCTATGGTTACGGTGGTTTCAATATCAGCCTTAATCCGGGCTTCTCTACATCACGTATTCCGTTCCTGGAAAATGGAGGTATCTATGCACAGGTTAATCTGCGTGGTGGCGGTGAGTATGGCGAAGACTGGCACATAGCGGGTACGAAGATGCAGAAACAGAATGTATTCGACGACTTCATCGCAGCTGCCGAATACCTTATTAATGATAAGTATACCAACAAAGATAAAATCGCTATCGTAGGTGGCTCTAATGGTGGTTTGCTGGTAGGTGCCTGTATGACACAACGTCCCGATTTGTTCCGCGTAGCCATTCCGCAGGTAGGTGTAATGGATATGCTCCGCTATCATAAGTTCACTATCGGTTGGAACTGGGCAAGCGATTACGGTACGAGTGAGGACAGTAAGGAAATGTTCGAGTACCTGAAAGGCTACTCTCCGTTGCACAACCTGAAGCCCGGTACCAAATATCCTGCAACCATGGTGATTACTGCCGATCATGATGACCGTGTAGTTCCCGCACACTCATTCAAGTTTGCCGCTACCCTGCAAGAATGTAATGACGGTACGAATCCCACTATCATCCGCATCGAAAGTAAAGCCGGACATGGTGCAGGCAAACCTATGACTAAGGTTCTTGAAGAACAGGCTGACACTTATGCCTTTATCATGTATAATCTCGGAATGAAACCGAAAATCTAAGTAAAAGTACTTATTGGTGTTTAGGGTTCATCATCTGTTAGGTAATAGATGATGAACCCTATTCTTTTATATCTCAGAATTTGCTTCCAATAAATATGTTCTGATTAATTTGCCTTTTTAATCTTGTTTGCCTATTTTTGTTTCAATTAATTTAAAAAGGTATTAAATGTAATCCTGTTATGTACTTTGCAGAACTACAAAAGAAGGCGGAAGAAATTCTCCAATCATTAGGAAATAAACTTTCAGCGATTAATTCTCCTGAACCTTTATTGCGTCCTGTCCCTCCCTATATATCAGATGTAATAACGGCAATGGAGCTATTGGAAAATAAGAAATATGTACTAAATATTGGGAAACGGACATTCAACTGTGGAATCTCGGGTGAAACACAACTTAGAACAGCAGCAGAAAAAGGAGACATTTATTCCAAGATAGTGTGGGGAGGAGTAAACCTGCGAAAGAAGAACTATAAAATAGGACTTGAGCAATTCGCACAACTGCATGAATGGAATATTCCGGATGATCTGAAGAATAAATTATTAAAAAACTTCTTATATCCTGCCTATCTGGAATATGGCAAACGTTGCTATGAAAGGAGTCTATCGGAAAAATCAAGTGAATATCTGCGTAAGGAAGCAATTTCTTGCCTTTCGAAAGTGTCTACCCTTCCTGAAGCTGCCGATATGCTTGCTGAATGTTATGGAGGCGTAGACAGTTGGTCAACTGCACAGGCTTTCTATGAGATAGGAGCAGCAGGGGGAATTGCTAATTCATATTATAGCATAGGCTATTACTATCATCAACGGGATAGAGCACCCGGTAAAGCTATAGAATGGTATAAAAAGGCTGTTGCGAAAGGACATCTGAAATCTGAGTATTTTTTAGCTGAATGCTTCATTGCTACAGGTAAGTACCATGAAGCTACCGAGATTTTTCGTCGCCTTGCTGAGAAACGGTTTATGTCATCTCCGGAAAGGTATATAGAATGTGTGGAACGATACAATCTTTCCAAAGGAGAGTTTTACTATTCTATTAAAGGACTAAGGGGAGATGCACCAGAGGAATTGTACCAATCTGGATTACAATTCGAAAAAGGAGATAGAGTAGCTATCGACTTTGTGAAGGCTATGCAATTTTTCCTGAGAGCTGCAGAAAAAGGACATGAACTGGCGCAATATAAACTAGCCACCTGCTATGAAACAGGTAAATATATAGAGAAAAACATAGCGCAGGCTTATAAATGGTATAAAAGATGCGCAGATCAAGGCAATGCAGAGGCTGCCTATAAAGTGGCGATTGTATATGAATGGGTGAAGTATCACGAGAAAGCTGCTCACTGGTATGAACAAGCAGCGAATAAAGGGTATAAGGGTGCCTTGTATGGGCAAGCCAGAATGCTAGCTAACCTGAAACAACATCAAAAAGCGCACGCGCTTTTTATGGTATCGATCGCTAAAAAGGAATATGTCACTGATTGTCATTTCTTCTTGGGAAAATTATATGCCAACGGGTGGGGAGTTATTCAAAATTCGGTGAAAGCCATAGAACATTTCAAAGAAGCTGGTCTATCGCTCCATGTCTGTTATACTTTGATCGGTACGAAAGGGGAACCGGCTTTTCTATATAACATAGGTGTAGAATATGATTCTGGCAAAGGAGTGCCTGTGAACCATGCAAAGGCTGTGCAATATTACTTGAAAGCTGCTGAAGCAGGACATGTCTTGGCTCAATATCAAATGGGTACAATCTATGAATCGGGTGCAGGAGCTGAAAAAGATTATGCAATGGCTTATAAATGGTATGAAAAAGCAGCAATGCAAGGGCATACTGAGGCGGCATATAAAATGGGGAAAGCTTATACTGAGGGTGTACATCGCATAAAGGATAAGGCTAGAGCTTTGGATTGGTATCGAAGAGCTGCCTTAAAAGGTTGCATAGCTGCCCAATATGAGTTGGGAAAAGAAAAATATTTGGTCAAGGAATATAAAGATGCTCTGACATGGCTGCAAACAGCTGTAAATCATGGTAATCTTCCTGCTAACTATTATTTGGGAGTAATGTATTATCATGGTTGGGGAGTTATTAAGGACTTTGACCGTTCATTTGCTTATTTCAGTAATGCCGGAACATTTAGCGGTACTTACTATTTTATGGGAATGTTTTACTATTACGGATATGGCAAATTAAATAAGAACCTTAATAAGGCATTTTGGTATTTTCGCAGATATGAAGATGTGAATCCGGATAAATACGCAGAGTATTATCTGGGTCTTTGTTATAAAAATGGTTATGGTACGGAGAAATCACTTCAAACGGCATTTCAGAATTTTGAAAAGTCTGCTAAGAAGGGAATAAAACAGTCACAATTTGAACTGGGATTATGCTATAAGAATGGAATAGGTACTAATTGTAGTTATCGATTTGCTCTGGAGTGGTTATTAAAGGCTGCCAATCAGGGGTATGCGGAAGCTCAATATGAAGTGGGAGAAATGTTTTTTAATTCTAGACTTTATTCGATTGAAGATGCATATCCTGTATTTACCGCTATTCAATGGCTTCAAAAAGCTGCCGATCAAAATCATAAATTAGCAGTTTGCCGCTTGATAGATATCTATTATGATGAACAACAATATACAAAAGCCGGAAAATTAATATCTGTAGCTATTAATAAATTTAGCTATACTAACGCTTATTTTTATTGGGCTGTATTCTGTCATCAGGGGATAGGAGGATATCAAATGAATCAGCAAAAGGCGTTGGAACTTTATCGGTCCTTCATAAAGTATACACCATATCCTGATTCTGTAAAGAAAGTCAAGATGGTAGAAAATGCCAAGCAGTTTATTTATGAGCTGGAGCATCCGACATTAAACAAATTGAAGAAAATTTTAGGAAAGTAGTTATGAGCCTGACAGATGATATTATAAAAACAGAGGTCGAACGACACGTACAATTGTATAATATTGAACAACTGAAAAGAAGACTTTTCAATTGTTTTAAAGACTACACTAATCAATATGTAGATGCAGGTCGATTGCTGTTATATAGTGATAGCTTGTCGCGTGCCAATCAGCTGGGAGAAATTATTGCTGAGGAAGTGCTAAAATCATATACAGATCTTGAAACTTTTTATCCTGATATCCGAAAAGAACTGAAAAACCTTCCTAGCTTGGCCGATCAACCTAAAAATTTCAAGCAGAAAGCAGCGCTGATATGTGATGATTTTATGAGTTATTGTGCCCGGAACTCTCGCTCAATAGCAGAAGACAGTATAAATTACGGAAAAGAACTCCTACGAAAACATGATCCTTTCCTTCTTCCTTACATAGTGAAAGAGAAAGAGGATTATTCCGTAGAAGAATATATAAACAGTTGTCTGCAAGCTGCAGATAAACGGTATGTATGTGAACAATTTCCTATCAATTATGAACGGAAAGAAACTTTATGTTATGGTAATATCTATGTAACTGCTGATATTCCCCAAATGATAAACTGGCAAATAGAAGGGAAGAGCAGTTATTTTCATTTATCCATAGTAGATCAAGCGAAGGCCGAATTTATACTCACTGAAATGTTATTGCATTTCGTTCCCGGCAAATTACATATTACCGGCGTTGACTTGAATTTCACTTCAGCCTTTGAGAATTTCAAGCAATTGGATGATGTGATGGTAGGAGAGACTATCTTGCAGCTAGGTGATCTATTAAAACAAATACAAGTTTGGAATTCAGAGATAGAAAAACGATTCCGTGAAGCAGGTGATATCATAAAATATCACCTGCGGAAGAAACGGATAGAATATCCTTATGAGGTGATTGTATTGTATGATTTGCCTCAACAGCTAGATTCACACCTGACAGAAGCTATGAAATCCATTATTCGCAATGGTTGGCGTGTAGGTTTTCATATTATAGTAGTAGGTAATCTGCCTTCTCAATGGGAAAAGGAGTTGTTTGTTGAAACGGATGGACCTAAAATGTTGGCTGTAGCAAATACTCCCATAGGAACTGCTTCCAAAAGAATTAAAATATTAAAAAAATGGCAGCAATGTTATCAGAACTTCCAAAAGGAACTTTCACAGCAACAGGAACGGGAAGCCGAATTGCAAAAACAACAAATACAAGAAACAATGACTGTTACTCCTTACCAGGATGCAGCTAAAGAATTCAGTATTGAAGTAGGAACAAACAATCAGGGGCGTATTAATTTTGTTCTTGATGAAATATCTCATGTACACTCATTTATAATAGGCCAAACAGGCTCTGGAAAATCGGTCTTTCTGCATGATATTTTAAATCATGCCATGTTGAAGTATTCTCCGGAGAGCCTGCAATTCTATTTGATGGACTTTAAGTTCGGAGGTGTGGAATTTAATCGTTATCGGACTTGTAAACATGTACGATGTTTAATGGTGGATGAATCAGACCCACAAATCACATTGGAAATATTGAAAGATTTGTGGGAGGTGATGCAAGAACGTGCACGACTTATGCGCAATGAAGAAGTCTCTAATTTGAAAGATTACAATGCAATAACATCGAATAAAAAGTTGCCACGTATAGTTTTGCTGGTAGATGAGTGCCATGAACTTTTTAAAGAAGGAAGATTTAAAATACAAAGTGAAATAGATGTTATTCTGACACGTATTGCTAAAGAGGGACGTAATCAGGGGGTACATTTAATTTTTGCCACTCAGACTTTGACAGGGACTAACATTCCAGGGGGAATAAAAAATAATATCACAGATCCTTACTTGTTGAATTGTCGTATGACGGATGCGCAAGTATTTATTCCTACAGTGGGAACTCGTACAGAGGCTTTATCCACGGGAGAGGTATATTACCGCCCTAAAGGTTTTGAGGAGGGGATTATATTCAAAGCGGATTTTTATGATCGTGAGAGGTTGGTTGAAAATTTGCAGAATATAAATCAAAAAAGTACAAACTGTATAGTGGATTTCCAACCATTCTATTTCTCTGGAAAGCAGACATATAGATTGGTAGACTGGATACCGGATGAATTGCCCCGGCGTTATCCTGCAGTTTATCTGGGTAGAGGTATCAGTGTGAAATCGAACTTGGTTTCTGTAAGTTTTAAACCTGAAACAGCCTCTAATCTATTATTAGTAGGTATTAATGAGCGTCTACAAAGTACCCGTATCCAGCTAAATATACTACTCTCGTTGATGCACTATTATAAAAAAATGGGTGAAGATGCTCGTTTCTATCTTATTGATTGTATGGACCCCGATGATGAATATGCTGTTGACGAAGAAGTTTTGAATACGTTGGAAGATTATGGTTGTCATATCTTGGTACGCAATCGCCAACGCAATGAGATACTTTCACAATTGGCGATACAGATACGCGAAAGAAAAGAAAAAGAAGATACTTTCTTGTTTATCCTTGAACAAGATTACTTTACATCACTAAAGCATAATGCGGAGGTTGAACTGCCAGTTGAAGATTATTCGCCAGTATCAACTCCTGCCAATCAAAATGCAAATGATTTTTTATCAGATTGTCCTTTCCCGTTTACAGCAGAATCTGTGATGGAAAACCCTGCAAAATCTAAAAACAAGGTAGATACTGTGCAACACATACTGCAAACTGTTTTAACAAAAGGACCTGATTATGGGATTCACACTATTCTTCAAGTTAACAAACTGGATAATTTACTCTTTCAGGAATATTCTTTGAACAAAAAAGATATTTATTCGATGTTCCAGTATGTTGTTGTTCAGAGAACAGATTCGGAAACGGCAATAAAACTGGCTCTGTCTGATGATTTTAAGCCGGAACAAATGAGTGATGACCATGAACGTTTGCGCAGCTACTTTCGTAACGACATAACAGGGGCAGAAATACTTTATTGTCCTTTTGACTCTATTACAGTAAATGATATAAAAAACTTAATGAAATAACTTATTATGGCACATGAAGTTAATGTAAGAAATGAAGAAGAACTCATCGCTTTTGCACAAGCCTTGAACGGACTAAGTAATGCTATGGTGCAGAACTTTAATAAGGCCAAAGCTGAAATGTATCGTGTAAATGAGGGATGGAATGATGAACAGAATCAACAGTTCATGCAGCAATTTGAACAGAGTGTACAAGTCATTAATCAAATAGGGCAGATGATGAATGATTACAGTGCATATATGCGTCGTTACGCTGCTGCTATTCAGCAAGTGAAAAACATAAGATAATATGAATGATGTATCTGTTCGGGAAATAAACGAATTGTATTCATTTTATTCGCAAATAAATAATTTTATAAGTGGACTTGATTCTGTGCGTAGCCGTCTTCAGTCGGGTGCACGGAGCAAGGTCAGTCGGTGCGAAAATCTGATAAGCCGCATTGAACGAGCCCGTGAACGTATCAATAGGCAAATAAATTCTTTAGAGGCTTCTATAAATTCTCTGCATAACAGTTTATATAACGTGGAAGATGAAGCATATCGGAGATATATTTTTGATGAGATTGATATGAAAACTGATGAAAAAGAAAAATTGGAGGACGAACTCATTGAATGTGAGAATGATATGGAAGAAGTGCAGAATAGATTATATCAAGCCCGGAATCTAGCGGATGATATCACTCAAGAGGCTTTTACATGTATGAATGAAGCAAAACAATATGCTGATAATGCCTGTCGTTTTATTGATAAGCTTATCTATTATTTGCAAAATACTAAAAGGTAATTTTATGTTGGAATACGGACTATTATCTCAAAAACAGCAAGAATTGGATTCTATAACTAGTAGTTTGCGCAATATATGGAATGACAAACAGTATGAATACTTTTGTAATCACTTGATTTTGCCTATTAAGAACTGTTTGCAGCAACATGAAGTATTCATAAGTAGTAAGATTTCTTCTATGGAGCAAATAGAATCTCAGATTGAATCAGTAGCCAGCAAATATTAATGCTGTAATTGACGTTTTATCATTATTTAATCAAAATATCGCTGAAAAGTATAGGTGAATCCAAAAGTTTTCCTATATTTGCAGTGTTATTCGTTGACAATTTGCTCGGATAACCTTAAAGTCACGAAGGAATAAACCTTTAAAACGTAATATTATGAATATCGAACGAATTATGTCCTCTTTAGAGGCAAAGCATCCCGGCGAGTCTGAATATCTTCAAGCCGTAAAGGAAGTACTTCTTTCCATCGAAGATATCTATAACCAGCATCCAGAGTTCGAGAAAGCTAAAATCATAGAACGCTTGGTTGAACCCGACCGTATCTTTACGTTCCGTGTTACTTGGGTGGACGACAAAGGTGATGTACAAACCAACCTTGGTTACCGTGTGCAATTCAACAATGCCATTGGCCCGTACAAAGGCGGTATTCGTTTCCATGCTTCCGTAAATCTTTCCATCCTTAAATTCTTAGGCTTTGAACAGACGTTTAAGAATGCACTGACTACTCTGCCTATGGGTGGTGGTAAAGGTGGTTCCGACTTCTCTCCGCGCGGTAAGAGCGATGGTGAAATCATGCGCTTCTGTCAGGCATTCATGTTGGAGTTATGGCGTCACCTTGGTCCGGATATGGATGTTCCAGCCGGTGATATCGGTGTAGGTGGTCGTGAAGTGGGCTATATGTTCGGTATGTATAAGAAGTTAACCCGTGAATTTACCGGCACATTTACCGGAAAGGGTTTGGAATTCGGTGGTTCTCTGATTCGTCCTGAAGCTACAGGTTTCGGTGGATTGTACTTCGTGAACCAGATGTTAGAAACTAAAGGTATTGATATCAAAGGTAAGACCGTTGCTGTTTCCGGTTTCGGAAATGTAGCTTGGGGTGCCGCTACCAAAGCAACCGAGTTGGGTGCCAAGGTGGTTACTATCTCCGGACCGGACGGATATATTTATGATCCGAATGGTATCAGTGGCGAAAAGATAGATTATATGCTTGAACTCCGTTCATCGGGTAATGATATAGTAGCTCCGTATGCAGACGAATTCCCCGGTTCTACATTTATTGCCGGCAAGCGTCCATGGGAAGTGAAAGCTGATATTGCATTGCCTTGTGCTACGCAAAATGAACTGAATGGTGATGATGCCCGTCAGTTGATTGAAAATAAAGTGATGTGTGTGGGTGAAATATCTAATATGGGCTGTACGCCGGAAGCTATCGACCTGTTCATCGAACATAAGGTGATGTATGCTCCGGGTAAGGCTGTCAATGCCGGTGGTGTTGCTACTTCCGGATTGGAAATGTCACAGAATGCAATGCACCTCAGTTGGTGTGCTGCCGAAGTGGACGAGAAACTGCACGCTATTATGCACGGCATTCATGCACAATGCGTAAAATATGGGACAGAACCTGACGGTTACATCAACTACGTGAAGGGAGCCAATATTGCAGGCTTCATGAAGGTGGCTCACGCAATGATGGGTCAGGGAATTATTTAAAGGAAAACTTTGTTTAGTTGTATTTGTATTTGTGGTTTGTGCTGTCCTGCCTGTGAAGGTGTAGGGCAGTACTTTTTTTATAGGCATACCAATAATTAGGTATATTCACTTCTACAGCGCAACTATCAGTCAAACTTAATACTTAATACCTCGTACTTAATACCAAAATTATTACCTTTGCACCCGGAAAATCATTAAATAACAAAGAGATGTTACAACCGGAACTAAAATTAAGACGCGATAAGATACGTGTCTTGATGGCTCAACAAGAGATTGATGCCGCTCTTATCACTTGCAATGTAAACTTGATTTATACGTACGGACGCGTTGTCAGCGGCTATCTGTATTTACCATTGAATGCTCCGGCACGCTTATTTATCAAACGTCCTAATAATATTGAAGGAGAACATATACATTCTATCCGTAAACCGGAACAATTGCCCGATTTATTGAAAGAGTGCGGTCTACCTTTACCTGCGAAATTGATGTTGGAGGGAGACGAACTCTCTTATACGGAGTATACCCGTCTGGCAGCTTGCTTCCCAGAAACTACTGTTGTGAATGGTACTCCCCTGATCCGTAAGGCACGTAGTGTAAAGACAAATATTGAAATTGAAATGTTCCGTCGTTCGGGTATTGCTCATACGAAGGCTTATGAACAGATTCCTTCTGTGTATCGACCGGGAATGACAGATCGTCAGTTGTCTATTGAAATAGAACGCTTGATGCGTTTGGAAGGTTGTCTGGGTATTTTCCGTACATTTGGTCAGAGTATGGAGATATTTATGGGTAGCTTGCTGGCGGGAGATAATGCCACTGCTCCTGCACCTTATGACTTTGCTTTAGGTGGTGAAGGACTTGATCCGTCTATACCTATCGGTGCAAATGGTGCACTGTTGCAACCCGGTCAGAGTTTTATGGTTGATATGGGTGGAAACTTCTATGGATACATGGGTGATATGAGCCGAGTATTCTCTATCGGTAAGTTACCGGAGAAGGCTTATGCTGCGCATCAAACATGTCTGGATGTACAGGCAGCTGTGATTGAAAAGGCAAAACCGGGTGCTGTTTGCGAAGATCTCTATAATACAGCTATTGATATCGTAACGAAAGCCGGATTTGCCGATTACTTTATGGGAGTAGGACAGAAGGCGAAATTTATTGGTCATGGCATTGGCTTGGAAATCAACGAAGCTCCTGTACTGGCTCCGCGTATGAAGCAGGAATTAGAACCGGGTATGGTATTTGCCCTCGAACCCAAAATCGTATTGCCGGGTGTCGGCCCCCTGGGTATTGAAAACTCATGGGTAGTGACGGCAGACGGGGTAGAGAAGTTGACACTGTGCAAGGAAGAGATTATAGAAATGTAGAAATAATGATTAATTGTTAGTGATAAGTGATTAATGTTATGCTTACAATTTATCACTAACAACTAATCACTTATTTTCACTCTCCTTCGTAATATTCACACAAGAAGTATCGTGCAATGAAGTCCCAATTATCGTGCAATACTTCTTTTCCACCAGGGAAGGGAAGTTGCATATCAGGAAGCAGGCCTTTTGCCATACCATACTTCAGGAGATCAAAGGGGCAGGTACCCGGATAAGTGAATAATTTGTATCCTTTGGCAGCTGCCTTTTCTGCATTATAAGTCGGATTGCGTGGATCGCAGAAGCAATAAGAAACATTAGAGGCTATCAGCATACCTTTGGCATTGGCATAGATCACAAAGTTTCTTTCATCTCTTAATTCCGGTAACAGACTTTCATTTTTATCTTCCCATTTTAGTTCTTCCACAAAGAAACGGCGTAATTCATCGTAGGTGGTAAAATAAAGCAGCGGTTCTCCTTTGCTGTATGACAGGCAGTTCTCCACATCTTTTTTAAGTGTCATTCCGGGAGTGATTTCGGGAAGTGGTACTAATGGCATTTCCAATAAATCAAGTCCCATCACCCAAATGGGAGAAGACGGCTCGTCGCAGATGGGAGCTTCTTCAAAGGCGGTATCCATCACATCATATACCTTTTGGCTGAATTCTATCAGGTCAGAATCATGAGGATTCTGGATAATAACTTCGTCCTCTTCGAAGATGGCATAGCGGGAGAGGAGCGTCCACTGAATGAATGAGATATCCTCTACATTGATTTCGTCGGGAAGATACTCGTCGGTCAGCGTATAGAAAGGAAGATAGGACTTGTACAATCCGTAATAGGCATTGGAAAACTCTTTCCAACCACCGGACTGGGCGATGGCGTCTTGCAGATAAATAGCCAATGAAAGGGCAGCATCTACTTTCTCTGCTTCAAACTTTTTACTGTATAAAGGGGATTCATCGATCAAAGATAGTAGTTGATTGGCAAAGTTCAAATACCAGGTGTCGGTCGAGAGTTGTTTACTGCGTTCGTTAATTCCTAACCAACGCTTCATGTAAATTCTTGCTTGTTTCATATTGCTTGTTGTTTATCTCACAAAGATAGGACTTTCCCTTGAATTGCTCCTTAATAGTCGAGTATATTTACCGCGTGAGAGAGAATTTCATGCTGAAACCAAAGTCGGCACTGACTACCGGATATGAGCTGGAGGACACTAACGGAGTATTCTGTTGGCGGTCATAGTAGAGGCGCAGGGTTAACAAGCGACTCAGGGTGTAGTCTGCCGAACATGATATTTTCAGAGCTTTGTTGCCATTGGTAGCTTGTGCAAAACCTTGCTGGATGTCCCGGCAGAGGGCGGATTGGTTGCGGAATGAAATATCTGCACGGAGAGCAAGGTCATGGCTGACACGATTCTTGCTGTCTTTTACATTCCGGCCACTGAATAAATTGAAGTTTACAATCTTATATCCCAAACCGATAACGAAATCGCGGGAAGCGGTTTCTACCAGCTGACAAGCACTCATACTGAGATTTAATATACGGCTGGTTTTATATTCCACTTTGGCGGTAAGTCCGTTTTTGAGGGTGGCATCCATACCGATAAGGGGGGAGAATTGCTCATTAATGGATACCATGCTGATGTCGAAGCGCGATGAAGGGATAGGATTTCCTGATTGCACATCTTCTACAAAGCCTATATCCCCCATATAGCTCATGAAACTCTGGAAAGTGTTGTAGCTGCCGACGCTGTAGGTGCTGCGATAGGCATGATTCAGATTGACACTGCGGAAGTTCTTTTTGAACCAGGCTATCTTGGTAAGTCCTGTGTAGGTGATACGCCAGTTCGGCATCATGGAGAACAGGCTGGGAAAGAAGTCGAGAGCAGAGTTCCGAGCGCTCTTTCCGGTGTAGGCGGCGAGGAAGGCAGGGATCATGACATCCGGTGAGTGCTTGCTGATTGTGCCGTTTGCCGGATCGAATGTCTTTCCGGCAAGAGTGCTGCCTTGCGGATACTGTGCACCGAGGAATTGGGATTCCACACGGTCACGGATGACGTCAAGGTTGCGGCGGAAACGTTCGAATGTACCGGAATGGTAACCGTCACCGGCGCTGGGGCGTTCGAAAGCACTACCGATAGAAATGATACTCATTGAGAAGTTACCACTGCGGGTATCTGGCATACCTTCGAACATATATTGTATTTCGCGGCTGCGGTTTCGGGTACGATTGGCGGTAAGGTCTATTTTGAGGTCGCGTATCGGTTCAAGGGAGATACGCAATTGAAGATCTTCAAGGGCATTGCTGCTGGCAGGGCTGACAACGGAGTCGTTGCAGATGAGCCAGTCGTTTTGCAAGGCACGGTCGATATAGCCGTCTCCGGTGAAACCGAATGCAAAGTCCATTCCCGGAGCAAGGAAGCCTCCGTGTTTCTTCTGGCCGAACATATCACCGACTTCAGGACGGAAACCGGGAAGGGTCATGGCATACGTATTTTTGTAGGTAAAGCTGAAATTGCGTACGCTCATGGCAATGCGGGTAGCATGCTGGCCGAATTTATACCACCAACCATCTTCTGGATTGGGACCGGGGATTACAGTGAGCTTTATGCGTGCCGTGTCCTGCGTATCAATACGTAGTGAATTAGCATTTATAACTTTATAACGTACGGGATAACGACGTCCGTCCACAGTGAGAGCGGTGACTTTGGGACGACGGGAGTTCATACCGTGTTGAATGGTAACTGTAGTGTCTGCACGCAATTGTACTTCCTTGTCGAAGCGACGGGGCTTTTGTTCTTTGGGTGAGGCGGGTTTGCGATAGGAAGCAGAAAAGCGGCGGTTTACTTTCTTTAAATAAGGCACCTTGTTATAGAGTGCTTCGAGATTGAAACGCGAGTTTACGTCGATGCTGCGCTGATTGCTGACAGTATTGCCCATCTCTATGCCATCGGAAAGGGAAACACCCCGGTCCCAGTTGTAAGAAGAGGCGAAACGAAGGTCAGCGCTGACCCAGTCGGTAGCGGGGAACTTGTCGAATGGGAGCTTATAAGTGGCATTGAATGTCTGCTGGAAATCAATAGGGCGGCCGAGTGAGAGCAGGCTGCGGCGTACTGTATCTTTCCAGGCTGAGTATTCATCGGGGTAAAGGTCTTTATTTACTACACCGTAAGGTTCTTCAATCTCGGCGTGGGTAGCAGAGGTAAAGTTCAGTTTTAGGTTTTTTGTAGGGTCCCAGCGCAGGGCAAAGTCACGGTTCCATAGAAATTCTTTAGCGACGGAGATGGGGATGCCTTCGATACTGAGATCCCCGCTGCCGATGGAACTGCTTCCGGCAGTCAATGCCTCCAGGTCGCGGAGTTGAAGTTCATAATAGTGACGCGTCATATCGGTATTGAATGAGATGCTTTGAGGCAGCCAGTTCAGATTGATTTCTTTGATGAAACGCATCCATGGAGATTTGCTTTCCATAGCTTTGAAAGGTTCCCACGGGCGATAGACGGGAGCATAATTATAAGTCATTGCAGCGCGCCAGTCCGTTTCGTTTTCGTAAGCTGTGGTGCTACCCTGATTGTGGCGGAGGGAACGGGAATAGCTGAAAGTAAAGTTCCCCGGATCATAAGGCATGGGAGTTTTACTTGTAATACCCAGTCGTGCATTGCTGAGGCTGAAATTGCGGTAGGTAGTAATTTCACGGGCGATATTCATCAGCGAGTCTCGTTCCCAATCGGTGGTACAGGCATCCAGCGCATCATCCAGCAGCATATCTTTGTCCAGAGGGTTGTACTTTGGCGTAGTGGCCTCTTTGGAGTAAGAGAAGTAAATAGGAGCGGCCAATTTAGCCTTTTTAGGAAAGAAACGTCCCAGATCGAATGTAGTGGTGAAACTATACTGATAATAATCGTCCAGTCGACGCTCGCTGACACTCTGTTCCAGTCCACCGAAACCGGCTGTTTCCACATGACCGGCCAGGTTGATACTACCGATATCGGAAAGCTGTAAGTTGAGATTGCCTTGTGCAGCCCAACCGCCGTCTTCGTTGAATTCGGTTAGGCGCAGTTCGTTCACCCAGACCTCTGCCGATTTAATGGTGCGTGAGTTGTTCCTCACACCAATCATCATAGTCTTGACCTCTGCCAGTGAAGGATTACCAATCACGCTTATCTTATTGGAGGGTTTATCCGGATCGTATTCCGAATACACTTTTGCATAGCTGACACCACTATTCGAGATATTCTTCAAGCGATTACGGGCCTTCTTGACATTGGTGAGTACACTGAGGTCAATGTCAAGATTGTTGTCTTTGGGCCAGACGGCAAGGCAACCTGCAACGGTGCTTCCGTTGTATTCTCCGTGCGGAGTGAGTGTGAGGGGAATTTCGTATTCATAATAGTTGCTGCGGTAATCTGAGCCGAGGCGGATGAATACGGAAAGTTCGCCATTTTGCGGATCTGTGGAGAGATCGGGCAAAGCTTCGGCATGAGCAAACATTTGCAGCCGGCGGTATTGCCGCATATCCATACCGGTATTTTTGTAGACGGCACGTGCATCGCCAGGAGCCAACTTTTCCAGCTTCAGGCTCATGGCTTGCTCATTCTGTTGACGAAGTTGCGGTTGTCCCGGATCGATGACACGGGAGATGCCCGGAGGCATTACATAGTTCACCGGAGTACGGTCTCCATTTTCTTCGATATTGACGGCAGAAACGTCCAGTGCAGCAGAGCTGGTGGTAGAGGCGCCTTGTTGTGTATTATTCAGTGCATCGGTATAGGTGCGCCATTCGCCGCGTACCAACTCTAAGGTTGCAAAACGTAGCACGATGGGTTTCTCAAATCCGGTCAGGAACATGCGCATGAAACGGATGGACTTGAAGTCTTTGATGCTTCCCACCGCCTCGCCACTGCGTACGGGAACTTTGAACTGATACCAGGTCACTTCTTCCGTTTGTCCGTTGCGCAGGCGGACACTGGCGGTTCGTTTATCCGTGATGTAATTCTGTCCTACTTTCAGGTCGGAAGGTGTCAGGTTGATGCGATATTGGAAATATTTCTCAGTCTCGTTCAGTGTATTGTCCTGATTGATATCCTCTACATCGGGCACGGTCTTTGAAGATATATCGTATCGTTCCGGAGAGTCTTCACTCGCGGTGGAGTTCCCCTCGGTATTGTTATAGTATTTGTAGCGTTCCAGAATGCTACGCTCTTCTCGGTCATAGTCCGAGCCACGGAAATAATGATAATTGTCGCCTGCCGGATCGTTGTAGAATTTCTCGTAAGTGGAGGCGTCCACTTTGCCCTGTACGTCTGCCAGATATTTCTGATAAGTGGAGAAGGTACGTTCGTCTTCAGTAGAGAGCCCGTTCAGTCCGACATCTTGCTTACGGCGTGCGCCGGCTGCATTATCAAAGGCATATACCACACTACGATCGCGGGGAACACGCCCCCAAACTGTTTCTTCGGTCTTTGTTGCATCTCCATCAATGGGCAGACCGTTTTCAAAGAACTTCTTGCCATCTTTGAGGATGTCTTCAGATACTTCGCCAAGGTTTATGTAGAGAGTACCTTTGGGGGAATTTGCTCGTGTTGCCTTTTCCGAACCTGTTCGTGTTATTCCTCCCTCAATATTGCCTTCTTCGTAGATGAATGGATCCAGTAACCAGAAAGAGATGTATTCAATGTTCGCCGCTTCGAAATCACTGGTATCCAGTTTACGCATCATGCCTCCCCAGCGATTCTCCGGATTTTTCAGAGTACCGTCGGAATTCAGGTCTGTATCCAGATTGTATGGCCCCCGTTCCTGTGGATAATAGGCTAGGTTCAGTACGTTCATGGAAGCCGATTCCTGGTAGGGAGTTTCCTTATTTGGAAACAGTTCCTGCTCATAGACCTCACGCACATAGTGGTTGCTAAGCTGGTTTAGGTCGTTTTTGATGTGTGTAGGTGTCAATGAAGAGTTACGGCGGGTGAAAAGTCCGTCAATATGGTACCACGCCAGCAGTGCCCGGTTCTTTCCGTAACTGATATCATTGCTGCAGGTTGCTTCGGGAAAGAGGGGAGAGGGGGTGCTTGCCAACATCCAGTATGAGGGCTGACGAAGGTCAATGCCATTTTGTGTACTTTCGAAATCGTCGATGTACGAAGCATTTTGTTGTAGTCCTTTGGCATGTCCCGGAATGAGATGGGCGAATTCCACACCGAGATTGATGCTGCTGGGGGCGGTTGCGGTGACAAACGGTAGTTTGTCCAGCATGTTTGTCAGCCACTGGCTTTCTTTTTTCCATGAAGCATTCACTCCCCACAACGTGTTGGAGAGTGGTTCGTCACCCATTGCAACTTTGCTTGTCAGTGGTTTCTCGCTGAGGTGCATGATGCTTCCTCCGAAAGAGAAGTTCTGTGAGAAATCGTAGGTGAAGTTTAGTCCCATCATCGTTTTGCGTTGCATGCTGTAGAGCGTATTGCTCTCCAGATTTACGCTGATGGCTGTACCGGCATCAATGATGCTTTGGTTGAGAATGGTAACTACTCCCAATGTGTAATCTACTGTATAGTCAGAGTTTTCTACCAGTGTCATACCGCCCGCCGTCACACGTACTGAACCTTGTGGAATATTCATAGCCCCTAACCGTATTTCATTGGCATTGGAGGCACGGTATTCACCTGTTAGCCGGAATTTATTCTTTTCTGCTGTTTGTTGCGCTACGGTGCGAGTGGAGTCGTACAGTTCTTGAAACACATATTTGTCTGCCAGCGCATCGTTTCCGATGGCTTTGCGCAGGTGGCTGCCGAAAGGTTCTACTACGGGAAAATAGATACGTCCGTCCGAAGCTGTCACCGTATAGCCTTCGACAAAGTCGAAGAAACCGTCCGCACCTGTTTGGTTCTGGCTATTAAGGCGGTCGAGGTTCATGACACGCAACAGGGGTGTTTTGGCAATCTTTCCTTCTGGAATGTAGCGTAGATGTACACCTGTTGTATCGCTTTGGTAAGTGATGTTCAACTGGAATTTTTCTTTTTGCACAGAGTAGGCATTGAGACTGTAGACATTCTTCATCATTAGATCCCAGCAGGCTGCGTCCGGGGAATTTGCTGTATTCTTCAATAATTTTACGAACAAACTTTGCCCGGTTTCCTTGATGTCTGAAGAAAACTCACCTACTTGATAACTTCGTCCACCGAGTGTGTACTCAAAAGCGACTGCCAGTACTTCGTCCGGTTGAAGGGTTTGCTTCAGTGAGATATAACCGAGTTTGCTGTTTAGTGTGTATTCTGAGGAAGTGAGCAGACGGGCACTTTCTATTTTTTCGTAATCCATGCCGGGTTCGGATCCGGGGATTGTACTCATGATATTACTTACCTGGCTGATATCGCGTGCGGCTGCATAACTGCTAATCATTTCCGCATAGAGGTTATTGGCGCTATTGGCGGGAGCGTTGACGTTTGAACTGGGATTGGTCGGGTTTCCCACTCCGCTCCAGGCGGTAGTGTTGCCTATGTGAAAGGCCTCTCCAAGATCAGTTAGTGCTACGATGTTTCGCGGATTATCATAGTTATTTCGTTTGTTGGTTACCCATACTTCGATCCGGTTAATTGTGATTCCTGAAAGGATATTCGGAAGCTGTGCCAGATTTTTATCATAGACATCCCGAAAATAATGGGCAAGGAAGAAGTGGCGGTTTCCTTCGTAATTATCTGCGGAGAAGTCGAACGTAGTGGTTTGTGCACCACCGCGGCTTGTCACTGTTTTTGCTTCACTTTCTTGCTGGCTGATAACAGCTTGTAGCTTTAGTTTGCCGAATTGCAGGTCTGTACGAATACCGAACAGTGCGGATGCCCCGCGTATTAGTGAGTTATTGGTGGACATGCTCACATTACCGGCTTCAATCAGTTTGATGATCTCATCTTCTTTTCCCTCATATTTCAGTTTCAGCCGTTTGGTGTCAAAATCAAAGGTAGCATCGGTGTTGTAGTTCATATTCATATTCACCTTGTCACCTACTTTTCCATTGACGTTGATATTAATTTTCTCGTCAAAGTCAAAACCGAGTGTTTTGCGTTGACTTTCCGGAAGTGAGGGGTTCTTCACATTTTTGTACGTCATGCCGAAGCTGAGTTCTGCATTACCTTGTGTACGTATCTGTACCCCACCGGGACCAAACAACTTCTCTGCCGGACCAAGGTTGAACTTCATATCCATAAAGTCGAAAGCTTCTTTTCCTTTGCCGATTTGTTCTCCGTTCTTTTGGCGGTAATAAGATTGTATGGATTGTTTCAACGTCCAATCCAGATATTCTTCGGGGGTTAGTATCATTGGTACACCGATTTCGGTATTCCCTAATTTTGTACGTATATAGTATTTGTCTGTTTTTGCATCATATTCTGCCTCGGTTCGCAGGTTCATGGGTGATTGCAGATCGGCAGGGTGGGGAGAAAGGTCTTTAAGTGTACCCGGCACGGTCTTGCGAACGGAATATCGCGGAGCTATTGTATCCTGTACATTTTCTGCTTCTTGTGCACTTTCCCCATTTACATTCTGTCCCATAACGACAAAGCTGCCAGGCATGAGCCATAGCAGCAATAACCAGATGATATGTCGTATACGGGGAGACTTCATATGTGTTTAATTAATTTATGAATGATAATTCATCGTATATTTCATCGGTTAGTAATTATACTTACAAAAAATGCGTAAATTTCTTCCTTTCCCGTAGCTACTCCTCCGACTCGTTGAGTGAACCTGATTCAGTCAGGGACTGAATGCTTTTCACTCCCTGACTGAATGCCTTTCAGTTCCTGACTCATTGTATCCCCATTCAGAAGGTATCTGAGAGGGGGTGGGGAAAGTGACAAGACAAGAAAGAAAGGAAGTAAAAATTACATGTAAAAAATATAGGTTATTCTCCCCTAAATCATCATTTACTAAAGTCTTTTCAGCGCCAACTTAATAACCTGCTCTACCGGTGCATCCGGTTCTTCTTTCAATATTGCCAAAACTACCTTTTGTGATGGTGCTTGTGCAAATCCCAACATTGTCAATGCAGCAATGGCTTCTTCCTGCACCTGTGCATTAGCAGCAGATAACATTCCGCCGAGACTTCCTATCGTACTTCCTGCGCTTGTTGCACCTGTCTTGATTTTATCTTTCAAATCCACAATCACCCGTTGGGCTGTTTTTAATCCGATACCTTTCACTGTCTTCAGTAAATTGGCATTTTCAGTACTGATAACATTCACCAGTTCTGCCGGTGAAAGTGCTGAAAGTATCATTCGTGCAGTATTACCGCCAATGCCCGAAACGGAAATCAGCAACAAGAATAATTCACGCTCTTGTTTATCTGCAAAGCCGTAGAGGATGTATGCATCCTCACGTATAGCCTCGTAGATATACAGTTTACACTCTTTTTTGCCTTGGATGGCAGCATACGTATTTAATGAAATATTAACGGCATATCCCAATCCGTTACAGTCGATAACTGCGGTTGCCGGGCTGAGCTCGGCAAGTCCGCCTCTGATGTATTCTATCATAATACTTACTATAACGCGCGCGAGCGAGGAATATTGTGTTTCTTCATTACAGACTTAGAAGAGTTTCGGGGAACTTTTTCCTTTGGAAATTGTTTTAGAGTGATAAGTCATTGAAGGTACATAAGTTTGAAAGAAGTCTTAATAAAGAAAAAACTCTGTGGAACACTGAATCGTTTTGTGGTTAAATTGAATGAAAATGATTACTTTTGTGCCGATAAAATAGAAAACTGATAAATAAATTCAATAAAAGAATGAAAAAAGTAAGAGCAGCCATTGTTGGCTATGGCAATATCGGGCAATACGTGCTCGAAGCGTTGCAAGCGGCTCCCGACTTTGAAATTGCCGGTGTAGTACGCCGTGCTGGAGCTGAAAACCGTCCCGCAGAACTGAGTGAATACCCTGTTGTAAAGAATATTAAGGAATTGGAAGGCGTTGATGTTGCAATTCTTTGTACACCAACCCGCAGTGTAGAGACTTATGCCAAAGAAATCCTTGCACTTGGCATCAATACGGTTGACAGCTTCGATATTCATACCGGTATTGTAGATTTGCGTCGCACACTGTCTGCTTCTGCAAAAGAATATAATGCAGTTTCTATTATTTCTGCAGGTTGGGACCCGGGAAGCGATTCTATCGTACGTACCCTGTTGGAAGCTATTGCTCCGAAAGGAATTACTTATACAAACTTTGGTCCGGGAATGAGTATGGGACATACAGTTGCTGTAAAAGCTATTGACGGTGTAAAGGCTGCTCTTTCCATGACTATTCCTACCGGAACAGGTATTCACCGCCGTATGGTTTATATCGAATTGAAAGATGGTTATGAGTTTGATAAAGTGTCTGCTGCCATCAAGGCAGATCCATACTTTGTGAATGACGAGACACATGTGAAATTAGTTCCCAGCGTAGATGCTTTGCTTGACATGGGACATGGTGTAAATCTCACTCGTAAAGGTGTTTCCGGTAAAACTCAGAATCAATTGTTTGAGTTCAATATGCGCATTAATAATCCTGCACTTACTGCTCAGGTATTGGTTTGTGTAGCTCGTGCTTCCATGCGTCAACAACCAGGTTGTTACACCATGGTAGAGGTTCCGGTTATTGATCTTTTGCCGGGAGATCGTGAAGAGTGGATCGGACACTTAGTGTAAGAAAATACGATAGATATTTCATATAATAAATAGACCATCTACTCACTTCGAATAGATGGTCTATTTGTTTTTATAAAGTAGAACCTGCGTTAGAACAGGAACCGCAGAATATCATTAAAGTTTGCCCAAAGCAGCAATCCGAATAGCAGGAACATACCCACCATTTGCGCACGTTCCATAAACTTATCACTTGGTTTGCGCCGAGCTACAATCTCATAAATAAGGAATAGTACATGTCCGCCATCCAGTGCCGGAATAGGCAGAATATTCATGAAGGCGAGGATAATAGAAAGGAATGCTGTCATGTACCAGAACTGATGCCAATCCCATGTAGCAGGAAAGATGCTTCCGATAGTTCCAAAGCCACCCAATTGCTTGGCACCTTCTTTAGAGAAGAGATATTTCATTTGTCCTACATAGCCTTTCAGAGTTTGTACTCCCAATGCTGCACCAGCGGGGAAAGAGGCCAGAAAACTATATTCTTTCTTTACAACCGGCAGTAACTGATTGGTTGCCGTACGTACCACTGCACCTATCTCATAGATTGAATCTGTAGCAAAAGTTATGGTATCTATCACTCCGGCACGTGCATAAGTCAATGTGATATAATGAGAAGCTGAATCCGCTTTCTGACGGCGTAACATCTCTTCTTTGAAATCGAAATAAGCAATGTTCTTTCCGTCCAATTGCATAATACTGTCACCTGCTTGCAGGCCGGCAAGGGCAGCAGGACGGTTGGCACAAATACTATCAATAACATACGGATAGCGGAATGAGGCAAAACGTACACTGTCAGCCAGCAGACGCTCCATAAAATTCTCAGGGATATAAACGGATACATCTTCTCCATCGCGGCGTACTGTTACCTGGCGGGCATCGACAACGCTTGTCAGCATGTCACCACCGTAACGTTCAAAGGGTACACCATCAGCAGATATCAGTACGTCACCGTCACGGAAACCGATAGCTTTTGCCGTTTCGTTGAATTCCATACCCAACGGGGCTTTTTGTACCGGTACGTATTCATCTCCCCAAGTAAAAAGTATCATAGAATAGATGAATAATGCCAATATGAAATTGAACAATACACCACCTATCATGATTAACAACCGTTGCCATGCCGGTTTGGCCCGGAACTCCCACGGTTGCATTGGCTGTTGCATCTGTTCGGTATCCATAGACTCATCTATCATACCTGCTATCTTTACATAACCACCTAACGGCAGCCAACCAATACCATATTCCGTATCACTATTTTTCGGCTTGAACTTGAACAGGGTAAACCAAGGGTCGAAGAACAAACAAAACTTTTCTACCCGTGTCTTGAAAAGACGGGCGAAGAGGAAGTGCCCTCCCTCATGAACGATAACGAGCAACGAAAGGCTCATAATGAGTTGCAGGGCACGAATCAAAAATGTTTCCATCTAATAATTTTTCTATTTTACTATTAACTACTATTTACTATTCTTATTCTTCTCCGAGGAAGAAGGGAGTTGAGATACTCTAATACCTGTACTATTTTTATTTTATCAACTCTTGTGCAATACGGCGTGTCATCGCATCCGTAGCTACATAGTCTTCATATTCCGGTTTTGCCACAAACGATACGATAGACATTGCTTTCTCTATCACATCACTCATGCCGAGGAATGAAATCTCATCCCGCAGGAAAGCGGCAACTACCACTTCATTGGCTGCATTCACGATACAAGGCATATTTCCGCCTTTATGCAAAGCTTCGTAAGCCAAAGCCAGATTACGGAAACGGGTAGTATCCGGTTGTTCGAATGTCAGGTTTGTGCACATCTTGAAATCCAACCGGGGAAATGAAGCCTTCAGGCGTTGCGGATAAGAGAATGCATACTGAATAGGCAGACGCATATCCGGCATACCCAGTTGTGCCTTTACTGCACCGTCTTCAAACTGCACCATCGAATGTATAATAGATTGCGGATGTACTACCACTTCAATCTGATCCGGACGTACACCGAATAACCATTTTGCTTCTATCACCTCGAACCCTTTGTTCATCATTGAAGCGGAATCAATCGTAATTTTCGCTCCCATATCCCAATTAGGATGTTTCAGGGCTTGGGCTTTGGTTACCGTAGCCAGTTGTTCCATTGTGCAATTGCGGAACGGACCACCGGATGCCGTAAGGATCACCTTCTCTATCGGATTGCCGAGTTCCCCCGCTAAACATTGGAAAACGGCTGAATGTTCGGAATCTACCGGTAATATAGGTGTACCGGATAGGCGTGCCATATCGTTAATCAGCTCACCTGCCACAACAAGCGTCTCCTTGTTAGCAAGAGCGATGGGTTTACGGGCACGAATAGCATTCATGGTTGGTTTCAGTCCGGCATAACCTACCATCGCAGTCAGTACGATGTCAATTTCCGAGTCTTCCACAATCTGGCAGATAGCATCCGTTCCTGCATATACTTTGATGGGCAGATCGGCGAGGGCTTCTTTCAGTTGGGCATATTTCGTTTCATTGGCTATAACTACCGCTTCAGGCTTGAATTTCCGAGCCTGGGCAATGAGTTCTTCTACACGGTTGTTGGCGGTCAGCACATACGCTTCGTACTGGTCGGATTGTTCTTCAATCACCTGTAATGCCTGCGTACCTATGGAGCCGGTAGAACCGAGTATAGCAATTTGTTTTTTCATTTATCTATCACTTAAAATACAATATATTGTTCCGGATTCACCGCCCGTCCTTTGTGCCATAACTCAAAGTGCAGGTGAGGACCGGTTGTCAGTTGTCCGCTGTTTCCTACCAAAGCAATAGCCTCTCCGGCCTGTACAGTGTCTCCTTCACGTTTCAATAAGGAACTGCAATGCTTATATACGGATATAAAGTCTTGATTATGTTGTACTTCTATCACATATCCTGTTTCGGCCGTATAAGTACTCAAGATAACTGTACCATCCAGCGTAGCAAGTACGCTCTCTCCGGGATTGGCGGCGATATCCGTACCGTAATGTTTTCTGTCAGCATCAAATTTGTCTGTAATCATGCCTCGCGTGGGACGATAAAATATCAATCCTTCTATGTCCGGGCGGGCTGTAATGCTTGTCAGATTATACTTTTCTGTTTCTTCATATTGTTTTCGGAACTCCGCTTCCCGCTGTGTGCGTTCCATCAACGAATCTTCGCGTACAGTAGTCAGTGAGTCCATATTGTGCACAGTATCTACACGTATGGTTCCACTGAAAATATCCTGTATATTCATGATATACAAATTCTGGCGATCTACCAACTGTTGAAGTGAATCTACTCGTAAAGCATTCTCTACCACTTGGGCACGGATTTCACTGTTCATGTATCCCGGCAAGTAGTTGCGCAACGGAGTGAAAGCAATGATAACTGAGGCAACCAGAAACAAAACAGTCAGCACAGAAAGTAATACCGAGATGCCGTTTAACTTGGATACACGGAGACCGACTACTTCTTCGAGTGTATTCTCGTTGATGATAGTCAGCTTATATTTGAATTTGATATTACTCCAGAATGCTTTATGTCGTTTCTTTTTCACCATACGCGCTAATCACTTATCACTCTATCACTAATCACTTGTTTACACTTCCTCTGTTTCATCCAAAGCCAGTAATCCTTCGGGTAAATCCATAGTGATTATTTTGTGCTTTTGGTCAATGTTCTGGATGAATTCTTCTTGTGCAGGAATCAGTAACTCTTCTCCCTGATGATCAACTACAAACAAGGTGTTGATGGTTGCAGTATCCACCTCTGTTACTTCTCCCAAGTCTCCGTGGTTAACTTCTTCCACGCGGAAACCTACGAAGAAATCCCAGGTCAGTTCTCCCGGTCCGGCATCTTCGACATGTTTGGCAGGAAAATAAACTTCCACGTTGGTGAACATCCGCGCACGTTCTGCCGTGTCTACTCCTTCCAGCTTTACCAATGCAGTGGAGTCGGAGCGGAAACGGTATTCCTCCAGGAAGAAAGGTACGAAAATACCATCCAACAGGCAGATTAGGTATTCAGCTTCCACCCGGTCAAAAATGTCATCGGTAAATGTGAATGACAACTCGCCGTGAATGCCGTGCGGTTTGTTGAATACTCCTATCTTATATACATCTTCTCTTTTTATCATCTTATCATCCTACCATTCTTAATCATCTTCCACCATCCTATATCATATTCTCGTAATTCTTGCTCCGATAGCATTCAGGCGTCTTTCAATATCCTGATACCCCCGGTCGATTTGTTCAATGTTGTGGATACGACTGCTTCCTTCCGCACTCATGGCGGCAATCAGCAATGCAATACCGGCACGAATATCAGGTGAAGTCATATTTCCGCCTCGCAGACGCATGGCATGGTTATGGCCAATGACGACGGCACGGTGAGGGTCACAAAGAATAATCTGTGCTCCCATATCTATCAGTTTGTCCACGAAGAACAGGCGGCTCTCGAACATCTTTTGATGAATGAGCACGCTGCCTTTTGCCTGAGTGGCAACTACGAGCATTACACTCAGCAAGTCCGGCGTCAGTCCCGGCCAGGGAGCATCGGCAATAGTCATGATAGAACCATCTATGAACGACTCTATCTGATATGTTTCCTGTGCAGGAACATAGATATCGTCTCCCCGTTGTTCCAGTTTGATGCCCAGACGGCGGAAACTTTCAGGGATGATGCCCAAGTTTTCATAAGAAACATTCTTGATGGTGAGCTCACTTTGCGTCATGGCTGCCATACCGATAAAACTGCCGACTTCGATCATATCGGGAAGTATCGTATGTTCGGTACCGTGCAGTTCGTCCACTCCTTCAATGGTCAATAGATTGGAGGCAATGCCTTGTATCTTGGCGCCCATGCGGTTCAGCATCTTGCAAAGTTGTTGCAGATACGGTTCGCAGGCAGCATTGTAAATAGTGGTTGTTCCTTTGGCCAGTACCGCTGCCATCACGATGTTGGCAGTTCCGGTAACCGAAGCTTCGTCCAGCAACATGTAGGTGCCTTTCAGTTCGCAAGCTGAAATCTCATACGCTTCGCGTTCTGCGTTGTACGAAAAATCTGCACCCAGATTCTGTATACCGATAAAGTGAGTATCCAGACGTCTGCGTCCTATCTTGTCACCACCCGGTTTTGATATCATCGCTTTATGAAAGCGTGCCACCATCGGGCCGATTAACATAACCGAACCTCGCAGACTGGAACATTTCTTCAGGAATTCATCACTTTCCAGATAACTCAAATCCAGCTTTTCAGCTTTGAAACAATACGTATCAAGCCCTTTTCTGGATACCGTAACGCCCATATCACGCATCAGTTGAATGAGATTGTTGACGTCCAGTATGTCCGGAATATTATGTACGGTCACCTCTTCGGCTGTCAGCAGCGTGGCGCAGATAATCTGCAATACCTCGTTTTTTGCGCCTTGCGGATGAATCTCGCCGGATAATCTGTGTCCTCCTTCAATTACGAATGATGCCATTGAATTTGTAATTTGTAATTTATAATTTATAATTTATAAACGGATCTGCCGCTTATAAATCATAAATCTGAAATCATAAATCTATTAGTACTTTCTCTTATTATTCCGGTTATCTCTCCGGTTATTCTGATTGTTTACTTTCGGACGGTAGTTCTGATTGATACGTTCAGCCATCAGTTTGATGATGTCATCCGTCATCTGCAATTTGCCACCCGAATATTCATTAAGATCTTCTGCAATCTTGCGGTCGTCTACCGTATCCTTGTTCCAGGTCATGTAGTCTTTCTTCATGTGGTTGCAGATCAGGGCAATCAGGTTTTGCTTTTCATCTCCTTCGGGGAAGTCAATTGCTTTCTTTATCAAGACTTCCAGTGTACGGCCGTAGTGGCGGTAACGGATTTTTGTACTGGGATAGGGGATCACTTCCGGACGGGTATTCAAATTATCTTTGCGGATAATTTCATAAGGGTAATCAATGTCCAGTTTGAAGTCGGACATGATAGCCAGATGATCCCATAATTTATGTTTAAAATCGGGTACATCACGCAGATGCGGGAACATATTACCCATGATGTTGATAATGGTGTTTGCGCAACGTTGGCGTTCAGCGCGGTCTTCGATTGTCAACGCGTGGTCAACCATGTTTTGGATGCTGCGTCCGTATTCCGGCAAAGGCATCCGTTTTTGTTGAGTGTTATATTGCATATATTATAAAAGTTTTTTCGGTTGGGAAGCTACAAACTCTTTCAGGTAGAATGGTTCAAAATAAGCTACATCCTTAAAGTCGTTTTCGGCTATTGCTTTTTCAGCAAGCGGGAACATCATTTTTGCCAATGGACGAATATCGTCAATGAAGTGCGCATTGGGATGAGTTATTTTATCTTTGCACTTGGCTGCCCCGTCTCCAAAGAAATAAACGGGATGTTGATCCAGAAATTCCGTATAAGAGTTTTCGTCTACAATGTCAGCGGCTATGTCGCGCACAGGTTTCAGGGCACGGTCGTAGATGGCAGCATATACCTCCATACGGCGTGCATCGATCATTGGGCATAGCAATGCGTCTTCGGGCAATTCATCATGATAAAGCAATACCGGCACGCATTGTACCTTCAATGTCGGAAGACCGATCAGCGGAATATTACGTCCGTAACAAACCCCTTTCGCCATAGATACGCCGATACGTAGTCCGGTGTAAGAACCCGGTCCGCAACTCACCGCCACTGCATCAATCGGCATGGCATGACTGTCGGCAAACGACAGAGCTTCGTCTATAAATACTCCCAGCAGAGCGGCATGAGACGGGCCGTTCAGATCTTCTTTGTTAAATACATTTTGTCCATCTTCACTCACAGCAACGGAGCATGCCGAGGTGGACGTTTCAATATGCAAGATACACGACATAGTCTTTTGTTAGTTTAATTGTGGCAAATTTACAGGTTTATTTTCAGATACACAAGCGAATCCAAAAAGGGTTCGGTATCTTTCTTACGGCATTATTGGCAGGTTTTTAGATTATTTCTATCTTTGCTATCTGATTTTAGGAATAAATACTGAATTCGTTAACATAAAATAACCGGCACAAGGAGGTCGTTGTATCTGTAATTATGATCGTAGCTATTATTATTGTACTTTTTATTTTGGTGGTGATTTCGATGTACAACTCATTGGTGAGAAAGAGAAATCAGATAGAAAATGCTTTTTCCACTATCGATGTCATGTTGAAACGTCGCTTCGATTTGATCCCCAATCTGGTTGCAACCGTTCAGCAATATGCCAAGCATGAAGCTGATACATTTGCTGCAATAACGGAAATGCGCAACAAGACTTATGCTTCTCTTAATGACAGCGAAAAGGCGGACTTTGACAAAATGTTTTCTAAAGTGCGCACTCAATTCTTTGCAGTGGCGGAGAACTATCCCGAACTAAAAGCTTCTGAAAATTTCCTGCAATTGCAGCGTTCGCTCAATGAAACGGAAGAACAATTGGCTGCTGCCCGCCGCACTTACAATGCCTCTATAACCGATTACAATAATGCCGTCCAGACTTTCCCTACAAATCTGTTGGCAGGTATGTTTGGCTTTACAAGAAAAGCGGTGCTGACAATTCCGGAAGCAGAACGTGTAACTCCGGATGTAAAGAACTTATTTAATTCATAAAGTAGCCGGCAATGGATTATGTAGATTTTGACTCTCTGGCGCAGAAGCTGGCCCCCACATTGCAAGTTCTGGAAAATAAGCGTAAGGAACTCCTGAGAAAAGGACGTTCAGAGGGTTTGATTTATGCTGCTATTTTTCTGGTAGTAGGAGTGATTGCTTTGCTAATACTTAAATTGGAAGGGATCTTTGGTCCGATAGTTATTGTTGTTATTTCTGTAATCATCTTTATTACTTGTATCAATAATAAGTCGAAAATATTCTCCTCTTTTTATAAAGAAGAAGTGGTAGATGAAATAATCCATGCCTTTTGTCAGAATGCGACCTATTCTCCGAATAATGGAGTGAGTGAGGATCTTTTTAGAAATAGCGGACTGTTTACTTCTCCCGACCGTTATCATGCCGAAGATTTGATAGAAGGATGTCTGGATAAAACCAGCTTTATCTGTTCCGAAGTACATGCTGAAGAGCGCAGAGCTCGTTCTACCAAGAATGGAGTGCAGTATTATTGGGAAGATATTTTCAAAGGATTTCTTTTCATTGCTGACTTTCATAAAGAATTTCAGGGAGAAACGACCGTTTTGCGGGACAGCTTTTTCAAAATTAAGATGGGAGCTTCAAGAGTGAAAATGGAAAATCCCGATTTTGAAAAAGTCTTTGATGTCTTTTCCACGAACCAGATTGAGGCCCGCTATCTGATTACCCCTTCCATGATGGAAAGAATGTTGAAGTTGGACAGCAATTTTAAGAAAGGAATTACCATCAGTTTCCGGAATTCTACGATTCTGGTCGCCATTCCGGATTCAAAGAACCGGTTTGAAGCAGATGTGTGGAGTTCCTTGAGTGATATGAGTATCCTTAAATCGGACTTTGCAGTGCTCCAATCCTTGCTGGAAATTGTAGATGAACTGAACTTGAACACACGTATTTGGAGTAAAGAGTAAGCGATAAACACATCACTTATTTCTTGAATAATTTTCACTAATGAAAATATTCATGTAATTTTGCGGAAAACTAAAGAATCTTATGATACAATCCATGACCGGATATGGTAAAGCGACCGCTGAACTGTCCGATAAGAAAATCAATGTAGAAATCAAATCGCTCAATAGTAAAGCGATGGATCTGTCAACCCGCATCGCTCCCCTCTACCGGGAAAAAGAAATAGAAATCCGTAACGAAATTGCTAAGGCACTGGAACGTGGTAAAGTGGATTTCAGTCTGTGGATTGATAAAAAAGATGCCTGTGAACTTATTACTCCCATTAATCAGGATGTGGTAGTGGCGTATTACGAACGGATTCGTACCATCTCCGAAACTACCGGTATCCCTGCACCCGAAGACTGGTTCTCTACTTTGCTCCGCATGCCGGATGTGATGACCAAGAACGATATTCAGGAACTGAGCGAGGAAGAATGGAAAGCTGTTCATGCCACTGTGCTTCAGGCTATCCAAAATCTGGTTGATTTCCGTATCCAGGAAGGCGCGGCTTTAGAGAAGAAGTTCCGCGAAAAGATTTCTAATATTGCCAAGTTGCTGACTTCTGTTGATCCGTACGAAAAAGAGCGTGTAGAGAAAATCAAAGAACGCATCACGGATGCTTTGGAAAAGACCATCAGCGTGGACTATGACAAGAACCGTCTGGAGCAGGAACTCATCTATTACATTGAGAAACTGGATATCAATGAAGAAAAACAACGTCTGAGCAACCACTTGAAATACTTCATTAATACTATGGAGGATGGAAGCGGGCAAGGTAAGAAGTTGGGTTTCATAGCTCAGGAAATGGGACGTGAAATCAATACGTTGGGAAGCAAGTCCAATCATGCTGAGATGCAGAAGATTGTAGTGCAGATGAAGGATGAGCTGGAACAAATCAAAGAACAGGTATTGAACGTGATGTAGAGACATTTGCAATGTACAATTTACAATGTACAATTTGCCGTATTGAGGTGTGCGCCGGATTGTGCTTTTCTTTAGATTGTACTTTGCTAAATTGTACCTCTCATCAAGTTTTTCCTTTAATTTGTATATTGTAATTTACTAAATTGTACATTGTACTTTGCTAAATTGTAAATGTTATGTTGGCTAAACTTATTATATTCTCAGCCCCTTCCGGGTCAGGGAAATCAACCATTATCAACTATTTATTGGGGCAGAACCTGAATCTGGCTTTTTCTTGTTCTGCTACCAGTCGTCCGCCACGCGGAACAGAACAGCATGGAGTGGAGTACTTCTTTCTTTCTCCCGAAGAATTCCGTACCCGCATTGCCAATGACGAGTTTCTAGAATATGAAGAAGTGTATAAAGACCGTTACTACGGTACATTGAAGTCTCAGGTAGAAGCTCAGTTGGCTGCCGGACAAAATGTGGTTTTTGATGTGGACGTTGTAGGTGGCTGCAATATAAAAAAGTTTTATGGCGACCGTGCTCTGTCGGTGTTCATTCAGCCTCCTTCGGTAGAGGAACTTCGTAAACGTCTGGTAGGACGTGGAACGGATGCTCCCGAAGTGATAGAAGCCCGCGTTGCTAAGGCGGAATATGAACTGACCTTTGCCCCTAAATTCGATAAGGTCATTGTAAATGATGACTTGGAGCAGGCTAAGGCGGAAGCTTTGCAGGTAATTACAGAGTTTTTATCGAAATAATAAGGTCTGTCATGTATCAGCCGAAACCTGTTTCTCCTAAACAGAACAAGTCATTGTTGATTCTCAACACACTCCTGGCACTTATATCTTTGGTGTCAGGTCTGATGGCGTTGTATTATAGCCAATGGACAATCGTTCTTGGTATGACATTAGTACTGCTTTCAAGTTGCATCAATGTTTATACTTGCTGGAAACGTATAAAAACAAAAGAATGAAAACGGGTATCTTCAGCGGCTCCTTCAATCCGGTTCACATCGGACATCTTGCCCTTGCCAATTATCTTTGCGAATATGAAGGGCTGGATGAAGTGTGGTTTCTCGTAACCCCTCATAATCCGCTGAAGGAAGAAGATGAATTGATGGATGATGCCTTCCGTTTGAAGTTGGTTCAACTTGCTATTGAGGGGTATCCCAAGTTTAAAGCTTCTGATATTGAGTTTAATCTGCCCCGTCCGTCCTATACCATCCATACACTGGATAAACTGAAAGAAACCTATCCTGACCGGGAATTTCATTTGATTATCGGTTCGGACAACTGGACGCTTTTTCCCCGCTGGTATCAGTCGGAACGTATTCTTGCAGAAAACCATATTCTTGTATATCCCCGTCCCGGTTATCCGGTTTCTTCCGATTCCCTTTCGGAGAATGTAAAAGTAGCTTCTTCTCCTACTTTTGAAATCAGTTCTACCTTTATTCGTCGGGCGATGGAGGAAGGAAAAGATGTTCGTTACTTCCTCCATCCGGCGGTTTACGAGGCATTACAAACTGCATATTCCCGTTGAAATGATTTGTCACTGATTTTTTATATAAACCACTGAACGTCCTCCGCCTCGCTTACGGATAACACTTTCTGTCAGAAATTCCTGTAAATCAGAGCTGGCGCATCTGTCCGTTACGCGCGTGAGTCGGGCATATTCGGCGCGTGTGATGCAGACATTTGCTTCCAGAAAGGTCAGCATCATCTGTTTTCTGTCTTTTTTTGCAACTGCCGGTTTCTTTGCCGAGGTTTTTTTGTCTATTCTCTCCAGCTCCATTTGATGTCTCACGTACTTTTTAAAGGCTTTGCTGGGGCGGAACTTTACCGTTTCAAAGCGTACGGACTCGGCACGTATGTCCTTTTTCTGCATGGCAGGACGCGTACATTTCAGTGTAGTACTGAAAAATCCCAGTTCATCCAGTTCTACATTGTAACCTTCGGCGAGCCAGTCGCCCAGTGCATTGCTGATGGCTTGCATAATTCCCACGACCATGGCATGTGGCATGTGCTGTTCTTTCATTAACCGCTCCTGAAACTCCTTTGCAGTGATAGTGCCTTTGGAGCGGACGCGTGCATGGAGTGGTTTCTTCTTACCTTCGCCACTGGGGTCCGGTGTTTCGTAAAGGTCATAATAAGTACTCATATATACATTGTTTTTAAGAGGTTTATATTTTCGTAGAAACAAATTGGTACTGGAACTGCGAGAAGTTAATGTCGGATGTGTTACAGACTAATATCGTTTATACTAAAAAGTATTCTTACTACAAATATAGAAGTTTCTTACAACAATTATGTTATTTTCTTACTATAGTTATTCTTATTTCTTACAATAGTTGTTGTAAGAATAATAATTAAGCAACGGAGGCATAGTTTTTTGTAGTGTGAGGATTAATGATAAGCAGATGAATAGTGATGTGGAAAAAGCGCAGGCAAAAACATGTTCTATTTATAATAAGAGGTTGTGTCAAAATGCTGGCACAACCTTTTTTTATGCGCAAAGCCCAGACT
>ERZ779843.146-NODE-146-length-109269-cov-9.832100_pt1 | contig 109269 bp, 104 predicted proteins | sample MGYA00511560_ERZ779843 | MGnify/ENA primary metagenome ERZ779843 (study PRJEB29588, sample SAMEA2158062) | human gut metagenome | biome: human gut; feature: human-associated habitat; material: faeces | place: Denmark | collected 2008/2010 ... | reverse complement strand
AGCGCTGTTTGGGATAATTTTGTGTTTTTAACTGTTTTAATAAATTATCCAGTGTTCTTGCAGCTCCTGTTGCATAAACAACTACACAAATATTTGCATCTTTATTAGTGTATTTATCTCTGATTTTTTTTGCAGGCTTTAAGTTTGAGCAGGCAAGTACTATGTAATATAGCGTAAAAATTGTAATATATATGTATAATATAGTCATAAAATTATCCTCAAGAAAAGTTTACTCTAAAAAAAACATTTTCTCAAATAGATAAAAAAGACTTGATTTAAAAAAATGTCTATGATAAATTAAAAAATGTCGGGATGAGTTATCAAACAAAATCCCTTCTCACATTAGCTGGTATAGCGTACGAGGGCTGCTAGCTCAGGTGGTTAGAGCGCACCCCTGATAAGGGTGAGGTCGGTGGTTCGAGTCCACTGCGGCCCATATAAAAGAGAGGACTGGATTTTAGTCCTCTTTTTTATTATAATAATTTTTCTTTTACATTTGTTTTTTTATAAAAAGTTTAATAATGTTCCGTCCCTAAAAATATATGTTATAATATAAATATAGATGATGTTTAGGGTTTATGAAAAATGATTGATTACGATGGTTTACTGAAAAAAATTCCAAGGGTAAAGAAAATTCTCGATGATGGCTCCAACAGCACCCTTTACCACTATACAAAGCCTGAAAAGCTCCTTAGTATTTTGGAATCCGGCACCGTACGATTTTCCAATGCACTTTATCTTAATGATAAGGAAGAAGTTACTTACTCCTACAGGCTTATTGTAAATCTTATAGACGAAATTCCGCAGCTTAATCCTGAATTATTCTCCAGGATTAAGGAACACTTCTACAAAAAGTACAAAAATATAATAGACGGCGACGACAGCTTTTTAAATAAATACGAGTATTATACAATATCATTTTCCACGGACAGCGATAATCTTACATTATGGAACAACTATTCCAAAGGTCAGACTTATACGGGTTACAACATAGGTTTTTGCAAGAAAGATTTAATTGCAGATATGGAGCGTCAGGGATTTCATTCTGTTTACGGAAACATTATATATAAGCAGGAAACTCAGATAACTGTTTTGAAACTCATTTTTGAGAAATGGAACAGACAATTCGAAAAGCAGCTCAGCACTAAGAAAACTCAGAAAAATCTCGAAAAATGTCAGGATATATTATTTGAATTAATTGATATTTTAAGCATAATTAGTTTATTTTTCAAAAACCCGCATTTTAAAGACGAAAAAGAATACAGGATAATATTCATAAGCAATTTCAGCCCAACTTCTTACAAGCAAACGAAAATATTTGAAAAGAACGGTTTATTTATACCGTATATAGAATACAAGTTTTTAAAACGAACGGTGAGTTCAATAAACATCGGGCCGACGCTTGATGAAAATATATTCTACACAAGCACTTGCCGGATGCTTGCTAACTTCGGATATGAAAAGAAAACAATTAACCGTTCAAAAATACCTTTAAGATATTAAATATATTAAGAGCAGACACAACAGCCTGCTCTTTATCTTAGATTGGAGGAAGATTTTTTATTTAATTGCGAGTTTTTTTACGGATTCTTTTTCAGCATAACGTTTAGGTGCATGTATTTTTAAAACGCCATGTTCAAGTTTTGCTTCTGCCCTGTCAATATCAATTTCCTGAGGGAAATATACCGTTCTTGAAAATTCACCGTATCTGAACTCTGATTTTTTATAACCTTTTGTATCTTCTTTTGATTCTTCTTCTTTTTTTGCATTAATAGTAATTGAGTTTTTCTCAATATCAATGTCCAAATCCTCTTTTTTAACTCCCGGTACTTCCGCCCGGACTTCATAATCCTTTTCTTTTTCAGTAATTTCAACAGGCATAGACATCTTATCAGCTTCTTGTTCAAATCCGTAATCAGGATAATAATTGTCAAAATGCCTGCTTAAAATGGAATTAATTTCATCATTAACGGATTTGATAAAATTATCCGGTGCTTTCTTAACTAAAAATCTCATACTCAACACTCCTTTCAGTTTATATCTAATCGGCTTGCCGGGTCAGCTAATCTTTAGCGGCTCTCATCAACCACACTTATATTATTTATCCGTTTTAAAAAAAACCTTCATTTTTTAACCAAAATTTAACAATCCGACGAATTCTGCAAATTATGATAAAATAACCCTATGATTATTAACGGTTATGTGGAAAATATTAATGTAAAATATTCCGAAATGGATTACAATAAGGCTTTAAAACCATTTTCACTTCTGAATTATCTTCAGGATATCGCAAGCAAAAATGCAGAAGATTTAGGCTTCGGTTATTCATTTATTACGCCTAAAAACATCGCCTGGTTTCTTTTAAAATATCATATGGAATTTAATAACTATCCGGTTGACGTGAAAAATTTAACTCTGAAAACTCAGCCGCGCGGGTATAACAAACTTTTTGCATACAGAGATTTTGAATTTTTTGAAGGCGGCAGACTGCTCGGTCGTACAGCAAGTGTATGGTCGCTTGTAGATATTTCAACACGCGCTCTTATACCGATAAACACAGGACTTGAAAATAACCCTAAAATGCCGGTTTATGAAAAACAGGAAGGGGATTTGAACTTTGAAAAAATCAGACCGCTGTCAAAAATCGACATTGAAAAAGAGTTTGAAGTCCGCTACAACGACATCGATGTAAACAAACATGCAAACAACGGAAACTATATTATCTGGGCTTTTGAGCCGCTGAGTTTCGACTTTAAATCATCACATAAAATTAAAACCCTTGATATGGTTTTCAAAAAAGAAATCAAATTCGGCGAAAAACTGATTTCTCAAGTAGAAGTAAAAGACGATTTTACAACTGTACATGTGCTTAAAAATGCAGAAAGTAAAGAAGAATTATGTCTAATTCAGTGCAGGTGGGTATGATTGAATTTATAAAAGCAGAAGATATAAAAGAACTCGCGGCTCTCGCGTCAAAAATCTGGCACGAATACTGGCCTGTTATTCTTTCATCCGAACAGATTAATTATATGGTTGAAAAATTTCAGTCCGAACGAGCAATTAAAAACCAGATTGAAAATGAAAATTATACTTATTACTTTATAAACGAAAACGGAGAAAACATAGGATATTTCGGAATTTCCGAAAAAAAAGATTATATCTTTCTTTCAAAATTGTATATTTATGGTTCCAATCGCCACAAAGGTATAGGAACAAAGGCTTTTGAAAAAATTAAGGAGCTGGCTGAAGGGAAAAAAATTACTCTAACTGTAAACAAATACAACTTAAATACTATCAATGCCTACAAAAAATGGGGATTTAAAATACTTGATTCGGTAGTAACCGACATAGGCAATAATTTTGTTATGGATGATTACATAATGGAGTATTGTAATTAATGTTTTTATGTTTTAATTATAAATTGAAAGGTCTCTTGAATTATGAAAATACAAAACATTTCTATGCGTACAAATAACGCCGGCCGCGTGGTTTTCAGCGGCAAAATTATTGACGCCCACGCTCATGTGGGAATATTTGCAGACGGATTAAACAATACCTGTGACAAATTCGAAGCAAGCCACTTTAACAGGATTACCGCAAATCCTGTAAATGACGGCCATGATACAGTAGAAAAAATACTTGTTTCAAACCTCAATTGTATTGATAACGTAAGCCATGATATGGAAGGCAAGTTAAAAGAAAAAGGTCTTCAAAAAACTTTTTTAAATGAAATTGACGGCAACAGAGACATTTTAAATATCACAAAATCAAATCCTGTCCTGAAACCTCTTGCGGTTTGCCAGCCTGACAAAACCCAAAATGCCGATAATATAAGAACAATTTTAAAAGAAGGGCAATTCTACGGACTAAAATTCCACCCGCTTCATATGAAGCTTGCCGCCAATGACGCAAAATATGATGACTACATGAAAGTTGCAGAGCAAAATAATCTGCCATGTCTGTTCCATTGTGACGCAGCAGGATGTAAATACTCCTCACCGGAACAGATTTACGAACTTGCCAAACGCCACCCGAAAGTTCCGGTAATCCTTGCCCATCTCGGTGCCGGTGAAGATTCGCATTCAAGAGCAGTAAAAGTTCTGCTGGATTCTATCAACAAAGGCGATGCAACAATTTATGCAGACATTTCCTGGGTAGATTGCAATTCATCTGACAAAAAAGTCATAACCGATACCCTTAAAAAACTCCAACATACAGAAAAAGGGGATATGACATCCCGTCTGTTATTCGGTACAGACGCACCTATAGGAAGATTTGGCGCAGAAGGATTATACGACCAAAATTATTATAGTGAAAATATTAAACAGATTAAAAATTCCATTAAAAATGAATTCGGGCAAGATGGTGAAAAAATTTCAAATAAACTATTTTATGACAACGCTCAGGAACTTTTCTTCACACAAAAACTCTCACAAAAAACAAAAAAAGAATTTAAAACAAAACACGGAATCATAATTGCTGCTGCTCTTCTTGCGGCCGCAGTGCTCGCTAATGCCCTATACAAAGGCCTTAAGAAAAAACCCGAAGAAAAAAATGCCTCACTTGTAAAATAGGGGTTGACAAATTGTTAGGCTTGCCTTACAATAATTTTGTAAGTAATTTCGGAGATAAATGTGACAAAGGAAAAACTAAGTTCAAGCCTAGAAGATTATCTTGAAGTTATATATAATATAATAGATAAGAACGAAAAAGTACGCGCAATAGATATTTCACGTGAACTTAACGTAAGCCGTGCATCCGTTACAGAAGCATTGAAAAAACTTGCCGACAAACAGTTAATCAATTACGGAAGATACGATATGATTTCAATGACCGAAGAAGGTAAAAAGCAGGCTCTAGGTGTTATAGAAAAACATAATACTCTGCAATATTTCTTTGAAGAAATTATGGGACTTGAACATGCTGAAGCTGCCACAACAGCTTGTAAAATAGAACATATAATTTCACAAAATGTTTTGGACAGATTCACTGCCTTGAAAAATTTTCACAAAACCAACCCCGAATATATAGAAGCATTCCAAAAATACTATAGAGACAAATAATCATGAATACACTAAAAGTAGCAGGTAAATTTCTCGACCAGCCTATGTTGGTCGCAAAATTTCATAATGCAGTTCCGGCAATTTTAACAACAGCAGCAACAGCTTATACAGTAAAAGAGGTGTCAAACGAACCGCAGCATAAAAGAAAAAAAGCATCCGTAAGAATAGGGGCAACAATGGCCTTAACCGTAGCTTCAGCACTTGCCGCCCCTAAAATTACAAACAAAATTTTTAAAGAGGCTGACGAAATTCCTAAAACAATGAAAGAATTAAAAATTCAGGCCTCCGGACTTGTCGAAGATTTCCTCAAAAAAAATCACGTTGATGATAAAACAAAAGAACTTCTGGAAAAAGCCAAAACTAATGTTCTAAAATTTAAAGAAGTAAAAACTCTTTTTAAAAAATTTGAAAAAAATACCGAAGGCAAAAAACTGTTAAATAATCTGATTCCTGACCCGGAAAATATTGATTCTAAAGAAATCTTCTCTGAAATAGGCCGGCTTTCGGTATTTGGTCTGATTCCGGTGCTTGGGGGAATTACCGGCGGCATAATAGGAGATAAACTGACTACAAAAAATTGGAAAAAACGAATACCGGATAAGATAAAAGAAGGTTCCTACCAGTACCTTGCAAATATCTTCTTATGTAACATAGGGGCAGGCGGAGCCTTAGCGATTATGGAAAAATTTAACATAAAATCAAAAGCTGCACGCGCCGGAGGAATGGTAGCCGGTATAATTACAACAGGAGTAATCGGCGGTAGTGCTATTGCAAACCTTATCGGAAATAAAATTATTAACCCTATGTTTGAACACGGTCACAAAGATAAACACAAAAAAGAACACCTTTTTGACGAACGTAAACCTGAACCTCTGGATATCGGACTCCATACGGATGATATCGCGACCGTTGCGGTAATGTCAGGCTTAAAATGGATTGAACCCGCACTGCCTTTAATGTATTCTGTATCGGGCTACAGAGCAGGAATCGGTTACAGAAACGGAAATAAAACACATAATAATTAACACACGATTGGAGCTTTTCCAGTGTCCGCTTTTTTGGCTTACTCCATAAGTTTGACATTCTTCTTAACTTTTGTAATGTTAAGTGAATATTCAGAGTTTACAAAAGTATCCTGTTTCATTTGTATTTAAAATAAAGCTTGTCTGAAAATTCAGACAAGCGCAATCAATAGTGTTAATAATATGATAAACAATAAGTTAGGATTTTTATTAGTTCAAATTCTATATTAGTTCTTTTTAAAGATTTCTCGCACTGGTGAATTTTATTGTAACCAAAGATAATTCCGGGTACAAAATCCTCTTTAACAGCTTATTTATTTAGCAAAATACTCGTAAGTCTGCATTTTCAGCTTATACATCCCTGAATTTGCGGCATTGAAAGTACCAAAAGGGAGCGTGATGGCTGCGCCGCCGCAATACAAACTTCTATACAGACTTACGGTATTTACTCTCATAATTTCATCCTTAATATGTTAGGTTTGACTAACAAAACTATTGTAAGGCATGACTAACAATTTGTCAAGTATTTTTATGCTATGATGTTAACAAAGTTGAAATATTTAACCCCGTCACGGCTTGTGACAAAATAATAAAGGAAAGAAAATGATAACAACAAATAAATTAACCGTTAGATTCGGATCACAAACCCTGTTTGAAAATGTTTCGATAAAATTTGTACCGGGAAACTGCTATGGTGTGATAGGAGCAAACGGAGCCGGAAAGAGTACACTTTTGAGGGTTATATCCGGCGAGCTTGAACCTACATCCGGAGAGGTAAGCATTTCAAAAGGACAGCGAATTGCAGTCTTGAAACAGAACCATTTTGAATTTGATGAATACAGCGTAATTGATACGGTAATTATGGGTCATAAGAAGCTTTATGACATAATGAAAGAGCGTGACGCATTATATGCAAAACCTGATTTTAGCGATGAAGACGGGATTAAGGCAGCGCATCTTGAAGAGGAATTTGCCGAACTTGACGGGTGGCAGGCAGAATCAATGGCTGCTTCTTTGTTATCGGAATTGGGAATTTCAGATGAATTGCACTATTCGCAAATGAAAGACCTTGCAGGAAGCGAAAAGGTGCGGGTATTGCTTGCGCAGGCACTTTTCGGGAACCCTGATATTCTGCTTCTGGACGAGCCGACAAACCACCTCGACATAAATACTATTACGTGGCTTGAAGAATTTTTAATTGATTTTCCTAACCTTGTCATTGTCGTATCTCACGACAGAAAATTTTTGGACAGAGTCTGCACGCATATGGCAGATATTGATTACAAAAATATTCAGTTATACACAGGTAATTACTCTTTCTGGTCTGAGGCAAGCCAGTTGATTAAAAAACAAAAAGAAGAACAGAATAAGAAAACCGAAGAAAAAATGGAAGAATTAAAGGCGTTTATTGCACGTTTCAGCGCAAACGCGTCCAAGGCAAAACAGGCGACTTCAAGAAAGAATATGCTGGACAAACTTTCTCTGGAAGAAATTAAGCCGTCATCAAGACAGTATCCGAGAATAAGATTCAACTACCAAAAAATTCCCGGAAAAGACGTGCTGACCGTTGATAAACTTACAAAATCCGTTGACGGGGAGCTTTTGTTTAAGAATTTCAGTTTTGAAGTTTATCAGGGAGAAAAAATTGCGTTTATTGCAAAAGACCCGTTAATTATTTCAACCCTGTTTGATATTCTTGCAGGAAAAGTACAGCCTGATTCGGGAGAAGTAAAATGGGGAGTTACGGCGACTGTTTCTTATTTTCCTAAAGACAACAACTTCTATTTTGAATCAGATAAGACTATTATGCAATGGCTTGCACAGTATTCGCCTGACCAGCATGTAAACTTTTTACGAGGATATCTGGGCAGAATGCTATTTTCCGGAGATGATGCCGATAAGAAAGTCAATGTGCTTTCCGGCGGGGAAAAGGTTCGCTGCATTCTTGCAAAAATGATGATTGAAGAATCCAACGTAATGATTTTCGACGAGCCGACAAACCACCTTGATTTGGAATCAATCACCGCTTTGAATAACTCTATAATTGATTATACAGGAACAGTACTGTTTACATCGCAGGATTACCAGTTCATCCAGACTGTTGCAGACAGAATTATAGAGATTTCACCGAACGGATATATAAACAGCAGAAGCAAATACGAGGATTACCTCGCAAATCCTGATATTATTAAGCGTCGAAACGACTTATACAGGATGGCTGTGAAAAAGCAGGGTTAGCTGAAACGGCTGTGAGCATAAGATCATCTTGAAAAACACAGGAATAAGAAGCCTGTGTTTTTTGCTGGAGCTTAATTTCGGCCTCATATTCAGTCCAGAATTTATAAAAGTCTTCCGTGTTTCGAAAATCTTTGTTATATCTTGCAGAAAGTGCCTCTAAATCACGCGGCTTCATTTCCTCAATATCAAGTCCGCACGCAACATTATCAAACGCAGCGGCAACATATTTTCCGCTGTGCGAGATACTAAAAAACATTCCGCCGTTTTTGAATTTCGGTTTATCGTTTTCAACAATAATTTCAGTATCAGCCATAATGTAGAATTTTTTTGCAACAGATTTAACAAGATAACGGCCGAGGGAATATTGTACAAAACGCTTAACAGATTTAAATTCACGTCCGTCAGTGAAGCGGCGTAAAAAATCCGTGTCATGCGATTTTAAAAATTCTTCGGAGTTAATATAATATATTTCCATAAGAACATCATACTACAAACTAAACTTTTGCAGCTTCTTTTCGGGCTTTGTATTTTGTCATTTTGTCATTAATCAAAGGAAGCAAAACTCCGAGCGTAATCGCTGAATATGCAAGTCCGGCAATATGTGCGGCATTAAGTTTCCAGATATTTTTCTTTGCAAAATCTTTGCCTTTCGCAGCGATTTCGGCGTGGGTTTTGAGGTTTAAATCGTTAAACCAGTGTTTGAGGCCTTTGCCTTCTTTTTTAATATTGAAAAGATTTTTGCGGTCTTTATCAAGAAGATTTGCAACACCTTTTGCTGCAAAGCCCCCGAACACAAGCCAGTTCAGAAAACCGAAATAATCTCGTGTAACAGATTCGCGAAGTTCTGTTGTGTTGTCTGCGGCGAGGAATCTTCCGACAATTGTTGAGGCGTAAACTGTTTTAATAGCATTACCGCTTGTGACAGGGCCTGTGAATTCGAGTTTTTTAACGAAATCTTTCGGGTTTTTAACTTTCATAACCCCGATAACCATGGCAATCATTCCGGCGCTTGCTACTATCTTTTTGAGCCAGAGATTTTTGTCTTCGTTTGGTTTGGCAATTTTTGCGGCGGCTGGCTTTCGTGCATAATCAACATCGCCTACAAATCCTTTTTTACCGGTGCGTTTTTCGGTAATTTTACGATTAATATACTGGTTTGTGAGCCCGAGAGCAGAAGCACCTGCTAGTGCGCCGAATATTTTAATATTATTTACTTTTGCAATTTTTTTCAGGGCTGTGTCAATGTTAATTTCTTTATTTGCAAAAACTTTTCTGCCCATATCGTATGTGTCGCGCAAAACATTTTCCAGAGTTGCACCGAGAGTGTGGTTTCCTATTTTCACCTGAATATCACGTTCGGCACCGAGCGCATTTGCAATCCGCGCGTGCATAATTTTTAAAGCATTGTCTTTGTCTCGTTTGGTTATTGTTTTATCCTCAATAAGCTGTGTCATTGTAGTGATAATGCCGTTTTTAGTTTTAAGTTTTTCGTCAATATCAACAAAGCCCGCGTTATTCCAGAAAATATGTTTCCAGTTATTGTTATTGTGCCATTGAACTTTATCCCATTCAATATCTTTGAAATGCTGCATATTCTTGTAATCGCGTCCGCCAAGATTGTCGAAAACATTTTGTACATATTTATCAATTCTGTTATCAGCATTATCCCATGCGGTTTTTAGAACATTCACGGAATCTTTAGAGAACCACGTATTTGCATCAATTTTTACTTCAGGCATAACACGATTGTTCGCAATCTTTGCAATTCCTATCCCGAGAAGTCCTGCCGACAGACAGTTGATAAATGTTCCGCTGAGTTCACGGAAAAAAGTTTCGGCACCTGCATCCTTGTTTCTGGCCTTTGTATCGTAATATGTACGAGGGACAACCATAGCACCCACATCAATAAGCACGGCATTTGCCATTTCATTTGTATCAAGAAGCTTTAAACCGCTTGTCACAGCACCGTCCAATAGTCCGTTAAAATTCTGCTGTCTGTGTCTTATGTCGTAATTGTTTACCGTTAAATTCATCTGATTCCCTTATCTGTTACACACTGAAAAATCCCGCCTTTTAAAAAATGCGGGACTTAAATATTTTTATAAATTTTACTGCCTAAAAAATCTACACACCAAAATTCATACAAGTCCCGGAGTACTTGCAGGAGGAGGAGGATGTGTTAGATTTTACAGTAAATAAATTCATCATATCTGCATACAGTATAACTCTAAAGAAAAATTTTTGTCAATAGTTTCTTGCGACTCCCCCAAGCGAGCAACCAAGCAGGTAGCCTTGTACGGCGGCGTTGAGCCGGCGGAGAAGGCGATACCGGGCTAGTTCAACAGTGGAAAAACATGTTTCATATAATACTCATGTTCCGCACATTCGTAATTCGTAACAAATTTACCCAACCGTTTGCAGATGTAACCGCTTAAAACAATAAGGTGGTCTGTATTCAAACCTTTTTCCATACAGTATATAAGCGCATTATCAAGTGCCATTTGCAGATTATATATATTTAGTAATTCTTCTCCAAGATCTTCTAATAAACATTGCATGATAATTATAGTTCCTTTCAAGTGAATTTTAGCACGTGGAAATCAAACTGTCAATAGTGTACTATAGTTTACATAATGACGGTTAAAAACAACTTATACACAAAACTGGTAGGAATGAATGTTAAACTTGCAAGAACAAAAGCAGGTTTAAAACAGGAAGAACTGGCTGAAAAAGCCGACCTCAGCCGCGAAACAATAGGTTCAATCGAACGCGGCGAAAAGTCTCCTACTGTCGCAACCCTCGGTGCAATTGCAGACGCACTCGGAATTGAAATGTACAAGCTTTTTATTTTTGATTAACCCCACTTGAAAAATATTTTTGTTTGATTAAAAATAATCTCCGGAAAGAAGGAAAATTATGCATATACCCCGTATCAGCCGTCCGCAGGTAAGCGGAGCATTTAACAGGCTAAAAAATGCCTGCCTCAATAAAGAAAAAGCCGCAAGAAAAACATTGCCGGGAATGTTACTGGTTGCCCAATCACTGGCTATGCCTGTTCAGGCTCCCGGCGTTGCAAAATTGTTTACTAAAACTAAAACTTCTATCGCTGCTGATATTTTTGAACACCCTAACGCAAAATTTATTGTTATAAAAAATATGATTCAGAATGTTGTTCCAGATGTTTCTGATGAATTCGTTACACAGGTTCTTGAAACAGCCGAAAGAGTAAAATGCTCCCCTGAAGATTTGACCGCACTTTTATATAAAGAGTCGCAATTTAAACCTGATGTCAAAAACGGCAATTTCGGCGGAATCGGACAAATGAACAAAAAATCTCTGAAACTGAGCATTAGCCACGCTGAAAAAGATGAAAATGCCAGACCCGGAATTACAGAAATAGTTATTGAGAAATTTCTTTCCCTCCCACGAGAAAAACAAATGCCTTACGTAAGGAATTATATTCTTGCCATGAAAAGCTTTTATATGAAAAATCCTCAACGAGAATTGAACGGCGGAGAACTATACAGCCTTTTCTACACTCCGGGAAGAATTAACAAAAAGTTTCTCACAAGTGCAAGCGACCCGTCTACTTCCGATTATTATTTCAAAAACAAAGAACTTGATTTTGACAAGGACTCCGTAATTACGAAAGAAGATTTGCAGCACGTATTAGATAGAGTAAAAACCCGCGACCTGAATATTACTCTCGCAAAAAAATAAACTATTTTTTAACAGTATTCTTCATATTCCAGTATTCAAAAATTCGCGCCATTCGGTTTTTGAATATAGTTATATCTACAATATAATTGGAATTCTTGCCAGATTGAGGCAAATTATGCATAAATCTCTCACAAATCATATGATAGTCTAATTCCAGTAAATCAACCGTATTTACCATACAAGGATTTACCCAGGAATGGCCGAAACATTCAACAAATGTTGTTCCCTTTTTTGAATATAGAACATTTGTGGCGTTGGCACCGTGAGGTGTTACTATTATATCTGCATTTGCAAAGAGTTTTATTTGTTCAAGTAATGATAATTTTTCCGGCACAATTATCGCAAAACCATAGGGTCTCAGATAATCAATAAGTTCATTCTCATTTATAATCCGCCTAGAGCCTATACGTGAAACATATAATTTTTTCGGAGAACTTTCATCAATAAGACTCCCGAATCTTTCCTCAATTCTTTTTACTACAAAATTACGCGTATCTTCAAGCCACCTGCCGCCCAATTCTATACCGTAGGACTCATCAAACATTAATAATTTCTTTGCATGAATAACCTTATTGCGCTCGCAAAATATAATACGTTCAGCGGCAAAGCCAAGAAGTTCTAATACTTCTTTCGGGCTGCCGCTTGCATTTACAAGGTATTTTCCCTTGTAGCCGGTTTCTTCCATTATCATTATTTTAGGCATAATATCAAATATAAAATGCCAGTAATTAAATCCGTTCGGAAAACAGGCAAGACATATCTCATCTTCATTAATCACATCTCTATGAAGATTCAAAGGCTTACCGAATATAATATCATTTTTATCAACTCTTTTATTAATGCCTGAGGATTCTTTAAGTGTATAAAATTCTTTTCCGTTAAACTTATGGACAAATGCACAATCTCCGAAACACGAAATCCCGGCATCTTCAAACCTGAATAAATCAATTCCGTAATCTAAAATATTTTCAGTTATTTCACCTGTATGAAACTTTTTTATATAATCACGTGTCAGAATAAAATTAAACTTACTTTTGTAGAATTCATTTCTTTTCTTTTTTACATATTCACGTAAAAAACGGGGGTACATTGAATTTTTAAAAAAGTACTTAATCTCAAATTTTACGGATCTATAAACTTTTGCTAATTTATTCTGATACATATATTTTTTTTACCATAAATCACAATTCAAAAACATCAACTGATTAAATTATTCTTCCTCAAAAAGGTCGTAAAAATGAAAAAATTGCAATGGTGCTTTGTATGTCAGATTTTCGATAAACAAAGCAAAATCTTTTTGCATTTGCAAAGCCCTTTGTGATTTTGGAACATCAGAGTGAAATTTTTGTAAATAAACGCGGTACTTTTCGCCCTCACGCAGTGCACAGACAAAATAAACAGGACTCTCCATAAGCTGCGCGAATTTGAATGTTCCGAGCGGAAACAGAACCCTCTTTCCGAACAATTCAACCTCTGAATTGCTGCTGTTTTTCGAGGTTCTATCGCCTGCCATAATCACTATTTCTCCCGCCGAAAGCTTCTCTTTAATCTCTATGGATGTTTCTATATTTATATCTTCAACAGGATAGGCCACGGCAGGAGTTTCAATTTCAATACTTTTTATAAAATTATTAAAAATTTTGCACTGCTCCGCAGATAAAAATACATTCACACGACGCTCAGGATATTTATCCATAAACGAACGCATTATGTCTATATTCCCCAGGTGTGAACAGATAAAAAATACGCCTTTTTCAAAATCATTTATCAGAGAATTTTTAACTTCTTCACTGTCAAAAATAATTCTCTGATAATCGTAATTCCCAGAAAAAACCTCCATTCTGTCTATGAGGGAATAAGAGTACTCGAGAAAATGTTTGAATTGATTCTTTAAAGATGGTTTAAGCCCGATAATTTTTAAAAATTTGGCAGAATTTCTGCGCGGCCCCCGTCCGCCCAAAAACGCGAAAACAGTAACAAAAAACGCCACCAAACGCACAGCTCTTTTACCAAAAATTTTATAAATATACCATGTAAGAAAAAGCCTTTTCTCTCCCGCGGCCTGTTCTTTTAACTGATACCATCTCATTTTTCCTGCTCCGGATAATTAAACAACAAACTCGACAGGTATGAAACACTAAGTCCTACTGAAAGAATGAATCCGAGAGAACTTATGAGTTTAAAACTCGTAAATGCAAGAAGTAAAAAAGAAAATACACTCGTTGCACAACTTAAAAGCACAGCGTCAGAAGAATTTTTAACTCCACCCGCTCTGAATACCGAATAATCCAAACCGAAGCCTATTATCAAAAATATTGCAAGCACATGGAACAAATTTATCGGCTGCGCGGTAAGGCTTAATACCCCTATTGAAAATGCTCCCGCGAGAATAGAAGGAGTTAAAATCTTTAAGGCCGTACTCGGCTTATATATAAAAGACAGAAGAAACAGAAGCAGTATAAACACCGGCACCAGCATTTTTAAACAAGACGTCCGGCATTCTTTAATTCTTTCTGTTATATCACATTGAACATCCACATATTTACCGCCGTTTTGTGTAATGATTTCAGGACGGTCGAAGTCGTACAAAATCATTACCGAAGTATTTTCTCCTATAAGAAAATCTTTGAACGGAGAATTTTTATCAAATTTAACATAATCCGACGGAGCTTTTTCACTCAAAAGTTTTTTAATATCTTCTTCCGGTAAAAATGCTGCATAACTTTTAAGAGAATTTTTATACAAAGCTTTTCTGAGTTCAAAATTTCTTTTCTGCTGCTTCTCAGACGGAATAAATTTGCTTAGTGCCTGAAAATTCACGTCCTGCAAATTTCTTGAAACCCACTCTTCCCTGTGCAGCATATCCTGAAAGTCACGTCCTTCAATAACTGCAAAAGAAATCTTTTTGTCTCCGCCCGTTACAGCAGCAAAAAGCTTTTCCGAAGCAAGAAGCTTCTTTGAAGGAACATACATATTACGAATATCATCGTTAAACTTTATAAAAAACATTCCGCCTAAAGATACCGCCAGAATAATAAGCGCAAAAATCTTCTTAACACGCTCACTCATCATAAAATCTATATTTCGCGGGTGTGAATTGAATTTTAATAAAGGATAAAACAACACTACAATAGAATATACACTGAAAAGGCCCGTCATTGTAAAAACAGAAATCTGTCTTAAAAGTTCCACCCCCGAAAACAAAAGCACCGCAAATGCACTGACAGTTGTAACCATACTGACAGTCAGGCTTTTCATTATTTTTGACAAATCTTTCTCGATAAAATAATGCAGTGAATAATCAATACAAATCCCTATTAGCGTCGTTGAAAAAACAAACGTCAAGACATGTATCGACGGAAAAACAATTGACGCTGCCAGAAATCCCGACAACATCCCGAGTCCCAAACTTATGCCTGTAGGAATCAAAAGTTTTATATTCCTGAAATAAAAATAACAAAGCCCGATTACAAATAAAGATGACAGAATACATATTATATTAATTTCTCTCATTGATTTTGAGCTTGCATAATATGAATGCACAGGCGCACCCGTAAGATAAACCTCTGTACCGTCTTTAGAAAGTTGTGACTGCAAACGGGTAAGAGTTTTGATTTCTCCGTTTAAAAGTTCAGGTGAAAGTGCTGTATCATTTTTGACTTCCAGAGAAAGTATTTTATAGTATTTGTCATTATAAATAACCGAATCCGGCTCACCCTCCCCGAAAGATTTTACATAGTCAGTAAACAGCATAAAAGGGTCTTGATTTAACGGCATAAGCATAAAGCCAAAGGGGTCATACAGTCTTACGAATGATTCTGCAATAACCTCATTGTACTTCCTGTTCTCAAGCAAGAGTGCTGTATGCTGCGACAAAAGACTTTTATAATAGAGTTTATAAGTTTCAAGAATTTTGCCTGCATTAAAATCGTCAATGTAAAACGTATCTTTATCAACAGAATTTAAAAATTCCAATGCTGTACGCGACGCATTTTCAGAACTTTCGGCTTCGACAAGAACATTTATTCTTGAAGAATATCTGCCGCTCAGTTTCACTACAGTTTCATCTGCGGAATTGTCGGAAAAAACAGCGCGCAGAATATTGGTTTCTGTTTTCACGGGATGAGTAAAGACAAATACCGCTGCTCCTGCAAATATTAATATAAATATAATTCTTAAAAATCTTTTCATTTGCCTCTCTTAATTACGCCTTATCCGCAGGATTAATAAGCGGAGCATTCCGTAAAGTTTATTTTCATATTACCGCTCTTAGGGGTTCTTATATCAATCTGGTCGATATATTTTCCTCCTGCTATAATAATAGACTCCATAATTCCGCTGGCCTTGGAGGCGACCTTGGGTTTTAAAGCCAGTCTCCAGGAAACACCGTTTCTAATATAAAACAGTTCAAAATTATTATTCAGATACGTGTAATCTTTTCTTGCTATTGCAGCAATCAAAGCACCGAGTTTTTTGTCCTTGTCGGTTGCATAAACCGTAGTATTGACAACAGGATAGAGAGTTTCAAACACAACGCCGCTGGAAGCATTAAACCTGAAACGTCCTCCGGATTCGATTACTGTATCTGTATTAGGAATGGTCTTATTCTGCGTAAACTTACAGGCAACAGCCTTATATTGCGGTATAAAAACACTGTCAGGCCTTGCCAGATGCTGAAAAATCAAATCCTGCGCCATGGCACTTCCGCTAATCAAAATTCCCGCAGCTAAGAATAAAAATTTCTTCATAATTAAAGATTACAACAAGCAAGCTTTTCTTTCAAACGTTCAGGAGCAGAGTACAAACTTTCTTTTGAATGTATATCAATACAAATCTGCATTGTTTTAGCCCTGAAAAGCTTTTCGCCTGTTAAAGCGTCATAAATCATATATTTTATAATAAGACAAGGTTCGATTTCCTCTACAGAAGAAACTACTTTTAACTTTTGGTTAAATGTGCAAGGTTTCATAAACTTTAAATCCATAGTGGCAACAGGGTAGGCAATCCCGTCCTCGCGCATATTATCGTAATCGTAGCCTATTTTTGAGAGTAAATCACAGCGCGCGGTTTCAAGATATTTAATATAATTTCCGTGCCAGACCACGTTCATAGGGTCTAAATCGTAAAACTGCACGGTTATAAAAGTCTCAGCCTCAAATTTCATATCTCACCTCTATGTCTACTTGCTTACTTTACAAATATACCTGAAGAAAATATACTGTCATCCGCCAGATAGGTAAATTCTACAGATTTTTCTTTATTGATGAGTTTTAAAGTAATTTTAATTTCAGGTTTCATTATATTTGAAAATTTAACTTTTTTAACCTCATCATACGGTAATTCAATACCGAAAACATCTTCTGCAAAAAATCTTGCATAATAAAGCTGCACCACCCCGGGCAAAACCGGTGTTATGTCAAAATGTCCGCGTAAAAAATTCGAATTGCATCTGAATAAAAGTTCAATTTCCGCACCGGAGGAATCGGCACGACGGGAGAAAACATACGGCATAGATAAATTTGATCCGAAAATTTTTCGGAGTTTTGCAGAATCAATTTTACCGCTCGCTGTTTTCGGGATTTCATCTAAAATCCGCCATTTTTTGGGGAGAATTTCGCTGTATCTGCCAAGAAATTTTTTAAAATCCTGCGGCTCTTTTGCAACATCATGACAGACTACAGCGCAGCATAGTTTTTCGTCATACATAAAACAATGACAATCTACAACAGCTTCATGTTTGCAGAGATTATTTTCCAGTTCATCCAGCGAAATTCTTTTTTCCTGAATTTTTACCAGTCTGTCCGTACGTTTTTTCAATACAAATTCTCTATCGGAAACTTTTTCAATAATATCATTCAAAATCATTTCACCGGCAGGAAAGAAATCCGACGTTACAACAATTCGTCCGTCTAAAGCCGGTTCAACACAAACGCCGTTTATCAATGTAAACTTCTCACCGCCGCGTTTACAGGCAATATTTCCCGTCTCTGTGCTTCCGTAAATGTCAATTACATCGGAAAATTTTGCGAAATACGAATAAGTTTCGTCTTTAAGTTTTGCGCCCGCAAGAAAAATCTTTTCAGGAGCATTTTCAAATACAAAATCATACTTTGCAAGCTTCTCCATAAAAGAAGGCGTTGAAATTAAAATATAATCTTCGTTAATATCAAATTGCTCCGGAAATTCAATTTTCTTTTGATTTATTTTGTAATTTCCGTAAAAAGGTAAAATAAAATTAAATGCAACTCCGTAACTGTGTGCGGATGAAGTGGTAGACGCAATTACAGTTTTGTCGGAAAGTGCAAATTCATCAATTGTCGCCTGAGCTTCAACTTCGAGATTATAAAGAGTTTTACCGATATTTTTAGGAGTTCCGGTAGACCCTGATGTATAAAGATTTATCATAATCCCGCACGGGTCATATTCGCCCTCAAAAACCCCCTCGCCGGCTGCGGGTTCATCAGGAAGAATATACTCAAACCCGACCTGATTAAGACGCGTTTTGTCGGTTAAAAGATAAATATTCTTACGTGCAAACACTGCCGCAAAAAAATTCACCGCAAAATCAAAGTAACTTTCACACAGCAAAACTACATTTTCAATATCAGAATTTTCAAACTCTTTTTTCTGACCGAGTACAAATTTTTTGAATTCTCCGAAAGTAACATCGGGATTGATAAATAGAGTCTGTGTATCGTATTTTTGCGTAAAGAATTTTTCCAGAATCATTTTTGATATTTTTTCCTTAAAACTACTCTTACTATATATTCAACCGCAAACATAACCCCGATTGCAACATAAGAGATAAATCCGTTATATAATGCCCACCATTTCTCAGCCATAAATACCGTTGCAATTGAGATTAAAAGGTTACAAAACATAAACATGCACCACACGTAAGTTAATCTGCGGGTGTAAATTCTCGTAAAATCATCCAGTCCGCCTTCGATAGCTTTAGCAATTTTTTGAATAACGGTTTCTTTTGCAAAAAGCGATGTGAAAAACAGCATAAACACAGTCAGATTTGCCGCAACAGGATAAAATTTCACCGCAAAAAACTTAGTATAATGAAATACCACAATGACAAAAAGAGTTACAAACAGTGGAATCAAAAACTTAAATTTCATTTCAAAAGTTCTTCGATTGCATTCACCACATCATCAATTGTGCGGATTTTTTTGAAATTTTCCGGCGCAATCTTTTTATCTGTAAAATACTGAAGTTTTACTGCTAAATCAACCGCATCAATGCTGTCGAGTTCCAAATCCTCAAAAAGGTTTGCCTCAGGTTTAATTAAATCTTCGCTGATTTCAAAATCTTCAACGAGGATTTCGGTTAATTTATTCAAAATTTCTTCGCGTGTAAATTCTTTAGCCAACAGTGTTACTCCTGATAAAATCCGCCAGTGTTTTTACGGAATAGAAATGCTTTGCGTTTTCTTTTTTGTCTGATGATAAAGTAAGATTATACTTTTTCTTCAAAGCCATACCGAGTTCAAGCGCGTCAATTGAATCCAATCCCAGCCCGTCTACAAAAAGTGCTTCTTCATCTTTTATATCAGAAGCTTTTATGTCTTCAAGCTCCAGAACTTTTATTATTAATTCTTTTATTTCATTTTCCAAAGTCATTTGCTTAATTCCTATAATAAATTTATAACTTAATTGCAAAATAAAGTCAATTTATTGCTTCTTTAATACTTTCCGTAATATGGTTACGGAGTTTTATTTCAGAGAGTTCAGGGGCAAAGTAGGAAATCTTAATTTCCGGCATAACCGTTAATTTGTAATTTACGGTTTTATTGCCTGCGTCGAGCGGAAAATGATTTTTTATCAAAAAAGGATAATCCGTTTCTATTTTCACCGGAACAATATCAACGCCCGCTGCAATGGCAATCTGTGCGGCACCTTTGTGAATTTTAACTTCTTCACCCGGGAGCGTTCTTGTACCTGTCGGAAATATTATAATATTATATCCGTCTTTCAAAGCTTCCACGGCAGATTGTTTAAATATTTCAGGGTCTATATCGTTAATAATATAAAGCGATTTGACAATATTTCTCATAACAGGATTTTTTAAAAGACTTTTTTTGGCAAGACAGAGCGATAACGGCATATTTCCTATAAGAAGAATTATATCAATAAAACTCGGGTGCGACGCCACAACAACTTTCCCCTTTATATCTGAAAGGTTTCCGTTAATATGCACCTTAATTTCCTTAGAATTTTCCATTACTGAAATAAAAAACTTCCACGAATTTTTAATTATCTGTGCAAACTTTTCGCGGCGTTCTTTGCCTTTGTATTTTAACGACAGCACAGGAAAAAGCACGCAGCCGATATACAATGCACCGAGTGCAAATAAAATCATTTCCAGTAAAACAAGAAGTCCCCTATAAATCCTCATTTTTCTTTACCACATACAAATCGCTTACAAATGTGTCGTTTTTCCCTTCCAGAAATGCTGTCAAATCTTCAAACCCATCATTCACAGGCAAATTTTCAGAGTTTTCGCACAACAAAAATTTACCCTTATTATTCACAGAAGTCAACACCGAAACACTTTTTATCCCGCCAAAGCTTTCTGCATAACAGAAAAGAGATTCTCCTGCTAAAATACTTTCCAGAAAGCCTGCCGCAACAGACTTTTCACCGGCAGAAATTGAATTGTAACCTGTTTTAACTCCTTCAAGCAGTGAAAAAAGTCCGACCGTAGCATTATGAACAGATGAACTGAACCCCGCAGGCGAAACCTCTCCGTCTTCTTTGCGCTGGTTTATAAGCTTCACAACCCGCTCGAAATCTCCGTAACACGACGAAAAAACAAGGTTAGGACTGCCGCCGTCATACGCTCCGTAGAGAGTATAAAGCCCCGCACGCCCGAATGTGTTGAGTTTTCGCCGCAACATCATTGGAATAAATGAAACATCAATTTCATCACCCGTTACATAAGAAAACTTTTTTATATCAAAAACTACTTCCTTCATGATATTATATTAACACAGATGTCCGAAAAAATTTTGCTTAATTTTAAACACGCAGCGTGACATCGGTTTTGAGGAATGATGATTATTACAATAACTAAAACAAGCGCGATTTGCTCGGCAGGAGAAAATTTAGACGAAATTTTCTCTAATCTTGCTGCGGGAAAATTGACGGATTTAAAAATTACCGCAGAACTTCCCGAAATTTCAGACGAAAAATACAACCTTCGCTGTAATCAAATTCTTCTGCATTGTATAAATCAGATTAAACCTGAAATCGAAATACTTATAAATAAATACGGCAGAAAAAAAATCGGTGTTGTTATTGCAACAACCAACACAGGAATAGATAAGTTTGAAGAAAACTGCGACGCTGAATTTTTAAAAATGAGCAACCCCGCCGAATTTCTCAAAGATTATCTCGGGCTTGAAGGTTTTTTCTGCGGTGTATCAACTGCTTGTTCATCAGGTATTAAAGTTTTTTCAACTGCCAAAAGGCTTATGGAAAGCGGTGTCTGTGACGCTGTAATCGCAGGCGGAACAGATGAAATTTCAAAGTTTCCGACAGCAGGATTTGCCGCACTTGAAGTTCTCTCAAACGAGCGTTCCATACCTTTTTCAAAAAACCGAAAAGGTATGAACATAGGAGAAGCCGGCGCAATATTTTTGCTTGAAAAAGACTCCTGCGGTATACAAATTCTCGGCATAGGCGAAACCTCAGATGCCTACCATGCCGCAACCCCCGATCCCGAAGGCACTCAGGCAGCAAATGCAATGAAACTTGCACTGGATGAAGCCGGCCTCAAGCCTCAGGATATAGATTACATTAATCTTCACGGTACCGGAACCGTTTCCAACGATATTATGGAAGCAAATGCGGTTTACAAAATTTTCGGCTGCGGAACCCAGGTAAGTTCGACAAAACCGCTCACGGGGCATTGTCTCGGGGCTTCTGCGAGTATTGAAGCTGCCATTTGCTGTGCAGCTCTGGAGAAAAATATTCTTCTGCCGCATATTTACGACGGAGAATATGACAACACGCTTCCACCGCTTAATCTTGTACATAAAGGTCAAAAAGCCCCGCGTCTGGAAAATGTTATATGCAATGCTTTCGGTTTCGGCGGCACAAACGCTGTTCTTATTCTCGGCAAGCAAAAACCACATAAACATTACGATTTGGAAAATATTCTCCCGCACAATCACCCGATGATTTTGATTGATGATATTGATGAAGTTAATCTCGGCGAAGGCTATGTATGCGCAAGAGTAACCATACGTGAAGACAGCCTTTTCTTTGACAGGGAACTTGACGGAATTTCATACATTACGGGAATTGAGTTTATGGCACAAACTATCGGCTGCTACGCTTATTTTAAACGCGGCGGTGGCAACCCGAAAATAGGTTTTCTTCTCGGAACACGTTCTTACAAATGCGACATTGACAGGTTTAAAATTGGTGAAACATACATAATTAAGGCAAAAGAAATTTTCGGCGATAATCAGCTTGTCTCGTTTGAGTGTTTTATTTATAATAATAATATAGAGTGCGCAAGTGCAATGGTAAATGTTTACCAGCCCGAAAACGCCTCTGAATTTCTGGAATAAACGGAGAGTGTGATGGAAGAAAAACAGGTCTTGATTACCGGTTCAAGCCGCGGTATCGGCAGAGAAACAGCCTTATATCTTGCAAAAAACGGCTTCGATATCTTATTGCACTGCAATAAAAATACAAAAATGGCAGAAGCAGTTTTAGCCGAAATCAAAGCAGCAGGCGCAAAGGGAAGAATTTTGCAGTTCAACGTCAAAGACCGTGAAGAATGCAGAAAAGTTCTTGAAAAAGATATTGAAGCAAACGGCGTTTATTACGGTGTAGTTCTGAATGCCGGAATTGCACGCGACAATGTTTTTCCTGTTATGGAAGACAGTGAATGGGATGATGTTATAGGCACCAATCTCGGCGGGTTTTATAATGTTTTAAAACCGATTGTAATGCCGATGATTGAAGCAAGAATTAAGGGAAGGATTATTGCAATGTCTTCTGTTTCGGGACTTTGCGGAAACCGCGGACAGGTAAATTACAGTGCTTCCAAGGCAGGAATTATCGGTGCAGTAAAAGCATTGAGTCTTGAACTTGCAAAACGCGGAATTACGGTCAACGCAATCGCTCCTGGGGTTATCGAGACTGATATGACGCAGGATTTGCCTGTAGATGAGGTTAGGAAAATGATTCCTATGAAACGCTTCGGCAAACCGAAGGAAGTTGCCAGCCTTGTTAATTATCTAATGAGTGAGGACGCCTCTTATATCACGGGTCAGGTTATTTCTGTAAACGGAGGATTGTATCTGTGAAAAGAGTTGTAGTTACAGGAATGTCGCAAATAAGCCCGCTCGGAGCCAATCGTGAGGACGCTTTTAAACGTCTTCTCGAAATGAAAAACCGCGTAAAATACCTGCCTGAACTTGAACAGTACACAAGGCTCAATACAAAACTTGCTGCACCGGCAGATGAATTTGTAATCCCTTCGCATTACAACAGAAAAGTTCTTCGCACAATGGGGCGTGTTGGAGTTCTAAGCGTTGCAAGCGCGGAAGATGCATTGAAAGACGCCGGACTTCTCGGAAATGATATTATTACAAACGGTCAGACAGGTGTAAGCTACGGGTCTTCGTCAGGGTCACTGGACAGTATTATAGAATTTTATTCAATGATGGTTGACAAAGAAGTTAAAGGGGTTACGTCGGGAAGTTATGTAAAAATGATGGCTCAGACCTGCTGTGTTAATATATCGCTTTATTTCAAAACAACCGGACGCCTTATACCGACATCAACCGCCTGTACTTCGGGTTCTATGGGAATAGGATACGCTTATGAAGCGATTAAAAACGGCTACCAGACAGTTATGATTGCGGGCGGAGCAGATGAACTTCATCCGACGCAAATTGCAATTTTCGATACGCTTTATGCCACCAGTCAGAAAAATTCCGCGCCCGAACTTACTCCGTCCCCTTTTGATAAAGACAGAGACGGTCTGGTAATCGGCGAAGGTGCCGGAACTATGATTCTTGAAGAATACGAACACGCTAAAAAACGCGGCGCAAAAATTTACGCGGAAGTCATTGGCTTTGGCACAAGCACCGACGGCACTCATATCACCAGCCCTAACCGCGATAAAATGAAATCCGCGCTTGAGCTTGCCCTGAAAGACGCCAACATTTCTCCCGATGAGATAGGTTATGTTAATGCTCACGGCACAGCAACAATTCAAGGCGATTTAGCAGAATCAAATGCGACTTACGATATTTTTAAACGACCTGTTCCGACAAGTTCCATAAAAAGCTATACAGGCCACACTCTAGGCGCCTGCGGAGCAGTAGAAGCAATCTTAACTCTTGATATGACTCACAAAAACTGGTTCTGCCCGACAATCAATCTCGCCACCGTTGATGAAGAATGCGGGAAACTCGATTATATCAAAAGCGAAGGCCGTGAAATTAATACAAACATTGTTATGTCAAATAACTTTGCTTTCGGCGGCATTAATACTTCACTGATTTTTAAGGTACATATTTAACCTCAAAAATATCAGACGGGTCAATTTTTGCCTGACCGCCTTTAATTAGCATAAACAAATACCCCGTGCCGGGAATGAAAGTTCCGATTGAGTATTTGAGCGCACCTGCAAGCCCCATAAGATTGTATCCGGATTTGACAACATCACCTTCAATTTTTCTTTTGTCAAGGCCTTCAACTTCAAAATGCGAGATAATCAAATCCGCAGGAACTCCCATAAACCCCCTCGGTGAAATAGTTTCAACTCTTGCAGTACCGATTGTGCCATGAGAAACAAGCTTCTTTTTACCGTCATATATATCGTGTACCACAACAAACTTAACAATCTGGCCTTCTGTGTTGTTAACTCCCTTTGTTGAAATTCTTTCTAAAAATTTTATTCTCAAAGGAAAATACTTTATTTTTGTGTAATCATAATTCAAATTCGCTTCCGGATACGTGCTGCTAACTTTTTGCAAATAAAGCTTTACAATTCCATCCTGCATATGCAAAGGCTTGTAATATACTTTTGCAGGTATTTCTTTTCTTACAACTAAATCATTATAATGAATCTCAACCGGCAGCGGATAAACATTGCTGACATCTTGCATTGTTGTTTCAACAAGTTCATCATTTATAATTTCAGGCCTGTATTCCGCTGCAAAACAAGGTATTGCAGCAAGGCACATTAGCGCAAGCAAATATTTAATCATAATTTATATTTTCCCTTGAATGGCTTTCAATCTTACGCTGTAATTTTCGTCTGTTATCCTGAGAATTTAATAGGAAGTTCTGGTAATAAATATCTTCAATATATTTGTTATTCTTTAAAAATTCAGGATACTTATAGTAAATATACTCATAAATATACGCCATTCTTCTTGAAGTCAAAGGATGTGTTGCGAAAAATTCATATCTGTCCTGAGCAAAAGTTTTATTCATCATAACAATCATTGCCACAGGATTATAACCGGCATTGACCATGAAATCTATTGCTCTTTTATCAGCCTTTCTTTCAAATTTTCTCGGTGTGAATAAAGTCGGCAGACAGGAGAATGTTCCGCGAAAAATACCGTTGTAATAATCAATTCCGTGAGAAATTTCATGTGCAAGAATTGCGGCAACCATATCTTCATCAGTTGTATAATTCATTATTCCGTCATAAATGACAATGTGTCTTCCATGGTAGTGTGTAACTGCGTTAACAATATTTTTACTGTCATACTGGAACACCATTCGCTCTTTAATTCTGTTTGAATTCAGTAATCTGAATCCGACCTTGCTGACAAATTCCTGCTTTTCCTGACGTGATTTTAATTCGGCAGGGTTCTGCGAAGCACTCACAGGCAAAATCCCTAACATAATTATGCATATAACACTTATCAAAATTTTTCTCATAATCATACCTCTTAATTCCTAATAAGGATATTATCAGAAATTATATCAAAGAGGCAATTTATTAAGCAAAATGTTTATTAAGCACTTTTTTAACAGCATCGTCAATCGGCTTAACACATGCAAGCAACACGCCTATGCTCATTCCGGAAACAGCTATATTTTTATAACCGCTCTGATTATTTTTATCAAATCTTCTGATAAACTTATCTACCTCAGGCATTTTGGCTGTCTGCTTTGCAAATGCTGTTTTCATGGCTTTCGGCAATTTTTCTATTGCTTTTGAAGCACCTGCACGTGCAGTTTTAAGCATTAAAAACGGTATTAAAAAACTTGCAATTCCCTGAAAAGCCAGTTCCTTAGCAAGATTATCCTTTTTATTTCCGTTATTTAAAGCAAGCAACGTATAAGAAACTGCCGGAATCCATGATAAACGGGCCATAACATTACCTATTACGGGACGCATAGCTTCACCGACATCATTACTGTAGACCATTAGTTTCAAAGGATACTTATGCCATATATTTGCTTTTTCTACTGACTTGTACAGCACTCTTGGCACATGTGATGTAAAATTCTCTGTAGTATAAGGATTATGTATTAATTTATGGTTATATATAGTGTTCTTATTGTTATTTATGTTTACTTCATTAATCATATCTCAACACCTGAATAAAAAGTGTATATTGAACATTTATTAATTCATTCATACATTTAAACACTAAATCTAATTTAGTCAACCCTCGGACTTAACAAAACTTCACATATACCCCGGACACTTGACAGAGAGATTGTACTATTATATATTGGTTGTACATACAACCAATACGTACAACAACATAGGTTTTAAATATGGAAATCGATCTTAATAAATTAGATAAAAAAGAATTTTTAAACAGAATGATTATTCCGCATATAGCATTAACAACTTTTAAGTACCGTGCCCGCGCTGCATCTATATTAAAAAAGATACATGCAGATATAACCATTGACCAGGCAATCATTCTGAAACTTCTGACGGTATACGGCGATATGAACCAGCAGGAGATAGCCGGGTGTTTATACAAAGATAAATCTAATCTCAGCCGAATGTGTGAACTTCTGGAATCAAGAGGTTATGTAACAAGACGTCCTGATATGAAAAACAACAGGGTAGTAAAAATTTTAACTATAACTGATAAAGGAAAGCTTTATATGAACAAAATGCAGAAAGTGGCAGAACATCTCCACTCAATGGCAACCGATGGACTTACTCAAGATGAAATAGAAACGCTCAGACGGGTTACATTAAAAATAAGAGAAAATCTTAATAAAGATATTGAGGGTATACTATGAGAAAATTAATTATAGCACTCATCACATTTATTTTTATTATAAACAGTTCTGCTTATGCCTTCTCTTTTAAAAAGAACAATCATAATCCGCTGAATGTTCAGGAAAAGACTGAATACGTAAATATGTGCTTCTGGGATAAATTTCAGGATGAATATTTAAATTATTACATTACCGAAGCAATAAGAAACAATCCTGACGCCAGAAAAGCAAGCTGGCAGGTCGAAGAATACCGTCAGAATGTAAAGTATTCTTTCGGGCAGGAGCTACCGTCTTTAAGTGTTTCAGCGAATTATGCAGGAATCCATGTACCGCGGTTTGATAATTTTGAACTTGACCAGAACGCATTTATCCTTCCTTTCATTGCAAGTTATGAACCGGACTTTCTTTTGAAAAACCGTGACAGAACAAAATCCGTTAAAAAAGCTTACGAAACTGAAAAATATCTGGAAAAATCCGTCTATATATCACTCGCAAGCGATGTTGCCACGGCTTATGTTAATGTAATACTGTACGATAAACTTATATCATATCAAAATGAAATCATAAAAATAAAACAGGCTGAAACTGAAAGAGTAATAAAAAAATTTCAGCATGGAATAATAGACCGCAGAGAATACAACGCAATTTTAAAAGAATATGAAACTGCAAAAAATAATCTTGAAACTTATGAAAAAAACAGAATTACGGCACTAACGCAGCTTGCAGTTCTTGCAGGAATTTCTGCTGACTGTGCAAAAGATTTAAAAAGAAGCGACTTTGACTCGTTTGACTACCACGGCAAAATCCCGGCACAAATATTGTCCGATGTAATCTTTTCACGTCCGGATGTAATGGCTGCCGAAAAAAATCTCGAAAAAGCTAAAATAGATATCAGAGTTGCAAGAAAAGAATTTCTGCCAGGCTTCAGAATAACAGGGATTTACGCATTCAACACAATTGCCCCCGGAAACTTTTTTAGCTGGGAATCAACTCTGGCAGCAGTTCTAGCCGGTGCAACACAGGACATATTTAAAGGCGGACAAAAACTTGCTAACCTTAGAATCCAAAAAGCAAAATATGAACAGCTTTTTGAAGATTACAGAAAAACTGACTTGAACGCTGTTAAAGAAATTAACGATGCACTTTGCATTATCAAAACCGATACTGAAATTGACAAAAATACAATAAATTATCTTAATATTCAAAAAAATGATTTTATACTTATGCAAAAGAAATTCTCACGCGGAATTTCAGCTTATACGGATATTTTGAACGAACAGGAAAAACTTTTTCTCGCCGCACAAAATCAAACTCAAACCAAAGCCGCAAGACTTGTAAACTATTTCACATTATATAAAGCCGTCGGAGGACAATTATGAAAAAAATAAAAGTCTTAACAATTTTAATAATAATACTGGCAATTATATGCGCAGGAATTTATTATTACAAAATTTACAATAAAAAAACAAATGAATTGACCCTTTACGGAAATGTAGAAATCCGTCAGGTAGATTTGAGTTTTCAGGTTGCCGGAAGGATATTGAAAATGCTTAAAGAAGAAGGAGACAGCGTTAAAGGCGGTGAACTCGTCGCAATAATGGATGATAGAGATTATAAAGCCGATTTTGATAAAAATTCGGCAGAGGTCGAAAGAACAAAAGCAATCAGCGAGAATGCCGCTTCACAATATGAAAGACAGGCTCCGCTGTGCACTGATGACACTGTTTCAAAACAGGATTGTGATACTTTGCTTAATAACAAAAAAGAAACTCTCGCAGCATACAACTCAGCAGTTGCCTCAAAACAGGATTCAAAAAACAAACTTGATTATACAAAAGTCTACGCACCGGAAGAAGGAATAATAACCACCCGTATTCAGGAACCCGGTGCAAACGTAACTGTGGGACAGCCTGTTTATACTCTGTCAAAAAGCAAACCGGTATGGATACGCGCGTATATTCCTGAAACACAACTCGGGAATATTAAGTACGGCATGCAGGCAAAAGTTCTGACAGATAGTATTAATCCTGCTACCGGCAAAAACAGAGAATATAACGGCTGGGTGGGGTATATATCACCGGTCGCGGAATTTACGCCCAAAACAGTTCAGACAGAAGATTTAAGAACAGATCTGGTCTACAGAATCAGAGTTTATGTCAATGATATTGACCCTTATTTAAGACAGGGCATGCCTACAACTATAAAAATTAATCTTGACGGAAATAATAAGAATGAATAACATAGTTGAAATAAAAAATCTGACAAAAACTTTTAATAAAATAAAAGCTATTGATGATTTAACGCTGAATCTTGAAAAGGGAAAAATTACAGGCTTAATCGGCGCGGATGCATCAGGTAAAACTACTCTCATCAGACTTATTATCGGTCTTCTTGTGGCCGAACGCGGAGATATAACCACGCTTGGATTAAATCCGGTTACACAAAAACAGGAATTGAATACAAAAATCGGATATATGCCGCAAAAATTTGGCCTTTATGAAGATTTAAGCGTCATAGAAAATTTAAACCTTTATGCTGATTTAAAAAATGTAGAGCATGATTTTACAAAACTTCTGCAATTTACGGATTTGGAAAGATTTCAGGATAGGCTTGCAGGAGCTTTGTCAGGCGGAATGAAGCAAAAGCTGGGGCTTGCCTGTGCACTTCTGGGGGAGCCTGAGTTTCTTGTTCTTGATGAACCCTCCGTAGGCGTTGACCCGATTTCACGACGGGAATTGATGAAAATGGTGAGAGAATCCACACGTAATAAAACTTCCGTCCTCTGGTCAACATCATATTTAGACGAAGCACACAGTTTTGATACAGCGGTTGTTCTGCATGAAGGCAAAGTTATCTTTAACGGCAAACCTGATGATTTAAGCCCTACTGCTCAGGGGTTTGAAGAAAAAGTAATAGAACTTATGGGCGGATATAAGCATGAAGAATCATTGATTGCCAGAAATTTTGAACCTGTAAGTTCTGATTTGGAATGCACTGTTCTTGCAGATAATCTTGTAAAAAAATATGGCAATTTTTATGCAGTAAAAAATAACTCTTTTTGCATAAACAGAGGAGAAATTTTCGGGCTTCTCGGCCCTAACGGAGCAGGAAAATCAACTTCATTCAAGATGATGTGCGGGCTGGCAAAACCTACAGGAGGCACCGCTAAAATAATGGGAATTGATATTCTGGAAAACCCTTCTAAGGCACGCTCGCATTTAGGATATATGGCTCAAAAATTTTCATTGTACGGGAACTTAACAGTAGAACAAAACCTGAAATTTTTTGCGGGAGTTTACGGTGCGGGATTTAAAGAACGTGCGGAAAAAATTCCGGAAATTGTGAAGATATTCGGGTTTGAAGCGTATCTTAAACAAAATGCTTCCGAATTACCTCTCGGATTCAAACAGAGACTCTCACTCGCATGTGCCGTAATCCATAATCCGCCTGTTCTTTTCCTTGACGAACCCACATCAGGGGTTGACATCATAACTAGAAAAGAGTTCTGGAATCATATAACTTCTCTTGCCAAAAAAGGGGTAACTGTACTTGTCACAACGCACTTTATGGATGAGGCGGAATATTGCGACAGGATAAGCCTGTTTTATAAAGGAGAAGCAATTGCAATAGGGACACCTCAGGAATTGAAAGAAAAAGCCGGTGCAGATAATATGGAGGATGCTTTTATTAAACTGATTGAGGAAAACGATACACAGGAGAAAAAGGAATGAGTATTTTAGGAGCATTAATTAAAAAGGAATTTTTCCAGATAGTAAGAGATCCCTCGAGTATTCTTATCGCAATTGTTTTACCGCTAATGCTTCTGCTCCTCTATATGTACGGAGTAAATATGGATACGGTAAAAGTATCTCTGGGAATTAAAAATGATGATGGAAACCCTGAAATCTCAACACTGGTAAAATCTTTTAACCAGAGTAAATTTGTGGACGCGTATGTTTATGAAAATAAAGATTTAATGTATAAAGATTTAGCCCGCTCAAAGCTTAGAGGAGCAGTAATAATTCCCAATGATTTTTCAAAAAAATTATCAGCCCGACGGCCCGCAGACATGTTGATAATAACAGATGGCAGCGAAGTAAATCTTGCTAACTATGTTCAGGTTTATCCCGTTGCTATAGTAAACCGCTGGCTTACGACAAGCAAATATAAATATGACAGTAAACCTCCTCTCATAACATCGGATACAAGATTCTGGTATAATCAGGATATAAACAGCCATTATTTTATACTTCCGGGATCGCTTGCAATAACAATGACTTTAATAGGTCTGCTCCTCACTGCATTAGTAGTAGCCAGAGAATGGGAACGCGGCACAATGGAAGCCTTATTAAGCACGAATGCCACAAAAATGGATATAGTCCTCGGAAAATATATTCCGTATTTTACGCTTGGCATGATTTCAATGGCATTCAGTGTATTTATGTGTATTGTAGTTTTTAAAATACCGTTTCGGGGTAATCTGCTGGTTCTTTTCGGATTTAGTGCTATATTTCTTTTTTCATGTCTTGGGATTGGTTTGATAATATCTACAAAACTCCGCGACCAGTTTCTGGCAAGTCAGGCGGCTATTGCAATAGGATTCTTGCCGGCACTTCTTCTTTCCGGATTAATTTTTCCGATAAATTCAATGCCTTTCGTGTTTCAGTTATTAACTAAAGTTTTTCCTCCGACATATTTTGTATCGTGCATTCAGAGTGAGTTTATGGCAGGTACTGTCTGGGAAATTGTTATACTGAATTCACTCTATCTCTTAATACTGGGGCTTGTTCTGTTCAATGTAGTATATCAAAACACATCAACCAGACTTGAAGATGTAAGGAGAAAGAAAAATGCTTAGAAGAATCTGGTCGCTTATAAAAAAAGAATTTCTTACAATATGGAAAGATCCTAAAAGCCGCTCATTAATAATCATTCCTCCTTTACTTCAATTATTTGTCTTTGCAAATGCAATAACAATGGAGATTAAGAATATTGATTTTGCTGTACTTGACAGAAGCCAATCAGTTGAATCAAGGGAATTAATATCACGGTTTGAAAATTCGGTCTGGTTCAGAAAAATAATATATTTAAATAACGAAAAAGACGTAAAACATTATATAGAAACCCAAAAAGTTCAGGGAGCAATAGAAATAAGTAATGATTTTGCTTCTGCCATACATGCCCAAAAGCCGGTTACAGTGCAGATTATAGTAGACGGACGTCAAACAAACACAGCTTCTATTATAAATAATTACGCTTCCCAAATTATATCTGATTACAGCAATGAACTATCACCTCCCGAACGAGGTGCTATTGTGAATGCTTCTATAAGAAATTGGTTTAATCCTAATTTGGAGTACCTCTGGTTTTTACTGGTATCCTTAATAACCATGCTGGCATTAATGATTTCCGTGCTGCTAACGGCAATGTCTATTGCAAGAGAAAGAGAATTGGGAACTTTTGACCAGCTTATTGTAAGTCCTCTCACGTCCTTTGAAATTCTTGTCGGAAAGACAGTACCTCCGTTGTGTATAGCACTTATACTGACACTTTTTATGACTTTTATATCAGTAACCGTCTTCAAAATTCCGTTTGTAGGTTCATTATTCTGGTTTTTGGTATCAACATTTACGGCACTTTTGTCAATAGTAGGTGTAGGTTTATTCATATCATCACTTTGTAAAACCCAGCAGCAGGCAATTCTTGGCGTATTTACGTTTCAAATGCCTGCTGTTCTTTTATCCGGATTTGTATCACCTGTCGAGGACATGCCTGCATTTTTCCAGTTTATTGATATATTTAATCCCGTTAAATATTTTATGATTTTAAGCAAGGGTATATTTTTAAAAGGCATGGCTGTTCCTGATATTATTTCAAATTTAATCCCACTTATATTGATTGCATTGTTTACCTTAACACTTGCAGGAAGAACATTCAAGCGAAAGTTGGATTGACAAATTTTCAGATTTATTCAAATATAATTAATGTAAATTGTCCGTAAGGTTTTTACTACGCCGCAGAAGGACAATGTTAACTTATTTTAGGAGAATAAAAAATGAAAAAGAATTTATTTATTATCTGTACCGGCTTAATATTTGCATCGGCATTCGGTTGTGCTCAGGCAGCTATGCAAAATATTCCGCCTGAGGTTCAGGCTATGCTTCTTGACAGAGCATCTGCTCAGGCAAAACTCTATAAGCCGACGTGGCAGAAACTATATACCTGCACACCTTCTAAAACGGATGACGGGTCACTCATTATATATGGACGTTCTCAGGATAAGCAATGCCATTTTAAATATTCAAAATTCGATTGTCATCTTCCTTCCAATATTGTGAAACAATATGCATCGGCAGGTATTAAAAATCTGGATGAAATTTCAAATGGAAACTTTGCAGCAAACACAGAGGAAAATGACTTTATGGACAAAATTCATAACACGCCTGAATATTGTACAATTAAATAATTAAATTAAAAAAAGCCGGAAACTTCCGGCTTTTTAATTATCTAGCAGAATTCCAGAAATATCTTTTTAACTTATCAATTAAAGTCATCTTTTGCGGAGAGAATTTTTCAGTAACAGAAATTTCAAACGGTTCAGGCTGTGTAGTTCTTGCATATTTTACATCAGCAGGCCCGAACATCATTACATAAGAAGCTTTATAGCCGTCAGGTATTTTGAGTTCCCTGCAAAGTTCCGGAAAAATTTGCAGACAAGCCTGTGCAAAACCGCACCATAACGTAGAAATACCCATACTTTGTGCATAAAGTTCAAAATAACTGAGCGCAATAATAGGATCAACATTCACACATGGAGCACTTAAAGGAGCCGAAACGACAACCATATGAGGAGCATTTCTAAACACAACGTCATTTCCGTTAATAAGTGCATCTTTATATCGTGAAAATTTGCCGGCGAGTCCTTTTACGGGAGATTTTTGCAGAATTTTTACGAGTTTTTTATTTGTATAATCTCTAAAATCATTCATAACATTAATATCTTCGATAAACGAAAAATGCAGTCCGTGATTGTTACATCCTGTAGGAACCCAGTTAAGCATATTTTTCAACTTTTCAATTGTCTCAGGAGAAACATTTTCAGATTTAAAATGTCTGAAACTTCTACGGCTTTTAATCAGATTTAAAAGTTCGTCAGCATTATATTGAGGGAGAACCCTGTCTGAATTTTCGGGATTTTTTTCAAGAATAGAGAGTGCACCTGTAGGACAAATCGCAAAACAATGCTGGCATTTTATACATCTGTCTTCGCCCCCCTCAGCAAACACCGGATTTTTATTCCCGTCAAATTCAAGCGCAAATGTAATACAGTCATTTATACATAGGCCGCAATGAATACATTTTTCCTTATCAATTACTAAATTTTTACCTGTCATGTCGTTCTCCTAACTTATACTTTAATATAGCCGATTTGATATTAAATTATTTTGTTTATCTTTTATAAATAATTATATGCTAAACAGAATTGTAAAATACACAATGTCTGAATATCTTCCGAATAAGATTCTTACCGAACATATAATAAACCCGAACAGGATTTATAAATACGGCAAAATAAAAAATCCCGAAGGTAAAACTTTTTATTTAATCACACGTGCATTCAGAGAAGAAGACAATTTTGCAATGAATTTTGCAAAAGAAAATGATGCACGGCTGCTTCTTTATGCTCCAAATTATGAGCTTAAAAACAAAAATGACTTTTTTCAAAGAAATTTGAAACAGTTTTTAGAAAATGTCACGTCTGAATACCATGTTTTTTCTGATAAAAGCGCACTGGAAAAATTTTTACTCGACGAAAGTATAAAAATGCTTATAAAAGATTTTGACCCTATAGAAAAAATAAAAATGCCGGATTGCGAAATTATTGAAATTGACGCCCATAATATATGCCCGGTACGTTACATCAGCAATAAGCAGGAGTATAATGCAGCCTCATACAGAAGAAAGATTTATCATAATATAGCTGATTTTTTCACGGAATTTCCGCATACAAAATTTACACCCACAGAAAGCCATGGTGTCTTAAAAGACTTCATTGAAAACAAAATCAACAACTTTAATCTAAAACGTAATGACCCGAATGCAAATGTAAATTCTAATCTTTCACCTTACCTTAACCATGGATTTATATCAGCGCAGAGAGCCGCACTTGAAGTGTTTAAAACAGATACAGCAAAAGAAAATAAAGAAGCTTTCTGGGAAGAAATTATTATAAGAAATGAATTGTCAGATAATTTCTGTTTTTACAATAAAAAGTTTAAAACATTTGACGGTATTCCTGATTGGGCAAAGAAAACATTAAAGGAACACGAAACTGATATTCGCCTGGAAAATTATTCAAAAGAACAGCTTGAAAAAGCACAAACATATGACGAGTTATGGAATGCTTCACAAAAACAGCTTATGAAAGAAGGCAAAATTCACGGATACATGAGAATGTACTGGGCAAAACAAATTCTGTTATGGACACCTTCACCTGAAAAAGCTTTAGAATATGCAATTTATTTAAATGATAAATATGCATATGACGCACCTTCAGCTAACGGTTATGCAGGAATTTTATGGGCATTAGGAGGCCTGCACGACAGAGCATTTCAAGACAGGCCAATCTCGGGTGAGATTCGCTCAATGACATACAACGGTGCAAAATCCAAATTTAACATTAAAGAATACATCGAAAAATACTAAACTGTTAATGCAATTTTTTCAGATTCTTCATTTTTTTTCAGAATTTTATAAAGTTCAATTCCTGCACAGAGACTGTAAACATTTTCAAAGCCGCGTTGGATAAGTATTCTTGAGGCAACATAGCTTTGAAAGCCGGTATTACAGAAAAGAATAATTTTCTTATTCCGTGGCAGCCCATTATATTTTTCACGCAAATCTGGTGTATAAATATGTTTTGCACCGTCTATTGTTTCACGGTTAAATGTTTCAAAATTCCTTACGTCAACAAGCATTGCTCCCTCAATATCCTCATAAAATGCTGGTTTAAAAAATCCTTTGAGAATGTTATCAGCATTCATACCAAGAATATTAACAGGGTCTTTTGCAGAAGAATAAGGCGGAGCATAACACAGTTCAAGGTCAATTAAATCCCAGACCTTATTACGATTACGCATAGCGGCAGCCATGACGTCAACACGCTTGTCAACACCTTCGCGGCCGACAGCCTGCATTCCGAGAATATCACCCTCTCTATTGAACAGCATTTTAAAAAGTGTTCTGGTTGCATTTGGATAATAACTTGCATGAGAAAATCCGAAAGTAATTGTCTTTAAATATTCAATTCCGGATTTTTTAAGAGAAGCTTCCGACATCCCGACGCTAGCAACTGTCAAATCAAAAACTTTAATAACAGAAGCACCAATTGTCTTCTTATAAGTTGATTTGTATCCTTTTATATTATCAGCAATAATTCTTCCCTGACGGTTAGCAGGGCCTGCCATAGGAATAATAGCTTCATTTCCCGAAACAAAATCATTTACTTCCACACTGTCTCCGCCGGCGTAAATATTTTCATCAGATGTCTGCATAAATTCATTTACCATTACAGCACCGCTTTTGCCGATTTTCAAACCGCATGATGCGGCAAGAGTTGTCTCAGGCTTGACACCGATTCCCATAATTGCGATATCATAAGGAATTTTTCTACCTGACTCAAGAGTTAGTTCATTATCACCAAAATTTTTTACTCCGTCAGACAAAATCAATTTAACACCATGTTTTCTGATTTCATTTTGAGCAGCAGCCGCAATCTCATAATCTATATGCGGTAAAACATGTTCTCTCAGTTCTATAAGAGTTACAGAGGTTATCCCGCTGAGACTTTCCGCCATCTCAATTCCTATAAAGCCTCCGCCTATAATAACAGCATTTTTTGCTTTTGTGTTTTTTATAAATTCTTTAATTTTTTCAATGTCTTTAAGCATTCTGACTGTAAAAATTTTCGGATTATTACAAACCCCTTCTATATCAGGTACAAAAGGATTTGCCCCCGGAGCAAGAACAAGTTTATCATATGGCAACTCGTCACCATTTTGCAAAACAACTTTCTTCTCATCACGTTTAATTTTCACAACTTCCGCACCTAGTTTTACATCAACGTTTAAAAGTTCCTTAAACTTCTTTGGAGAAGAAACATGCATAACATTCTCATCTGCAATATATCCGGAACAATAATAAGGCAGACCGCAATTTGCAATTGAAATTTCAAAGGTTTTTTCCAGAATAATTATTTCAGCACTGTCATCGAGTCTTCTTAACCTTGCCGCAGCACTTGCACCGCAAGCTCCGCCGCCTATAATTAATACTTTCATATAATATCTCCATTTATACTTAAAATATATCATAAATAGTATCAGAGCTTTATTTCTTAATAAATTACTTATATAATACAATTATGAAAAAGATTATTTTAATAACATTATTATCACTTATTTTTACAATGCCGGTTATAGCGGAAGAACATTATAATGATGAAATTTATCTTGACTTAAACACGCCTGCCGGAAGTATTAATCTGAAAACACCGCAAAAACTTGAATCAATGAAGCTTGATTTAATACCTGCAAAAGATTTCAGAGTCTCTCCGCAGAATATTTACGACTACAACAACAAAAACCCTTACAGCAAGCAATCAGCATCCTATAAAAGAGAAAAAAAGCACGGAAATTTTGCCTTCGGAACAAAAACCGACACTACATTTGCTCCTGAATCTTACTCACAAACAAATACAATGTTTGCCAAATATAATAAAAACAGATTCACACTCAATACTTCATATAAAAACAATTCTTTCGCCTCACTTGATAAAACAGGAAAAGGAACCTTCGCATTTACACCTGAATACAAATTAAACAACCATGTAACTTTACAAAATGTATATTCTGCAAATTTTATGGACAGAAACAGAAAAAATGAACTTATATTCAGCCTCAAACCTTTTAAAGATGACCGGATGAATTTTGATGTCGGAGCAGGACAAATATATTCTGACAACACCTCTCCAATCCGCTCGCAATTAAACTTTTCGACAAAAATTAAATTTTAATGTATAATCAAAGAAAAATTTTATAAGGGAGTAAGTTAAATGTTTTTTTATGCAGACCTTCATATACATTCAAAGTATTCCAGAGCTACAAGCAAAAGTTGTAACCTTGAAGAACTTGCTGTCTGGGCTCAGAAAAAAGGATTAGGCGTAATCTCAACGGGAGATTTTACACATCCTGCCTGGTTTGCGGAAATTCAGGAAAAACTTGTTCCTGCCGGCAACGGGGTTTTCAGACTCCGTCCCGATATTGAAAAAGAAATATTTAAAACGTCAACGCCTGTAAGATTTGTTCTTTCGGTTGAGATTTCAACTATTTATAAAAAATGGGACAAAACAAGAAAAGTCCACCATGTGGTTTTTGTTCCGGATATGGAAGCAGCCGGAAAGTTTAGAGATAAACTCGGCTCAATCGGCAATATTAAATCAGACGGCCGCCCCATACTCGGACTGGATTCGCGCGACCTTCTTGAAATCACACTGGAATCGGGCGAAGGCTCTTACATAATCCCCGCCCACATCTGGACCCCGTGGTTTTCTGTTCTGGGTTCAAAATCCGGATTTGATTCGATTGAGGATTGTTACGGAGATTTGTCCGAACATATTTTCGCCGTTGAAACAGGACTTTCATCAGACCCTGAAATGAACTGGAAAGTTTCAAAACTTGATAAATACAGACTTGTATCAAATTCCGACGCACATTCTCCGTCAAAACTCGCAAGAGAAGCAACTGTTTTTGATACCGAACCCGATTATTACAGTATGATGAATGCATTAAAAACAGGCGACGGATATGTCGGAACAGTAGAGTTTTTCCCTGAGGAAGGCAAATATCACGAAGACGGACACAGAAAATGCAATGTCTGCCTGAGTCCTCAGGAAAGTTTAAAATTCAACAACATCTGCCCTGTATGCGGAAAGCCTTTAACAATTGGGGTGCTTAACAGGGTTTGTGCACTTGCCGACAGGAGTTTTGACAGTACATTTAAACCGGCTACGGCAGGTGAAGTATTCAGTCTTGTTCCGCTACAGGAAATTATCGCAGAAATTAACTGTGTCGGCCCGCAGAGTAAATCCGTTGTCACGGAATACGAAAGATTAATCCGTAAATTCGGCTCCGAACTTTCTATTCTCCGCGAAACTCCGCTTGATGACCTTTCAAAAGACTCACCGCTTCTCGGAGAAGGAATTTCGCGACTGAGAGAAGGCAAGGTTATTAAGCATGCCGGATACGATGGTGAATACGGAGTTATAAGACTTTTTGACGACAGCGAGCTCGTAAAAAAAAACTTTATAAACCTTAAGCTTGATATTGATATTCCTAAAGCTGCACCTGCCCCGCTGCCGGAAGAAAAAACTTTTGAGATATCTGAGGCAGCAGCAAAACCTATAGCTGAAAATGTGAAAAAATCCGTGCCAGTTGGCCTCGATGAATATCAGGAAAATGCAGTCAAAAACCAGAACAATCAGATTTTAATAGTAGCAGGCCCGGGGTCAGGTAAAACAACAGTCTTGACTAAACGTCTTGCGTATATGATTTCTGAGAAAAATGTACCTGCCGAAAAATGTCTTGCAATAACGTTTACAAGAAAAGCCGCTCAGGAAATGCGCGAAAGACTTTCAAAACTGTTGAAAGAAAAAGTTACGGGGCTTAATATTCACACATTCCACTCACTCTGTTTTTCAATATTAAAGGAAAATTACGAAACTCTCGGACTGGCTGAGGACTTTAGAGTTATAAGTAAAGAGGAAAAATCATTATACAAAGAAGACGAACTTCCTGCAAATCTTCTTGAATTTGACGAACTTATAACACTGACACTAAAGCTGTTTAAAGAAAAACCGGATATTCTGAATATTTACAAAGACCGCTTTAAATACGTTTCTGTAGACGAATATCAGGACATTGATGAACACCAGTACGAATTAATAAAACTTCTTGTTCCGTCTGACGGCAATATTCTTGCAATCGGCGACCCGAATCAGGCGATTTACGGTTTCCGCGGCGGAAGCTCGAAGTTCTTTAATAATTTCAAAACCGACTATCCGAATACGGAAATTATCAGCCTTAAAAATAACTACCGCTCAACAAACACAATTGTCGATGCCTCAAATCAGATGATTGAATGCTTCAATATTATTTCCAAATACGACAAACCGCACGAAAAAATTACAATCCACACAGCACCGACCGATAAGGCAGAAGCTGAATTTATCGTGAGTACAATTGAAAATATGATAGGCGGACACAGCTTTTTCTCAATTGATTCTGAAAGGTCGGAGGGGCAGGAGGGGAATTATTCATTCTCGGATTTTGCAATCCTGTACAGAACCTCCACCCAGTTAAAACCTGTTCTGGAAGCCCTGCAACGATCGGGTATGCCTTATGTTAAGCTCTCTAACGATCTTCTGTGCGAAAATAAACATATCAGAAATCTTCTGCAAGGTTTAAACGGAGAGTTTCCGGTAAAAGAACAGCTTATCAATATAAACGGTGAAATAGACAACTATATTTTTAAATATCTCGTAAAGCTTTCAGAAACCTTTACAACAAGGGAAGAATTTATCCACGAAGTCTCCCTTCTCACAGAAGCCGATACGCTTGACGAAAGGGCAGACAGAATTTCTCTTATGACACTTCACGCGTCAAAGGGTCTGGAGTTCAAATGCGTATTCATTGCAGGACTTGAGGAAGAAATTATGCCGCTTTACCGCGCGCAGACAGAAGAAGAAATCGCAGAAGAAAAACGCCTGCTTTATGTAGGTATGACAAGGGCAGAACAAAAATTATTCCTCTCCCGCGCAATTAAAAGAATATGGTTCGGCAAATCAAAACATCCTGCCCCGTCCCCGTTTTTACAAAAAATTGAACAAGACCTTTTAAATCTCAGCAAATTTGAACGGGAATTACAAGAAAAAGATAATTCCAATCAGCTCACCCTGTTTTAATCCCCGTGAAAACACTGTCTTGCGAAGCCTTTCAGCATAAGTTACACTGGAAATATGTAACCTGCGGTTTGTGCCGTGTAAAAAAGAAAGGCCCCAAACATGGATTTAAAAGAAAAAATAAAAAAAATAGTATCAGAAAATAAATCTGATAAAAATTTACTTAATCTTATTTCGGCATTAAAGTCAAAAGCATTAGATAATGACAGTTTATATAATAATTTAAGCGATATCGAGCATTCGCTATACAGGTACAACACTCTGACAGATTCAAGACTCTTTGATGCTGCAAAGGAAGAAGGCACCAGGCTTTTAAATCAGGCAAAAAATATTGACTTAGAAAACAAAGTCCTTAAAGGAAGTGTAAGCAACACAAAATATATTTGGAAAACAGAACCAAATGCTTGCGAAAAATGTCAGTCACTGGATGGTAAAGAGTTTACAAACAAAGATGACATTCCCGAAAAACCCCACCCGAATTGCAAATGTAAAATTGAAAAAGTTCCTGAAGATTATGAAGAATGTGATTGCGGCGAATTTTTTAAAGAACTGGATAATCTTTCTGAAAATATTGATTCTGCAAAACAGGACGCAGATGTAATAGAAAAATTTGTAAAAAATGCAATTACGGTTTACTCAAATTCAATTACGGCTAACATTGCCTATTCTCTTATGGATGAACTCCAAACAGCTATGAATGCCTACCATGATTTTCAAAAAAATAAAGCAGAAATGATTAAGTTCCGTGAAAATGATAAATACCATCATGCAAAAGCTAATTGCGAAGCAGTAAAACGCGGATTAACAGGCGAAATTATGGCGTACATTTTAAGCTATGGTAAGGAAGTGTACGATATTTTCAAAAAAGTTATCTTTGACGGCATGGAGTTTGAACGCGCCTGGAATGACTCTCTCGAAGATTTACAGGCTGACAGGTATGGAATACGGAAAGGTCATGAACCGGAAGCTTGTAAAGAAAGTGTTAAAAATGCAGGAGATATTATTAAGGTTCGGAATTGAAATCCGCTTGAAGTGTCTTTAAACTTTATATATGAGACTTTTCAAAAGAATTATTTTGAATATTTTTAAACTTCTGTTCTGTCTTTATGTAACTTTTGATATTCCTTATACACACTATGTTTTCTGGGAACAGGAAGTTACATTTCAGATGAAAATTTACATGTTTGTTCTTATAATTCTGGCTATTTCAAACTGGTTTGTGTTATTTTCCAAACTCAAAATAGAAATCAAGCTTGCGCTGATAATAATAACCATTCTATTTGGCTACACCGCAAACATTATTCCCGATGTCAAACACGCTTTTAGAGTAGAAAGGTGTCTTGATAACGGGATTTGCGACTAATATTTTTGTATTGCTCATAAAATTTCTGGAAGTCAAGAGTCTGTTTACCATCAATAATACCGTCTGCTAATATCTTTTCAGCCCGTTTTAATTTTTCAGGATTGCTCCGTAATTCATCAAATAATTCCGGCAAATATTCATCCACATCCTCACCGCTCCAACGTTGAGGGTTTGGGTAGTAACGTTTTTCTTCTATAATATAAATAAGCTTTGAGGCACAATTTTTATTTTCTTTATCTACTGATTTAAGTATCTTTTCTATATTATCCCAATCATCAAAAATGACATATCGGCTTAAAAACTCACCCTTACCTGTTTTTGTAAGCAGAGGCTCTACAAGGTCTATATTATTATCTGTCACGGATTTAACAAGTGACACCATACCTGTTTCAACATCTGCGGTACATTTCAAATCATATAGTTTTTTGTAAGTATCAACCTTTTCCTCATCCGCAGCTTTCAAAAGATTATGTAAGTCTTCCATACTATATCTGTACAAGCCGGTACCGTCATTCTTTTCGGCATTCAAAAACAATTCGGCACATTTCGGATTTTTTGTTTTTTCAAGCTGTCTGGCTACTGTCTGCATATCTTCAATGGTTAATTCAGTATTTCCGCCCTTTCTTCTGGTTGAAAGAAGCATCTGATATACATCAACATTATCCTTATTTATTCCTCTTAAGCAATCTGTAAGTTTTTCCGTATCCCTTACTCCGGAAATATCAATAAGCTGTCCGGCAACTTTGTCATTATCAGGCGATATCTCTTTCAAAACTTTTATTATATCGGGTGACGTTAACGTATATTTAGTGCCATAAACATCTTCAGCTTTTTTAGCGAGCTGTTCGAGATATTTTATATTAAATTCATTTGTATTAGTAAGCAAATCCGTAATTTCGTTCAGATTGAATCTTTTTGGCTGGTCACCGATAAACCACGGGCTTTCATCTTTCATTTTTGAAAGCTGTTTAAGAATAAGGAAGTTTTCATCCGTAAGTTTTTCATTAATAGCCATAATCTCGGGCTTACTGTAAAACACATGTCCTTTAGGGTCATTTTTCTTAATAAAGTTAAACAAAGCGTCGTTGATTTCGCCCCTTTTAATACCGGATTTGGCAAGTTTTTGGAAGTATCTGTCATAAATCTTCACCCCGCCCAGTGTACCGCCTGCTACAACCAGAGAAATTGCCGCAAGCATTGCCGCAACTTTTCCCAACCCCTGCGACTTGTTTTCTTTTTTGGATGAAAGTTCTAATATATCATCCGGAATAGGCGCCGTTTTCACAGGAATCACCGAGGTTCGGGTTTCACCCCCCCCCTGTAAAGCAGGATTATGACTGTTTTTCACTTGTGAAACTTCTGAAATGCCTTCCATTAAAAAAACCTTTCCCATTAACTTAAAATTAAAACATGAAAAAAAATTGCTATAAATATCTTTGCCCATTAACAATTCTTAAAAAATTTTGCGTCATTTGGCAATTTTAAATTTTTAGGTTATTTATAAAAAATATAGGGGAAATAATGTCAAATAATATTGTCGAAAATAAAACCAACAATATTTTATTCACAGCCAAAAAGCCTGATGATACGAAAAAGAAAAAACAGGCTCTCCCTAAACCTGCAATCAGTCCCGATAATGACATGAACGACGTCTATATTTCTGCAAAGAAAAAACGCGGGCTTATTGCAAAATTCTACGGGTTTGTTAACAAACTAATCCCGCTCGGGCTTTCGGATAAAAAAGTTAAAAAGAAATTAATCGCATATCAGGAAGGCAATGCCTCCCAAAAAGAAACAAAAGAATATATAGACCGCTATGAAAATGCGAATTTTAACAGTTCGGAAATTACAATTGATACTCTTGCTTCAGCCGCGGCCGTAGGAGTAGGGTTCATGGGCAAAAAAGCCAAAACCCTTATGAATATTTTTACCCCTAAATATAAAAAATATGCCATCGCACTTACTGCCGGAGCATCAATCCTCACAGGGCTTGCCGTAAAAGCCGGCTTAAAAGGCATAGATTCTCTCGGCATGGATAAAAATGCAAGAGAAGAACAGAAGAAAAATAATTCGACTCTGCTCTCCGGAACATTAGACGGTGTTTCCGGCTTTATTTCTTCGCTGAACCCTATGCTTATACCGGCAGGTATTGCTGTTAACGCTTTCACAAGATACATAACCGATAAAAAGGACGACGAAACCCTTCCATCTATAAGCGACTTTTTGGAAAAACAAAAAGATTCCATAGGAATAGGCATTCTCGGACTTGCAGGAATTTCACTTGCCGCAGCAAGAGGACATCTGAATATCGCTAAAATTGCAGAATCAATAAATGCAACAAAGATAAACAAACAGCACGTAATCAGTTACAGGCCGCCGGAAGGACAGTTGACAGAATTCCAGCAGCTTGCGCGTGATATCGGCTACGACCTCAGTGTAATCATTAAGGGCGAAAAATTTGACCCTACAGGTATTTCTAAACTTGATGAAGACTTTATGAAAATATTACTCGAAAAAGGTCAAAACGGTAATATTGAAGGTAAAATCAAAAAACTCGAACTCGAAAATATATTCCTTCCGAAATATTTGCAGACAGTTGTTGATATTCCTGACGACAAACAGGCAAAACTCATCCGCCAGATTGACCAGCTTGTAGCAGGTCATAATGAACGTAAAAGCGGTTCAAGATATAACGGCCGAGAATTTAAGTTCTCATTCGAGACATCAGGAATTGACGATGCACTTGATAAAATGGAAGAAAAAAACATGGACATCAACGGTTTCAAAGACCTTCAACAAATTCTGAAACGTATCAAGAGTTCATGCCCGACATCCAGAAGCATTGAAGATGCACAAAAAATGCTTGATGCAGACTACAACGGCAAATATAAAATCGAAAAACTCCTCGGCGTAGGTTCTGTTGCTGAATCTTACCTTGTAAAAGACGCTGCAAATAACGAATATGTAGCTAAATTAACAAAACAGCACTTCCTGGATTCCGACAAAATAGCCGCCGATAAAGCTAAAATTCTGAGAAAAATTGACCGTCGTGCTGAAGATGACTATTCATTCTTCACCTCAAAACAAACAATTAAAACACCTGAACGCAAAGAATACGATATTAATCAGGTAAATAATATGTACAAAGTCTGGGGCGAAGAAATTCACCTGAATCAGGAAGCAATTTCCGCAAAAGAAATCGGAGAACAAGCTTCCACATTCCAGCCTGTAGGTGTAATTGACTCCAAGCAGCATATATTTATTATGGAAAAAGCTCCCGGCTATCAACTCGATAGCGACAAGTTCGCCCAAAAATGGAAAGAAGCTAATCTCACCGAAGATGACTTCAAAAACTTTGTTGAAAATTACGTAAAAGTTTATTGCGAACAACTATTCTCTCTGCCGAAAAAAGGTATGAAAGTAGTTCAATCCGACCCTCACGGCGGTAACATTCTTGTTGACGTTGGCAAAATTAAAGACCTCAAAAACGGTTCAAAACCGATTACGATTATTGACTATGGAAATACAACAAAAACAGAACAAACTCAGGCTATTAAAAATCTATTTAATCACATAGATTACCTGATAGGTAACACTGACGCAATCGCCGAAGCAATGCTTGAAGGCGCAAAATTAGGCAGCAATAACAAAAAAACTATTATTAAAGAAATGTCAAATGCACTTAAAGATACAATCTACAATACCGATACAAAAATCGACGTTGACAACCCTGTAAAAATCTTCTCAACTGTTAACAGCTTCTGTTTAGACTTTATGCAGAAGAAAAACATAATCCCTAACGCAGCTCACATTAACCAGATGAAAGCTGAAGAAACCTACATTATATCAAATCTCGGTTGTCTCCAAAATATTGCCAACAGCTGTAACTACGACCTTGCTAAAGCAGTTGACAGAAATACCATCATTAAACAGCTTGTAAACGAAATGGCAAAAGCAACCCAGGATTCAATCAAAATTAACCCTAAACTTACGGCACAGGAAATCGCTAAACGTTATAAATTCTTTGCTAATAATACAGAAGATGCTTTAAGCTGTATGGGTATCAATTTTGGTATTGTGTGATATAATATTAACCTACCCCGTATTATTTTTTTAAAGGATAATTATGAGAATTATAAATATTACATCACTACCCCTAATTCATAATAATTTTGCCAATTCAAACATTAATCGTTCTGCTGAGGACAGAACCAATCAGCGAAACAATAACCTGCCAGCTTACGGCTCTAAAATAGCCTTCGGCTCTATGTATGGAATTAAGCCTAAAAAGGTTAATATTGAATTAGAAAAATCCAAACTGATAAAATCCATGGATGAAATTTTATCAACTGATAATTCAGAAACCGATTTTACAGATATTATCACTAATGCGCTCAGAAGTGCTCTTACATCATTTCGCAGTAGTATGAAAAGACAAGAAGAAATTTTAAAACAACTCTGCGAATTAGAAGAAAATAACTCTCTTAATCCGCAGCAAAAATTTAATGAACTTAATCGTTTAAAAAAAGAATACAACCGTATAGAAAAAAATAATCTTCCGAAACAAAAAAATAAACAATCAAAACCTCAGGACGAAAAACTTGATTACCAGCTTATAAACAGGTTCAAATCTGCTGTCAGCGAAGATAATTTTGACCTCTTGAAAATATTTAAAGAATATTACGGCGGACTGAAAAATATTAAAAATCTGGATGAACTTAAAGAACATTACCCTAAAATTCAGATACCTAAAAATCCTGCGGAAGTAATTGCTCAAAAAATCGAATCTACGTTAACAAGAGATTTTTACGAAGAATTAGACGAATATATTGACATGATGTCTGAAGAAAAAACCAATAACCTTTTCCGCAGAACATTAAAATCCATAGGTGAAGAAATTTCAAAAAAATTCGGAATTGATGAAACTTTATTCGCAAAAAAAACTTTTGCTGAGACAAGCGATTTGATTGCAAAAAAATATATAACTATGAAGACCGAAACCGGTTTTTCTTCTGTACCGCAACAGCGTAAAGTGAAATTCCCACAAATTAATGAAACAGATATTAAATTACTTCAAACAGATTTTGACGACTTTGTACTCACTGTTTTGAAAAAACAACATCTTGATTCCAAAAAATTGAATGAGATTGTATACTCCGACGGTAATATTACAATTCTGTTAAACTCACTGAAAAATTCAGATTACAAATTTGAAAAAATTCCGGAAAAAATAAAGAAAATTATTTCTACTTCTGATTCGTTGTTAAGAGCGCAGCGTGATTATGATAATTTTAATAAAAACGAGTTAAAAGCCAGACTTAACTCTCTTGCCGGTAAAGAGTTAGGAAACAACGAAGAATTGCTTGAAAATATTATTGCTTTTGATAATTGCAATTTCTCAAACGAAGATGTTAAAAGCCTTATAAAATTTTTAACAGAATTAGATGATATTAATGACGGTAAAAAATCTGTCGAAAAAGGACTTGAAATAATACGAAAAGAAAAGCTTTATCCAAAAGAACCGGAAAATCAGGCTCAGAAAGAAATACAGAAAAATATTGATAATTTCAAATCCGAACAGAAAAAAGCGTTTCAACTTAATGAACTAAAAAAGAAATTCGATGATGCTGTAAATCTCTTATATATGAATAATTTAAATAATATTGCAAATACCTGTTCAAAATATAGACCTCATAATCTCGCTGAAGATTCTGTAGAAAATGCAAACTTTATTGCAGATATTGTTAGCAAAAACATTAAAAACTCCAACGACAATACCATTGATAAATCCGGTCTGGAATCAGCTATCCTGAGATGGGATACCTTCAACCATTACAAAAACAATGAACCTGACAATCCGCTATTTATAAAAGCTGTCCAATTTTCGCAAAATGCCGTCAATGAAGTTGATATAAATAAAGCCGGACAATATATTATTAATTCTGAAATAATAGAAAACTTTCCGCAAAGTCTGGAATTTGTAAAATATCCGGAACTTATTAAAAAAATTATGGACAAAACTGCTCAAGATAAAGAAGCTGCCGTAAAATACCTCTGTAAATTTGACTCATATCAGGATTTGTCTTCAGATGATAAAACATTTCTCTCAAAATTTTTAAATTTGTTTGACAGCAAAGATATGGTAGATAAAGTCATACTTAGACACATTATTGAAAATGATTATGTAAATACAGACACTAAAGTGCTGGCTAATATTCACGACACTAGCGATGAAACAATAACCGCTACTTTCAGTGCAAAAGCCAAACAGCAAATTTTCAACAGGTATAAATACCCTGTTTGTGTAGACTACTTGAAAAATTTTGAAGATGCACTATCATCTTTTGCTACAGATAAAGGCTCATCAGGAATAAAAAGAACAAACAGAAACAACAAAACAATAGAACATAAAATGGAATTAAAAATTATGGGATATCAGGAACGATTATTCTCAAGCAAAAACGATTACTATTTTGATATATTTTCTGAGAAAGGCCTGCATTAATTTTTAATAATCTTGCGGCTGCACCAATTTAAAAGTAGTTCGTATAAGCTATCTATACCGGAATCGTTCAGTTCATGAATTTTATCTTTATTTATGCAGTGTGTAAGTATTACTTTTTCATCACCGTCTAAGAGATTTAGTAATTCTCTTTTAGTCGGAATATATTTCCCCTTCTTAACATAATAATCAGCCTGTAATATGAAAAAACTCATTTTATATAAATCAGATAAACTTTCTGACGGATTTTTATCATATAAAAAACTGTGACAGAGTGCATGGTATAAAGATTCCGCAGCCGTTTTCACATAAATTACTATGTCATCTTTATCCGGCATACTAATTATGTCCTTAATATCTCCATATAAAGCTTCTGTTTCAAAGGCGAATTGGAATAAATCAGTTTTCGACCAATTTTCAATCTCACGCTTACCCGAAATAAATCCACAGGCTTTTTCGGCAAACGGCATTGAATTTATCAATTTTTTATAATTAATCAAATCATACAAATCAAGTTTATCGAGTATCACAACCAGATCAATATCACTGTCAGCACCAGCCTCCCCTCGTTTAAAGCTGCCATGATAACCGATAAATATAACCCTTTCTTTAAAAATATCTTTTAAACGGAAAGTTATATTTTTAAGCCAGAGATTAATATCAAAATCCATAAAAAAACCTCACAAAAAACAATAACCATAGGCAATGTTAATAAAGCAATAACCACTATATGCCGTGTGTAATTAAAACTTCCGCCAGTGTGAAAGCGTGCCTGTGAGTGCCCCCCCCTCCCGTCTGAGTTTTGAAGCTATAATTGATTTTTCCATACATCCTCCTTTTTTATTATTATAATATATTTTTACAAAAAAGAGAACTGTTTGTAACAGTTCTCTTTTTCATTTAATCAGATTTTTGATTAATCAAAAGTGTATCCGATAATAGCAGCTTCTCTTGCGCGTTTGATAGCTTTAGCAATCATTCTCTGGTGTTCTGCGCAGTTACCTGTGATACGGCGAGGAATAATTTTTCCTGCTTCTGTGAGGTATCTTTTTAACTTTGCTGCATCTTTGTAATCAATTGAAGTTACTTTGTCTGCACAAAGACTGCAATTTTTACGTTTTTTCTTATCTGATGCGTCTTGTCTTGCCATTTTAGTATGTTACCTTTCTATTGTGCCGGAATTCCGGCTCGACCTGTTTTGTATTTTTTCTACTTTTTATATTTACTGTTTTGTACGAAACATCCGTCGCACTATGTAAAATCCGTTAGAACGGAATTTCGTCTTCTCCGATTAATTCGTTAGAAAAATCGTCGGATTCAAATTTAACGATTTCGTCAGTTCCGAATTTTCCTGAAGATGATGAACCTGAAGAACTTACCAAACCTGAGCCTTCGCCTATTCTTTCGATTGCGTTGGCGTCGATTTCATAAATTCTTTTTTCTGTTCCGTCATCCATTTTTACCGCTGCTGTTTGAAGTCTGCCTTCAACCAGAACGTTATCGCCTTTATCAAGGCTTGAAACGATTTCTTCGAGAGATGTTCTTTTTGAAAGAACTCTTACGAGCATTTCGTCTCTGTCAGCAATATTCAATATAAAAGCTGTTACGGCAACGTTATTTTGAGTGAAACGTTTTTCCGGAGCTCTGTATAAAGTACCTGTGACTACTGCTTTTGCTAATGACATTCAATTTCCTTTCTCAATTCGGGTTTTCGCTACGCAGCCATGAACATAGTTCTGATGATATTGTCGCTTAATCTCAATTGTCTTTTGAATTCTGCAACTTTGTCAGCAGGAAGTGATAAAACAGATGAAACAAAGAATCCGTCTCTAAAGTTCTGGATGTCATAAGCTAATTTTTTTCTTCCGGTTTTGTCAGTAGATTCAACTTGTCCGCCAAAGCCAACAACAACTTCGTTAAGTTTAGCGATTAATTTATCTACTTCTTCTGCATCTAAATTTGGTTTAAATACAGTTAAAAGTTCATAAGTTTTCATTTTAAAATTTCTCCTTTTCTACTCAGCCGCCGCATTGAAGCGAAACGGCCAAAAAACATCTAGTGTATGTTTTGATAATATCATGAAAATGTTAATTTTTACAACATGTAATCTGCCGTAAAAGTGTAATCGGCCGGGCCGATGAGGAAAATATTTTTTTTGGTGTCAGCCGGATTCCCTTGCCACTCAACGAATACAGACCCGCCAAGCAGATTAACTTTGACATTCTGTTCTGTTAAGTTATTTAAAACACATGCCACGACTGATGCACAGGCTCCCGTTCCGCAGGCTAAAGTTATACCGCAGCCGCGTTCGTAAACCCGCATATCTATTTCCGTACGAGAGAGAACTTTGACAAATTCTGTATTTGTTTTTTCTGGAAAAAATTCGTGTTTTTCAATTACGGGGCCGTATTTCAAAGCCATTTCCATAGGGTCATCATCTCCTATTATTACACAGTGAGGATTTCCCATTGACACGGGTGTTATTTCAAATTCTCTATCCAGAGCTTTTAATTTTCTCTCACCTTTAAAAGGAATTTCCTCATCTTCAAGAATCGGGATACCCATATTTACTTTAACATTTCCGTTATCGAGAAGCAGGGGTTTAATCACGCCTGCACCTGTCATTACGGAAAATTCTTTTTTATTTACGAGTCCTTTGTCATATACATATCTGGCAAAACATCTCATACCATTTCCGCACATTTGTGCGACAGAACCGTCAGAGTTATAAAAATACCAGCCGATATCTGTTTGTCTCTCAGATTTTTGTGTGCAATCCGGGATTATCATTCCGTCTGCACCAACTCCGAAGTGTCTGTCACAAACTTTTTTTGCTAATTCATTCATGGGCATACCGGTTTTTTCGTATTCGCTGTAGTCAATTATTACAAAATCATTGCCGCAGCCTTGCATTTTTGTCAATTTGATTGTATTCATATTTTACCTCTCGGACAAATTATAACATAAAGCGCAAAAAATTTTTTTTACGCTTTTTTAAAGATTTGCGAAAAAAGGAGATAATAATGCAAGTACAAAGAGTAAACAGTAATCAGCCGAACTTTCAGGCATTAAAGATGACAAATGTAACCAAAAAAGTAAGAAATGATATTAGAAATATAAACATATATTCTCTGGATTGCAGAGACAGAGAGTTTGTTGACAGAATGTATAATGTGGCAAAGAGTCAGGCTTTTCCGGAAGACAGCAGGCTTCTGGGCGGAAATACTGTTCGGGAAGTATTTGACAGTGCATTAAAGAAAGCAAGAAGTTTATCACAGTGGGCTTATGACAGAGTATTTCTTGCTGTTGAAGACGGAAATAAGATAACCGGTATTATGGAAATTCTCGGCAAAGGCGACCAGCGAGTTAAGGGGCTTGCTGTTTGGAATAACGACCACCTTACAAGAAAATCGCTTGTTCTTACTGCAATGAAAGATACTGAAAGGCTTTCTGATTTTGCATTAATGCTTCCGAGTGAAAAATCTGCTGAGAGCGTTAAAGACTATTACCGTAAGATGAAGTTTTATACTCCAAAAGACGATAAACAGCTTATGATTGAGTGCGGGAAACTCAAATCTGCTGTTCAGACCAATGAAAAATTAATGGATGCTAAAATCACTCATCATCGCAGCACAAAAAGCGTTGATTTGGCGAAAATTCTGAAACTTGACGAATAGTTATACAATATTGCAAAGGTTTTCGACTTCTTCGATGTCATCTTCAAGCAGGCTTTTCTGGAAAAGTTCGCATTCTTCTGCCATGTTTAAGATTTCTTCGTATTTCTGATTGTGGAGAACCTTTGCTATGTCGTCAATTCCTTTAAATTCCACGACGTAGTATGCAGGTGTTTTTTCTTTTATACTTGTAAAACCACACTCCTCAAAAAGTTCGAGAATTTTTTCAACAAGGGCTATAGACTTTCCTAAATGGCTTGCACAGCGGCGGAGTTCTACTTTACCGTTGTTATTGTTGTGGGCGAATTTTAGCATGCCTGCAATAGTTTTTAAAAATTCTCTGTCATCAAAATATTTAATGTCATAATTCATAAGGTGAATACTTTGCGGAGATGTTTCGCGGATAATGTTTTCAAAGGTTTCTTTGTCGGCAGGATAGTCGAAGAACATTACGGAGCTGCACTGTTGCGGATTTTCGCGCGTGAACGCTTTTTCCGAAATATTTTTAAATGGTTTGAGCATTTCAAGGATTTGTTTGTTTTCGGCAAATACCATAATATTCTGCTTTGCGTTTTTGATGTAATCGTTTACCTGTTGCAAAATATCAGTTTTTTTGCGGTGGTCGTAAATTTTTAATTTGTTAACAGATTCGTGTTCTTCCTCTTTAAGGTATTCCGAATGTATATCATCTACAACAAGCTGAACGGATATATTGCCGTTGTATTCATTGATTTGCGGGTGAAATGCTACATCAAGCGGGTCGCCGTTTACAAGAGAAATGTCTCCCTGCTGCCAGCGCACGCATGTAAGTTCGTTTGCGCCCTGCTGTACAGTAAGCCGCAGATGGTTCTGGTTTTCACCCATGAGTCTTTTTTGTTTTAGTTTAAGATTTTTTATTGCAAATACGGGACTCGGATTGCTTGCGCCAAAAGGTTCCATTTTGGAGATTTCTTCAACTAAATCAACGGTTATATCGTCCGGTGTGAGTTCCAAATCTACGTTTAAAAACGGTTTAAGGTCTTTGCCGGTGGTCATTTCTTTTACTGTACGCAAAAGCTGTTCTTTAACCTGTTTGAACGGGTATTTTTCAGGAGAAAACGCGAGTCCTGCCGCAAGAGCGTGGCCGCCGAAACCGTCTAAAAGTTCGCTTATTGATGAAATGGTTTCGTAAAGATGTATACCTTCAATACTTCTTGCCGAGCATTTTATCTGTTTTGTTTCTTCGGAATATGTCATTAAAAATGTCGGTTTGTAGTATTTTTCGACGAGTTTTGAAGCAACAATGCCGATAATTCCCACATGCCATTTTGAATTAAAAAGAATAATTGCCGGATTGCGGTTTCCTTCTTTTTGAACCATGTCATCTGCTTCGGCAAAAGTTTCCTGGCATAAATTCTGGCGAATTTTGTTAAATTCTTCAAGGTTGGAAATTGCCATTTCAATTTCTTGCGGATTGTCAGAAATAAGGACTTTGATTGCTTCTTCAACAGTATCGAGGCGTCCTGAGGCGTTAATTCTCGGTGCAACTCCGAATGCGATTGTTTCTGAACTTACGCCGTTTTCAACGTTATAGCCGGCCCGTTCAATAAGTCTTTTTAATCCGTAATGTTTACCTTTTGAAATTAAATCAAGGCCTTTTGTGACAAGATACCTGTTTTCATGAACCAGCGGAACAACATCCGCAACTGTCCCTACTGCCACGTAAGGCAGGATTGAAGGTATAAAATCGGTTTTGCCGTAGTGCTGCAAAAGACCTGTAGCCACTTTAAATGCAACCCCTACACCCGCAAGTGATGTGAGCGACTCGATATCTTTTGCAGATAAATTTTCATCGAGTGCGTTTTGTGCTTTCGGGTTTACAATTGCGTAGGCATCCGGAAGTTCTGCCGGTGCTTCGTGGTGGTCTGTTATTATAACATCTATTTTGAAACTTTTTATAAAGTTGACGGCTTCAACATCGGAAATTCCGCAGTCTACGGAAATTATGACTTTTGGTTTTAGAGCTGTCATAAGTTTAACCAGGGCTTTTGTATCGAAGCCGTGGCCTTCTTTTTCGCGGTCGGGAATAAAGTAATTAACATTTGCGCCGAGGTGTGTAAAAGTTCTGTACAGAAGCGAGGTTGACGTCACACCGTCGGCGTCAAAGTCGCCGTAGATAACGATTTTTTCCTGATTATCTATTGCGCGCGCTAATCTTTCGACTGTTTTTTCCATATCCGTAAAAACAGATGGCTGATATGGTGTGAACTCAAGCGGATTAAGGAATTCTCTCATATGTTCTTCCGTCTTAATTCCGCGCGATACCAGCAGTCTTTTCAGCAAAGATTTTTCGGCTGTTTCGTTTTTGTTAAATATCCACTCTCTAACCGTCATAACAGAATTTTAGCATAAAATTACCTGACGGTAAATATTGTTAAAAAATAAGACATATCTTTTTCAAGATGTGTCTTATTAAAATTTTCCCTTTTTCTTGCACAAAGGTTGGCTTCACACGACCCGCCGCTGCTGGTTGCGCAAGGCTGCACCTGAATGTGCTGTTACTAAGAATATATTACTAGGAATTGGAATTGGAACTTTTGTATTTGTAGCTCAGCATACTGTAAGTTCCGTCAGTAGATGAGCTTTCGCTGCCGTAGAAAACGGACATATCTGTGGCGAATTTATTATTGAATTCGTCTTCTTTTTCCATTCTGGCCGAATTTACGCTGTAGGCTGAAATTTCTGCACTGGTAATTCTGCCGTCGTGATTAGTGTCCATTTCGTCGAAGTGTTCGAGAATATTGTTTATAGTATCAGTTGAAAGACCGCTTGCGCCGGAGGCGTACATTTGCGTAAGTTCTTCTTTAGTGAGACCTTGTGCGGACATACGGTTGGTTAAATTAGACATTTCGTCAGAGGAAATAATACCGTCACCGTCTTTATCAATTGAACCGAAATTCGTTTGCAGATATGAAGCGAAAGTCGGGTTGAGATACTGATTTGAGGTTGTATCTGTTCTGGCCTTGTTAATGCTGTCAAGCGTAACCCCGTCAGGGTTCTTGCTTGCGAGATACGAGTATGTATTTGTTAAGCCTGCATAAATTCCTGAAAGTAAGGAATTGCCGTTATAGTTTGCCATAATATAGCTCCTCTTAATTTTGCTCATGACTATTTTAATGATTTTTTGGAATTTGTCAAGCGGATTTGCGTACGGATGAGCGAACAGCGTGAGCAAATCCGGCTGGCGAGCAGCTTGAGCCGTCTGGAGCAGTGCTCCAAAGGCGAAACTCTGCGAGCGTGGAGCAAATCCAAGAGAGCGGATTTGCGTACCTGCACCCGCACTTGCATTCTATTCGAAATTGAGTAAATCACAAAGTTTTATATCGAGAGCCTCAGCTATTTTTGATAGCGTGATTATAGTCGGTGCGCTTTTCCCATTTTCAATCGAACCTATGGTCAGCATTGTAAGTTTTGCAAGTTCAGCAAGTTTTTCCTGTGTTAAATCTTTTTTGGTACGTTCAACTTTAATTTGCTTGCCTAGTTTTCTTAATAAATTATCATCTTTTCTATTCATAGTACAAAGTTTATTTTGTTATTTCGTTCAATTTATTCGAAATCAAGTAAATCACAAAGTTTTATATTGAGAGCGTCGGCAATTTGAGCTACTTTAACAATTGAAGGTTCACTTTCTCCTCTTTCTATAAGACCGATTGTTGGACGGCTTAAGCTGGCAAGTTCTCCAAGTTTTTCCTGTGAAAGTCCTTTTTTGGTACGTTCAACTTTTATTTTTAAACCAAGTTCTTTTAGCAATTTGATATCTTTTTTTATCATTATGATTATTATATTATGTATTGACAAAAACTTTTCTACATATTAAACTTATCATATTGATAATTGTAACTATCTAACGGTAATAATGATTATGAAAACGAATTATGACGAAATTCAGGCGGAACTCTCGGTCGCTATGTGCCTCTCTCAGGCTCTCCATGACGCTCTCAACTACTGCTCTCAATCACACTCCAATACCGATTACCTTGAAAAGCTTTGCTCTATCCTGATTGAACAGCAAAGAAAAATCTATAATATTATTGACGAATATTCTATTTCCCTATACAAAAATGACTGAAAATGTTCTCCAGAATTTCGTCCGTGATTACCTCACCTGTGATTTCGTCCAGAAACAGCAGCGCTGATTTTAAATCTATTGAAATTAAGTCCTGTAATTCGCCGATTTGTGCAGCATTAAGTGCCTGTATCAGGCTCTCACGACACTTATAAAGGCAGTCCTGCTGGCGTTTGTTCGTGATAAATTCCGTGTCTTCAGAGGAAAAATTACATACGATTTCTTTAATCCGCGCTTTTAATTCCTCAATTCCCGCGCCTGTTTCAACCGAAATGTTAATCGCGCCGGACGCCGGCTTGTTGGTTAAGTCGCACTTATTGGCGATTACAAGGTGGTTTTTATTTTTGATTAAATCGAGTATGGCCGTGTCTTCATCATTCATACCGCGGCTTGCGTCGTAGATAAAGAGAACCAAATCTGCTTCATCGGCTGATTGTTTGGAGTACTCAATCCCGATTTCTTCGACTTTCCCGACTTCGTCATTATCCCTTATTCCTGCCGTATCAATCAGAGTAATAGCAACATCCCAGTCAAGATTTTCTTTAATAACATCGCGTGTTGTGCCTGCAATATCAGTTACGATTGCGCGTTCAACATTCAACAACTTATTAAACAGCGACGATTTGCCGACATTAGGTTTTCCTACAATTGCAATTTTAACCCCCTGACGCAAAATATCCGAGGATTTAGCACAGGATAAAATTCCGTCTATTTCTTTTAACGAATGCTCAAAACTTTCAATCAGATATGAATATTCAGGCTCTGCAACATCTTCCGGAAAATCTATTCCCGCAATGATTTTTGATAAAACCTCAAAAATTTCTTTTTTAATTTCACCAATTTTTTCACCGAGTACACCGGAAAGATTTTTTGCGGACTGAACCGCAAAATTTCTCGTTTTTGCATGGATTAAATCCGCAACGGCTTCCGCCTGTGACAAATCCAGTTTTTTATTCAAAAAAGCGCGTTTTGTAAATTCTCCGCGTTCTGCTGTTCTGGCACCGTTTTTCAGGATTAAATCGAGAATATTTCTTACCACATTAATTCCGCCGTGGCAGTGTACCTCAATAACGTCTTCGCCGGTATAGCTGTGAGGGTTTCTGAACGGAAGCACAAGGACTTCGTCAATTTTCTTTCCGTTATCGTGAATCCAACCGTGCGCAATCCTTCCGGCTTCAAGATTTTTTTTAGAGAAAATTTTTTCTGTTATCTCAAACGCTGTGTCGCCCGAAATCCTTATAACTCCGACACCGCCTGTACCGAGAGGGGTTGCTATTGCAGCTATTGTGTCAAATTCCTGTGTAATATTCATAAAACAATTATATCACAGACGGAAAATTTTTGGCGATTTATATTGGCTGTGTTAGTAACTGCTTTTGATTGGTTGACGGTTTTTAAGGCCAAATGTTATAATTGTAATAACAATTGAATAATAAACAAGAAAGCAAATTAAAACGAGAGTAAGAATAACATTTGTTCTTACTCTCGTTTGCTTTTAAAATAGCGGCTCTGGTCTTGCGCGGGCAGGATGAAAGCAGCAGCAAATTAGTGTCACTAGCCAAGAAAGAAAGGACGGTCAAAACAAATGACATTTAATTCAGAAAAAGTTGTACACGTTAATGCGTACACAAAGAAAGACGGAACTCACGTCAAAGAGCATTACAGAGGAATTTCATCAAATGAAGACGCTTCATTTGCTCCGGAACAAAATGAAAATGATTTTTGGAAGACAACTACAATTCCCGAAGAAAGCACTAACCCTATTGATGATTTACTCGGAAAAGTTTTCAAGACAAATTCCGGCGGAATGCATATGAATGCTTCATCTAATATTGTGCTTACGGGTGGGGTTGAGATGACAGTTTTTGATTTCAGCGGTGTTTTAGGAGCACTTGCCACTGTGGCAGGAGTTGCCGTTACAGCGGGGCTTGGTGCATTGAAAGCCGCTGCTGTTTTAAATTATGCGTCAGAAACATCCGATAAAGCAACAATTAAAAAATTTAAACCTCAGCTTGACAGCGCAATAAAGGATATTAAAGAAACTCAAAAACTCTTTGATACTGCCGAAAAAATGAATATTGATAAACTTGTGAATGCAAAAAATCAGGAAGAATATTCAAAATTATATAAAGTTCTCGCCCGGCAGCGCGAAATAAATTCCGCAAATAAAAATGCGATTGCGCGGATTGAATATGCAGCCGAGCATGAGGATTTTGAAACAGTCCTTGATGAATTGCAAATTTATCAAGATAACAGTCAAGCGTTTAAGGATACAGTATCAAATGTAAAAAAAGCTGTATCTAAAACACCTAAATTGAACATTGAACTTGATGATAATTCGTTCAATTCGTTACTCCGAACAGGATTGCATAAACATCCATATATTGAGAAATTGTTTTTAGATGGAGGTATGTTGGCTATTTCATCGCTAAGGCCAGATACGAGTGAATTATGGAAAGCATCTGCTTATAACTTTAAAAACAGCGGTAAATATATTGAACAAAATGGATATAAAGTGAATAGTGTATCAAAGTTTCCGCATGCTTTACAAAACTTTGTTAGTAATAAACTTTACAAACAAATTGGTATTCCTGACGCAAAAGGTATTGTTTTAAAGCCCGACAGCTCTCTTTCAAAGTCAATATTACAAAGCAACGAGTTTAAGGAATTTTTGAGTAATAATATTCACAAGATTCTTGCGGGCCAAACCGTTAAAGGCAGTGTAAATTTTACCGGTTGGACAGATACGCATTTGTCCTTAGGTCATGCGGATATTATAGACGTATTTATGGATTCAAAAGGAAATATCTATGCTAAAGTTATAGATACTTATGATTTTAATAAAAATGATCCTTTCTTTCTGGTCGAGTGGGCACATAACCTGCAAGACTTGAATATGCTTAAAAACTTCTTTACAATAAATATCTTATTCATTCCGCCGTCAGAATGGATAAAATTACTGTACTAATTTTTTAATAATGTGCATAGCATCTATTTATAGAAGCTATGCACAAACCCTAAAACAAAAATGTATGTTAAACTAAATCCCACAAAACTAATTTTATTAAAAATAGTCAGGGGTTTATTTTTAATCAATCTGACAGTAGCAATAAAAGTGCCAATTATAGATATTATAATTCCCAAATAGAGTGGAGTTAAAATAAAAAAGTCTGAAATAAAAGTCCAATTAATTCCTGTATACTTAAAGAAAAGAAGAAATAAATATATCATAAATCCAAATGACAGAGTTAATGAAAGAATAAAAAACTGAAAAACTAAAAGCAAATATAAAGTGAACTTATTCATATAAAAATCATATCACAAACAGATTGTTGCGAAATAACCGAATGGTTAAATAAACGGGTTTTGATAGCAAAACCCGTTTTGATTTTTTTATCTCGAAATGTAATATTTTAATAATTGAGAACCAAGCTGGGACATCAAATTTGAGCCGGCTCCAAGCCAGTCTGAACCTGAAGATGAATAATTTCCTGTGTTAAATGAGGTTCCTGCATTACTGTTTGATTGTGACATATTTCCGTATGCCATAGCTGTAGAATTAATCCCGCTTACATAATCATCAAGGAAACTCATGTAATTATATCTTCTTGAAAGCTCGTCGTTTACTAAGTCGTTTCTCATCAATACTAAATCCTGCCCCAGTGAACTTACAGCGTCTGCTCTGTTGGCTTCGATTGAGTTCAGGCTGTTCAGGAATGATGAATTATCAAGGTTGCCGAAACGCTTTGCTATATCGTTTTTGGTGTCTTCTATCATTGGTTTGTATATATCGTTAATCGCCTGTGCACCTTGCTGAGCATAGGCCTCAAGCTGACGGTTTATATTTTTTCTTGTATCTGAATCAAAAACATTTAAACCGGATAAATTATCTGCAAAGGCTTTTTGAGCATAGTCGTATGCTCTTTTTTCATCATCGGACATTATGTAATTTGTTGTTACATTGTCACCGTATTTTGAAGTCGTTGCTTTAGTTTGTCCGTTTATTTGAACTGTTCCGGATGAATATTTCGGTTTTGAATTTTTTCCCATTATTGTTCCTTTCATTTTCGGAACAATATTTAGTGAATTTTAAGGCGTGATAAAATATTATACCACGCGTTTTGAAAATTTGTCCAGTAACTTTTATTTTTCTGTACTAAACTCGTAAATTATTTCTCTGTCGTATGTTTCTCCTTTTTTCAGGATAGGTTTTTCCGCGAATGTATTTATTGCATCAGGATAAAATTGGGGTTCAATACAAAAGGCCGAACGTCTTTCATATCGTTTACCTTCTTTTCCTGCCGGCTGTTCTTTTTTGCCTAAGTGGTTTGCCGTATAGAATTGAAAGCCTGGAAGATTCGTTGAAACATTTAGGACTATTCCTGTTTTTTCTGATTTAACTCTGGCGGCTTTGCGTATTGTTTTTCCGTCGTAGTCGTCTATGCAGTAATTCTGGTCAAAGCCTGAGCCGATTTCAAGCTGTTTTGACTTCTGATTAATGACATCTTTAATTTTTTTAGCTTTTTTGAAATCAAAAGGAGTATCCTTTACCTGCGCAATTTCCCCTGTCGGAACGGCGATTTCATTGTTTACTGTATAGCGTGAGGAATTTGAAAGCTCTACTATATGGTCTAATACCGAATTTTCTTCCGTATTTTCGGCACCGTCAAGATTAAAATACGTGTGGTTTGTCATATTAACCAGCGTATCTGCGTCTGATTCGGCGTGGTATTTGATATGAAGCCTGTTTTTGTTATCAAGTTGGTATGTTACGGTAGCTGTTACGTTACCGGGATAGCCGCCTTCCATATCTTTTTTAAGGTAGGTAAATTTTATTCCGTCTTTCAGAACTTCTGCTTTCCAGTTTTTTGTGTCAAAGCCTTCAGAACCTCCGTGGGAATGCGTTTTACCGTTGTCTTTATTGCATTCGAGTTTGTATTCTTTATCGTTAATTCTGAATTTGCCGTTGTTAATTTTGTTGGCGCAGGGGCCGATTGTACCGCCTGCATGTCCTACCGGAGATTCTTCGTATGGAGTTACGGAGTTATAGCCCTGTGTTACGTCTTTAATTTTTCCGTCTTTATCCGGAACTTTTATTGAGGTTATTGCTGCGCCGAATGTTGACAGGTCTACACTAAGGCCGTTTTTATTCGTTATTGTATAAAGGGTTGCTTCTTCGCCTGTTTTTTTTATTTTTCCGAACGTTTTTTTCTCAATTGTCATTCCTTCAAAATCTTTTACAGCTTTTTGGTTTACATTTTTTATAAAACTGTCGCTTTGAATTTGCGTATTTGCAGAAGGCCTCTGAACTGATGTATAAACAGCAGGACGCGGGATTGTAAACATTACTTGAGAATGGAAATCTATAGGCATTGCTTAACTCCTTTTTTTAATTTAGCCTCGCACGGCCCGCGGCGGAGGGGCTGGGAAGGCTGCACAAGAATATTATAATAAAAAAATAACACAGAAAAAATTGCCCCTAATCTTTTTATGATATAATGCGATTATGGAAGAATTGAATTTAAACGAAATTACTGAACTGGTTGCAGATAAAAAGTATGAAGAAGCTAAAGAGAGGCTTGCTTGTATAGCAAATAATGATGAAAACAATCTTGATGCATTGAAGCTTCTCGGATTGTGTAATATTAATCTGGAAAATTATAAAGACGCGCAGAGCAATTACGAAACAATCGTAAAATATTTTCCCGAAGATGCAACAAGCTGGTTTTATTTAGGCTGCTGTTATGATTACCGGGAAGATTATATTCACGCAACCGCAGCATATGAAGAAGTTATTAAATTGAGAGAGGATTATACCGAAGCTTATAAATGCCTGTGTGTTATTTATGTTAAGCTCCATAATGAAGATAGGGCTATAGAACTCGGTAAAAGAATTCTTGAAAAAGTAAAAGATGATTATACACTCTTTTACATTGTCGGCACAGCCTATATGTCAACAAAACGGTTTGAAGAAAGTGTATACTATCTTGAAAAAGCTCTTGAATTAAAGCCTGACCATGCTCAGCTTTACAACAATCTCGGCACATCATACATTACAATCGGTAATCTTGACAAAGCTATTGAAAATTTTCATAAAGCAACTGAACTTGACCCTGATAATGCAATAACATATTTCAATATCGGGTCAATTCTGCAAATGAAAAATGAACATGAAAAAGCCTGTGAATACTTTGAAAAAGCTTACGGATTGGAAGCAAATGACAGCTTTTTGACTGCTCTTGCGCTTTCCGAAGTTAAGCTTGAGAGGTGGAATGATGCTATAAAGCATTATAAAATTCTTATAACACACCATCCGGAAAAACAGACTTATCAATATAATCTGGCATGTTGTTTTGAACAAAAAGAGGAATATAATTATGCTATAGGAATTCTTGCACGACTCGTTGCGCTGAATCCGAAGTCTGCTTCAATGTCAAAAAAACTTGCAAATTTGTTCCTGAAAATTAACCGCCCTGCTCAGGCTAAAGAAATTTATGAAAGAATAATAGTTCAGGGCAGTGTTTCATTTGAAACTTATTATGAATTTGCGAATATCTGTATGCTTACGGATGATACTGATAAGGCTGAAAAAATTCTTAAAAAAGTTATTGAGCTTAATCCTGAGTTTGCGCCGGCACATAAAGATCTGGGCGTAATTTATCTTACAAGAAGACTGTTTGATTATGCGAAAGATGAATTTGAAAAAGCACTGGAATACGCACCTGATAATGCGGAGATTCTTTATGAATATGCTAATTATCTTCATGCTACAACAGATTTCAAAAAAGCGGATGAGTACTATCAAAAAGCACTGGAGATTCTTCCTGATAATGGAGATATCCTTGCATTTTCCGCACTTAATAAAATGCATACCGGAGATTTGGAAAAAGCTCTTGAACAGATTAATGCAGCTATCGCTAAATCAGTTCAGAGCGGATTTTTGCTGTTTATTGCCGGCAAAATCAGATTCCTGATGAAAAATTACGATGATGCAAAAACATTCCTTATAAAATCCTTCGAATTGGAGCGCAACCCTGAGGTTAAAAATCTTTTGGGTCTTACATATTTTGAACTGGGGGAATATTCGCAGGCAAAAAATATTTTCCAGAATATACTTAAAGATAAGCCTCTTAATCCATACATTATGATTAATATTGCAAAGTGCGACGTGAAACTCGGCGATAACGATGCAGCACTTGAAATTCTGGAAAAAGTAACAGAGAATTTCCCTGATAATGAAGAAGCACACGAAATGATAAGAGATTTGTCTTAAAAAATATAAGGGAGAGGATAGACCCGCTCAGAGCAAGGATTTACACTGGCGTTAGTAAGCCATAGAAAAGAAAGGCTTTACTGCAATAAAAAAGGCGGTTGTAATACCGCCTAAAATAACCAGATTTTTACACTATGTAAGTGTTCAGAAAGGAAGGGTGGGCTAAGCCCACTTTTTTATAGCTTACGATTTTTTAAAAAATCGCCTTAGCTCAATTAATATTTGCCCGTCGGGCAGATTTTATTCTCCCAGATTAATTTGTGAGAATTGAACAATTTTGTTTTTACCGCGTTTCTTTGCGTTATACAACGCATGTTCAGCGTATCGGATAATTGTATTAACGTCCTCATCTACGTTTTCAAGGCAAGGATAAGATGAAATACCGCCTGAAATTGTAATAGGATGTCTTTCTTCCTCGCCTGCCGGGATAAATTCCATTTTTTCAATATCGCGTCTGAAACGTTCTGCAAAAAGAAATGCATTTTCTTCCGGTGTGTTAGGCAGGATGAGTAGAAATTCTTCATCACCGTATCTTGTTAAAATATCTTCTTTTCTGATAAGCTGCTTTAATTTATCTGCGATTGAGCGGAGAAGAACATCTCCCCATTCATAACCGTAAATGTCGTTTACTACCTTAAAGAAATCAAGGTCGAAAAGCAGGCAGGAAAGTTTAGTTCCGTAGCGTTTTGCGCGTGATATTTCCTGTTCAAGACGTTCCTGAAGATATTTTCTGTTGTGAAGACCTGTAAGTTCATCAGTTGTTGAAACCTGTAAAAGTTTTTCTCGCAATTCTTTAATTTTCAATAAAGATTTGGCTCTGATTAAAAGTTCGTCGTTATCAACAGGAGTCTTAATCATATCGTAAGTAACAGCGCGTACAGTAGTTCCTTTGAAAGTTTCGCCCACAAATAATACAGGAGCTTTAAATTTAGTAACCATTAAAACATCTTTAATGTTTGGAACATCTTCAACAACGATTAAGCCGGGATTGAGAGTTTCGTATTCTCTTAATTTTTCGGCGTCTTCAATTCTAACATTCACATCATCAAGCTGGGCTAAAACGTCAGCGAGATTGGAAAGTTTTTTACTTGTATATACAATAATATTTTTCATGTCAAACCCTCTCTTAGCAAGAAGTGTAGCATATAGCCCCTTGTAAAGCAATTTGTAAAGATATTTTAATAAACCGGTATACATGTTAAAGAAAGTCTTAGAAAGTCCGTATAAATTTTTATAAGACTATGACAAATATTAGTGTAGAAGAAAAAGTTAACATATATCTTGAGCAGAATCCCGAATTAGCGAAAATAAGCCGTGAAACTCTAATCTCAATAATGGTTAAAAACGGAGCATTGAGTCTATCGGAGGCTCAAAAGGTCTCGGCATTCGCAAAGACGGGGACTTCGTCCTCTGAAAAAGGAACAAAGCTTGAACGAGGCGAGAACAGAAACACTGCACCGTTTGAACAGACCCCATTGACTACCGCTCAGGCACAGGATTTGTCTATTGATTATCTGTCCGAAAGTTTGCAGTCTGCAATTGACATTATGAGAAAGACCGATAACGGTATTATCTCGGAAGGCTATGATAGTATAAAAAATATTCTTGGAACGGAACTCTCATCAAAGAATATCGGCGACGTTTTAGATAAAGAATACCAGGGTTTAACTTTTCTGCAAAAAGCCAGAGATGGAAGGCTTACTAAAAAAGAATATTACGAACAGAATAAAGAGCGTCTTAAGGAAATGATAATGAAACGTTTTGAACGCAAGGACGAGACAGGCGTTTCATATTTGGATAAATTGCGCGGAAATTTTTCCGAAGAAGAATTTACAAAGATTTTAGATGAGTATATCACTCAAACTACTGATTCCATTTCAACTATGAAAGGCATAAAAGATGTTCAGCACAAGCTTATTATGCTGGGTGATGAAGAAACCGCGGATTTTATTTCAAAGATTGCCCGGAATGCAAAAACAGAAACACTGAGCGAGTTTTCTATAGAGGGTCAGAATAAAAAACTACCCGGATTTACTCCCGATACACATCCGTTTGACAGTGATGAACCAATGACTTTCGAGGAAACTTTTGAACTTGAACGCGGTACAAAATTTGATAAAAAGGCGTTTGAGAACTTGCAGCAGTCAAAAGGTGAAATGAGTTTTGCAACAGGTGCTTATAATAAAACACAGGAACTCCGCAATAACGTAAAACTTCTGTTATATGAATATGCAAAAGAAACAAAAACATACACCGATATGGACGGTAACACCATAGGCGGAAACGAACCTCCTGCCGCTGACAGAGCAGATAAAATTTCGGCATTTCTTACGGATTACTACGCGGTTTCGCCTGAAAGTGCCAAAAATGATTTAGCTTCGATAATAACAAAACAAAAACTGGATTTGAAAATATCTCAGGATGAAAACGGCAAATTAACAATAGATTTCGGTGAGCTATACAAAACCGACGCTCAAAAGAACAGAGCATTAAATACCCTGTTAAAAGTTTCCGTGCAGGAGCAGGATAATAAATTGACTAAATTGCTCGGCGGGAAGAGTTATGAAAGCTATCTTGAATCTTATCAGAATGATTACAAAAACGCATTAGGCAAAGAGAATGCTGATGAACTTGCAAAAGCCATGCGTGATGACCAGATGACAGTGGTAGATAAATATTCCGGCCTTGCTTCAATGGGCGGTATGGCGGTAATGTGTGTTGGCGGAATCCTTACTTTAACTCCTGCCGCGCCTCTTGGTATGGGAATGGTTGCTACAGGGGGTAAAGTAGCAATGGCAGGCATGGCAGCCAAAAATATACTCGGTTTTACGGAAGAATTGAGCCGTGATGAAGTTTCCGATGAGAGGATGACTTTATTAAAGAAAAATCTTGCAATGGATATCGGAGGTTTGATAATCGGCGGTACAGCAGGCAGACAGGGCATGAAATACGCCTCGCAGATTTTACAGAACGGCGGGAATAAAGCACTTGCAGTTCTTGCTGAAAAAGGTACGGATTTTACGCTTTCTGCTGCGGGCGATTTGGCAATGATAGGCACCCTTAACTATGACGAGGGCCTTGCTGAAACTCTTAAAAATAACGGTATAGGAATAGTTGTATCAACCATTACCGGTTTGAAAGCAAGTAAAGAGCTTTTCAAAGGCGAATTTGAGCCGCAATTAAAGCCTGTATTCGCCGCGGAGACAAGTAATTACCCTCACCGTACAGAAGCTGGCGGAGGCGCGAAAGGTTCTTACTCAAAAACATTATTAAATCATTCTCCTGCAACGGTTTCTGAGGGGATGGCGCCTGAGACTCGCAGCTTAGATAAGCAAAACCGCGGCCCTGTGCTTGAGGGTGGAGTGCGCGCAGATGAGCTTGAGGAAGTCGCTCCGTTTGCACAAAGACTTGAAAACCCTCCACACGTTGGTGATTATATTGATGTTCCGGAAACAAAATTTATCCTAAAAGAATTTAGAAATAATCTTGCGGCTTTAAAAGATAAAAACGGAAAATCTTATTTCGACAGCGACTATACTATCAAGAAACTGGCTGAAAGATTCGGGAAAGAAAATTTGTCTGAGATTTCAGCAAATATTGATGAAATACGCACGAAATTCGGGGATGAGTTTACCGCAAATATTATAACCGTTGTTGCAGGCAATAATAAGTTAAAACCGGATAAGACATTTAGTTTGATAAAAAATATTACAAACGAGTTTAACAATACTCCTGAAAACTGTGATGCTATAGAATCATGGATATGGTATGCCGATTCTAATAGTACAGAGGCAGCACAAATTTTGCTTGCTATGCCTAAACGTGAAAATTCTATGGATGATCCTTGGACAAATGTAGATGATTTACTCACAACCGCCGCAAATTTTGATGATGAGAAATCAATTGTTGCACTTAAACGGGCAGTGTCTTTGAAAAGTGATACCGGCGCAAATATGTATAATGTTAAAGACATTGATACAATAAAACAGACAAAAGATTTGCTGGCAAGTAAAATTTATACGGACGAGGAAATAAAAGATCTTAAATATGTTGTAATTGGTCTTTTAAAAAATACAGGTGATTTGGAAGATATTTCAAAAGTGCTTGTCTCTCCGGAAAGCAAAGATATTCAAGCTCAGGTAAAAAATATACTTAAAAATGAAAAAGGCATGAATAAAGTTGCGCATATCAGGCAATTACAACCGCAGGTATATGAAAAAGTTACAGAGATGAAAATGTCAGCAAGTGATGTTAAGGACAAACAACTGAAATCACTCATTAAGCGTAATATCAAAAAGATTAATGACCCGCAAAAGCGTATTGAATTTATCCAACAAATGAAAACCTGGCTTCCTAATTTGTCTGAAGTTAAGGATAAATATATATTAGGTAAAATTCACGGCGAAACTGCCAAAATCGTTGAATGGCTAAATACAAAAGGCATTACTGTAGACTCCTCCGATTATTCGAAACTAAGAACGTACATTGACATAGATAAAGAATTCCACGGAGAAGAAACATACTCTTACGGCAACGCAACAGAATATCTTTCATATATGGAAAAAGAATATCCTGATGACGCACAGGTATTCAAAGATTTGATTGCAAATTATCAAACAATGTCTGAAAAAGAGTTTGAACAATATTTTAATACTCATTCTATTCCGTCAATATCTATGCTTGATATAAAAAACTATATAAAAGATAAGAAGATTCAAACGTTAAAAAATTATATGCGCGAAAACCAGGAAGGTGATCCTACTTACTCTAAAAAAACAAAAGATAATATAAAACGCCTGTATAAAGAGAAATATCTGACGCTTCTCCCCAAAGCAACACGTGAACGCTGCGAAAAAATTTACGACTCATTCGGCGTAAAAATGTTTCTTGCAAACGAAAATGATACAGCGTCACTTGATTTTATCTATAACGAACTTATGGAATGGCAAAAAGCAAGCAAAGGCAAGGCCGTTTTACCTCCTACCCTTGATTTGAGTGTCATAAAACAGGGTTATATTGATAAAGTATTTAAATCGGGCGGATACCATGAAACCTACAGCCATAACATTAGTTTAGACGGCCGGTATTTATCAGATATTAAATATGCACTAAGACATGAAATTGCTCATGCCAACGATTCCAAAATTACACAAAAAGACGGTATTATAACGGTCTATAATAAGGATGGTTCAACAGAAGATATAAACATTGATGAAATAATTGTACATAAAATGGTGCAAGCGACAGATGATAACGGAAATCCGGTATTTAATCTTGACGGAACACCTTTTATGGTAAAAGCAAAAGCTGATGACGGAACTTTTGACCCTGATTTAGATAAATGTAAGTATGTTGAAGAATTTGAAAATGCCGGTATTCCATACAGGCATATTCCGTATGCTTATACAAATAAAGCGGAATTTCTTGCCGTAGCCGCCGAAGGCGATTACAGCAAATATTCAAAAGAGTTTAAAGAACTTCTCGTAAAGCTCGGACTTCCTGACTGGATGTTTAAAATGAATGAGAAGAATTCTGTAGGTATAAACGCAAATATTTATACAAATGAAAAGTTCTCTAATAAATACACTCTTGAAGAAAACAGAAAGATTTCGGCTCACTCGGAAGATTTCTACAACTGGGTTGTAAGAAATAAAGATGATATTGAAACTGATTACCGTAACTGTTTCGGTTTTCTGGCAGGTACAACACTTCAGCACAGAGTTAAAGATTTGAACGGCCTTAACGAAAAAATATACCGCGAAATTGACAGGCTTGATGAAAAGATAGCAGATTTGAGTGATATTGATAAATTTAATGCCGAAAAACTTAAAAAAGGCGATGAACCTCTAACACAGGAAGCTGCTGATATTCTTATTGAAAAATATAATGCTGAAAAACAAAGCCTTATTAATGACTATGACACAGTACGCAATACAATTCAGGACGCTTACGGCGCAAGACTTGTTATGGATGATACTTCTCCTGCGGCAATTTCAAAAGTCCACCGGTCTTTACTAAATGCAGTTGACAGCGGTGAAATTAAACTCCTTGAAATAAATAACTATCAGGGCGAAGGGGGTGTTCCGTATTTTTCAAGTGCTCAAATAAAGCAGCTTCAGGCACATTGCAGACGTCAGGGTTATGAAATGAGAGTAATTTCCGATGTAAATGCTCCGAAAGGCAAAGAAAATCTTTACAGTAAAAATTACAATTCCCCAAAAGCCGTCAAATCTTCCGGCTACACAACCTGCCAGATTAACATTCAACACAAAAACGGCGTGATAAGTGAATTCCAAATACGCGGCAAACACATTAACGAACTTGCTGAAAGCGAACATATTTTCTATGATATTTCACAGAAAAAAGATTTGAGTAAAGGTAATCCTGCAATAAAACAACTTACCGATCCTCTTGTAAAAGTGGTTGAGGAAATGAATGCAAAAGGTAACGAGCATATAAAAGAAGCCTACTCAAAATATCTCACCGAATGTTACAAATACGCGCGCATGCAGGAGCTTGGCATTCCTATGGCAAAACCTTCGCTGCCGCCAGGAGTTGACCCTATGCTTGATATAGATAATATAATTCGTATTCACTCTGAAATGGAAGCATTAAAATAGTCCATGTGCACAATCAGTAAAGGTATGGCGTGAATAAAAACAGCAAAATAATTTATTTACGGTTGTTAAATCATAAAAAAAGAGGTAAAATAAACTTATGGTAAATTTTGAAGGAAAGATTCAATTGAATAATAAAATAACTCAAATTCCGTTAAATAAATTAGAAAAAATCTTACCTGCCGAAAAGATAGATTTAATGCTTAAAAAGATTAAAGCCCGTGCTGACTTTGAAATGACAGATACAGGAACTTTTCAACCTATTAAAGAAGCCGTAAAAAATACAAAACCAGTAATTGAACTCGGTGATATTTCCTTGAGTATTAAATCAACCTCAAATCTTAACAACTGCAAAGAACGAATTCTTGAAGCGGCAGTTTCTACAAAATCCGGACAGTATACCATTGAACAGCCGCTCATTCAGGGTAATCGCGAGGAGATAATTAAATATCTTAATGATGAAAAGTTTGACGAAAATTTCAAAAGATTTTTAATGGATTGCTCGGATAATTTTGAAAAAAAAGGGCTTGAATAACTTTGCATTGAAAACTAAATCGTGGTAATATAGCTTTATGGCAGACTTATTTCCGATTACAATAAAACCTATGACTCAGGCTGATATTGATAATGTTATTGCAATAGAAGCCGCTTCTTACGGAGAACATCACTGGTCAAAAGAGTCGTTTTTTAATGAACTTTCAAATGAACTTGCGAAATATTATTGCGCATTTGACAATAACGGAAATCTTATGGGTTACGCAGGTACATGGCAGATTCTTGAGGAAGCACATTTGACGAATATTGCCGTGTCGCCTGATTTCAGACGAAGAAAAGTCGCAGAATCTTTGCTGGCTGTTGTAATTGACGAATGCCGTAAGAACGGAATAAAATATATTACTCTGGAAGTTCGTGTGAGTAATACTCCTGCTATTAATCTATATGAAAAATACGGTTTTAAGTCTCTCGGCACCAGAAAAGGCTATTACCAGAATAATAATGAAGATGCCTTAATAATGTGGACAGAAAACATGTTTTACGATAAATTTAAAGTAAAATATGAAAAAAATCTTGAAGATTTGAAAAGGGCTGTAAATATTTTATGACACAGGAAGAACAAGCTGAACAGCAGCAACCGAAAAAAAAGCTCCGTGTGAAAACGGTTAAGCCGAAAAAGCGTAAGGGAATAAGATTGGGTGTAGGCAGTCTAGTGCTGCTTGTTTTTTGTTCGTTTTTGCTTGTGATTTCAACCTTTTTACAGCTTGATATAACGCATTTTATTATTCCGTCAAAACTCTTTTCCGGTGAACCGACAAAACTCGGTGATTATTTATTCACATATAAATTTATACCGCAAATCCCTGCCGTTATGTTTATCGTGGGACTTTTGGGCAGAAGACTCGGGATAACAAGTATTTTACTTTATATAATTACCGGTCTGTTTTTCTTACCTGTATTTGCTCTGGGCGGCGGCTGGAGATATATTTTTGAATACGGTTTCGGCTACATTCTTGCATATGTTCCGGCTGCGTTCTTGACAGGTTTAATCTTGAAAAAGGGTTATTCGTATAAAAATACAGGAAAAGCTGTTTTTACAGGTGTTATTACAATTCACATCCTCGGAATTCTTTATATGATGTGTCTGGCTGCATTACGTCATACAGGCTGGGGATTTGTCGGAGATTGGATTGTTGCGCAAAGCGGATTGAAAATAATTTATGATTTTATTTTCAGCTATATTCTTGTTCTTGCTGCAAAGTATTTACGAATTATTTTATGGCTGTATCTCTAGTCAGGCTTTGCGGTGAGAAATTTTCCTTGTAACAATCATAATAACTCCTGCAAGAATAAGTACAACACCCGTAATTATTCTCAAAGTGAGCTGTTCGTGAAAAAGCAGAACTCCAAAAAATATTGCCGTCAAAGGTTCTAACGCGCCGAGAATTGCGGTTGTTGTTGAACCTATTAGTTTTATTGAAATTGTAATTGTTTCAAGTGAAATTATTGTAGGGAAAAGTGCCAGTGCCACGGCGCAGAGCCATAACCACGGGTTATCAATAATTTGTAACTGCGTACAGAATTTTAAATTGAAAACATACACGAGAAGCCCGAATAGCATCACGTAAAAACTTAATTTTTCACTTTTAATATGCTTAACAACCGGAATATTTTTTACTCCGATAATATACAAAGCATAAAGCAGGGCAGATGAAAAAACCATTAAAACCCCGTGTAAATTCAAATCCATTCCTGGTTTGCCTTTATATAAAAGAACTATTCCCGCAGAAGTCAGCAAAATAGAAAAAATAACGGTTTTGGTCATTTTTTCTTTAAAAAATGCCGTCATCATAACCGCCACAATCACAGGATATATAAAAAGAATTGTACAGGCTATACCTGCTTCTATGTATTTGAAAGCTTCAAAGAGAGTTAAAGATGAGAGAGAAAAGAACAAGCCCAGTAACAGTAATGGCCAGAATTCTTTTAAAGTAATTTTTAAAGAAACTTTTTTATGGAATTTGAGCCAAAGAAAATAGATTGCAACTGCTATGGCATATCTGTAAAATAATACGGAATTAACGCCTATTCCTCCTTTGTATAAAGGAAGCCCGAATAAAGGGTTGGTACCGTAGCTTGCAGCAGCAATTGCACCGTTAATCACACCTGTAACCTGTCTTTTCACAAACAATCTTCTCCTCAAGTCTATGGCGGGGATGATATCATTATATATTATTTTCTTAAATTTTCAAAACATTTTTTCAAAAGTTCATCGCAATCATGTTCCATAATTCCGCCGTAAACTTTCAACGCTGAATTAGCAAGTTTTCTTACATCAATAACAGAGCCGAGTGCACCGTAATTTGTATCGTACGAACCGAAATAAACTGTTTTAATTCTTGACTGAACAATAGCCCATGCGCACATCGGGCATGGCTCAAGGGTTACATACATTTCGCAATCCTGAAGCCGCCAGCTTCCGAGTTTTTTTTCGGCTTCGCGGATGGCGAGAATTTCAGCGTGGGCGGTTACATCATTTAAAGCTTCTTTTTGATTATAAGAAGAAGAAATGACCTTGCCGTCTTTTACAATGACCGCACCTACCGCAATTTCGCCGGACGCTTTTTTTGCTGCCTCAATAGCTCTTTCCATTACACAACGGCCTCATCAGCGGCTAATTTCAAGCAAACTTCAACACAGAAACCGCATTTTTTATCAGAAGAAAGTTTAATTTCACCCTGCATAGCTTCTACAAGCCCTTTTACAATAAACAATCCTAACCCTGTGCCGCGGGTTGTGCGGGTTGTGTTATCGTCTAATCTTATGAATTTTTCAAAAAGGGTTTGCAGTTTTTTGGGCGGAATTACATCACAGTCATTCTTAATAAATATTTTTGCAATATTATCTTCCACGACGCCCTCAACTATAATTTTTGATTCAGAATAAGCATATTTGACGGCGTTTTCTATTAAGTTTACAAACACCTGCTCAAGTCTGTTTTTATCTCCGGATACATTAGGAAAATTTTCCGGCATGTTAATAATAATTTCTTTGTTATCTTTATTTTTTATAAGCAGCAGAGCTGTTTCCATAACCTCAGGAAGCCAGACGCTTTCAACATTCGTTCTCAGACGCATTCCTTCTATGTCAGGAATTGTAAGCAAATCTTCAATCAATCGTTTTAATCTTTCAGACTGTTCCTTTATAATTCGCAAAGATTTCTGTTTAGTTTCTTCGTCAATGTGGATATCCTGTCTCAAAAGCCTTGAGGTATAGCCCTGAATGCTTGTGAGCGGGGTTCTGAGTTCATGGCTTACTGTATCAATCAGGTTTGAACGAAATTCATTTAGTTGTTTCAGCTCAACGTTATTTTGTTTAAGCTGGATATAGGATTTATGAATTTCGCCTGCCATTCTGTTAAATTCAAAAGCCAGAAAGACAATTTCGTGAGGGGTGAATGCGGTTGTGAGAAGCCTTATCTGGCGTTCGTAATTCCCCTTTGAGATTGCAATAATACCTTTGAATAACTGTCTTATATTTATATACAAATAATAAGTATAAAGTGCTGTTATAAATATAATTACAAGGGTTGCGAGGATAACAGAAAGAATTATTTTGGCACTGTTGTTGTTAATGGCTTTTCTGGTAATTCTTTCGGTAGTGTTAACAATAATTGTAATAGGCGGGTCATTTTTATGTACATAAACGAGCGGCTGGTTTTTTACGTCACCGAATATAACCGGTGTATTTTGTTTAAGTTTTTTGGGAAGCAGTGCCAGCGTTTCTTCAAACACACTGTCTGTATAGTTATGCGAGGCTATAAGCCTGCCTTCGTTTGTCATAACATAAATTTGTCTGCCGTCATCTTTTAGTGATTGGAACAGTTCATCTTGCAGGGCTTCTATTGTATAGGTTGCAACAAGAAAACTTGTTTTATCAAGAGGTATTGAAACGGTTGCTTTGTTTGCTGCGTTGTTAATCCCGTGTATTTTTTGAAGTTCGTCTTTTGAACTGACTATCTCGATTTTTTCACAATTATCAAAGTTTGAGGAAACATCTTTTAAATATTTGGCTTTTTGAGCTTTACCGTGAATAAAGTTGAGAGAAAAGGCGATTTGTTCAAGGTTGCTGTTTATGGAATTTGAGAAAAAATCAATCTCATCGGAGACCATATTTGCGATTAATACTGCTGATTCGCGAAGCTGATATCTCATGGATTGCTGGTTAATATTATTAATAATAAACCCGCTTACGCACATCGGAATTAAAACCGCAAAGAAGAATACAATTCCGATTTGTTCAACTATTTTTAGTCTTTTGAATTTAAAAAACATACTATTCTCCGGCAAAAGGAGTCAGTTTATAACCCACGTTTGTAACTGTATGAAGGTATTTTGGATTTTTTGAGTCAGGCTCAATTTTATTTCTAAGGCCGCCAACGTGAACCCTCAACATACGTACATCTTCGTTGCTATCGTAACCCCATACTTCATCGAGAAGTGTTGCAAGGGTTACAGGCTGGTTGAAATGCTGCATTAAACTGTACAGAATCTCAAATTCTGTCGGCGTAAGCTTTATTTTTTTGTTAATAATAATACATTCTAATGTTTCAGGGAAGATTTGAATATCCCCTGCACTGAGGATTTCATCAGAAAGTGAATTTGTATCTTCAATCTGATTGCGTCTGAGCAGAACTTTTATCCTGAGCAAAACTTCCTGAATATCAAAAGGTTTAACCAGATAATCATCCGCACCGCAGTCAAAACCTTCGGTTTTATCATCAATTGTACCTTTTGCAGTAAGCATTAAAATCGGAATGGCAAGCTTTGCCTGTCGGATGTTTTTTGCGACATCAAACCCGTTCATCTTAGGCATCATAACATCAAGCAAAATTAAGTCATAAGAGTTATTTAACGCTTTGTTTAAGCCTTCGAGACCGTCTTTTGCAGTATCGACAAAGTAGCCGCTCTGTGCCACGTCGAATTCCAATAATTCTCTGATTTCGTCGTCGTCATCAACAATTAAAATACGTTTTTGAGTTCCTGTCATAATGCCCTTTCGAATTATATCTTATTTTATAAGACTTATTGAAATTTTTCAATCGTTTATAAAGGTTTATTAATGGTTGAAAATTCGTGGTAAATAACTTATAATAAATAAAAAGGAGGAAGATATGCAAAAAGCAGACATAGCAATGATTTCGGGGGGGGGGGGCACCGTAGAACCCACACAGGAAAAGGCTTTACATTAGCGGAAGTCCTTATTACCTTAGGCGTAATCGGAATAGTGGCAGCAATGACATTGCCGAGCATTACGCAGAAGAATTATGAAAAAGAAACTGTAGCACGGGTTAAAAAGGCATATAGCATATTGCAGCAGGCATACTTGATGACAGTACAACAAAACGGCTACCCTGATGAGTGGGGGGCTACCGGTATGTATGAAGCCTCAAGTCATATTCTTACCGCAAGAAAGTTTATACCTTATATGAAAGTATTGAAAGACTGTACAGGTATGTCAACCCATGATGTATACAAATATTGTACAAAAAATTATAATGACTCTGCCAGCTATGCAAGCGTCAAAATTGCAGATGGAACAACTGTTATTTTTAGAAGATGGAATGGTCAATGTAATGGCAGATACGGAACCGGTAAAGCGCTATCAAGTGTATGCGGACAGATTTTAATAGATACAAATGCAACCGGTCGGCCTGATATATCGGGTCAAGATATTTTTAGTTTCTATCTTACAAAAGAGGGGGTATATCCTATAGGCACGGAATTTGATACTTTATCAATGAAAAACCATTGTACAAAATCCAGAGTATGGGGACAGATTTATGGCAGTTATGGTAATGGACTTGCCTGTACGGCGTGGGTACTTTATAATGAGAATTTGGATTACCTGCACTGTGAACTGGATTGGGACAGCGGTAAAAAGTCCTGCAAAAAGTAGTTAAAAAGCCGTCTCTTACGAGGCGGCTTTTTCGTTTCAAAATCCATATATAAATTATTCAGCAGATTCTGCTGTTTTTACAAAACATTCTTTGCAATATACTTCTTTACCCGGAATAGGTTTGAATGGAACTTGAGTTTGTGCTCCGCATTTTGAGCAGACCGCATCATACATTCTTCTTTGTCTTCTGTTGTTTTGTCTGCGTTGTTTTCTGCAATCCGGACATCTTTTTGGTTTGTTTACGAGACCTTTTTCTGCATAAAACTCTTGCTCACCCACTGTGAAGATAAATTCAGCTCCGCAATCTTCACAAATCAGTTTTTCATCTTGGTACATTTGTATTCTCCTGGTTTAGTAATATCCGGAGGGTTTTAAAAATCCTCCATTCGAATATTATACACTATATATCATTTTTATGCAAGTGGGCTAGCCCGAAAGTGCTATATAATCGTAGATAGCGACGGGGCGATTGCAATAAAATGACGTACCAGATCTTTATCCCAGAATTTTCCTGCTCCGTCTTTGAGGATTTCGCAGGCTTTTTCAACACCCAGCCCTTTTCTGTAAGGTCTGTCGCTTATAAGAGCGTGGAAGGCGTCTGCTACGGCAACAATCCTTGCTGAGAGAGGGATTTCTTCACCTTTCAGTTTTTCAGGATAACCGGAGCCGTCAATGTGTTCGTGGTGGTATTTTACCATAGGAATTAAATCACGCAGTGCCTCGTTTGGCATAAGAACTTTTTCTGCGCCGATTACAGGGTGTTGTTTCATAATTTCCCATTCATCATCTTCTAACTTGCCCGGTTTTTTTAGTACATTTTCAGGAATACCGATTTTGCCCACGTCATGTAAGAGCGCGCCGAGAGTTATTCTTTGAACCTCATCTTCCGGAAGATTAATTGCGCGCGCAAGGGCTTCGGAGTATCTCGAAACAGATGTCGAATGGCCTTTTGTGTAAGGGTCTTTAGCGTCAATTGCACCGGCAAGTGAGTTTGCAAGTTCCATAAGGTGATTTTGAGAGATAATTTGTTCGTTATTGAATTTATGAACAAGTTCTTCTTCAAAATTTATTCCGAGCTGTGCGTGGCGTTTTGCGATAACTTCCGCAAAAGAGTTCAGTGCCGCGTCATCCCAGAAATCAAAATCTGATGAACTTATAATTGCAGACATACCTTCCTTGTAACCTCTTGCCTGTGAAATGTACATGGCCTGTTCTGCGAGGATAAGGAGTTTTTCCTGATTTTTTGAGCATTCAGGGAATGTGGAGATTCCGACGGAAACCTTTACCGGCCCTACATCGTCTACAAAGCAGCAGGATAGAGTATATGTAATGTATTCCGCAAGATATTTTGCGTCTGCTGTTCCGGTATTAGGCAGTATAATTGCGATTTCATCACCGCCGTATCTTCCTGCTTTATCAGTTGAGCGCATATTCTGCTTAACTTTTTCGGCAAGAAGTTTAATAACCTCGTCGCCTTTGGCATGGCCGAGCTCTCTGTTTATTTTGGAAATATTGTTTATATCGAACATTATGATAGAAAGTTCGGTGCTTGTATCTTCTGCAAGTTTCAATTCATTTGCAAGAACTTCCTGAAATCCTCTGTGGTTATACAGAGAGGTTAATGTATCGGTATTAGCGAATTTATTTGTTTTTTCAAGTAAATCAATATTGTGGACAAACATCGCAACGTAATTTGCGACAAAGGATAATAAACCTGTGTCAAAGTTTACGCTCTCTTTTCCGAGAATCATAACTCCCATGCTGTTGTTTATTGAAACAAGCGGAAGAATTATTGTCGAAGACGGCTGCATATAAGGAATATTTAAAAATTTATTGTCTTTTAAAATTACCGTGGAAGAATTTTTGAAGCATTCAACGACAGGACTTTGTTCGTCAGAGAGGAAAATTTTTGACGAATAAGTGCTGCCCATCTGATTAGTAAGTTTAACGTTAATACACTTGGATTTTTCATGAAAAAGTCCGAATGCTGTAAATGTACAATTCAGGTTTTCGGTAAAGAGTTCATGAAGAACCGTAAACAGTTCATGCAGAGTCTTTTTGCCTTTTAAAGCCGAGTTCATGCTCATTAAAAGCTCTGTATAATCAACGGGTTTACTGTTTGAAAGAGTATTGTTTAAATAACCCGCATAAAGTTTATTTGTACTTTTGCTTAAATTAAAGTTATTGAGACGTGCTACAATCCCCGTGTTACTTGTAATAGGCCGGCTTACGGCAGGTTGAACGGTTTTTTTTGCTGTTTTACGTTTTGTTGCCGTTGAATTTTTAATCTCAACAGGCGATTTTTCGGGAGCTATAGGGTTGGAAACCCTGTCTACAGATGTATGTCCCGAACGTTTGGTTATGGATTCTTTATTTTCTTTTTTTAAATTTTTTTCCAAAATTTCCGCCTGCCTGCTTACCTTTTCAAAAACCGTAAAGAATTATAATTGTTAAATTTGCATACAAATTTAACATTCCTTAAAGTATTTTACTTTCCTGCACCGCAAAATACAATACGTCATATAGATGGCAATACTGTTTATTTTTTAAGTTAGCGAAACCCTTTCTACACGTTATTACATATGTAGTATAACTTATTTTTAATAATTTTTAAACCCTTTATAAATATTTTTTTACAAAACTACCGTGCAGAGTGAAGTGGAATTAGCCTACAAAAATGGCCGGCAAACTGCCGGCCACAAAATGTGTGAGTAAATGTTTATTTATAAGTCTTTCTTAATTAAGCTACAGCAATCATGTTATCGAAATTGTTAACAGTATCGGCTCCGATTCTGTCACGTTGTTCCGGTGTTGCGTTAGCGATATAAGAAAGTGTTTTCGGTGATAAAAACTGACCGATTTCAGGGTCAATATCATCATAAATACCGAATTCTTTGTTCAAAGCCTGAAAATCAGCACTTGCATATAACTCGGCAGCTCTGGCTGCGGTTGCTTTTTCTGATGTGTCAACTTTGTTTGCTGTTTTGGTCAAATGCAATCCCATAATTGCATTCATATCAAGATTTAAATTAGTTTTATCAACCTTGCCTGTTTCTGCTGCGGCAGGTGTTTGACCTACAGGAACATCTTTTTTTGCAGTAGTTTTTGCTGTTTCTTCTTTGTCAACTTTTTTACCGAATAAAAATCCGTTTACGTTTCCTAAATTTCCGTTTAATCTGTCAACCATGATTTCTTTCTCCGTTATTTACTCACATTCTCTTAATCGACATATATCTGATTAATCTTTAATGATTAAGCTGATTTTGTCTTTTTTTGTAACAAATGTTTACATCCTAGTTTAATTTCCTATTTAACTCTGGTACTTATATAAAGTATTTTTTTATTTAAAAATTGCGTAAAGCGTATATAAATTTTACATAAAGTTAATATTTGTTTACAAATTGTGTGCGTCGCACGGCGGCGTTGAGCCGTTGGAGATGGCGGCAGGCGTGTACGAATAAAATTTGGGGAAATAAACTTATAGCCGGTGTTTTTGGAAATAGTCAACTTCTATATTTTGAAAATTTGTAATAAAATCGTTAAGTCTGTTAAGAGTGTGGTCAATAATTGTATGAAGATGGTAAGTATCGCAGTCAGAGTCATAACAATATTTGTGAGCCTGATTAAGGGTACAGAGCAGGTTTTTCAGGTCGTAAAGCTCGTCAAGCATTTGGTTTAACTGTTTTTCCATTATTACTCTCGCTATAGTGTATTATAAAACCACTATAGCATATTTACAATAGTTTGTCAATACTATACTATAGTTATGATATGAAAGATAGAACTTTTGAAATATCAAAACTTGTCGGCAAAAATATCAAGGCATTCAGAGTAAAGAAAGACCTTACGCAGAGTCAGTTGGCTGAGCGTGCTTTGATGAGTGCTAATATGATAGGTCATATTGAGCGGGGTGAGAAATCTCCTACAGTTGAAACACTTGCAGGCATTGCTAATGCTCTCAATATTGATTTATACAAGCTTTTTATTTTTGAAGACTAGGGCAAAAAACAAATTTCTCCATTGCTTTTACAAATCCGTCGTTTTCAACCGTATCTGTTATATAATCCGCGTATGACTTCAGTTCAGCGGTTGCATTACCCATTGCCACGGCGATTCCGCCGGATTTTAGAAGCTCTATATCATTATCCTGATCGCCGATTGTTAGTATTTCCTCTTTCTTTATGCCCCATTCTTTTGCAAGATATTCTACCCCTTGAGACTTTTTTGCCTCTGCATTGCCGATTTCGCAGAAGTACGGCGTTGATTTTACTACATAGAGTTCAGGATATTTTTTGTGTAACTCTTCTACCCAACCCGTAACCCTTCTTGCGTCATTATAATCAATCGCGAGAATTTTGTTTACGTTGCGGATTTCCAAATCATCAAAGGAACAAACGTTATATGTGACAAATTTTCCGTCAGTATATCTTTTTACAAAATCATTGTCTTTTTCCACATAAAGTTTGTCGTCCAAATAAAGGTTAATGTGAATATCGTTTTCGCGCGCCCATTTAATTATTTTTTTTGCGTAATCATCTGAAAGGTTATGCTGATACAGGGTTTTCCCGCCGAAATCTTTTATCAGCCCTCCCTGATAAGAAACAATCGGCGTTGTAAGCCTGAGTTCAAGTGCAATAGGCGTTGTTGCACAGTGCATTCTGCCCGTAACCAGTACAACTTTAATGCCCTGTTTCGTAAGACGTTTTATACATTGTTTGACATTCGGCGAAAAACCCGTATCCCACTTTACTATTGTTCCGTCAATGTCAGTTGCAACCATTTTAATCATAAAAAGCCCTCATTACCGCACAAACTGTTTTTGCATCTGAAATTTCCCCGTTTCTAACCTTTTGGATAAACTCATCCAGCGGAAACTCAATAGCTTTTAAAATTTCACCGTCGTCAGGATGTTCACCTACAAATTCCAAACCGGAAGCAAGGTAAAGGTACAATTTTTCGTCACTGTAGCCAGGAGAAGTGTATATAAAGCCCAGAGATTTCCAGTTTTTTGCTTTATATCCTGTTTCTTCTTCCAATTCTCTGGCTGCTGCCCAATCGGGATTTTCGCCTTTTTCGAGTTTTCCTGCCGGCAATTCGATAATGGTATTTTTCAGCGGATAGCGGAATTGTTTTACCGCAAGAATGGTATTTTCATCTTTAAGCGCAGCAATAACCACACCGCCTGAGTGGTGTACAATTTCGCGAAAAGATTTTTTGCCTGTGGCGATTTCGACTTCATCGCGGCATACAGTCATAATTTTTCCGTTATAAACACACTCAGAGCTTAACGTTTTTTCTTCAAAATTCATACTAACCCTCTTTACATATATTTTAACACAAAAATCCGCCGGATTATTTACAATATTGATTATTAATAATAATTCCGCTATAATGGTTTTGAGGGTAAGTTCCTCATTCCCGGCGGCACACGCAATTTAACAGAGAAATTGGTCGCAAAGGGGGTGATTACTATGACCATAAAAATAATAAAGACTATTATAACCGCAATTATAACAGTCTTTAAAATTATTCTAATTTGGTTATAGGGAACAAAGAACGGGCTGGAAGGTAACGACTTTCAGTCCGTTTCCCTATATTTATATTATAAACTATTTTCAGGCTTTGTCAATCCCGATTGTTTACAGGGCACGGATTATAGATTTGATGTTGTCATCCGTAACTTTTAAAAGTGCTACGGTTTTTGTGGGTTCGTCAAGGTTTCCGAGTTTTTTTAATACTTCTGCGGTTTTCAGAATAATTGTCTGATTATTGCATTTTAAAAGTTCACGAATGGCGAATACATCATCTGCAAAATCAAGCGCGGTATAAACAAACGGGCTGTCTTCGTTCAACTCTCCTAAAACAAGGGGTTTTAATTGTTTTTTGTTAATTGAACCGAGAAGTTTTTTGATATCATGAATTTCGTTTTTTGTGTTTTTATCTTCGTCAAACAAATATTCGTCATTTTCGGTCAGGGTTTCAAACTTATCTGCCGCATTGAGGAGTACAACAGCGGTTTTGCTGTCATCAGCCTGTCTTATCAATCTTTCAAAAACATCATAAAGCTCATAATCAAACACGGCCGGCAGCCCCAGAATTTCGCCCAGCCCGTTTATTATGTGATTAATCACAAGCAGCGCATCCTCTTTTGATTTATCTAAAAGCTCGAAAAGATTTGATAAGTATGGAATTTCTCCTGCGATATTTTCGGCCATGGTTGATGTTTTCATTGTTTCAATAAGCGCGGGTACAGCGTCTTTGTTTCCGTAAAGCACAAGGAATTTTACGCCAGAAAGCTGTTCAAACTCATCGTCAGATTTGAGTTTTTCAAGTGCCTGATTATAGGAAACATTATCTTGAAAAACTCCCAGTGTTGCCGCACAGTTAGCGTTCAAGCTTTCATCATCAGTGTAGGAATTTGCCCTGAGTAACTCAATTGCAAGCGGATCCTGAATATAGAAAAAATATTTTGCACAATAAGTTTTTTCATCATTTGTGCCGTTTTCAAAAATATCAAGGATTTCGTCGGTCAAATCTTCATCCGCATATCTTGCAAGCGTAGAGATAATAAAATCATCATAATAAGGTGAATAGCAGACGAAAAACTTTAAAAGATTACGGTAATTTGTTTCGTTGCAAGCATTCGCAAGCCTTTCTGCAACATTTTGTTTAACGAAATCGAACAAGAAATCATCATTTGCCACAAGTTCTTTAAATAATGCGACATCAGCATTATCAATCATATCTTGGGCGACTTGTTCATAATCGTTTTTATTTTTGCCGCTTAACTTTTTAATCAACTCGTTCATAATTTATATTTCCGCCAAAAGCCTTGCTCCGGTGGCTTAATCCAGATAAAAGACCGTTATAACCTTGTGTCCTTCTTCGGCGTATTGAACGGCATTATGAAGTGTTTTACTTGTATGAGAAAGGAAACAGATTAACTGGTTACAGTCATCAATAATTTCTCTGTTACAAACTCTTGAGGCGTCAGCAAGTGTCATCATAGCTCTGTCAGCGTGTTCAACAATGTTCGGAACTCCGATGAGCTGGTTTTGAACGTCAGAAGGCTGTTGCCCGATAGTTTGCGGCAAAATAACTTTTAATTTATCGGGATTAGCTTTCATGGCACCGCGGATAGCAGCAGCGTTGGTACCTGAAGAACCGCCTGATGTGATAATTGTATTACCCTGCATAACAAGAGCGGTTGCAAGAGTTTCAATCATTTGCTGGTGTGTAATCGGAAGATTACGGCTTCCGATTATTGCAATTCTTTTGGCAGACTGTCTGATAGTAGCTAACTCCTGAGCCAGTTCATCAACCGTATGCGGTGAATCCGCGCTTACTGTATCCAAATCATCTACAGGAACCATAATTGATTGTTGTTCGTCTTTACTATCATCAGCACTCATAAAAATATCAAAATCTGCCATTTTTCCTACTTTCTTTTAACACGTTCGCCCGGCGGGTTTGACGGTGGGCGTAATTAAGTAATTGCAATAAATATTTTTTTCGATTATGCTGATTATAACACAAAACTTTAATTTTGGGAATAGGGTATATGGAAAATATATTGGAAAATCTTAACAGGGAGCAGAAAGAGGCTGTACAGACCGTGACAGGCCCGTTGTTGATACTGGCCGGAGCCGGCAGCGGAAAAACCAAAGTTCTTACGACAAGAATTGCTTATATGATTCAAAAAGGCGTAAGACCGCAGAATATTCTTGCGGTTACATTTACCAACAAGGCGGCAAAAGAAATGAAAGCACGTCTGGGCAGTATGATTGGCGAAAATATTGTTAAATACATGTGGGTGGGCACATTCCACGGGATTTGCGGAAGAATGCTGCGCGAAAATATAGACCGCTACAGCTTTCCGTCAGGTAAAAAACTCGATAAAAATTTTACTATTTATGATGATAACGACACCAATGCTGTTTTAAAGCAGGCTATAAAGAAACTTAACCTTGATGATAAGATTTATCAGCCGAAACTTGTTAAATCCGTAATTTCCAATGCAAAAAATAAAATGCAGGACGCATATACTTTTGCGACATTTGCAAGGGATTTCAAATCCCAGAAAATTGCGCAGATTTATGAAGAATACGAAAACGCGCTCAATAACAATAACGCAATAGATTTTGACGACATGCTTATGTTGACGGTTAAGCTTCTTGACCATAATACAGAGGTAAGAACCCAGTATTTTGAACGTTTTAAACATATTATGGTGGACGAATATCAAGATACGAACCTTGCCCAGTATAATCTTGTAAATATGCTCTACACAAATAAACTGGCTGAAATTCCAGAAGAACGTTCATTATGTGTTGTAGGCGATGTTGACCAGTCAATTTACAGTTGGCGCGGTGCAGATTATACGATTATTATGAACTTCCAGAAGGATTTTAAAAATACAAAATTAATCAAACTGGAACAAAACTACCGCTCTACAGCTAATATTCTTAATGTTGCAAACGCGATTATTGAGAATAATACCGAGCGCGTAGACAAAGTTCTTTACTCAAATAAGGGCGAAGGCGAGCTGATTGATTACTTTGAGGCTCAGGATGAGTCAGACGAGGCTAACTTTATTGTAAGTAAAATCAAACAGGACAGCGGCGGCAACTATAATCAGTACGCAATTCTTTACAGAACCAACTCCCAGTCTCGTTCGATAGAAGAAGCCTGTATGGCTGCGGGTGTTCCGTACAGAATCTACGGCGGCCTCAAGTTCTATGACCGTAAGGAAATTAAAGATATTATTGCATATTTGAAATTGATATATAATACGGATGATTCTCAGAGTTTCCGCCGTATTGTGAATGTTCCTAAGCGTTCAATCGGTGATACGACAATTAAGCGTTTACAGGATTTTGCGGACAGGGAAGACATTTCACTCTTTGCGGCTGCACAGAGAATTCAGGAAGACAACGAAATTCCGCCGAGAACCCGCTCGAAAATTACTGATTTCGTAAACCTTATTACAAAATTCCGTGACGCTAAAGATAATTATAATCTGCGTGAATTTGTAACACTTGTTATTGAAAAATCCGGCTATCTTGCTGAATTGCAGGCACAAAATACTCCGGAAGCTGATGCGGATATTGAAAACCTTCAGGAATTAGTAAACGTTGCGGAAGAATTTGTGCCGGAAGAAGATGATAACGTTCTCGGGGAATTCCTCGCGCAGGTTGCACTTGTATCTGATATTGATAATATGGATACAATAGCTAATAATGTTACCCTTATGACCCTGCACGCTGCAAAGGGGCTGGAATTTCCTGTAGTATTTATGGCAGGTCTGGATGAGGGAATATTCCCGCACCTTCGCTCGCTTAATGTTCCGTCAGAAATGGAGGAAGAACGCCGTCTTATGTATGTAGGCGTTACGCGTGCGGAAGAAAAACTTTATCTTACATCCGCTAAAAGACGACAGATGTGGGGTGAATTTAAATATTACAACCCATCCAGATTTATCGAAGAAATTCCGCGTCAGCTTATGAATATGATATCATTTGAAGGCAGTATTTCCGAAGGCTCCACATTCCGTAATGCAGTATCAAAAGCAAAAACCGGTCATTCGGATTATTCATACTCAGCCGCACAAAGCGACAGCTACGGTTATATAAAGCCGTCGTCAGGGTTTGGTAAAGGTTTTGTTGCGACTACAAAAGGCTTGTCAACAAATACCTCGCCGAAAAAATCTTCTTACGGGTACGAACAGCCTAAACGTACGCCGCAAAGAACAATTCTGATAAAATCCAAAGCCAATAAAGAACGCGACGAACAAAAAGTTCAGGAATTCTTTAAGGATAACGCCATTAAACGTATGCTTGAGGAAAAGCGTAAAAAAGATTACGAAGACTCAATAAGAGAGCAGGAGAGAGAAAAGGCAATCGAGGGTGCTTCAACTGTAGAATATGTTTTCAATGTCGGCGAAAGAGTTTTTCACGATAAACTCGGTATCGGCCACATTACGGATGTTATTAAAGTAGGCGAAAGCATGATGTATACAATTGACTTTGGCAAACAGGGTAAAAAAGCTATGGATGCAGCTTATGCGAAGTTGAAGAAGTTCTAGACAGCTTAGATACGACACTGCTTTGGAACGGTATTTTTAGCAATATTGCGGTAACCTTGCATTGTGTTTTTAGGCTTAAACGCGATACTATCCTTTTGTCGAATGAAAAAATTTATCTCATTAATTATCCTTGTACAAAAACAAGGAGGGCAAGATGAGAAAAATTCTTTTGTTAATAATTGCAGGTATCTTTCTGCTTATAGGGAATGCAGTTTTTGCCGATGAACAGCAGGAAGCTGTTAAATTTTTTAAAAGTTATGTTGATGCTGCAAACAATTACAGTCCTGAGATTATACAAATGTATTCACCTGACGCGAAGATTATACGACAGGTCGTTAAGCCTGACGGTGAGCTTGTTGATGTTGAAACCGATACCGACACATATATTTCCCAGATGAAACTTAGCCAGAAAGGTGCAAAACTTCGCAAATATAAAAACAATTACTCTGATATAAAAGCTGTGAAAGTTGATAACGGCTACAAAATAAGTTCACTCAGACAGCCCGCAGGTGAAAAGTATAAGCTTAAAACTTATATGATTGTTCAAAAACAACCTTCCGGCAAATGGCTTATTATGGAAGAAATGATGCAGACGAAAGTCCAAACATTTCTAAAATATGCGAAAAAATAATTATTTATAGTATAATTCAGTTATGGAAAAATTCAGATTTTTAACATCAGGCGAAAGCCACGGAAAATGTTTAACAGCTATTATAGAAGGTTTACCGGCAAACCTTGAAATCGACATTGATTTTATCAATGAAGAATTAAAGCGGCGTCAATGCGGTTACGGCCGCGGCGGCAGAATGAAGATTGAAAGCGATACCGTGGAAATCATGTCAGGAGTAAGATTTGGCAAAACTCTCGGCTCTCCTGTCACGCTTGTAATTAAAAATAATGATTTTGAAAACTGGCAAAAGGTTATGAGTGCTGACCCCAAAAATATAACTTCGGATAAAGCCTTCACAACATTTCGTCCGGGGCACGCGGATTATGCAGGAAGCGTTAAGTATAACCAGAAAGACTTACGAAATATCCTGGAACGTTCCAGCGCCCGTAAAACCGCTATTGAAGTGGCTGTCGGAGCTGTTGCCAAATTGTTTTTAAAACAATTCGGAATAACAGGCTCCTCAAAGGTTCTGCAAATCGGTAACGGCAAAACAGAAGAAGAATTTCGTGCTGAAATTGATAAAGCAAAAGCCGCTGGTGATACTCTCGGCGGTAAAATTGAAGTTGTCTACGAAAATCTTCCTGTGGGGCTCGGGTCTTTTGTACACTGGGACAGAACGCTTGACGGAAAGATTGCGCAGGCTGTCATGAGTGTTCCGGCAGTGAAATCTGTTTCTATCGGAAACCACCACGCTTACAAAATGACCGGAAGTGAATACCACGACGAAATATTTTGTGAAGAAGGCAAAATTATAAGAAAAACAAACAACGCAGGCGGAATTGAAGGCGGGATGTCCAACGGTGAAAATATTGTTGTTACTGCCGTTATGAAACCAATTCCTACTTTACGAAAACCTTTATGTTCGCTGGATTGTGTTACACTGGAGCAGACCGAAGCGCATTTTGAACGTTCTGATACCTGTGCGGTGGAAGCGTGTGCTGTGGTTGCAGAGGCAAGGGTTGCGTGCGTTCTGGCAGACGAAATTCTTTTGAAATACGGCGGCGACTGTATGGAAGAATGCCTGAAACATTTCAACAATTAATTATAATTTCAAAATGTCTTTTTCCGTAAGCTTGAATTCTGCAACTTCTGAGTAGTCGGTCGGCAGAATAAATGTTATGTATTCAAATTCGGCTTTTTTATCCATTCTCATTAATTTAATCATTTTTTCTAAAGGATAGTCGGGAATGCTTTTGAAGCCGAATTTTTTTATTACATCATCCGCAAAAAATTTGTAATTTTTATCAATAATGTTTCTTTTTACTGCAAGTTTGAAAGCAAATTCCATCCCCTTTACAATCGCTTCACCGTGTGTGAATTTTTTGTAATTCGTAATCTTTTCTACTGCATGACCGTATGTATGGCCGAAGTTAAGGATTTTTCTCAATCCGCTTTCTTTTTCATCTTTTTGTACAACGGAAATTTTCAGTTTAACACATATTTCAATAAGTTTTTCGAGTGTCGTGAGGTTACGCGAAAGGATTTTTTCGGTATTTTCACTCAGGAAGTTCGTCAGATTCAACTCCTCATCCGCACGGCAGCTTTTTTCGATAAAGGCATATTTGACGACTTCGCCCATACCAGTCTTAAATTGTCTGTCGTCAAGCGAAGTCAGGAAATTTGTGTTAATAAATACTACGCTTGGCTGATAAAACGCTCCGACAAGATTTTTGCCAAAATCGGTGTCAATACCGGTTTTTCCGCCGACAGAGCTGTCAACGCACGCTAAAAGAGTTGTCGGAACCTGAATAAAATTTATTCCGCGCATATAAGTAGAAGCTGCAAAACCGGCCAAATCTCCAACGACTCCGCCGCCTATTGCAATAATGGTGTCTTTTCTGGTCATTTGCAATTTAAGTGCGCGTTCAAGTATTTTTTTATAGTTTTTGAAATTCTTTTCTTTTTCGCCGTCTTTTAAAATGAATTTTTCTTCTTTTTCAAATCCAAGAGCTTTGCCGTAAATTTTTTCCACTTTTTCAGAGATAACAACAAGAAATTTTTTGCCCTCCAAACGCGTCAGGATTTCCTCTCTGAGAGCAGAAATATTATTATTGTTAATGATAATAGGGTAAGATTTTTCCTGCTCATTAATTTTTACGGTAAGTTTAACCATTCATAACTCCTAAAATTTCATTAGCAATATTATATGGAGATTTATTATCAGTGTCAATGATTACATCAGCCTTTTCGTAATTCGGTTCGCGTCTTTTTATTATATCGGTAATTCTTTCTACTGAGAATTTTTTTGCAAGAAGCGGCCTGTGGGTTTCATTTTTTATGCGGTTATAAATTTCGTCGGGTGATGTTTTCAGATAAATTACAAGACAGTTTTCCAGAATAATTCTCCTGTTAAACTCATCTTCAAATGCGCCTCCGCCAAGTGAGATTATCTGATTTTTGCCATAAACAAATTTTTGGATTTTATCTGTTTCAAGCATTCTGAAATGAGCTTCTCCGAATTTTAGAAAGATTTCCGAGATTTTTTTGTTGGTAGTTTTTTCTATTTCGTTATCAATATCAACAAGAGAATATTCCGGCAAAAGTTTGCTTAGTTCTTTTGAAACCGAACTTTTACCGCTGCCCATCATTCCGGTTAATGCAATATTATTTTTCATTTCTCCTCTGTGATTTAGCCTTTTTGCCCTGCATATTTATAATACAACAAATATTTGAGGTAGAATATAGACATGAAGTTTATATTAGTTTTTTTATTTATACTGTTTTTATATGTGTCGGTGATAGAGCCGAATATTTTAACAGTAAAACGTATTACAGTCTCTGATGAGCGTTTAAAAGGATTGAAAATTGTCTTTGCGTCTGATTTTCATGTAAAACCTCACGAAAAGTATCGTCTTGAAAGAATTGTAAAAAAGATTAACGAACAAAATCCTGATGTAATTCTTCTGGGAGGAGATTATGTAAACGGTCATAAAAAAGGAAATACACTTAATGTAGATATAATTGCCGGCTTACTCGGAGATTTAAAATCCCGTTACGGAACTGTTGCTGTGATGGGAAACCACGACGGATGGCAGGGGAAAAAAGAGATTATTGAAGCTTTTGAGACAGAAGGAATTACTGTTCTGGAAAATTCAAACAGGAATTTTGGGGAATTTACCGTTGCGGGAGTTGAAGATTTGCAAACGGGAATGCCTGATATAAAGAAAGCTCTTTCAGGTGTTAAAAATTCCGTAATATTCTTGTCCCATACACCTGATATTATAGAACATGTGCCTGATAGTGTTAATCTGACCCTTTGCGGGCATACTCATGGCGGGCAGGTTGTTATAGTGAAACCTCTTACAGTACCGTCCAAATACGGAACAAAATATGCTTACGGATACTATGAAAATGAGCGAATGTTTGTTTCCCGCGGACTGGGTACAAGTATTCTTCCTTTAAGGTTTAATTGTTTCCCTGAAATCGTTGTAATAAATTTTATTTAGCCTGCATTCTTTTTAATTTTTTTCATTAATCCAAGAAGCGGGATTACTATAAAACATAGCAGCCCGAAAATTCTGAATGAATCTATGAATGCCCATAACGTAGATTGTTTAATTAAATCGCCGTACAAAGAGTACTGAGCCATATACTGCGCAACACTCTGGTGTGCATAGGCAGAAAGTGCACCTGCTGTAGACTGCATTTTGGCTGTAAAAACAGGGTTAAGCTCATGTAATTTACCTACAAGCATATACTGGTGAACTTGTGCAAATCTCGTCAGCATTGTCGCAACAAGAGATGTTCCGATTGCACTTCCGATATTTTTCAACAGGTTTTGCATACCTGTCGCATTCGTCATCTGTTCGTTTTTCAAAGTATCAAGAGAAAGGTTCATAATAGGTACCATTGATAAACCCATTCCCATTCCCATAAAGAAGTTTGGAATAGCAATATTCATATTGGATATTTGCAAGTTTAAAGACCCGAAAGCAAGTCCCGCCCCGCCTATTAACGATAAGCCCGCAACTACAAGAAGCCTGTTGTCAATTTTGTTTGATAATGTAGCAGTCATAAACATTGCCACCATACTCCCGAAACCTCTCGGCATCATGGTTTCCCCGCTCAAAAATGCCGTATATCCCATCATACTTTGCAAGAATTGAGGAAGAATTGCAAGCGAGGCGTATAATACAGCCTGAATTACAACCTGAATGATTGTACCGGCGGTGAAGTTTCTGTCCTTGAATACCCGCAAATCTACAAGCGAATCTTTGTTGGTTAACTGTGAGTGAAAGAACAATATACATGCAACAACAGATACTCCGAATGTCCAGCGGATCCACGTTGCGTTGAACCAATCCGCATTATTTCCTTTATCAAGAACAGTCTGGAGTGTAACAAGCCATATTGTAAGGTAGAAAAATCCTCTGCCGTCAATTTTTACATTTTTTTGTTTTTTTGCATAAGGCGGATCCTCAAGCAGCCTGTGGCATAACAGCGCAGCCGCACAGCCGAACGGAACGTTAATATAAAAAATCCACGGCCACGTCCAGTTATCCGTAATCCATCCGCCGAGAACAGGCCCTATAATAGGTGCTAAGATTACTCCCATGCCGAAAACAGACATTGCAAGCCCACGTTTTTCTTTAGGAAAACTCTCAACCATTATTGCCTGAGATATAGGAAGAATCCCGCCGCCGCCAAATCCTTGCAGTACTCTGGCAAATATCATGAACTCAATATTTTTAGCCATTCCGCATAGCATTGACGCAATCGTAAAAAGCATAATACTTATTATAAAGAAGTTTTTACGGCCGAAAACTTTACTAAAGAAATCCACCGCAGGAATAACGATTCCCGCCGCAATAAGATAACTTGTTAAAATCCACATAGATTCGTCGCGGGTAGCCGAAAAACTCCCTGCCATATGCGGCAATGCTACGTTTCCTATTGTTCCGTCCAATACATAGATAAATACCGCAAGCATTACCGGTATAATCATTATCCACGGATTTACCGAGGGTGTCCATTCCTGAGTTTCTTCGTTTGCCATTAATTCCCCTGTTGTTCCTCTGTCTTTTCACCTTTTAATAAAAACATAAACGGTACTAAAATAAAACATGCGGCTGCAAATACTTTGAATGTTGTCATATAAGCACAAAGCGCAGACTGTTGTATAAGCTGGTTAAATAACATTTTGCCTGCCATATACGCAGCGTTAAACATATCTCCTGCCTGATGTATAAAACTTGCGGCATAAGCGCTTAAGCGTTCGGAATAAACTGGGTTAAGGTCGTGCATTGACTTCACAAGACCATGCTGGTGTACCTGTGAAAATCTTGATAACATGGTTGCCACAAGCGACGTTCCTATAGCACCGCCTATTGTTTTCAAAAGGTTCTGAAATCCCGACGCGTTTGTCATCTGGTCATTCCTTAGTGTTATGCAGGAAAGAGTAGTAATAGGCATCATTGTAAATACAAGCCCCACGCCGAATACAAAGTTTGGTATAACAATATTCATCATGCTTATTTGTAGGTTTAATTCTCCTAACATCCATCCGCCCAAACCAAGACAGCAAAGACCTATTATTCCATAATTTCTGTAGCTGATTTTGCCGCCCAGACCGCCGAATATTGCAAGAGCCGTAAATGCACCCAACCCTCGCGGCATTATTGCAAGCCCGCTTGTGAATGCATCGTATCCCATCATGTTTTGAAGCATTTGAGGAAGAATTGCTAGAGAAGCAAGTAATACAGCGTTGATTAATATTAACATCCCTGTTCCGCAAAGGAAATTTGTATCCTTTAATACATCAAGTTTTACCAGGGGATTTTTTCCCTTTACTTGAGAGATAAAGAATAAAATACACCCGAAAACAGCAACAGCCGTCAGCCAGCATATCCACGGCGCATTAAACCAATCCGCGTCGTTTCCTTTATCAAAAACTATCTGGAGAGGTATCAGCCATATACAAAGCCACAGAAAGCCGAATTTGTCCAGATGTGTACCTTTTTGTTTTTTAGCATATGGCGGGTCTTCAAGATACATTTTTGCAAGAGCAATACAAATAAATCCGACCGGAACATTAATAAAGAATATATAAGGCCAAGACCAGTTTTCCGTAATCCATCCGCCCATAACAGGGCCGAGTATAGGGGCTACGACTACAACAAGTCCGAAAACCGCCATTGCTTTATTTCTGGCTTCACCGGTAAAGCTTTCCATACAAACGGATTGCGCCATTGGCATAAGACATCCGCCGCCAAATCCTTGCAAAGCCCGCGCGAAAACAATCATTCCTATTGAATTTGATATTCCGCATAAAAACGATGCTATCGTAAATATAAACACACCAAGCATAAAGAAGTTTTTCCGTCCGAGAAATTTACAGAAAAAATCAATCATGGGAATTACAATACTGCTTGCCATCAGGTAACTTGTCAAAACCCAGATGGATTCCTGACTGCTGACAGAGTATGTTCCTGCAATATGAGGCAATGCTACGTTTGCAACTGTTTCATCTAATGCATACATGAATGTTGCAAGCATTACCGGTAAAATTAACAACCACGGATTAACCGACGGTTTCCATTCTTCTGTTGTCATAGTTAAATCCTTTTTTTTAAAAAAGTGAGTTTCGGTCTTTTGCCTCTGCTCACTTTTCTAAATCTCTCTCTTATTCTTTTACCCTTACTTTTGGTACAACTGACATTCCAGGAACTATCGTAAATTCATCAGGATTAATTTTTTCTGTGAACACAATTTTTACCGGAATTCTTTGTACGATTTTAACGAATGAACCTACTGCATTTTCAGGCGGGAAGAGGCTTGACTTTGCGCCGGAACTTCTTTGAATACTTTGAACTTCACCTTTGAAAATGTGGTTCGGATAGGTATCTACTTTAATATCAACTTTTTGATGAGGTTTCATGTTTCTTAACTGGTTTTCTTTAAAGTTTGCAACAACCCATACTTTGTCCGGAACTATTACAAATAAAGGCGAACCGGTTTGGACAAACATCCCTTTTTCAACACGTCTGCTTGTTACCGTACCTGTTTGAGGTGCTATAACTTTTGTGTATTGAAGATTTAATTTTGCCTGATCAAGTTCTGCTTTCACAACTTTTAAATTTGCGTCGGCAACTTTATTGTCACTTTTTGACAATAATGCTTGTTCTGCCTGTGTTAAATTAGCCTGTGCAGAGTCGTATTTTGCCTGTGCGGTGTCAAGAGTTTGTTTTGAAACTGCACCTGATTCAAACAATTTTGTATATCTGTCTAAATCTTTCTTTGCTACTTCAATATTTGTCTGCATAGCTTTAAAGTTCGCCTGAGCGTTTTTCTGGTCGAGCAAAACTTTTTCGTAAGCTGCTTCGGCTTTTTGCAGTGCAACCTTATAATCAGTATCGTCGATTTCTGCTACCACCATACCTGCTTCAATATGCTGGTTATCGTCCACGTAAACTTTAGTTATATGACCGCTTACTTTAGGGGAAACCTGAACTGTTGTTGTCTCTACGTAAGCGTCATCCGTTGATTGATACATTAATGCATCGTGTACAAAATACCCTACACCGCATAATATGATTACGCCGATAATTGCGCCGATTGTTCTTTTCATGCCTTTTGGCGGCTGTTTTTTCTCTTCTTCTTTAACTTCTGTCGTTGTGTCTTCCATTTTTTAACCTCTTTATATAATTATATATTCATGTTTACAAGTTCTTCTAAGTTTTTTCTGAATGCTCTTAATGTTTCCTGAAGTTTATATATTTCTTCTTCTCTGAATTTGCAAGATACATTTTGTAAATGTAATTTTACTTTATCGTTTGTTTCTTCAAGTTTTTTGTTTCCTTCATCAGTAATAATCATTTTTTTTATCAGTCTGTTATTTTTCATGTCAATAGTTCTGGTAATTAGATTTTTAGATTCTAAAGAATGAAGGATTCTGCCTGTATTTGCTCTGTCTTTTAAGATTAATTTCGCAAGGTCTCGCTGGCAGATTCCCGGATGACAGAATATTGTATCCAATGCAGCATGTTCTTCCGGAGTAATTCCTATTTTAAGATTTTCGAAAACCTGTGTGCCCAAAAGTTTCATAATTCTGGCAGTTAATTCTATATCATAATATATGCTGTCTGTATAATGTTTTTTTGTATTCATTCCAGTTCCGATTCAGATTTTAAATTATGTTGTAAAAAAAATATGTTGCATTTACAACAATAGTATGCTAACATATCATTGTAAAAATTGCAAGTACATTATTAGAAGGAATTAAAACGTTGAAAAAGGTATTAACAATAACACTTTTGATGAGTATGATGAGCATGACTTTTACTCCTGTTCTGGCTGTTGAAAATACAAGTGCTGCACAGCCTAAACAATTTAAAAGCATGGTCAAAAAGAGCAAAAAGGTATCTGACGATTATAAATATGCATATGTAAATATGGATTTCTGGAATAACTTTAATGACGAAAATCTCAATGCATATATTGATAAAGCAATTAAGAATAACTATGATTTAAAAAATGCTACACTTGCAGTTCAAGAATACTACCAGAATACCAGAATTCAGTTTGCTAACGAATTGCCTCAAGTCGCAGCTGGTTTTGCTCCCAATTATGTAAAAATGCCTAATAATTCCAACTGGGATTGGATGTTTGCGACACCTGCAATTGCTAATTACGAAGTTGATATTTTTCTTAAAAACAGAGATAAAACCAAATCAGCTAAAAAGTTATATGAAGGTTCAAAATATGATGAACGTGCTGCTTATATTGCAATCGCTTCATCAGTCGGCACTGCATACTTAAATATAGTAAGACTGGATAAACTTATTGACATCCAAAAAGAAATAGTTGACCTCCGTCAGGAAATATATGACCTTATGCTTGCACGAAACCGTGAAGGTATAACTTCCGCAGCAGATACGGTAAAGGCAAACAAGTCGCTTGTTCAGGGACAAACCGACCTTATTGAACTTCAAAAACAAAGAGAATTCCTTCTTCACCAGCTTGCTGTTCTGGTCGGTGAAAGCCCTGAAAATGTAAACGAATTTAAAAGAACTGCTTATGATAATATAAACTTTACAGGTAATATTCCTTCTGAAATTTCATCGGATATTATCGTACAAAGACCTGATTATCTTAAAGCAGAAGCTATGGTTGAAAAGGCAGGTATTGATGTAAGGGTTGCAAGAAAAGAATTTTTACCGTCAATAAACCTTACCGGACTTGCTCTGTTTAATGCTGCAAACTTCGGCAGTGCATGGTCTACTTCAGGCATGTTAGGTGCTCTTGCCGCAGGGGCTATGCTTCCTATATTCACAGGCGGAAGACGTATTGCTAATTTAAAATTGAAAAAGGTTCAGTATGATGAAATTCTTAATAAATATATGAAAACCAATTTAACCGCTATTCAGGAAGTTAATGATGCCCTTGTTTCGGTTAAAAAAGATACTGAAAAGATGTCACAGACCAAAAAACAAGCAGAACTTGAACAGACAGACTTTATGTATAACCGTGACAAATTCAATCAGGGGATTATTTCTAAACTGGATTTAATCCAGTACAAAGAAAACCTGCTCACGATTGATAAACTTGTTGCACAGCAGCAAATAGAATGTATGGTTGATTACATAAGTTTGTATAAAGCAGTTGGAAGTAAATTATAATGAACAATAAATAATCATCACCTCTTTACTTTATTAAAAGTAAAGCCTGCCGGTATCACACTATACCGGCATTTTTTTGTGCAAAGGTACGATACTAAACCGAAGCTTAGAACGAAAACGTTTTTACGGCGGGGTTAGTATTTCAGACTGAACGGCAGAATTTTTACGCCCGGTTTTTTAGGCTGATTGTCAGGCAGTTCGTAACATTTAATACATCTTGCTTCATATGTTTCATCTCCGCCAATCATGATTAACGGTGAATTTTTATCAGCAGGTTTGCCGTCTATAAGTCTCTGGGTTCTTGTTGCATGCTCACATCCGCACTTCATACATACCGCATGAAGTTTATCGACTTTTGTTGCAATACACATTAATTCCGGCATGTGACCGAAAGGTTCCGCTTTGAAGTCAAGTTCTAACCCTGTGCCGATAACCTTCTTGCCTTCATCCATTAATTTTGAAATAACTTTTGTTATATTTCCGTCAAAAAACTGAAGTTCATCTATAGCAACAATTTCATCTTCGGGTTTAACAAGGCTTAATATTTGAATTGAATGCTTAACTTTAATTGCATCAAGCCATAAACCGTTTCTTGATTCAATGTAATCACCTTTTGAACGTGTATCTACATCGGGTGAAATTACTTTAACTTTCTTTTTAGCGATAATGCAGCGTCTTATTCTTCTTAAGAGTTCTTCAGTTTTACCGCAGCTCATTGGTCCCGTGATTAACTCGAAACTGTAACCTTCCATTATTTCTCCTGTATGCCCCAATATTAATTATGTTATTTACAAACATTTTTATTATAAATCTTAATAAGTATTTTGAAAATTAAAAGTAAAGAAAATGTTACGTTGTTTTTTCCTTTTGTAAAAATATCCAGATAAGTTTATAATATAATAGAAGTGAATATACGGATAAAAGGAGAAAATTTATGAAAACTATTGATATAACTGTATTTACGAGGAGGGGGGGGGGGTAGATTTAAGCTGCGGCGCGGATTTACCCTTGCGGAGGTCTTAATAACCATAGGGGTAATCGGAGTCGTAGCCGCATTGACATTGCCGGCAATAATTCAGCAAAATCAGAAGAAAGTTGTTGCAGTCCGTTTGAAACAGACCTACAGCCAGTTATATCAAGCTATAAATCTAGCACAGGCCGATTACGGAGATATGAGAAATTGGGATGTTGATTCTGACTATCAAGCTAGTACTTCTGAAAAAAATAAAAAAGCGGCCTATTTTGTACAGAAGTACATTGCTCCTTATATGAAATCTAATGGGGATGTTTCTATAATATTTTTAAAAGATGAAGGTTACGGGCCTTATTTGTCAAAAGACGGACGGGTTTATCTTCCTAAAGAATATCAATGTGTCATGTGGGGATTACCAAATGGTGTTACTTTATTTTTTTCATATAATTCTTTTAATGAAAATGATACAACTTTAGTAATGCCTATGATTTATATTGATACTAACGGTAAAGCTAAGCCGAATACTCTTGGCCGGGATTTTTATGTCTTTTATTTAGATGCAACGAAAACATTAAAATTAATTCCTTATGGTTTCGGAAAAAGCAGGGAGTATTTGTTAAATGCTTGTAAACGTGATATTAAGCAAGAGTCACATAGAAACTTATTATGCACAGCTTTAATTCTAAATGACGGATGGGAAATAAAGAAAGATTATCCATGGTAGTAATTAGTGAACTTTATAAAAATCACTTCCGGCAAGAACTTTATCTTTAAGCTTTTTGAGCCCGGCTCCGTAGAAATATTTTAATTGTTCAGGGAATTTTTCGGCTATATCTATCAAATACATATCATGTACAATGAATTCTTTTATTAAAAATACAATGTCTTCATTTTTTGTCCAGATAATATTTGTTTCCTGATTCTTTGACTGTGTAATTTTACCGAAACACCCTTCACAATTATCAACTGCAAGAAATATCATTTTTCCTCCCAGAGAGTGCTCAATTTCTCTTCCTCCGGTATGTTTGAAAACTGTACCGAAGTTGCAAACAAAATTATCATAGCCCACAATTTTAATGTCAAGGCCGCGGTTGTATGCCTCAAATAGATGCGGTTCAAAATATTTGAAATCCTGTGACCATATTTCCATAAATATTTCTTTTGATGCACTGTTAATTATTTCAATTATTTTTTTGTGAATTGCAGTTGTACCGCTGACGCTTAAAATAGGTTCAGTATAATTATCTTTTACATTAGGAAGCTTTTTCTCCAAAAAATCAAGTGTGGTTGTAATTTTTCGTTTGTATCTTTTAGTAAGTTCTTTTGGTTTTATGGGCGTATATGTTACAGGTTTTGTATTGGAACCTGTTACAATATGTTCTAATTCAAGTGCCTTAAGAGTATCATAAGCCCTTGATTGTGGTATATCTGCAAGTTTGCTTACCTCATAACCTGTTGCCGGATATTTTTTGAGCAATGCAATGTATACCTTAGCCTCATAACTGTTCAGACCTATCCCCTTTAAATTTTCAATTAATTCATCCATATTATTTTTTCTTCATTTTATTTATCATTTTATGCCATAAACATGTCTTGTTGTGCTGCTGCTCCATATATGCCGGCTGTGAAATCTTTTCCCCGAACGGCCTTAAGTCAGAGGGTTTTGCTCCTTTTTGCTGAACTTTATTTAACTTTTTTAAATCATTTCTTTTCAGTTTTCTAATCATACGATACTTAGCTTTTTGTTCATTGTTAAGTATTTCCATGAATTGTTTATCGTATTCTGAAGAAATTTTTTGAATACATTTTCTAATTGGTTTTAATTCTTTTTCTGCACGTGCAATTCCGGCTTTATCACATTTCTCCTGAGCGTTTTTCAGTTTCTTTTTTGCAAGACAGAATTTTTTTAACTCAGGTGCAAGAGCCTCAAACCGATTTTTTTCAATCTCGTTTTTGCATTTAATTTGAGAAGGAGTGAGATTTAACGCATTATAAATACTATCTCTTTGCAGTTTTATTTTTTCGATAAGCTGTGAGGCATAGTCATATTGTTGTTCTTCTATAATAGAGACCTCACATGGGGTATTGTCTGCGTCCTGAGCCAAAACAGGCATTGTATTGCCGATTAAACAAAGGCTCAGTATAAATAAAACTTTTTTCATAAACTCTCCTTAATCAAAAGAATAAAAAACTTCCTTACTTTGAACTCATTGTTACATACACAGGCAAAAAATTCAACATGATACATTTTCGTGGTAGATTAGGTTTATGGAAGAACTTAATCTAAGAAATTATGCATATATAGGAGATGCGGTTTGGGAACTATATATTCGTGAAAAGACGATAAGGCTGACCGAAAATCCTAAAAAATTGCATAAAATTACGACTGATAAGGTAAAAGCATCATACCAGGCAGAGTTATTAAATATAATAGAATCTGATTTAACAGATGCGGAACAAGAAATTTCACGACGTGCGCGTAATCTTCCAATACCCGTCGGGCGCAGGCAGATTCAGACAGAGTACCGTCGTGCAACTTCATTTGAAGCGTTAATGGGTTGGTGGTATATGAATGATAAGCAGAGATATAATAATATAATAGAATTGATTGATTCTGAACTAAAATTCTAGAAATTTGAAAAAAGGACTTTACAAAAAAAAATCAGCATGTAAAATAAATATTGTGACAAATAAAAAAAGAACTCGTGGGGGTTTAGCTCAGCTGGTAGAGCACCTGCTTTGCACGCAGGGGGTCAGGAGTTCGAATCTCCTAACCTCCACCAATTAAATTAAAGAGCCGAAAGGCTCTTTTTTAGTGCGTTTCGGCGATTTTTAAGTTCTGGTTTTTGTGTGATTTTAGATTCAATTTTTGCCCCAAAATGCCACTTTGTTGCAAATTTGTTGCATTTTGTTTAAGAAATGTGTTTATGCTATCCTTTAGAAAGAGGATTTAGTATGCGCACTGCTAATGGATACGATAAAGAACTAACAACAATTCAAAAATATTTAGCAATAGAAATGCTTAATGTTGTAGAAAAAAATCAGTTGCGCATTGAATATAACGAATTAGCCAAAATACTAAAAAAGAAATATGGCATTAACATTAATCCTCATACCCAACTTCCATTATTAATTGGTGATATATCTGAATTTTGTCATTATAAGTTTAATTTGCCAATGTTATCATGTATTGTTGTAAACAAAGAAACTCAATTACCAGGAATTGGATTTTATAAGCTTTATGATAAGTTACACAATACTAATTATGCAGGAAAAGACTTCTTTGAAAAGAAATGTAGAGATGAAGTCAAAAAAGATATTGCCAATTGTCAAGAATGGTATAAATTAAATGCTTATTTAAATAATGAAGATGAATTAAATATCAATAATCAATCTTACGAACAGTTAAGTATTGAATATTTAAAAAAATATGGAAAATCGACTATAGATGATATTTTTAACTATATAATATCTAAAAGAGAAGTAGGACTAACTGGTAAAAGATATTTAAGAGAAGTTATTACTAATAGATATCAAGGGTCTGATGTATTTGAGTATGATGGTTCATTTGTTTCATTAAAAAAATCCAATAGTGAACAAGAAATAACTAATACTCTTGAATTATATGAAGGTCTTTTGCAAGAAACAAAGATTATGCTTAAAAAGCGTAACCAAGAAATAATAAAACTAGTAAAGGAACGAGATAACTATACCTGCCAAGCATGTGGTTTTTATTATAATAATAAAATAGTTGAAGCTCATCATTTAACACCAATTTCAAACAAAGATACGGAATATTTAGTTACATTAGAACATTTGGTTACTTTGTGTCCAAATTGTCATGCTCTAGCACATATCTTATTAAATAATGATGATAAATATCAGCACAAAGAAATCTTTATAGATTCACTTAAGCAAATTAATAAAAAGACGCCTAGACAATAAGTCTAGGCATTTAATATGTCCCGAATCTCAGCTCTTTTTCCTCTTGTTTTGGCACTGCAAGAATCTTATTTAAAGTATCTACTCCCTTTTTATGTGCCTCCGGCAGTAAATGTGAGTAAGTATCCATTGTAATTTTTATTGAAGCATGTCCCATCTGGTCTTGAACATATTTGGGGTGTGCGTCATTGGCTAGTAATAAGCTCGCAAAAGTATGCCTTAAATCGTGAAAACGAATTTCATTAACGCCAGCGCGTCTTAAAACAGGATTTAAATTTCTTTTTCTTACATTGTGTCTATCTAAGAAACCTCCATTTTCATTAGGAAAAACAAGATTCATTTCGCTATGCGGACATCTTAAACGCCATTCTTTTAATACTCTTATCACTTCATCAGGCAAGTTTATTTTTCGATTTGAACTTCTTGTTTTAGGTGTTGAAATAGTTTTATTGTGTACTCTTTTGTCAATTTTCATGTAGCCTTCAACAAAATTAATCTTGTCCCATGTAAGAGAAAACAATTCACCCTGTCTTGCTCCTGTAAATATTGCAGTTATTAGCAAAGGATAAAAGTCAGGATAATGTTTTTTAGCCACTTCTAAAACAGCATAAACTTCTTTTTGAGTTAAACATTGCTGCTCGATTTGTTCTTCTTTTAACTTTTTGAGTCTATCTAAAGGATTTCTAGCAAGCAAGCCATTATCAATTGCATGGTTTAAAATTTGCTTTGCTAAAACTAAATGCTTGTTAATACTTGTATTTGAAAGTTTTGTTGTATTTTGTTTCAGTCTGATGTACTCATTCATTGTATTTGGCGTTATTTCTAAAACTTTCATATCGCCGATAATAGGTAGAAGATGTTTAAGGCAGCATTGATAGCAAGATAAAGTTGTTTCTTTTAAGTGTAATTCTGCGTAATATTTTAGAAACTTATCAGCCAATTGAGCAAAGGTTAAACTTTTATTTGAATCAACATAATAACCATTCTCAATCTCTTGAAGCCTTTTAGCTAAAGCCTTTTCTGCTTCAACTTTTGTTTTGAATCCGCTTTCGATTACACGCTTGCCAAAAGTGTCTTTGTAATCAATATACCAAGATTTAGATATACCTTTTTTAGTTTTCCAACTTCTGTATTTAACAGTTGCCATTTTATTATCCTTTTATTTTCATTATGTCGTGTTATCGGGCTTTTGTAAGCCCCTTTGCTAACTTTTGCCAATTAGACTTTTGTTCTTTTCTCCCCTTTGGGGCGAGCACTGTACCAATGAGGCGGCACGGTGCTGTGAATCTATTAAGCTGCGGCTTGAATAGTATTTGATTGGATAAATTCTTCCAGAATTTCTGATGAAAAGAGAACCCTTGAACCTAATTTAATGTATTGAATTTCTTTTCTGTGTATCCATCTATAGAGTGTACTGACTGATATATGCAGATACCTGGCTGTATCATGGACATTTAAGAGAGTATTATTCATCTTTACCCCCTTTATTATCAGGGAATGTCATGCTTTGCACCTTGTCCATAGCAGAATCAAAAATACTGTCATTAGTAGGCGGCAACTCAAAATCTTTATCCATAAGCTCGATTTTATAAGATTTCTGGTTTGTTCGTTCCTTGTAAATAGTAACCTTGACATCATTTGAGATATTACCTTTAATATTTGCAATTCTGCGGGTAAACGATTTTACACTCTTATATTTTGCTCTAAATTCAGGTATATCAAAGTTATCCTCATTTGCAAGAAATAAAAGCTGCTTGTGCAATTCAAATCCGGACATCTTATGAGGCTTAATCTGCTTTTTAGCAAAGATTTTGAGAGTATATACAAGACTATCTTCTTCAATCGCAAAAGCCTTCTGCACTTCGCAAACTTTATCTAAGATGCTTTCAAATTCTGCTTTTCTTCCAATTACATCATTGATTCTCAACCCAAATTTTGCAAAATCTGCAATCCTGAATTTTGTTCTGTAACTTTGCCCCCTAGTTTCTTTTAGGGCTTTTAATATCTTTTGCAGTTCAAGCATAATATATGATACGATTTGGTTACGGTTATCAAGAACGCCTTGAATAAGGTCATCTTCAGGAATGAAGCAATCATCGCCTTTTTCGTTTTTAATTCTCTTGAAATTTATACAAAGCAGCCTGTCTGCCACATCATCACGCGTAAATTGTGGAGTCCTTGATGTTACACCTAAAAATGTTTTTGTATCAAATTTAAGCAGTTTCATATCAGAGTATAATTCTCTTTTTTGAATTGTCTGTCCTGTTGAAATAGAAGCCAGTTTGTCATTTAACCATGGTGTTCCTGTGTCAACATTATCAAGAATTACAAGATGAGAATTTGTAATCAATGCATCGAAATCATCAGCTTTATTTGGCAATGGTGCAACGTTATATTTTGAGCCATAAAGAATTATGCCTAAGCGTTTCAATATAGAAGTTTTACCACTGCCCCTTTCGCCTATTGCAGCCAAAATTACCTTTGAAGGCATAATTGAATTGAAAAAGGTAGCCATTGTCCAGGTGCGTAATAATTCTTTTTGTTCATCTGCACTTAAAACGCCAGATTCATCAAGATTTGCAAAATCTAAAATGTATTCTTTGAAGTAGTCTCTGTTTTCATCTATTTCAACTAATTCAAACGGTTCATGTTCTGCTCTGTAATTGAATAAGATTCCTTCATCGCCATTTTCAAGTGCTTCAATATTTTCAGGAGTAATTTTATAGACAATGCTGTCGTTATTAAAAATATATATCGCAAAGTTTTTAGAGTCGTAATGACATGAATTGTATGTTTCTATTTTTGCTCCGTGAGTACGGCAATATGTCCTTAGTTCTTCCGCAACAAAAGAATAAAAATCCTTAGCAGCATTTACACCCATGCGATTTAACAGAGTTCTGAAATCTTCATTGTTATTAACTAATGGCATTATATGTTTACTGTCATCTGGAAAGAAGTAAGGGTAATTGTTATCTTGAAAGAATTTGCCACGCTGCAAAAATTCATTTATAACAATATCTGCAACAGCTTGATTTCTATCAAGCATTTTTGCTTCCGCAAATTTCATCATAGTTCTAACTTGTTTTCTAACTCCGCTAAGCTCTCGATGGTAGAATTTGGCGTTATTTAATAATGTAATAACGGCATCTTTGCAAGCTTTATCATCTTGAAAGCTGTTGATATATTCATCAATATCCTTACAAGGTTCCGGCGTTGTTACAGCTCTAATAGAACGGGTTTCTTTTGCTTTTTCCAGCACGTTTTTTCCTGCTTCATCATTGTCATAAATAATGCATGGTTTATCTGATAATTTTAAGGCTGTTTCAATGTCGCCATTTGCGCCACCTAATGCGCAGGATTGAATTGGTAAAACATTATTCATTGCCCATGCTGCAAAAGTCAACTGGTCAAATTCACCTTCAACAATAAGCATTCTTTCAGCAATTTTCGTATGCTTTTTGGTTGAAAGTTCATCTGGTGAAAACAACCGGGCATTAAAAATACCTGTTTTTGACCGTACTTTTACAATTTGAAAAATTTTAGTATCTGTATAAGGTTTTCTGGTTTTGAATTGTGTAATTAACTCTTTTTCATCACGATAGAAAAATACAAGCCTGTTGTAGTTATTATTGATAAATTTTTGCAATTCAATAATAAATTCTAATAATTCATTTAATTGATTTTGAAATTTTTCTTTTTTCTTTGCGTCTGATTCTTCGTTAATCTTTTGTTCTAGCTCATCGATAGAATCTTCATTTTCCTTTTTGACGTCATAATCAAGCGGAACTGCACCAATATCAGAACGTCTTAAAATAGTTTCAGGGATTTTACGCATTTTATTGGCATAAATATACGGTTGAATTGGCTGTCCAGCCTGGTCTTGTGTAAATAAATGCACATGCATTTCTGCCGCTAATCTTTCTGCTGCAATAATTTTGTAATCTACATCTCCATTGATAACATCAAGATTTAAATGTAATCCACAATTCGGATGAAAACATTTTGCATTTTTGCAGTTTTCATACATTTGGAATGTTTTGTGTCCGCATTTAGGACACTCCTGTTTCTTTTGGTTCAGTTCTACTGTTTTTTTGTATTGAGTTTCACAATACTCCTTTAAATTTTGAAAAGTCATAATGACTCCTTTCTGCCCTGAGGGCGGTTATCTTATACTTTGTTGAGGCAACTATTTAGCCTTGACATTTTTAATAATAACCCCTATTATTGGTATAATTAATTCATAATTGAGGCAAGTGAAAAATATGAAATATCCAATGCTTGGAGAAAAATTTTGCAAGTGGTTTGAAGAAGAATATGAAAGCGTTTGGGCGGAATGGTACGGTACAAATATTCCTAAATCTATGCTTAAAGATTTGAATATGAGTGCAGATGAATATTTTGATAAATTTATTAGACCTTATTTATCTTTAACAAATGAACAGCTTATAATGACATTAGATATTCTTGCCAGCAGATTGAAGGATAAACTAACACCTCAGCCTTCCCCGTTTTGTTTGTCATATAAATTAGTGATAAACCCTAAAATCAATGCTCTTGATTGGCTACTGGTACATATTGCGGATTTAAAATATTTTGAGTTTAATGATTTTGTACAAAGCAAGTATGAAAAACCCTATAAACAGTGCCTTGTCTGCGGTAAGCCGGATTATTATGAAGTAATAAATCCATTAGGCAAAAAGATTCAAAAAGAGTTCAGTTACAAGAATAAATACTGTCATTTATTTGAGTGCACCGAGGGCGACCCGAATCCGCAGGAACATGTAAATGGCTGTCATTATAAGGAATGGGCTTATATAAAAAAATCTATGAATCAGAAGTTATCAAGATGTTTACAGCGATTAAAAAAATATCAGTCTCAAAAAACTAATAATATCTTCATACAAGAAAAAATTGATAAAAAAATTGAAGAAACAACAAAAGAATTTTATCAAATATTTGAAGATTTTTATCTTGAACAATACAGAAAAAACTGTAAAATTCTCTATACAGTTCGCTCGGGTGAAAATGATGAAGTCTTTGATTTACGTGAGTTTTAAAAAAATAATTTATTAAAAATACATTAACCAAACTAACCATAATAACCGGTTAATAAGGTTAATTTGGTTAGTTAAAATTTATAAAATTAATTATTAATTTATAAAAACTTACCGGCTCAATTATCAAACACAAGCTAGTATAAAATTATAAATGATACAAAAATCGGTATCCCTCTCTATTTACATAGGAAATCAAGGGACGCCGATATATAATGTGATATAAATCTTTGATTCATAAGTTATTTCATAATACAAGGAAAAGTTAATGGCACAACAAAACATCCGCCATCATCGGCACAGATTCTAAGATTCAATGTTAATTCTGCTTTTTGAATCCTTACATCAAAATTATTCACAGAAATGCTAACAATTTCTTGATAGCTAAACTTGCTATATATTTCATTATATTTTGATTTTTCGAAAACTTTTAATTCTGGATAAGTAATAATTTCTGAAATATTGGTGTCCGCCAAACAAATTGATAAAGTCGTGCTTAGTATAATAGTTATAAAAAATAATTTTAAAAATTTATTCATCTTAAGTTTATCCTATTGTTGATGCTGCTCTTTTAAACTTTCTTTAAATTTTTTAGTAGCTTCTATTGTTCTATCGTATTCATCAGAATCGCTTTTCCATTTTGTATGTTTAAATTTTTTGTTTAATTTTTCTTGATACAAGTAATCAGGATTTACCCAGCGTTTATATACATGTTGGCAGGTAAAAGGACAATCGTTTCCTTTCCATTCCCAATAAATTACTTTTCCTTTGTCGTTAACTTCTAACATTCTATTGCAATACGCATTTATAGTCCCACCGCCGTATGTCCAGCCATTGATTGTTGTCGTGTTATTATACCTGTTCGCTGTCGCATTTGTATATGTGGGTGCTGCTACAAATTTTGAACTTGTCCAATAATACAGGTTTCGTCCAGCGATATTTCGTTCATCATCAGGATATCCCCAATATTGAAATACTTTCTCAATCTTTTCACCCATCCAACTATCCATGATTTTGTTCATTGTACTTTTCATACCTAAAGCATTCGCGTGTGGTGAAATCAATAAAATTATTATAAGAACACTTAATAACTTCTTCATTTTTTACCTTTCTTAACCACGTATAGTATTAGTCTTTAAAATCTCGTTATACAAAAGATTAATACATATAAACGCACGGTCAGTTTGTTTAATTAATTTTATATTACCACGAAAATTACAATATGAGTAAACGAGATTTACAAAAGTTTGGTAAAAGATTAAAATTTCTAAGGCTTGATAAAGAATTAACCCAGCTTGAACTTGCTGAAATTCTTGATATGTCGCCTAATTTTATCGGTATGATTGAAAGAGGTGAGAGAAATACAACTGTTGAAAATGTTTTTAAAATATTTCTCATTTTAAATCGTCCCCCTTACTATAAAATCATTCCATTAAACAGTAGCAGTATATCAACAAAAATTTTTTGATATATCATAAATCTATTGATCCATTTCTTTTGATATCGCATTTAAATATGCGTCTTTGATTTGTTTCTTTTTCAATTTAGAAATGGGTATAATTATATCTTTTTCTAAAATTAAATCGTTCAAATGGATGTTTTGAATATAGTCTATATTGACTAAAAAAGCTTTATGTGGACTAATA
>ERZ779843.143-NODE-143-length-111550-cov-8.360752_pt1 | contig 111550 bp, 107 predicted proteins | sample MGYA00511560_ERZ779843 | MGnify/ENA primary metagenome ERZ779843 (study PRJEB29588, sample SAMEA2158062) | human gut metagenome | biome: human gut; feature: human-associated habitat; material: faeces | place: Denmark | collected 2008/2010 ... | reverse complement strand
GTCATCCCGACCATTTATTTAAAAGGGTTTTAGGAATTTCCTAAAACCCTTTTTTTGTTGCCATTATGTAATTATTATGTAATCGTATTGTAATTCGTTAAAGTACGCTAATCTTCATTTTTATTAAATATCTCGAAGGGAAGATTTAAAAGTTCTTTTTCTGCTTGTTTTAGTTCTGGAAGCGGTTCAATTTTTTCTCTTTCTGTACCTTGCTCTATTTCTGATTTATAGACAAGTTCTTGTAAATTATATATTTCCATGTAATTAGCCAGCCTAGCAAATATTTTCGCATATAGCATAATATTTGTTATGGCTACATTAGGTACTCCGTATTCTGATAAAGCGGTTCTTATTTTATCCTCTGGCTTTATTTTGTTACATGCAGGTGATACATTATTCCATATAGAAGCAATAAATGTTTCATCAGGGATTTCTAAAGCTCTGGCTATTGCTATCAATGTAAAAATATTAGGAACTTTGCCTTTATTGTTCTCTAAATCCGAAATAAGACTTGAACTAATACCTGATTTATTAGCAAGATTAGCCATTGACCAGCCCTTATCCTGCCTTGATGTTCTTATAAGTTCACTGATGTTTTTTAATATAAGTTTCATATCATCTTTAGAAATTATTTTACTCTGTTCCATAAACTTTTAACCTCTTTAGATAAAGAATAACACTAAAAAGGCTAAAATGCAATGTCATCCTTTTTGGCGTATCGCATTCACTAAAGAGTTGACAGAAAAGAATCAACATGTTATACTCGTTTTAGAAAGCATTAATATCTAGAAAGGATGAAAATGAAAATTCTTACTACTGTTGAAGTATCAAAACTATTACGAATCGACATAAGAACTCTCCAAAGGCAGGCACAAACGGGGTTTTACCCTGCTAGTGTCTGCGGAAGAGTTGGCAGAAAATATCTTTTCAATGAAGAAGAACTGCTGAAATTCGTCTTTTCAGAAAGATGTATAGCGTAATTTTACGCATTAATTGGACTTTGAAAACTTAATAGCAGAAAGGTGGTAACTATGAGTGTATTTAAACACAAAAATGGTTACTATGGCTACAATTTCATGTATAAGGGCAAACGATATTGTAAAACCTTTAAGGGATTTAGTAAAGATGAAGTCGCCCAGTTTGAAGTTATACACAAAGCCGAACTTGTAAAAAGAGGGTATGACATTACACAGAAAAAGGACTATTACTTAGATGAGTTGATTGCAGATTACAAAGAGTATCGCAAAGCTCACTATACCAGACCTGATGAGTTTGATTATGTCATAGACAAATTTTACAAACTTATAGGTAACAAAAATGTCGAGCAAATAATTGCTTCTGATATTGAGAAGTATATTGCTTTAAGATTAAATAAGGTGAAAAACTCCAGTATCAACAGAGAGCTAGACATTATACGGCGGATTTTTTCCTTAGGAATTGAGAATAAAAAGCTATCTGTAAATCCTTGCCTTAGTGTAAAAGATTTACGGATAGAAAATCCTCCGGAACGTTATCTAACAAAGGAAGAAGAAAAGGCATTGTTAGCTGTCTGCAATCCTATTATGCAAGCAATTATTATAACTGCGTTGCATACCGGTGGCAGAGAGAATGAAATATTGTCTTTGAAGTGGGAGGATATTTTCTTTAAGGAAGGATACCTGATTTTAAGGAATACGAAAAATAACAGACCCCGAAAACTTAAAATGACACCAACATTAAAGAATGTCTTAGCTTTACTTCCCAGATTAAGTGAGTATGTTTTTACATCCCCTGAAACTGGAACAAGATATAAAGACATACACTCTACTTTTGACAGGGCAGTCAAGAGAAGTAAAATTCCTCATATTACTTTCCACAAGTTACGGCATACAACTGCTTCAAGACTTAATGAAATGGGGATAGACATAGTAACCATCCAAAAAATGCTAGACCATAGTGATATCAAGACAACCATGCGTTATACACATAATGCCAAGAGTAGTATTGATAATGCAATTATGGCTCTAGATAAGTATTGAAACTAAAAACAGGTGAAGTGATTTCACCTGTTTTTTAGGTCGAGAAATAGAAAGGAGAAGTTATGAAAAATATTAATACAACATTACTAGGTACTAGTAATGAGACTAAACTTCAAAAGAAGGAATCTTTAAAGTTATCCTTTTGGAGTTCAAAAAGAACAGACGGTTATACAAAAAAGTTACAAAATAAGAATAATATTGAAAAGGAGGTAAATATGACAAGACTCAAGTTAAAACAAATCGGGACGGAAAAACGTAATAGATACGTCGGAACAGTTGAAAAGTTTGGTATAAAAAACGGGTTTAAAGGACTCATTGATACTATTTTGCTAATAAATATCAAACTTGAGGGTTCTGAAGAGATTATCACAGACCACTTATGGTTTAATTTAGGCAAACAATTTAGTGACCTGAATTTGCAAAAAGGAGATGTTATAGCATTTAATGCAAGAGTAGCTAAATACAAAAAAGGGTATTATGGAAGTCGAGAACTTGAAATCCCGAAACCACCAGCTGGGGATTATAAATTGCAACGACCAACCAAGGTAACTGTTGTTAAAAGAGCTGATAACAGTGATGAAAGTCTTATTAAGACTAAATAATCTTTTAAACAATTAGTCTACTATAACCCAACATAACAAAAATGTATATAAGAGCAAGTGGTCATATAATATGTTTTCTTCCCCCTCTTATATACATTTTTTCTTAGAAGGTACTTTACATCTGAAAATAGGAGATTGAAACACATGGAATATCCATTAAGAACACTTACCAAGAGTAGTAACAGGTTAGATATAAAAGAAGATGATATAGAAGGTAACTATAATAGTATTGTAGAGGAAACTTCCTGTTGTCTTAATCTCGGGAATATAACACATACATTTACACTAATACAGGATGAAGAAAGGAGAAAAACTGTTTCTGAATCATTCAGAGAAAGACTCTCACACCTTGATGATATCTTTATGGAAGCAGGACTGTATGAAGAACAACTGCAACAGTATAACGATGTGTGTTTAAATGCCCAAAGGGCAATAGTAACACAGTTAGTTAATGATTGCAGAAATGGAACAATAACTAATTACTTTACTGTACAGTACAATACAGGGAAAATCCGTACTTTTAAAAACGGAATATCTGAACAGAAAAAGACTGTTGGAAAAAATATCATCTTTACCTTTAATAACGAAAGGTTTATTTCTCTTACAGGCATTACAACTGGGTGGGATGAATATGCTACTGCATATAGACATTTTTTCTGCCTAGTTCTTATCCTTAGACTGTTTGAACAGATAGGATTTGATGTTTCTAATCCTAGAATTTTGTATTTCAGCTTAAATCAGAAGGTAAAACTAGCTGTATTATCCGGCATGAAAGCTAATTGCACATTACTGCTAGGTGGCAGTTATGGTTCTTTATTTGAAGAACTTTCGCAGCATATACCTGCAAATAAGGGTGAGATGAACTTTAAAATAGATAAAGAACATCAGATAATGGATATAACTATTAAAGACAGTCGTTTCCTGTCAAAAGCATACAGTGCATATATTAACTGTCCTTGGGATGAAAAAGATATAGGCAGAAAGATACCTCTAGCAACCTTAGATAAGCCATATACTATAAAATCATCAGATGTAAGAGTATATGACTACAACGACTTCCTAGACAGTAAAGACATTTCTACAATCCGCATTATGAGAGGTAATACACCTGATACTATGGTTGTAAGAGTTGAATTAACAGGCATGAGGATTATATCAAGACTTGTAAAGGTTAGTGCTAATGCAACAGATAAGGTACAGGCAGACAGGCTATTTGAGAGTTTTGCCGTTCCTGATGATATGATTGCCTGTTTACTATGGCGGATTATATGGCGAACGAAGCAATGGGATAATGAGAAATTTCCTATTGAGCGTTCTTTCTTTAATGTTTACAGCAAATTCATAAAGGAATATGAAGGAAGCCGGAATATCGCTAAACAAACTGCTGTAATCATCCTGCTATTCCAGAAGAATGATGAAGAAAGGGAAAGACTTATCAATAAGTATTTTGATAAAAATGCTTCAAGGCAGAAAGCTGAAATCAGAGCAGGTTTAAAAAAGTTAGATGAAATGATTGAAAATGCATGCAAGGAGGAAGCTGAAATAACTAAATTTACAGGAGGTTTGATAAATAATTATGTTTGGTGAAATTTTGGTTGATAAAATAAGGATAAATATTTCTGTTCACATATTGATACAGAAAAAAATTAACATTAACTCATTTAAACGGTGGATAAAAGTTATTCTTAGTAAATACTTCTTTAAAGGGGCTTTTAATGTTACACTATCCCGAAATCAGGTAAAAATAACCCTAACTCCTACAAGGTTTAAGCCTATTTCTGACTATACCTATACTGATGTTAATTTAGAAATGCCATCAGAAACTTGGTTATATGACCTGCTTATGGAGTTAGGGTGTTTTAAATCTGAAAATAGAAGGATTGTTGAAGCTTGCAAAGTTGTAAAGCTTCATCTAACAAAGAATTTAATTACAGAACACCCTGTAATTACTTATATAGACAGCCTTTCTAACCGTACCTATAAACGAATGAAGGCAAATATTATTGAGTCAAATGAAACAAACAGAACATTGAGTATTGCAACACCTAAAAGAGACCGAAAGGTGAAGAATACCAACGGTGACAGGCAGTTTATCCTGTATGATAAATCGCAACAATTGAAAGATAAAGCAGGGTTTGAGTATGTGATTCTGAAAGCCCCTTTAAGTGAAGAGGAAAAGCGACTTATACCACTAAAATACTACAGTGAACAAACCGGTTATTTACGTATATCCAAGCTGAACATAGCAAGGCTTGAACTCCAGTATGCAAATAGCAGTAAACTAAAGAAATTATCACAGTTTATAACTTGCAAGGAAGATACAGGATTGCAATTATGTACCCTGCTTGATTTGCTAGAAGAAGGCAACTTGTATTCCAAGCTGGAACAATTCTACACAGAAGAATTGAGAGAGTATATTTTCTTCAATGTTCCACAAAATGAACCTCAACCAGCTACCAGATGGAATGGGTTATTTTCCGAATTAATTAACAATGCAGATATTAAGAGTATGATTGCCCTATACTCTGAATGTACAACGGAGAAGCTCAATAATAAAGGGAATTTTATGAGCGCCGTCAAAGACGCTCAAAAAACTGCTTCTAATAACTTATATGCAGAATTATACAATAAGCTAGGTATTGATGAAACCGTTGCAGTTCCTGCATAAAAGCACTCATGCGTTAAAAATGGGCATAACTTCATACCATGCAGGACACTAAAATCGCTTCTTGGGCTTCCTAGTGGGCTTAGATTGAGGATTTCTGTTTGTGATAGAATGAGAATAAGGAGTTGACATGAAAAAGACTGAAAAAGACATTAAGACATCCATTAAACTGTTTGAAGATTATAAAGTTAGAACATCGTGGGATAGAGAGAAAGAAACTTGGTATTTCTCTGTTGTTGATATTGTCGGTATATTGTCAGATAGTAAAAATCCTAATAATTATTGGAAAGTGCTAAAAAACAGGCTACGCAAGGAAGGTAGTCAGTTGGTTACAAGTTGTAACCAACTGAAAATGCAATCTTCTGATGGGAAGTATTATAAAACCGATGTTCTTGATACAGAAGGTGTTTTGCGTTTAGTTCAGTCTATACCTAGTCCGAAGGCTGAACCTTTTAAGTTATGGCTTGCAAAAGTCGGTAGAGAAAGACTTGATGAAATTCAAGACCCGGAGATTGCGATTAACAGAGCATTACAATATTATTTAACCAAGGGATATTCTCCGGAATGGGTAAATCAACGCTTAAAATCCATTGAAATCAGAAAAGCATTAACTGATGAATGGAAAAGGAGCGGTGTTGCAGATAATCAATACGGCATTCTTACTGATATATTAACGCAGGAATGGTCAGGCATGAAAACTCGGGAGTTTAAGGATTTTAAAGGCTTAAAGGAGGAAAGCCTAAGAGATAACATGTCTAATATGGAACTTGTTTTAAATATGTTAGCGGAAGTTTCAACAACTGAAATTTCTAAAGAAAAGAACCCGAAAACGTTAGAAGAGAATAAATCTGTAGCAAAACAAGGCGGAAGTGTAGCTAAAGAAGCACGAAAACAAATTGAATTACAGACAGGAAAGCCTGTTATTACTGATGACAACTTTTTGCCAAAGAGCAGAAAACTAAGGCAGATAGAGAATAAAGATTAAAATCATCGTAAAAGGTACAATTCTTGACAGATGTCCAGTAATAGTAAATAATACGAGTGGATAACCTAGAGATTTCTTCCTACAGAGTTTCTGTATAGTACTCTAGGTTTTTTGTTGCCTTGTTTATGCGTTTAGGCTTAATTACATTCTTTTTTGCACCTACATAAAGGAAACGGTGCAGAAAGGAATTAGATTATGAAAAACCTTGTAGAACCTATTAAGAGCAAGAAGGATTTAGAGAAGATTGAAGAGTTTTTATCATTAAGGAATAAGCGAAACCGCCTTATATTTGCCTTTGGCATTAACACAGGGCTTAGAATATCGGATATACTCGGGTTGAATGTTGAAGATGTTGACGGTAAAAGCTACGTAGAGATAAAAGAGAAGAAAACAGGAAAGTATAAGCGTTTTCCTTTAAATACTAAGTTAAAAGCCTTGATAAAAGATTACCTACAAAATGAACGTTGTAAAAGTTATTCATTAGCGGAAAATGAACCGCTTTTTCTTGGGAAGAAACATTGCAGACTAGACCGCTCACAGGTTTACCGTTTTCTTAATGAAGCCTGCAAACAGCTCGGAATAACAGCAAATGTAGGTACGCATACCATGAGAAAGTCTTTTGGGTATCATTTCTACAAGAAATATAATGACGTGGCTCTCTTACAGAAAATCCTAAACCACTCATCACCTGCAATCACATTGCGTTATATTGGAATAGCACAAGAAGAAATAGACTTCTCTTATAATAACTTTGAACTATAAATCCTCTGGATACACCATACTACAATACATCAGACTATCTATACCGGTGTAAAAGCTACCTCAAGGATATTATAGCACAAACATACAAAATTTTAACGGTGCAAAATTAATGAAATTGAGAAAATCTTACATACCTAGAAGTTAGGTAATGTAAGATTTTGCAGTGTTATGCCCCATAATAGATAAAACGGTGCATAGGCTACCAGAAAGGAAGGTAGCTATGTGTAACACAGAATATGAACGAATTGTACATTGTTTTGACGAATTGGATAACTCGGATAAGGATGTTTATACACTTACAGAACTTACTAATATGGGGTTTATTGGCACGGAAGACTTTTGTAATATTTGCATACTAAAAGCGTATATTGAACATTTAGCAAGTGAAGCTCTAAATAATGGAGATTCTAATGCTCTAGAATTTGATAATCCACGAGATAGACGAAACCATATCTTGCTGTGGCAACGAGAGAACTTTATGCAGAGGATAAGGAATCTAGATGAAAGGTAACAATAATGACCAAACAAATTAAAATCCGAGTATATCCTGACGGAAGAATTGAGTCAGAAACTGTAGGTATCAAGGGTAAATCCTGTTTGAACTATATCAAGGAAGTTGAACAATTAACAGGTGCAAAGACTGTCTATTCAGAATTTACGGAAGAATATCATCAGCAGGAAGTACACAACGACACGTATAATGAGGGGTATCAGCAGGGTGAATATTAAGATTAATTCATACATACCTATAACTACCGCCGAAGGACCCAATAAGAGATTTAGTATCTGGGTTCAAGGGTGTTCCCTGCATTGCAAAGGGTGTGCTAATTCTGCAATGTGGGATAAAGAGGGTGGAACGGTATATAAGGTTGAAGAATTAGTTAACCTGATAAAATCCTACAAAGATAAAATAGAAGGAATAACCTTTCTCGGTGGTGAACCTCTGGAACAGATAGAAGCAGTTACAGAAATCAGTAAGGCAGTTCAAGCAATCGGACTGTCTGTTGTTGTTTTCACAGGCTACAAATACAGTGAATTAACCGGCATGGAAACGTTTAAAGAACTTACAAAGTACATTGATGTCCTTATTGACGGCAGATATGAAGAAGATAAACAGGATTTTAGCCGTCCTTGGGTTGGTTCAAGCAACCAGAATTATTATTTCTTCTCAAATAAGTATGATGAAAGCATTATCACTAAGTACAAGAACAAGATTGAGGTAAGAATAGATAAGAACAACAATATTTCACTTAACGGAATGGGGAATTTTAAGGAAGTTTTAAAGGCAATGAGGTAAGGAATGACACAGACAGCAACATTAGAAGGATTAAAGAAAACTGAACAACACTTAACTAACCTATTTAAGGCTAGGTTTTCTTTCGTCTACATTCCAACATGGGAAGAAATCAGAATTGTAGACCTTATCACTAAAATTGCTAATAATGTCAAAACGATTAAAACTAAGCGTGATGTGTTTATCTGGAGTTCTACAGAAGGATTAAAAAAGAACCTAAAAGACGGACAGGAAAGCGTTAATAACGGAAATGAGCCGATTGACGCTCTTAATTTCATAGATAATTATAACAATCCGGCAATACTTATACTAAAGGACATTCACCCACTATTAGGACTTAACAACAGAAATGCAGATTATAACCTGATAAGAAAAATTCGTGATGTTGCAGGCTCTTTAAAGAATGCGGAAGTTTCAAAGAACGTTGTAATTATTGCACCTTCTCTTGTTCTACCCTTGGAACTTCAAAAAGATATTACCGTTGTAGATTTTGACCTGCCTACTCTTGATGAAATAAAATCACTCTTAAATGAAATGATTGAGATGAATGAAAGTTCCGGCATTGTAATTGATTTAAAGGAAGATGAAAAAGAAGTCCTTTGTAAAGCAGCGCAGGGATTGACTTTACAGGAAGCAGAAAACGCTTTTGCAAGAGCTATGGTTAGTAAAGGACAATTAACGATTAAGGAACTTGACGTTATTCTTGATGAAAAATGCCAAGTAATTAAAAAGACAGGAATACTTGAATTTATCAAGTCCGATTTCAATATGAATGATGTCGGAGGCTTGGAAAACCTTAAAAAATGGCTTATTAAGCGCAATAACTCATGGCTTGGTAAGGCTCAAAAAGATTACAATCTTCCTGCCCCTAAAGGGGTTTTAATAACCGGAGTCCCTGGTTGCGGTAAAAGTTTGACAGCAAAAGCTATGAGTGCATTATGGCAATTACCATTACTAAGGCTTGATGTCGGAAAAATCTTTTCAGGTTTAGTAGGAAGTTCGGAAGAAAACATGAGAAAGGCAATCCAGACAGCGGAAGCCGTAGCACCTTCTATCCTCTGGATTGATGAGATTGAAAAAGGATTTGGCGGTAATGGCGGAGAGCGTGACGGCGGAACTGCTACAAGAGTTTTCGGAACATTCCTTACTTGGATGTCGGAAAAAACTAAGCCTGTATTTGTCATTGCTACCGCTAACAATATTAATGCTTTGCCGTCTGAAATGCTACGTAAGGGCAGATTTGATGAAATCTTTTTTGTTGACTTACCGACAAAAGCTGAACGCAAGGTTATTTTTAAACTGCACCTTGAAAAAAGATTAAAAGGCAGTATTTCTAAAGATTTTGCGGTTACTGATACTCTTTTAAACAAACTTGCTGAAATAACAGAAGGGTTTGTAGGGGCTGAAATTGAACAGGTGGTAATTTCTGCCTTGTTTGAGGCATTTTCTGAAAATCGGACTTTAAATGAAGAGGATTTGTATAAGGTTATAAAGAACACTGTACCTCTTTCAACAACGCAATCCGAACAAATCCTAGCAATCAGAGAATGGGCAAATGAAAGAGCAGTAGCAGCGACCGCCCATGATGAAAGCTACAACTACGTACCGGAAGAAACGCAGGAACAGATTGAACGGAAGAAGAAGGAAAAGAAATCCACCGAAACAGTCAAAAAGGCTCGTGGCGGTAGAACTATTGATTTTTAAGGAGATTAAATTATGGCAGACAATAATAACACAATCGAAGGTAGTAAGAGTGAAAGATTCTACAGATAATCATGAGATAATAGAGATTTACCATAAACAAGCCAAAGCCAAAAAGCTATCTGGTGATACACAAGGTGCAATTGATGATTACATTAAAATTATAAAGCTAAAACCTGATGATATAGTCGCATACAACAATATTGGAAACATTTACTTTTCAAAAGATTATTACTTTCATGCACATTTAATGTATGATATAGCACTTGAAATTAATCCGGAATTTGAAGTTGCTACTAAAAACAGGAAAAAGTGTTCAGAAAGAACTCGTATTGAACACCCTCTTGGTTTAATATACCATGATATAGCCGAAAATGCTTTTAAAGATATAGTATTACTAACAGAGGCATACTCAATATTAGATATTTTTGTTAAGTACAAAGGAAGCCCTAAAAACGATGACCCATTTGATACCCTATCTATTATAATCAACCATTTTACTTACTATCTATTTTCAGAAGTTGTAAGATTATATAGAGAAAATAATTTTGATAAAATTAATCAATACTTAGACTTGATTCTTAAATATAATCCCCGAGATTACCGAGCTAATTGCTTAAAAATTAGGCTTGATTACAAATACATAGGAGTAGAACAAGCAATAAATAAGTTAGATAACCTGCAAGATGACACCTTCTCAAATTTCTTCTCGCAAATAACTTCCAACGAATTAAAAGGCGATATATATTTTGAAGAAAAAGACTATCAAAAAGCCTACGATATTTACAAAAAAGCTAGTTCTAAAACCTTTTCAGGGAAAATATTTTTTGAAAAAATGGGGCTGTGTTCTTACTATTTGAAGGATTATGAACGCACTATCAAGAATTTTGCCAAAGCTAAATACTCATTTAGTACACTAAATCATAGTAAAGAATATCTGAACAAAATTTTCGACCAATTTAGAATCAATAATAAATTCCCGAAATATTTAAATAATATTGATTTACGGACTTTAGCCTTACATCTAAGTACAGAAAACTTAGAATACGTTGTATTGCAATTTAATCAAAGTGGAACTCCGGAAGTTGCTATTGAAATCATTACTGAAGTATTAAGGTATGACAAAAACCATGAAGATTATCATTATTATCTTAGAGGTAAACTGCTATATGAAAATAATGATTTAGAGAGTGCCTTAGAAGATTTTGACAATTCTATTGATATTAATGAAGATAATGCAGAATATTTTTATTATAGGGCTTTAACCTTGAACGCCTTAGATGATTTTGACAATGCCAAAGAAGATTTATTGTATGCAATTTCACTATCGAATGACAATGAGAAGTATCAAACTACACTTGACTCTATGATAAAGCAAAATGAGTTCTTAAACTTATCCACTTGCTCAAAAGAACGTTTTGCAAAATTTACAGGGCTTAATGAAGAAAAAGTTAATAAATTCATGGAAAGACGTAATAATGGGAAGAAATATTATGACTTTGCAACATTTTCTCGTGATTTAGAATTAATGCCTCATGAAATAGTTACTTTAGAAAATCGGATAATCTTTCATGCAAAACCTCAGAACAAGATTGGTAGAAAAATAGATTGGTAGCTAGATGACTAAAGGAGAAACAACATGTCTGTAAAGCAAGATTTAATAGATTTAGAAGAACTTGAAAAAGAACGAATGAAAGAAATGGGTGAAGAAAATTATTACAAATGGCTTGAAAGCAAGTTTAAGGTATTTGCTTGCAATATAGATACATTAAGTATTTTAAGGCAAGTCTTAAACAAAGCCGGTTATGATTTTATAGAAATCAATACAGGGCAAAGTATCTATCTTAAAACTCACCTAAATAAAAATGATTATGATTGTATCTGGTGGGTTATAGAAGATGGACAAATATATGCGCACATACACATTGATGTAAAAGACATTGATATTGTTAAGTTTATGGATAAATTAGAAGAAGTTACAGGACGGACTTGCTTCGATATCCCAAATGAATATACTGGCTACATAAGTAAAAAGAATACTTTTGAGGTATTCAAACAAATATCGAAACAGTATAACGCAGATATTCAGAATAAAATTTGTGACCGTATAAAGAAGAATATTGAAGAAAGTAAGACAATGAACATTGAAAATGAAGAAATTTTAGAAGATGACTCAATATTGATTACAATAAGCATTTAAGGAGAAATATGGCACGGCAAAAGACAGCGGTAAGCGTTAGAGATATAATCATTTTTATAACAACTGTAATTGCAATCATTACAGCGATTTTTAAGTTTCTTGCAGAGGTTAATAGACTAAGATTATGGAAAGAATTTTTCATTGCAACTGCTGTCCTTGCAGGAAGTAACTATATAGCCTATAACCTCGGTAACGGTGATATTTTCCTTATAACTTTAATTGTTACATTCATCGCATACTGTATTTTCTGGGGATATAAGTTTTCTTACAAAAGCACCAGATTAAACGCTGCCTTATGGAAAGAGCGTCAATGGTGGTGGACTCTGGACGGTTGGCAGTTTGAGCAGGAAGTTGCAAATGTATTTAGAATGAATGGTTACAATGCAAAAGTAACTAAAGGTTCCGGCGATGGCGGTGTTGATATAATTTTAAAGAAAGACGGCAGAACTTCTATTGTACAATGCAAGCATTATCAAAGCCCTGTACCCCCTGAACCAATAAGAGCATTATGGGGCTGTAAAGATGATTTTAACGCTGATGAAGTAATTTTAGTGGCTTCCTCCGGTATAACTGATATGGGTGCAAGATTTGTACAGAACAAACCCAATTTTAAGGTCTTAAACTTAGATGACATAATCATTATGGGGAATAAAGCACAACAAAGAGAGTTAAGCAAGGATAGTGAATCAATCAAAGAGCCTGTAATCAATCAAAAGACTAAAGAGCGAACCGGCATGGGCAGAAGGATTGATATATAAAAACAGAGAGGTTATATAAACCCCTCTGCCAATTGTTGAAAGGAGAATAAATTAATACTCTGACGGCAGTAACAAAGTAAACTGTACAGGCTCATAATTGCTCAATGTTAGATAAAACTTGTATGTCGTTACCTCTTCATCTGATTTAACAGGCAAATCAATGTACGGAATATCCTGTTTTATAACTGTTATATGCTTGTTATATTGGTTGTTAATATAACCTTCATGGTAAACTTCCATGTATCCCTTATGCTCTTTGTCTAAACAGATTTCTATAACATAAAACGTATCTTCCGTTTCTTTAAAGCATTTAAGGACTTCCGGCATGTAACTGATAACATTATCCACTACCCAGTAAGCATTTAAAGTTTGTTGAAAGTCCTTAACCCCTTCTGTATAAACAAGCTGATTAAAGAATGGTCGTTTAAATAATTGCATACTGCCGTAATTCCTGCTATATATCTGCTGTACTGTATTATAGTTAATCATTTTCACCTCATTTCTTTTGTCTACAAAAAGTACACTTTTCGTGGACTGTTTATTGTTCGCTTAAATCATTAATTTTTCGGGGGTAATTTTTATTAAAAAGGGTACACAAAACACACTTAACCTTTTATAGACTCTGCGTATTTATAGAATGTACTTTTTGCAATATTGCACATGGACATAACGTCTTTAACCTTAATCAATCCATTTGTGTAAAGTTCATAAGCTCGTATAAAATCTTTCGGGATTTCTGCTTTCGGTCTGCCAAACTTTACCCCTCTTTGTTTTGCGGATGCAATGCCTTCTGATTGTCTTGTTTTAATATTCATTCTCTCACGCTCTGCCACATAACCAAGCAATTTAAGGATAATGTCAGTAATCAATCTTCCGGTAAGTCCATTTTGATTATCTCTTGTGTTAAGTACAGGCATATCTAGGACTTGAATATCAACCCCCATATTTACAAGGGCTTCCCATTCATTGCATATCTGTTTATAATTTCTTCCAAACCTATCAATGGAATGTACAATAACAAGGTCACCGGCTCTTAATTGTGCCTTCATCTGCTGATACTTTTCACGTCCGACAAAGTTTTTACCCGAAGCCTTTTCAACTATAATTTCATCAACTTTTAACCCTTGAAGGCTGTCTATTTGTCTATCTTCCTTTTGTTCCCTTGTTGAAACTCTAATATATGCAAATACTTTACCCATTATTCACCTTCTTTTTAAAGACATTCTAAAGATATCTTTATGTTGTAAATGTTCTGCTCTAATGTATCAACCAAAGCCAGTATACCTGTAAATTTTCGTTGATTATCTTTGCTGATTCCTTCAAACTTCCAAACTGTATCCCTCAATACTACTATCAATCCATAAGTTGTTTCAGTTAATTCCTTTATTTCTTGTTCTTCCATTTTTTACCTCACTGCCTGCTTTATTTATCGTGCAGGGTTTGCCCCCTACACGATATCGAATTTCATGTAACTTGATACTTTTAACAACGCTTTATAAAGCTCTGCATACTTTGTCTTTAATGTCTTAGTGTCTACATTGTTCCTTGTAATTTCAGTTAGCTTAAAAGTAAATGCACCGGCTTGAAGCTCCATAACATTTGCCTTGTTCATAATGTCTTTAACTTCTGCCACTTTTTCATCCCTAAGCTCTTTAAGTTCAGCAATTTTTGCTTCAATTGATTTGATAACTCTTGCGTTATCCTCTAAGTTAATGTTTGTTGTAATTACTTGTGCTGTCATCGTTTCCGTCCTTTCTTTTGTTTTATACCTTACGTTATCATGATGTATCGACTTTTAGCATTTGTCAACGGGTCTTTTATGTTTCCGACACAAAACTTTACGAAAACGTGAGATATTTATAAAATGATGTTATACTGATTAAGTGAGGTAAACATGAGTAATCCAGAAACACCAAAATATATTGCGACAGATGAACGAAAAGAACAGGCTAGGAGGCTTGTAAAAGACTTTTTACAAGAACGGCACACATCTATATATAGATTAGCAAGAATGCTAAACGAGAAATACGGTCGCTCGGCTTCTGATTCAAACTTGTTAAATAAACTTGCTAGGTCATCTTTTAAAGTAACAGAACTTATGGACATAGCCGAATTATTTGACTATGAAATAAAATTTGTGCCTAAAACCTTGATAGAAGGTCATGCAAATAGCCCTCAAAAGCCTTAATATATAACATACAGAAGGCTAAGCCCACTTAATACTTTTGCACCATAACGATTTTTGAGGTGTTAATTTATCCATTTAATAACTGTTTCGCCCTTATATCCTTTTACCCAGACAAACCACGCATAAGCAATTGCACTGCTGTTGTACGTTTTAAAATCCCCATTTTTAGCACAATTAATCCGACTGCTTGATATATAAATAATCTTAGGCGGATGTTGAGTAAATAGTTCTTTTCTGCTCTGACTTTCAAGAAATAGCACTTTCAAAAACATGCAGACTTTTCTTCCTACATCGACTTTACTCAAAGCGTGTTCAACAAATTCCTGTGCGTATTTGTATGGCGGATTAGTAACTATATCACCGTTATGATAAGGCTCTGTATTAGATAAAAAATCTTCTATACTTCCATAATCTCTATCAATAAGGTCACCTGCTTTACCTAGTTTACCTGCTTCATCAAAGACTTTTGCAAGGTGTCCAGTCCCACAAGCGCATTCCCAGATGTTATTCAAATCCGGTTCAACTTCAAGAAGTAACTTCCCTGCTATGGGGTCGGTTGCATAGTAGTCGTTACTTTCTCTTATACCTCTCGCATGGTTAGTTGCTCCAAGATTAATAAATGTACTCTCTTTCATGTATACTCCTCTGAAATACTCATGAAAGAATTTAGTCTGTTAACCTCTTTATAACTGCCTAGACACATTCTATATTGCCAAGCACCAAGGGAGTTTGGCAATATGAGGGGTACAATTATTGATTGTTGAAAAGATAAGGTAATGCGCAAATATTATTTAATACCGTTAAGACATAAACTTTCGTTGAGTTCTAAATATTCTTAGGATTGATTTTTAAACACCATTGTGATAAGTTTTAAAAGTCAATTGCATTATGTAATTATTATGTAATTGAAGTTAGAACATTTAAAATATTATAGACGTACATAAACGAATTAGAAACCTGAAAAAGGTTATGGTAATTGCGTTTAAGGACGTTTAAAATATCGGATGACGCTGGTAAAAACTCCCTTGGGACGAGGGGGTCGCACGTTCAAATCGTGTCATCCCGACCATTTATAAAAAGAACCTCATTTGAGGTTCTTTTTTATTTTATTTTATCTGGAGCAAAAAGATAATTATTATCACGAAATGTTTGTTTTAATGTATAGCCGTAAGACGATAAAAGTTCAGTTATTGTATCTGAATTTTCAGCAAATATTTCTATAAATATTAATGGTTTGTATTTATTAATGGTTTGCTCTGCGCCTTTAAGAGTAAAGAGTTCATGACCTTCCACATCAATTTTTATAAAATCAATCTTTTCTTCACTAATTTCAATATTATCAAGTTTATCTATATTTAATTTTTCTCCATTTAAATTGTCAGATTTTTTTATGTGCGTTCCGCCTATATTGTCATTTGAATATAAGTTTATCACTCCATATCCTTTTTCATCGCTTAAACCTATGTTGAACGGTTTTATAATATTTTCAAGTTTATTAATTTTTATATTGGTTTTTAAAATTTTATATGTTGTATCAACTGGTTCAAATGCATATATTTGTTTTACTTTCATATTTGAAGCCCAATACAATGAGTGATTTCCAATATTTGCACCTATATCACATATTACAGCATCTTCAGGAATATAATTGTCAAGTTCTTTTAAAACATCATGTTCGTAAAATCGGGATTTATCCACTATCAACCTTTGAATTGTATCAAGAGGATAATTCGGTACATAAAATTTTATATTGTTTAGTCTAAAAACATTATCAGGCAATGATAGCTTGGTAAGTATCTGACGGCACATTTTGTTAATATCTTCATCGAAATTGTTTTTATGTTTAAATTTTAATTTTATGCCCAAAATTTTTATGACTTTATGGCTGTTGTCATTTGAGCTGTAAGATTTGTAGAACATCTCGGATAGGTGTCTTTTCATACTTTTTTCCTTTCTTTTATTGTATAACAATTAATATGTTATATTTATATCATAAAAACATATTTAATGTGATAAAAATATATTTTAATTTGACTTTGCCGCAATTTTATATTAAGCTTTTGGAGAAAGATTTTACACTATTAAGAGAGGATTAGGGAAAGTGGATTTTGTAGGTTTAACTATTGAATTATTGAAAATACTAGCTTCTTTTGTCGGCAGTTATGGTCTGGCAATAGTTGTCTTAACGCTTATTGTTAGAGCCGCATTATGGCCTTTGAATGCTTCACAGCAGCGTTCGATGAAAATGATGCAGACTTTGCAGCCAAAGTTGAAGGCTATTCAGGACAGATATAAATCAAATCCTCAGGTTATGCAGCAAAAAATGATGGAGTTCTACAAGGAACATAAATTCAATCCAATGGGCGGCTGCTTGCCTTTGTTAATTCAAATGCCTATATTTATCCTGTTATATTCAGCTTTAATGAATCCGGCATTCATTCATGCTGCCGGAAATTCAAAATTCTTATTTATTAACAGGCTTGATACAACTCTGAGAGCAAGTGCAGGTATTTCTAATGACGGAAAAATGGGAACTTCAAAATATGATACCTTCATTCCGGGTAAAGTTGCAAAAGTATACCTGCCTGATGAGGTGCTTGATAACGTAAAAATAACTAAACCTAAAAACGCTCTTGAAGTCCAAGGTGAAATTAAACCGGGTGAAAATATAGATTTTAAAATGAGTTTGGATCACCTTGATTTGAAATTCAGCCAGCTTGATAAAATCGAAAAAGCCGAAATAACAATTACTGATATTAATACTAAAGAAATGGAAAATATTACGTTTAAACGTCAGGATGGACTGCTTATTGCGTCAGTACCTACGGTTGAGATTAAAAAAGAGTTCCACTGGGATGTACTTGCTTTAATTGTTATCTTTGGTATTACAATGTGGCTTTCACAAAAGCTTATTATGTCTCAAACGAATAAAAATAAAGCAGAGCTTGACCCTACTCAGGAAGCCATTCAGAAATCAATGGGTACATTTATGCCGGTTATGATTATAGGAACTTTTGTTATTGTACCTATTCCTGCCGGTGTGTTTATATATCTGATTGTAAGTAATGTTGTTCAGGTTATTCAAACTCTTGTGATTAATAAACAGCTTGATAAGGAAGCTGCTGCTAAAAAAGTTGCGGCCTCTGACGGTTCAAAAGTTATTGAAGCTGAAATTGTAGACGATAAAGGTAATAAGTAAAGATGTTACTTTCAGAATTTGATTACGAATTACCGGAAGAATTAATTGCTCAGCTTCCTGCTGACAAACGTGAAAATTCAAGAATGCTTGTACTCAACAGAGACAAGCATTCTATTTCTCATAATCATTTTTATGACATTGTTGATTTAATTGAGCCTAATTCACTTCTTGTGCTTAATAATACTAAGGTTATGCCTGCACGGCTCTACGGTAAAAAAGACACCGGTGCAAAGATAGAGATTTTTCTCTTAAAACAGCTTACTGATGACAATTGGGAAGTTTTGATAAAGCCATCTAAAAGAGTTAAAAACGGTACCTTAATAACTGTAAGCAATGAATTGGAAGTTGAAGTTTTAAAGAGGCTGGAGGAAGACGGAGAATGGCTTGTAAAACTTCATTATAATGGAAATGTTCTGGATGTTCTGCATAGAAACGGAAACATTCCTCTTCCGCCTTATATCGAACGTAAACTTCAAACAGAAGATATAAAAAAATTAGATTTTGAGCGTTATCAGACTGTTTATGCAAAAGACGAAGGTTCTGTAGCCGCACCTACAGCCGGACTGCATTTTACGACAGAAATTTTGCAAAACCTGAAAGATAAGGGTATTGAAATTGCTTATGTCACTTTAAATGTTGGGCTTGGAACTTTTCGTCCGGTTAAATGTGAGAATATTCTTGAACACAAAATGCATTCTGAAACTTTTGAAATTACACAGGAGGCAGCAAACGCAATTAATAAAGCTAAACAGTGCGGAAAGAAAATTGTTGCAGTAGGCACTACTACTGTCAGAACTCTTGAAACTGCATATGCAAAATATGGTGAGATAAAGGCTTGCCATGACCATTCTGAACTTTTTATATATCCTCCTTATGAATTTAAAGTTATAGATAATCTGATAACAAATTTTCACCTGCCAAAATCCACTCTACTAATGCTTGTGAGTGCTCTGGCCGGAAAAGATTTTATATTTGAAGCATACAAAGAGGCTATAGAAAATCGTTACCGCTTTTTTAGTTACGGGGATTGTATGTATATTTGTTAATCCTTCTCAGGAATATACTCGATTAAATCGGAAATATTGCACTTAAAGTATTGACACAGTTTATTAAGAGTATGAATGCTTATATTTATGTTTTTGTTGTTTCTAATTGTGGAAAGAGTCGATTTTCCTATGCCTGTTCTTCTAAAAATATCATCGGCAGTTGTTCTGTGCTGCCAAATTAGGTCATCTAGTTTAAATATTATCATGCTAACATTATAAACTTAGATATTACATGGTTGACATAAATTATTACTTATCATAATATAAGTATGACTTGTAATAATTTATTGTAATAAATTTTTAGGAGAACTTTTGATGAAAAAAGCATTTACAATAGTTGAGGTATTGCTGACACTGGTAATTATAGGATTTATAGCTGTTCTGGTTTTACCTCCTTTAATAAAGAATTACTATAGCAAAGCCTATGCCCAGCATTTAGATGTATTCACCAGAAGGTTGTCAGAAGCCTCAAGGCAGATGGCTGTACATAATGACCTGGGGCCTTACAAAGATACTGAAGCTTTTATAAATGTATTCAAGAATTATTTGAAGGTAGAAAAAATTTGTTTAGTTAAGAATCTGTCGGATTGTTTTCCAAATACAATACAATATGGCGATGATTTGATTTCAGCAGAAGATTTGGCCTCAAGTGAAAGCTTTGGAAAGAATGATTATAAGACTAATAATGTCGGTATACGATTTACTGATGGCTTGCTTGGGATTATGTCATGGAATCCTGATTGTGATATTGTGGACGCATACAATATGAAGGATACTGACCCTTCTGGATGTATTTCCTATATACTTGACTTAAACGGGTTTGCAAAACCTGATAAAGTAGGTAGAGATATTGTGTTGGTTGGAGTTGAAATTAATATCAATAATACCGAAACGGTTGGAATTGCTTGTTCTAAATTTGAAGGTTATGCAAATTGTGCTCCGACAATAAACGTTGATGTGGCAGATAGTGTTGCTGTTGAATATGATAGTTCTGACGGTAAATATTCGGCTACCTCTAACGGCTCTCAAATGAGCTGGTATCTTGCTAAGAAAACTTGTGAAGAAAAAGGTTTGAGGCTTCCTAATGCTTCAGAACTTCATTCAATGTATATTGCAGCTTCTAAAGGACAAATCGCACCTTTCCAAAACGGTCATTATTGGGCTGATGCTTACGAAGAGGGTGGTGTGTATCATAATTGTAATATGAGTGCGAATGCTGGAAATTGTGGCAGTGCTTCTTATTCCCGTAAAAATTATGTAAGGTGTGTCGGTAAATGATTCAAGTATATTTTTGTGCTAAAATATAATCACGATGAACTTAGATAGCGCAATAGATAGTTTTTTATCACCAATAGCCGATAAAATTTCCGGGATAATTTTCAGCCACGTCACAATCAACGGGGTTAAGATTGAATTTCTCATAGCTCTGCTGATGATTGCTGCGCTGTACTTTACTATACGTACCAGATGTATAGGTATTTGGGGATTTAAACATGCGCTTAAATTGATTACAAAAAACTATGAGCATAAAGATATTATTGTAAAAAAGAAAAAAGGTGAAGTTTCGTCTTTTCAAGCCTTGACCGCAACTATCTCCGCATCTGCCGGTATCGGGAATGTCGCAGGTTCTGCTGCTGCCGTATCTGTTGGAGGGCCGGGGGTCATTTTCTGGATGATTATTGCGGGTTTCTTTTCTATGGCTCTGAAATTTGCGGAAGTTCTGCTGGGACTTAAATTCAGACAAATTAATAAAGACGGTTCCGTTGCAGGCGGGCCGATGTATTATATTCAGACCGGTTTAAAAAATCATAAAATCCTCGGCAAATTTGCGCCTTATCTTGCTAAAATATATGCTGTCTGCTGTATTTTTGCAATGATTGGCGGCTGGAATCTTTTTCAAATAAATGCTATGACAACACAAATTACGGAAGTAACAGGGGGCGAGCATAGCTTTTTTGCTAATCAGAGCTGGCTTCTGGGCTTAATTGTTGCTATTATTACTTATTTCACTATAATTGGCGGAATTAAGGCTATCGGAAAATTTACATCAAAAGTTACACCTGCTATGTGTACACTTTATGTGGCATCGGCATTTGTTGTTTGTTTGATGAATATTCATCATCTGCCGCATACAATTCATGTTATTATAACAGAAGCTTTCAAACCTAAAGCAATGGAAGGCGGAATGTTTGCTTGTATGTTGTGGGGATTCCGGCGTGCAATGTTTGCCAACGAGTCGGGGCTTGGTACCGCACCTATTGCTTTTTCTGCGGTAAGAACAAGCAAACCTGTGGCTCAGGCTTTTATTGCCATGCTTCAACCGTTTGTTGATACGGTAATTGTCGGTTCAGCAACAGCATTTGTTATTGTTGTCAGCGGTGTTTACCTCCAGAGCAGCGGCCTTGCCGGCATTGAATTAACATCAAAGGCTTTTGGTACTGTTTGTCCCTTCTTCCCTATATTGCTTACTTTTATGGCAAGCTGTTTTGTTTTGTCAACAATGCTGTGTGGTTCTTATTACGGAATTAAGGGCTGGAATTTCCTGTTTGGTGATTCAAAATTGACAACAAGGACTTTTCAGGTTATATATTGTATATTCATAGTTGTGGGTTCAGCCATGAACTTCAAAAGTATTATAAATCTTTCAGATGCATTTACTTTGTTTTTGGCGGTTCCGAATCTGATAGCTGTTTTCATACTTTCGGATGTTGTTATGAAAGAGTTAAAACGCTATTGTAGAAAATATAATGTTGGGCTATTTAAAAACAATAAGGAAAAAGAGGAGAGAGAACATGAAAAGTCAGTGCCTGGAGATTGTGAGACAGAAGTGTCAAAGCTGTAAAGGCTGTGCACTTGCAAAAACCAGAAATAATGTAGTATTTTCGGACGGCAACCCTTCTACAGCAAGAATTGTATTAATCGGGGAAGCTCCGGGAGAAATAGAAGATGAAATGGGCATGCCGTTTGTAGGACGTGCCGGACAACTGTTGGATGAATTCCTTGCTGAAGCCGGAATTTCACGCCAGGATGATTTGTATATGATTAATACGGTTAAATGCAGACCGCCTGAAAATAGAGTTCCTACAGAGGAAGAAAAATCAGCATGCCGTAAATTTCTTGAAGCTCAGATTGATATTATTAAACCTGAGGCAATTGTATTGTGCGGTGCAACAGCTTTAAAATCGTTTGTTGAACTTGATAAAAAACAAACAATTTCTAAAGTTCGAGGTAAATGGATGAGCGTTACTGTTGATGGTGTTGAATATAAAGCTATGACAATTTTTCACCCGTCATATCTTTTAAGAAACCACTCAATGGAAGAAGGTTCTCCGAGAAGACTTATGCAGCATGATCTTGCTGAAATTAAAAATACTGTTCTGGGTGACAGAGTTTTTAATGAAGAAAAAGAACTTGTAATGGCATAATCTTTTAGATTTATATAAAAATCCGCTTAGATTGCTAAGCGGATTTTTTCATGTTAGCGTTTACAATTCCGGGTTCCAATTCAGAACCGGTAACAAGCTTTCTGAATGCAAACTGGGTTTTGGGCAGGCAATATGCTAAAAGGAAGCTGCTAAGACCAACATTTGCAAGAATGTTAATGGTTTTTATCCATTTGACTTTTTTCGCAAAGCCTTTAATCTGCTCTGATTTTATTGCAGATTTTGCGAATTCTTCAATGTCCTTTTTAAATTCTGCCAGTTTCTTTATATTTACATAGGCTCTGGGGTCGCGAATGCCACTGTCAAGCATTTTAACTTTTTCAAATTTATCTGCATATTTTACAAACAAACTTTTCGGATTATTGTCGACAAAGTCAAGTAAATCTTTTGCATTGTCTGATTTCGGCAGACTGAGTTTTCCATCCTTTATCTGTTCTACAAACTCTTTATCTGCTAGCATTAGCGGGTCAAGATTTGTAGTAAGTTTAAATAGTTTTTTAGTTATGAAATTAAGCCCCTTTTCTATTTGTTCCGGAGCAAGATAGTTAAGATACATCATGCCGGCCATTTTAAAGGCTATATCAATTGCTTCGTTTCTGTTGCCGTCTGGGCCTTTTCTGGCAGTTGCAATTCTTCCGAAGGCATATCCTCCGTCAATGACTTCCATTTTTTCTTTTGTCGAAAAATTTGCAAGTGTTGACATTATATTGCCTGTAAAGGAGGTGCTTCTGCCTGTTGGTAAGGCTGTCCGGGCCGGTGCATTTTGTTTATCTTGTTTTGCTATGCGAAGTTCTTCAATTTTTTTTGCAGAAGAAGCAAATATCATTTTAGGCAGTATAAAACCAATAAGGGCTATAGGAATAATGGTTGCAGCAAGAAATTTACTTCCAAGCATAATCCTGTAGGCATTTTGGGCTTTTTCCCCGCGTAGTTTTTTCAAATCTTTTACTACATCAGGTACAATTTTTTCAAATTTCTTTATATTATATTCAAGACCCTGATATTGTTCTTCTTTAAGCAATTTCAGGTTTATGTCGGGATTGTATCCTTTTCTTTGTATAATTTTATTGGAAATTTTATCAATAACCGGTATTGCCCCGAGCCATATTGCAGAACCGATGTATTCATCAAGAAATCTTTCACGTGTAGCGAGTTTTTGAATTTCTTTATCATTTTCATTTTCTTTGTATGTTAAATACACCTTTGTCGGAACTTCAATTCCGCAATCTCTGACCAATAGGGGGTATATGCTGCTGTTATTGCCAATGGCTGATATTATACTTGTAAAAGACATTTATATATTTCTCCAATTCTTTTAACTAACTTGTGACCTTTTTACGCGGGGCTCCTGAAAAGGCCGTTAAAAGAATTGAACTTAAATTTTAAAAATCGCGCATCATCAATTCTACAGCCTTTTCAGGTTGATATGATGATGTAAATGCAATTTTAAGGTAAATTCATTTTTCATTCTGTTACTATGTTAGCAGATAAATATTTATTTTCAAGTATTTTTTATTGGTTATCTATCTTTATTTTTTATGATAAAATTGTATCATGAGCAAAAGAAAGATTGTGGCATTTATTATAACAATTTTGCTGCTCTGTTTGATTTTCTATAAGATTAACTGGAGTGAGCTTATACAAACTTTTAAGTCATTTAACTTTAAAAATATCTGGCTTATTGTACCGTTGTATATATTAACGCTTTATATAAGAGGTATTCGCTGGAAAGCACTTCTTTTAAATGATTCCAAATATTCATCAATTCATCTTGGACAGGTTTTTACTGTAGGGAGTATGTTGAATATTTTTCTTCCCGCAAGAGCTGGAGATGTTTATAGGGCATATTATCTGGGTTCGGTAAAAGGCGAGAAGAAAATGAAAGTTTTTGGCTCTATTATTCTGGAAAGAACTCTTGACGGGATTAGCGTTTTTTTTATGCTTCTTGCTGCAATATTACTTTATTGTAAACAACAATGGATTTTGCATATTGCTTATGGCATAGGAGCTTTGTTTATTGGCAGTTTAATATTATTTTATTTAATTTTTAAATTTAATAAAATTGATTTTATATGCGAAAAACTTTCGTGCATTGCTCAAAAATTACCTAAAAAGTTTGTAAATTCCGCGGTTAGTGCAATTGATAAACTTTGCAATTATACAAAATCATTTATGGAAGGCTTTGTTGTTCTGGATTATCCTAAATACTGGTGGCTTGCCTGTTTTACAAGTATAGTTGTCTGGGGGATAGAAGCTTATGTCGCATTTTTAATTGTTGACAGCTTCGGGTTAGGCTTAGGGTTTTCAGCCGGTTTGTTTGTACTCAGTTTAATTTCTTTTTCAACAATGATTCCTTCTACTTCTGTTTTCTTAGGGCCGTATCAGGTTGCTTATATAATGGCACTTGGTATTTTCGGGGTGGAAAAATCTACGGCACTTGCAGTTTCGACGGTACACCAGACTCTTTTAATGATAATCCTTACAGTTATTGGAGGGTACTATCTTCTTAAATTTAATATTTCAATGAAAGATATTGAAAATTCCGAACTCAGTTAATGTAACCTGCTAAATATTTAAATTTATCAATAAATGTATTTATATTCAGAACCGTAGAACTGCATTTTCTGGTATTATAAAGAGTAATTGAATTATTCTTTAAATTAACATCTTGAACAGTAAAACAATGCCAGTCGTCAAATTCGGATTTCCTTTTAAAGCCTGTACCGGCAACAAAATTGAAATCCCCGTTGGAATTATTTATTTCTTCTAAAATTTCAAAAACCTGTTTCTGTTTTGATTTTAAACTCATTCGTAAACTTTTTTCATTGATAACCGTAGGTTGTTTTCCCGTAAATATAGACATAAATTCAGATGGAAAATTGTATTCAAAATTTTCCACTGAATCCGCATATCTGCAAATCAGGCTTTTAATTCTTGGATATTTTTGAATGAGTTTATTCATTGCAAGTTCTACAGCTTTTTGGATAGAATTTTCTTCAAACCCATGGTTTATTATATTGGCGTATTTATCTGTAAGCACAAGGTTATTTATTTCAGTTTCTGTGACAAATATATCTTGAGGTTTTTCAGGGCTGCCTGGAAAATGAATTTTGTAGATGTCGGAATTTAAACTTTTTTGAATATTTTGCTTCAGCAGGTTCTTTCCGGAATCGTTACGAGTTAGAGAATTTAAAGTACTTGTCAAGTAGCAGTCAGAAAAGATTTGTCTGCTTTTTTGAAGTAATGAAATATCTCTGTTATTTATTGGAAAAAATTTAGTGTTAATTGACATATAATCTACAAAAAAACGACAAGAATTTTTTTGCTATTGCAATAAAGACGGTAATAGATTATAATTATAAAAAAGGAGGATATAAATATGCAAAAATCACTGATAGCGCGGATTTCGGGGGGGGGGGCGTAACTCTTTTAAGCCCAAAATAGCATTTACGCTGGCTGAAGTACTCATTACCCTGGGGATTATCGGAATAGTTGCTGCAATGACTCTGCCGTCTCTTATTGCAAATCATAGAAATCAAGAATTACAGACCCGTTTTAGGAAAGCGTATTCAACTTTATGGAATATACACATGCGTATGATTAGTGACTATAACGGAGTGTATGAAAATTTTATTCAAAAAGATTTGGCAGCTAATAACACGGATTTAGTAAATAAAAAATATGAATATATAGATATTTTTAAAAAATATCTGAGCGGTGGCAAGATGTGTACTTTTTCAAATTCTTATTTGTCCTGCTCCGGTAAATCTGTTATCGTCAAATACAAAACTTATACAGGTAATAAAGAGGCTGAACTGAAGGCTGATATAGTTGCTGACCGCGCTATTATTACGTCTGATGGAATGAGCTTTTTCTTTGGAAGTACACAGTTTAGAAATGCTAGAATATATATTGATACTAATGGTAATGCAAAAGGGCCTAATCGTCTAGGTTTTGATGTTTTTGCCTTTGATATTAACAATAATGATAAAATTATTTTTCCTAAAAATATTGGAAGCGGCTCAGGTGGAGCATACGAAGATGATGAAGAACTGGGGGGAACCGTTGGTGCTGTTAATGTATGTTCTATAAAAGAAAAAGCAAATAGATATAATGGTTTTGGCTGTTCCGAGTATGCATTGGCGGATAAAAGTCCGGATAATCCAAACATTTCATACTGGAAAAATTTACCAAAATAAAAGCGGGTATTTAACCCGCTTTTTGTTATTTGATATTTTTAACGATTTCTACAAGGTGTTCAACCGCTGTTTCCGGTGTAACCTTTTCGACCTCACCTGTTTCTCTTATTTTGTATTCAACAAGTCCTTCGTTAATTGTTTTTCCAACCGTTACACGGTAAGGGAAGCCGATTAAATCCGCGTCTTTGAATTTAACTCCGGCACGTTCGTCACGGTCATCAAGTACAACTTCTACTCCTGCTTTTTTGAGGTCTTCGTACATTTTTTCGGCAACTTCCATTTGCAATTTATCCTGAATATTTACAGGAACGATTACAACATGGTAAGGCGCAATTGAAATCGGCCATTTAATACCGTATTCATCGTGGTGTGCTTCAACGGCAGCGGCGGCTGTTCTTGAAATTCCTATTCCGTAACATCCCATAATATACGGATGAGATTTGCCGTTTTTATCAAGATATACAGCATTCATAGGTTTTGAATATTTTGTACCGAGTTTAAAAATGTTACCTACTTCAATACCTTTTGTAACTTTTAAAGGTTTGCCGCACTCAGGGCAGAACTCTCCTGCTTCAACCAGTCTTATGTCTGCGTATCTGATTTCTTCAATATTGAGGTCACAGAGATTTGCGCCGACAAGATGTTTGTCTGTTTTGTTAATACCGACAACGAAATTTTTCATATCTTTGACTGTTTCATCAGCAATAACAGGTATATCTTTCATTCCTGCCGGGCCGATAAAGCCAGGTACCGCGTCAAAGCCGTGGTCAGCCATTAACTCTGCTATTTCTGCTGCCGAGGCTATTCTTATATCAATACCGCCTGCCGCATTCATTAATTTGGTTTCTTCTACGGTTTTGTCAGCTCTGATAAGTGCCATAACAGGTTTTTTATCTACAATATACACAAGAGATTTGAGTATTAAAGTTGAAGGTATATTCAAAAATGCACTTAATTCTTCAATTGAATGCGTCTCCGGAGTATCAATAATTTTTGTTTCTTTAAAACAGTCTTTACCGTCAACAACGGTTTCAGGAAGTTTTGACACTGCGTGATTTGAATTTGCAGCATAGCCGCATTCGCAATAGAACACGTCATTTTCTCCCGCGTCAGTATCGGTAATAACCATAAATTCATGTGATACGCTTCCGCCTATTGCGCCTGAATCAGATTGAACCATTTTTGTTTCCAAGCCGCAGCGGTCAAAAATTCTCTTATATGCCTCAGCCATATTCAGATATTCTTTATCCAGCCCTTCTTCAGAAGTGTCAAAGCTGTATGCGTCTTTCATAATGAATTCGCGGCCGCGTAAAAGGCCGTATCTGGGACGAACTTCATCACGGAATTTAGATTGAATCTGGTATAAATTAACAGGCATTTGTTTATATGATTTCAATCCGTCGCGGGCAATTGCTGTTATAATTTCTTCATGCGTAGGCCCGAGACACATAACTCTGTCGTGTCGGTCTTTTAATCTCATTAATTCTCTGCCGTAAGCTTCCCATCTGCCGGATTCTTCCCAGAGTTCTTTCGGCTGGACGAACGGCATTAATAATTCCTGAGCACCTGCTGCGTCCATTTCTTCTCTTACAATATTTTCAACTTTTTTTAATACTCTCCACATCAAGGGTAAATAGTTGTAAACGCCTGAGGTTAATTTTCTGATATATCCTGCTCTCGCAAGCATTTTGTGCGATACGACTTCCGCATCGGAAGGAAATTCTCTCAGGGTTTGTACAAATAATTTCGACATTTTCATATTACTAACTTCCTCATATTAAAATCTTATGGTTATATTTTATCATGCTCAAAAAGTAATTAAAACAAACTGGTTCAATCTGAAATTTCTTCAAGTTCGTCGAGTATTCTTTTTTGCGGTACGGAGAGTTTATCGGAATATTGCATTGCAAGATTTAATTCTTTCCGGCAGTCATCAAGGTTGCCAAGTTTTTTATCTATTTGTGCTTCAAGATAATAAATGTCTCCGGCATCCGAAAATTCTGCGATTGCCCGTTCTGCTATTTCTTTTGCACTATCATAAAGTCCCTGTTTTGCCATAATTTTAATGTAATTAATGTAGGCCTCTAAGTCCTTAGGATTATATTTAAGTGACTGCTCTAATTTATACACGGCTTCTTCATAAAAGCCGTTTTCAAAATCAATTACAGCAAGGTTATAGTATGCCCAGCTATAATCCGGCGATATTTCAAGTACTTTTTGGAACTGTTCCGAGGCAGCTTGTGAATCTCCCATTTCTTTTAGGATATTTCCAAGATAAAAGTGCGCGTATAAGTCTTCATTATTTAAATCCAGTGTGCTTTGAAAGTTCATCATCGCGCTTACTAAATCACCTTTCTTAAGGTAGCAGATTCCTAAATTAAAATATGAATTTGAATCATCTATATCTTTTTGCAAAACGCGTTCAAAACATTCTATGCCGTTTTCGTATTCTTTTAGTTCAGTATATACGAGTCCGAGATTATAGTAAGCATCCGTTTCTTCAGGAGCATATTCTATAGCCTTTTTGTAAGCCTCTTTTGCTTTATCAAATTTTTTTAATTTTTCATAGACAATTCCGATATTATAAAAAAGTTTGCTGTCTTCCGAAAAATATTTTGTAAGCCATAAAAAATGCTGTAACGCTTCTTTGGTAAAACCATTATCAAGAAGAAGCACAGCCAGTTCCCTCCTTGCCTGAAAATTCTCGCTGTCTTCTTGTAAAATCTCCTGTAGTTCCTGAATTTTATCTAACTTAGCCATATAAAAATCATAACAATTTATATTAATTTTGGCAAAAATATTGCATTTATTTTATATTTATCTAAAATAATATTAATACGAAGAGGGGGGAAAAATGAAAATAAAATTTTTTGCAATAATTTTGTCAGTATTCTTATTGGCTCAGTGCGCATTTGCGGCACCATTTAATGCAAAGGCAAAGACGAAGCGTATTCCTGCCGGAACAAAATTTCAGCTTCAAATGCTGAATCCTTTAAGTACTGTGAACTCGGCCGGAAAAGATTTCTCTGCTATTCTTTTAACAGACCAAACTGCGGATTCGGATGTAATTCTCCCGTCAGGGTCACTTGTCAGAGGAAGCATAAGAGATATTGTACCTGCAAGGAGAATGTCAAAGGGGGCAATTTTATATCTTGATTTTGACCATGTTGTTACTCCTACCGGCAGACAACTTCCTCTGTCTTTGAACATAGTAGGCAGAACTGATATGACTTATGACGGCGGAATTACCACAACAAAAGGATATGGTGACGCTGTTAAAAAGAATTGGGCTAAAACTGTTGAAATTACATCTAATGCAGCAGAATGGGGAAACGATATCGTTAATGACGGCCCTGCAAAATATGTTACGGTACCTTTAAGCGCAATAGGCGGTGCAATAGGCGGAGGAGCTTATTTTGTAGTTGACAGCATCGCTGATTTAATACGAAAAGGTGAAGATGTTAATATTTATACAAATGATGTTTTAAATGTTATTCTTGTCGAACCTGTTGATGTACCGGTATTATAAATTAAAAAGACCGCTTTTAAAGCGGTCTTTTTTTATTTTAAATTCTTAAAATAGTTTTTATCGGTACTTGCAAAGTAGCCGCAGGTAAATCCGTTATTATCAGCTTTAGATGTTTTTGAACAATAATTTTCGGGATTTTTCGAATATGAACTTGACTTACAGGCCGGAGAACCAAGCGGACATACTCTGTCGCCTTTATCAATCACAAATGAGAATGTATCATAGCCAAATCTGTTAGGTTTTTTGTAAGGCCCATTTATATCAATACTAATGATAGGCAGGGTACTTGTTGAACCTGATTCTATCATTATACTCATTCCATTTATTAATTCCATATAACCGTCATCAAGAAGTGAAGCTTTAAATTCTCCGCTATTTGAATATGTTTTGTATTTATGACCTGTAGTTGACCAATTGCTATCGTATTTATTTAAAGCACGAATTCCGTTAAAAGCTTCGGCAAGAACTTCAGAAAAAATTTCCAAATTTGTACAGTCTACAACGCTTGGGATACCACTTGAGTTTGCGGTGCAGTAAGTTTCACCATAAATTTCTCTCCCGTTTGCATGCATATAGTTGACAGCGTTATGTATAAGATTTTCTGCAACTTTAAACTGGGTTTCAAATTCTTTAGCCTTTGTTTTTTCTGTTAAAACAGGCAATGTTAAAGCTGCAACGAGTCCGATTATTCCCAGAGTAACAAGAATCTCGGCCAGAGTGAAAGCCTTTGTAGGAAAGGGTTTTAGCCTAGATGAGCCCCCCCCCCTCAGTGTTTTTTCAGCTATAATTGAATTTTTCATAAATTCCCCTTTCATTTTTACATTCTTTCAGGCGCAGTTACCGCCAAAAGGTCAAGAGCATTGTTTAAAACTTTCTTAACCGCAACAACTAATGCCAGTCTTGCTTTCATCATTTCTTTATCATCTGATATTACACGGTTTGCATTGTAGAATGAATGAAATTCTGCCGCAAGTTCCTGTACATATCTGCAAATTGTATAAACCTGTCTGGTTTCTGCTGATGTTTTAATCATTGATTTATATTCTTCCAGTTTCAGGATTAATTTTTTAGCGGTTTCAAGTGTCGGAAGAATTGTTTCTGCCGTGTAGTTATTAATGAGTTTGTCTAATTCTGATTTTGTCAATGGTGCAGGAGTTTTTTCGCCTGTTTCCGTATTAATTTTTTCTTCTGTGGCGTTTCTTAAAATAGAGCAGGCTCTTGCATGAGCATATTGGACATAGAATACAGGATTTTCATCCGATTTTGTTTTTGCAAGTTCAATATCAAAATCGAGTGTTGTATCAATATTCCGCATTGACATCCAGAAACGTGTTGCATCAACTCCCACTTCATCAATCAAATCTTCAAGAGTAACCATATTTTTTCGTTTACCCATACGAACTTCGTTACCGTTGATTACAAGATTAACAAGCTGACCCAGAAGTACTTCGAGTTTATCAGGATCATATCCGAGGGCTTCAATTGAGGCTCTGACGCGCGCAACATAACCGTGATGGTCTGCACCCCAGATATTGATTAACCTGTCATATCCGCGTTCAAGTTTATCAATATGGTATGCTATATCAGCAGTAAGATAAGTATTTGAACCGTCTGCTTTTTTGATTACTCTGTCCTGATCATCTCCGTAATCAGATGATTTAAACCAGTCTGCACCGTCTTTCTTATATATTTTGCCGCTGTCTTTGAGTTTTTGAACACATTCATCAACTTTACCAGAGCGGTGTAGTGATAATTCTGAATAGAAATTATCAAAGTGAACTTTAAAATTATCAAGAAGTGCTTTTTGCAAATCTTCCATTTCTTTTTTTGCAAAATCGCTCAATTCTTTTACGTCATCAGGAAGCCCTTTATGTGTTTCAAGGTATTTCTTAGCCACAGGAATTAAATAATCCCCGGGATAATAATTTTTTCTTTCAATTTCGTCTGTAGGAAAATCAACATCTTCTCCAAGTTCCTGACGTATTCTGATTGCCAGGGAATTACCGAGTTTGTTAATTTGCGAGCCGGCGTCGTTAATGTAAAATTCCTGATAAACTTCGTGTCCGTAGAATTTTAGAAGGTTTGCAAGAACCGAACCCATTGCAGCCCAGCGTCCATGGCCTATATGGAAAGGGCCTGTAGGGTTTGCAGAGATGTATTCAAGCAGAATTTTTTCTGTTTTAACATTTTCAGGTTTTCCGTAATTTTTGTCTTTTTGGAAAATTTCATCTACAGCATTCGTAAGCAGAGTTTTTCCGGCTTTAAAGTTGATAAAACCTGCGATTACTGTATATTCATTGTCTTTTTTGTCTATATAAGAAACTATGGTATTGGCAATCATTGGAGGAGCCATTTTTGCATATCTGGCAAGGGAAGATACATTTATTGCAAAGTCTCCGAAATCTGCATTCTTAGGACGCTCTGTGCAAAGAGTTCCTTTTGCATATTCTTTCATTTCGCCTAATTTATTATCTTTAATTGCTTTTTCTATAGCATTTTCAATCTCGTTCAAAAAGTAATCTTTTATCATCTTTTTCTCTCCATTTAATAGTTTTATGAGTTTATTATACTATAAAAAATTTAAAAGAGTTTCTCATACATTTCTAAAAGATTACCCATTTCAGTGTTAATATTTTTTCCGTTGCCGTCTACTTTGAAATATTTTTGAAACCGTGACGATACCGGCTGTTCAAATGAGGCAAGAACAATATTTTTTGCCAGTTGATATTTTTCTTCAGCCGGCATTGAGTTGAATTCAGATACAATATTTTCACGTGCTTTTATTTTTTGTTTTATTAAAGGCTTAAATGCTTCCTGTCTTAATACATTGCTGTACTTGTAAAACGGCGAGGACTTGAGTTTTGTTATTAACCATGACGGCAGATTGTTTTCAAGTACTTTTCCGGCTCTGATGTATTCAGCAAAATAACCGGTCATAGCTGCTAAATTTTTATCTCTGTCTGGAATATATTTTGTAAGTCTTATATTGAAGTCTGCCGATTTTATAAAATCTTTTCCCTGATATTTTATATTATCTGAGAAGGTTTTAAAATCCTGCGGAGTTAATTCTTTTTCCAGCTGATGAAAGGCATTATTTACTATATTTAATCCGTTATCCATTTCTGAAATTTTAAAAAGTTCCGGTGGAAAGTCTATATGCGGGCATATAATTCTTCGATTAACATCTTCAAGCACTCCCCATCTTGCAACAGAAGAATTATATGCTCCGTCTTCGTATATAAATAACAATCCGTCGCAGTCGCTTCCGGGTAGAGCCATTCTCTTACCTGCTGAATTATTACAATCATAGGCTGCAAATAAAAGTTTTGCGTGCAGTTTATCTGAAAATTCATGTGCTTTCTTTAAAATTTCGCTGTCTATATTATCGGAAACTCCGGCAAGGTTCGGAAAACCCGTTTCCCTGCAAAAATGTTCCGTGAAGCTCTTTTTGAAGTAAGGCAGTTGTTCCAGAAAGTTAAATCCTGCTTTTAAATTGTTGATTACTTCTTCATTTACTATCGGTTTCCAGATACCTGTTTCATCTGGTTGAAACATTTTTCCGTTTTGATGTTTGATGCTGTTCCAAAATTTCGCAGCATATTCCGAATATTCTGGCTTATAGCCCATAAATGCAGCAGCAGGATAATGTTGCTTTGTCGTTACTGTTTTTACAGGCCTTTTACCTTGCTGCTGAGCGGTATATTTATAATTTACTAAATTTATTGGTGTTATTCGCATAACCTTATAAAACATGTAAAAAAATTATTTTGCGTATGAAATATTAATATTTGTATCCGGGAATATTTGTTTTCCCTTGTTAATTTTTTCCGTAATCAGTTCAAGTACTCTTTGTTTATTGACTATCACGTTATTCCCGGGAGTCTCGGAGGGTGTAAATATATCTGCACCCATTTTTTTATAAAGCATTGTTCTTGAAATATTTATATTTCCTACTGGAGAGGCTTTTGCGTGAAATTCCGGCAAGATTCCATGATTAATGTAGTCTTCAGCAAGTGCCTGGGTTAATATTTGTTCAAGCCTGCGGTATTTATTGCGTCCGACGACGTTTGTTAAAAAATTGATTGTAAGTTTCCCGTTTTCCTTTTCGTTGTACTCAAGAAATGCAAGGTCTAATAGTGAAAATTTATTCTTTAATGCAAGAGTTTTTGATCCGTCGCTGTACTCTTTCCTGTATAAGCAGAGAGACTTTTGTGAGTGTGAATATCTAAGTGGTACATTTATATTTGTAAGTTTTGTTGTGCTTAGTAAATATTTTTCCTTATTGGGAATTAATTCATTGAAAATGATATAATTAAACGGTTCAGGATCTGAAAATAGTTTTTTCAAGTTAAGCGGGTTTAGAAAAAATAAATTCATTTTTATTTCATTTTTCATTCCCTGCCAGATTATGGAAGGCAGACCGGTAAAATTGGGTTGTGAATTAAATCTGTTTTTGTAATTAAAACTATTGTTTACATGTCTTTGTGGTGGTATAATCGGGTAAATCATATTTCTATTAAAGCATAATAATAAATTTTTTTGCTATTATCTATTTCGTGCTTCATATTTTCTGTTTGTAATATAATAATTTTATGATTAATATTGAGAATATTATTGAACGTTTGCGAGAAATTTTGGATGATGAAACGCTGGTTCAGCTTCAAGAAGAACTGAACGGGTATCACGTTGCAGATTTGGCGGATATTTTTCAGGAATTAAAACCTGAAGAACGTTTGCAATGTTTTAAACTTCTCGATATTGATAAAGCCGCAGATTTGATGGAATATCTGCCTGCTCAGACTCAGGTAGAGCTGTTGAGTGATATTGATGAAGAGCTTGCATCAAAAATTCTTACCCGCCTGCCTCACGACGCTGCTGCTGACGTACTCGGCGATATGGAAGATGATGAAAGTGAAACTTATCTTGATAAACTCCCTCATAAGTTTTCAGAAGAAGTTAGAGAATTGTTAACATATAATGAAGATACTGCCGGCGGTATTATGAACCCTGTTGTTCTGACAGTAAATTCTGATATGAGTGTTCAGGATGTTTTGAATCATATTAGAATTAAGGCTGAACAGGATAATATGGAACTTTATTATGTCTATGTAACTGATAAACAAAACCACTTGCTGGGTGTTGTTTCTTTGCGTAAACTTTTGACTTCTCCTATTAATCAGAAAGTTGAAGATATAATGACTTCTGATATTGTTAAACTTCATGTTGATGATTACAGTGATTATATTATTGATGAATTTATGAAATATCAATATAATGCTTTGCCTGTTGTTGATTTATATAATCGTCTGAAAGGTATGATTACATGGGATGATGTTCATGATTTATTTGAAGAAGAAACAACAGAAGAAATTTATCAGTCTTCCGGTATTTCTACAGAAGTTGTTGATGAGGACGAAATACTTTCAGGTAATATATTTAATGCTATTAGAGCAAGGACGCCCTGGCTTTTTATAACACTTCTCGGGGAATTTGTTGCAGTTAATGTTGCTCATTTCTATGAGCATACTCTTACTGCTTTGCCGATAATTGCTATTTTTATGCCTTTGCTTGCAGGGCTTGGCGGAAATATCGGCACTCAAAGTATTACTCTTATGGTACGCGGACTTTCAACCGGTCAGGTTACTTTAAGTTCAGCCTTTCATCATATATTGAGAGAGGCTTTTATAGGTTTTCTAATCGGAGGTTTATTTGGTATTCTTGTTACTCTGGCAACATGGGGATGGCAGCATAGTATTCATCTCGGGATTGTTGTCGGTTTGGCTATGACGATTAATATGACAATGGCTACCATTATTGGAACGTTTACTCCGTTTGCTTTGAAGTCTATTAATGTTGACCCTGCGGTTGCATCCGGGCCGGTAATTGCTACTACAATAGATGTTGTTGGGCTGGCTGTGTATTTCACTCTTGTATCATTTTTCCTTATAAGAGTTTTTTGATAAAAATACACAATTCATTGTATGGCTTGAATAAAGTTTTATATTAAAATGTTTAAATAAGTTGAACAGAGGATTAAATGAAAATGACTATTAACTCAAATGATGAAGTAACACGTGATTATAAACCGGATGAAAATTCCAAACGTAATGATTATTTAAACAGAATGAGGCAGCATCAGCAGGAACAGGAGGCTTTTATCCGTGCAATTATTATTATGTTTATTATCTTTATTTGTGTTATAGGGGCCATTTTTATTTTTGCCGGTAACAGTGACTTTATGAAAGAGCAGTTTGGGGAGAATTCTTTTATTACAAAATTATTTAGTAAGGTTAATAAAGATAATGATTATAAAGAAAAAGCTGATTTTTCTCTTCCTTTCGGGCCAAAAAGACAAAATATCCTTCTTCTGGGAGTTGATGCAAGTAATAATGATAATGATTTATGGACTGGTACCCGTACTGATACAATAATTCTGGTCAATGTTGACCCAAAATCAAAGTCTGTAAATGCGATTTCAATACCAAGAGACAGTAAAGTTTATCTTCCGGATAATAATGGTATTCAAAAAATAAATGCCGCTCATGCTATTGGCGGCGTTGGAATGACAATAAGAACAATTGAAGATACTCTGGGCGTTAAAATTGACCGCTACATCATGGTTCATGATGATGCAGTTAAAGCGATTGTCGAAGCCCTTGGAGGAGTTGATGTTTACGTTGAAAAACCTATGCGATACCACGATTATTCAGGTAATCTTCATATTGAACTCTCAAAAGGTAATCACAGACTTGATCCGGCTCAGGCTGTAGGTTATTTGAGATTCCGTCACGATGCACTGGGTGATATCGGCAGAACTCATCGTCAACAATGGTTTTTAAGAGGGCTTCTTCATGAATTGCAAAAACCGGAAACAATTACTAAAATTCCGGATATTATTAATGTTACTAAAAAATATGTTAAAACTGATATGTCACTGTATGAACTTTCACAGTATGCTGCTTTAACTAAACATATTGACATGGATAAAATTGAAATTGCAACACTGCCGGGTTCTCCTAATAAAAAAGGCTATATAAGTTATTGGATTCTTGACCCGCAAAAATCTCAGGAAGTAGTAGATAGACTTATTTACAGAGAAAAAGTACATCCTGATGAAAATATGGTTTTAACTGCAAGCGTAATGTTTTCTCAGGCTGCTGCTCAGGAGGCTGAAACGGTTAAAAATGAACTGACTGCTGCCGGTGTGAATGTAGCCTGTACAGGAAATCTTTCCAAAACTCATACACAATTCATAGCTCATTCAAGCAAAGTTACAAATGAATATTATAACTGGTTAAAGAAAAAGACTCCGTCAATAGCAGGTTACCAATTCGTCTATGAACCTGTAAATTATTATTGCGGGGAAACTGATTTTACGGTAATTGTTGCAGGTAAATAGAAAATAATATCAGTAATCCTGGACAGAGTCGTATTAATATGTTATAATAAAAAAATGAGGTTGGAATGGGTAAAATTTTTATTAATTTGAATGGAGGTTTAATGACTTTAACTTTATTGATTCTGGCAGGACTTGTGCTTCTTGTGTATATATTCTATGTTTCGCTTATAAAAAAGAAAAATAAAGCCAAAGAAGCGTTTTCAGGTATTGATGTGCAACTGAAAAAACGTTATGATTTGATTCCTAACGTATTATTTATCGCCAATAAATTTATGGAGCACGAACGCGGACTGCTGGAGGATATTACGCGTTTAAGGGCTCAGGCTGCAAAATTACCTGCGGATTTGAATAATGTTGAACAAAAATTAAATCTCGATAACCTTATTAGCGGTAAAATGGGACAACTACTTGTTTCTGTGGAAAATTATCCCCAGTTAAAATCTGATCAAACTATGATGACAGCAATTCAGACTTATAATGAACAAGAAGAACATATTGCTGCGGCAAGAAGATTTTATAATTCGGCAGTTCTTGAATTGAACAATTCGGTGGAAATCTTCCCTGGCAGCATTATAGCCATGCTTCTTAATATAAAACCTCTGCCATTTTTTGAAGTTTCTAATGAAAAAGAGCGTGAAGCAGTTAATGCTTCTGATTATATGAAATAAATAAAAAAAGCGGATTAAATCCGCTTTTTTTGTGTTAAGATTAATATGTTAAGTGCCCGTAGCTCAGTTGAATAGAGTGTCGGTCTCCGAAGCCGAAGGTCACGGGTTTGACTCCCGTCGGGCACAGTTGTATAATAATAATCGGTTGACAGCCGGTTTGTAAAAATCATGGGAAGATTTTTCTTCCCGATATGGCTTTGTAGCTCAGTAGGATAGAGCGACGGTTTCCTAAACCGGTGGTCGTGGGTTCGACTCCCACCAAGGCCAAATAAAAAAAACGGACATATGTCCGTTTTTTTTATTAAGTCCCCTTTTATTTTATGTTATAAATGTCTAATATATAAATTCTAAGCCTATATCCAGATTTAGTTTTCTATTTTTAACCATGCTGTGTCATAAGGTCTAAGTAGTAATGTCATTTTTTTATTTGTTGTTGAAATGGAGACTTTTAGCTTTCTTTTATTGAGTAAATCAGTAAGTAAAACATCTTTATCTCCTGTCCATATCGTTTCTGTAGGCAGTTCAATTTCTGCTTTAATTTTTTTATTTGACAAATTATTTATGATAATTATCTTTTCATCATTATATGTTCTTGTGTATGCAAAGATTTCTGGCGATTTTGTTTTTACCTGAGTAAATGTTCCTCTTGAAATAACAGGATTTTCTTTTCTTACTTTTATAAGTTGTTTTACTCTTTTGTAAACTTTATTATCTTGCTGCGCATTATAAAAGTTTTTGGCTCTAATAGCACCTCTGTTAATATCACGGCTGTCAAAATAGGATAACAGCTCTGTTCCGTTTTTTGAAGTTTTGTTTTTCTCTTTTATTTCTCTTAATCTGGCAAATCTTCTTGCATTATAAAAATTATTCTGGCTGGCAATTTCGTCGCCGTAATAAATTATAGGAATCCCGGGCAATGACATTAATATTGAAAAAGCCATTGAGATTCTATCCGGGTCGTTGTCAAGAAAATTTGCCATTCTTCCGCTAACGCCGAATCCTTTTCTAAATTCTGCACCTTTTGGTTCCAAATCTTCATATATGAGTTCTCGTGTTTTTTTATTCACCATTTCCAGAGTAAGTTCGTCATGCACCCGTAAAAATATTGCCCAAGAGGCAGTAGATGGAATTTCCGGAGTTTGTTTATGTGCTTTCCAGAAATATCTGTTGTCTGAGGTTATGAGAGATGCCCAGATAGCAGGCATATAAGGAAAATGATATGCAATTTGTACTTCATCGGTTCTTGTTAATTCTTTTTCCTTATCATCTATGGTTTCGGTTATAGTTCTTTCTTTGCCAAAATAAGGAAGTATTTTATTTGGAAGCTGGCAGGCTTCTGCCTGAATAACCGAGCGTGGTGCAATAGATTGTAAAAACAAGCTTAGTAATTTTATTGTTTCATGTGTTCTAGGTAAATTTTCGGCATTAGTTCCATTTTCTTTCATTAAATAAGGGATTGCATCCATTCTAAAAATATCAATTCCGAGATTTGCCCAGAAAGTAATTGTTTCAAGATTATAATACAAAACCTCAGGATTTTCCCAGTTCATATCAAGCTGGAACGGGTAAAATGTATGGTATAGATAATAATTTTTATTATTTATGGTTACTTGTCTGTAATTATGTTCTGTTTGTTCCGGAAATATTAACCTTCTCTTTGATACACTTCCGTCAGATTCTTTATATTCCACAACCCAACCGAGTTTGTCATCTTTGTATTTGGTGAACTCTGGCATTTCTTCTTTAACGACGAAATAATGAAGTTTATCTAAATCCCCCTTCAAAGCATCCTTGAACCATTCATGCTGGTCGGAAATGTGATTTAGAACAAGATCAGCTTTTATTTTAAAGCCTTTTTCTCTTGCTGCGGAGATAAATTGTTTAAATTCGTCAAGTCCGCCAAGATCAGCTCTGACGTTTCGCGGGTTTCTTATGTCAAAACCTGCATCACACATAGGAGAATCAACAAACGGTAAAATATATATTGTTGTAACTCCTAAGTCTTTTAAGTAATCTAACATTCCGATACTATCTTTGAATGTATTAGGTTTTATTGTCGAACGAACTCCGAACTGGTCGGCATAAAACATATAAATTATTTCGTCTTTATACCAGTCAGAAGTGCGGTTTAAATCGTCTTTTACAAGATAATCCGGTCTCTGTGCTTTTGCTTTTTGAGCAAGAAAATATATATGCGAATATATTTCATCTACGTTATCAGAACCGTAAATTTTTTTAATAGAATCTTTCATTTCTTTTTCAACAGATTCAGGAATTGCGCGTTCTGTGAGCGAAATATTTATCTTTTGAGTTGGTGAGTTTTTTTGTATATCTTCTGCCATTACTACAGGTGTGAAGAAATTAAACGTCATCAGGCACGATAATATTAAGGCTGTATATTTATTAAAATTCATTGCATATCCCCTATATGTTTTCAATGTATGTTATTATTATATATTAAATAAAAAACATTAATGTATATTATTGTAAATATTTTGCCTGAATGGCTAAAAGGATATAGAATTTTATTAGACTAATGGGGGAGAGTATGAAGTTTAAAATTTCTAAGAGAAATGTTTTTTTGCTGGGTCTGCTTGGTGTTTTACTTTTCGGTGCTATAGTTTTTATCATAACTATGATGATTCTTGTTCCTAAAACGGTTTTTGCATTTCCTGGCGCAGAAGGTTTCGGGGCATATGTTCAGGGTGGCCGCGGAGGAAAAGTTTATCATGTGACAACTCTTGAAGACAGTTATAAAGAAGGTACTCTGCGTTATGCAGTTTCTCAAAAAGGAGCCAGGACGGTTGTTTTTGATATATCCGGTGTAATTGCGCTTAATGCTCCTCTTGAAATTAAAGAAGATTTTATTACAATAGCAGGCCAAACTGCTCCGGGCAACGGTATTTGTATAAAGAACTATCCCTTAATAATTAATGCTGATAACGTAATTATCAGATATCTTCGTTTAAGACTTGGCGAAGTTAGTCAAAATTCCGCACTTATTGCACAGAATAGACAGAGAATAATGATTGATCATTGTTCAATAAGCTGGTCTACAATGCAGAATATTAATATTCAAGGTAATGCTCTTTTAACAATGCAATGGTGTATCATTAGTGAGGCTTTGAATCGTACCAATGAAGGGTACAATGGTGCCGGAGCTAAACTGGGCGGTTTATCTTCTTCTTTCCACCATAACCTTTTTGTTAGTAATGCCAGACAAAACCCGTATTTTGAAAATCTCGTATTGAAGAGCAGTTCCTTTATGCAAATGGTAGATTTCAGAAATAATGTAATTGCAAACTGGGAAGATAATTCTTCCGAAGGTATGCTCAAAGGCAGGTTTAATCTTGTAAATAATTACTACAAGAGCGGCCCTGCGTCATTGATTCCTACAAAAAGTCAGATTATCCGAATTTATGATGACAGTCAAACTGCTAAGAATGCAAAGAATAACCCTACGTTGTATCTTTACGGAAATTTTGTTTATAATAATCCTTTACATACAAATGATAACTGGATGGGTGTTTATCCAAATCAGCAGTATATAAAGGAAGGCAAAAATCCTCATCTTTCTTGGCGGCAATTTTTCCATGCTCCTGTCACTCTTCATTCTGCTACCAGAGCATATAAAAATGTCTTACGTTATGCCGGTGCATCATTAAAGAAAGATGATACTGATATTCGTTTAGTGTTAAATGTAACAACTGATAAATTCCCTCATTCTGGTTCAAAAGGCAGTATGTCAGGAATTATTGACTCCCCTAATGATGTAGGCGGTTATAAAAAGTATGATTCCGTGCGGGGGGTAAAAGATACTGACAGAGATGGTATTCCTGATAAATGGGAGCGTCGTCACGGTTTAGACCCTAATAATCCGGATGATGGCAATTTATATAATCGTGTATACAAAGATTATACTAATCTTGAGGTATATATGAATAGTCTGGTCGAGGAAATTACTAAAAATCAAAATAAAATGCCTATGCCGTCGAAGGATCTGTTCTGGTTGAATATGCTTAAAATGGTTAATGCGTTAAAAGGATAAAAATAAAAAGCTCTCTTTTTAAGAGAGCTTTTTACTATATTTAAGCTTTAACCGGCATTCTGCCACATGACTTATCTTCATCACAGAAACCTAAACGTTCACATTTTGGAACGAGATAAGGTTTAAGCCATGGTTCTTCTTTTATTAACTCATCGCACATCTTTTTAACGAGTAAGCGTATTTCATATTGTGCTCTTGTGCATAATCTAAGGTTTGCAAGATGAATCATTTCCCGTAAATTTAAACTTGCAACCATAGAGCTTGCTGCTGCATTTGGCAGTACAAATCTGGCATCCTCGGCAGGAATTCCTGCTTCTACAAATTCCTGATATTGTTCTGATATTTTGCCCATAAATGAAATAAATTTTTCTTTAAGTTCCGGTTTTTTTTCAATTGTCGGCGGTATAATAAAATCAAATTGTCCCTTTTCTTTTACATAGCGCTGAGACTTTTGAGAAAAAGACATGTGTCTGTGTCTTACTAACTGATGAGTGCAGGCCCGTGACACATTTGAGATTGCAAAGCTTACCTGAATATGCTCTATTGTAGAATAGTGGCCTGATGAAATTACGCGTTCAATAAGTTTCAACATTTTTTCTTTGTCATCAGTGCTTTCATAAATATTAATAGGATAATCGGCACTATAGCAGGTTCTGCAAGCCGTATAGACCGTTTTCAACATATTGTCCGGTTTGGAAATCAAATTTACAACCGGTTGATTATTTTCTTCCATACATCCTCCAAGTTTTTCTTTATTATATCACACTTTTGATTTTTTTGACATAAAGTCTGTAAGGTTGAAAATAGATAACAATCTGTTGATAAAAGGCTCATAAGTTTTTGAGTTTTCCATATCACGAGTCCAATCAAAAATATTTAATTTTTTTGAGGATGTTTCCATAAATAAGAGTAAGTTATTATCTTTTATAGATATTTTAAGACTTTTGGGCTTGAAATTTTGACTGATACTTGCAAGCAAAGAGAAGAATACCGGAGTTAATATTTTAGGTTCATTAGTTTTGTTTATGAATAATCTGTAGTTTTTAACCGGCTGTTTTACTTCTCGCAGTATTTTTGAGACAGATTTTATTAATTTGTCTTTTTCAGGAAGCAATATAGCATGTCCGTCATAGATTTTTTCAGGAGTTTCAATTTCTGCAATAACTCCTTTATACTGGTCTGCCGAATTTACGAATATCATGACTATGTATGAGAAAAGAAGGGTTATTGCAAATAAATACGCTACAATTGTCTGAAAATGAGTAATATTTGCAGCCATGCAGTTTGTAACCGTAAGAACAATTAACCCGCCGAATAACAGTACCAGATAGTAATCGTTAGGTTTCATGCTGTAAAAAGAATTTTCTCTCAGCGAAATATTACAACCATTTCTTGTTGTACTGTATTTTATACCGATATCATTGGTATTTTTAAGAACGAACAAACCTCCGAGCGTAATTCTTGCATTATAACGTGTGAGTTTATCAAAGTTGTTAAAAATTAGTGATGTTTTTAATTTTTCAATTAATTGATTTTGTTTTAAGTTAGAAATATAATTACTTTTTTTGATTCTAAAGAGTGCGAGAACCTGTTCTTCTAATTCCATACTTTCCTTAGAACAATGTTCGCCGTGTTCATAGAGTGCTTTATTAAAAGCATTGTCAATTTTTAATATATTCTTTGCTGCAATTTCTTCTTCTTTTATTTTTTCAGGGCAGAAATAGTAATATAGTGATATGATAGGAAGAATTGAACCGAAGACAATTATGCTGGCAATAGCAATATTAGTATCTTTCGGAGTCGCAGGATGCTCTATCACAAAGAAAATATAGGCCATGACTGCCGGTATAATCAGCGAGATAATTCCTTCCACAGCGAGAATAAGTCTTTTTCTGTTGAATTGTTTAATTTTAGGTGAAATTGACGTTGTGAATTGATTTTTAAATTCATCTTTAATTTCAACTGTACTTTTATCCATAGTGTTTAGCATAATAAAATAATACCACTTTTACACAAAAAGTGGTATTATGTAAATATTTTTTAAGTAAAAATTATCTTACTTATTGCCGTAACGTTTGTTAAATCTTTCAACACGACCTTCAGAGTCAAGAATTTTTTGTTGGCCAGTGTAGAATGGGTGGCAAGCATTGCAAATTTCAACAGTAATATTATCAACTACAGAACCTGTTTCAATTTCGTTACCACAAACGCATTTGATAACTGTTTTCTTATAATCAGGGTGAATTCCTTGTTTCATATTAAACCTCTTTCTTTGATACCAAGATTCCAAACTTGGCTAAGCTACATTCGACTAATATTATAATACAACAGAAAAATTAAAGTGCAAGTGACTATTGCAAAAGATGTTAACAAAAAGGCGGTATTATAATACCGCCTTTTTCATCTGTTTGCATGAGATATTCCATTTAATATTATATGAAAAGTTGATGTGTTATTTTTTACGTTTTGACATAATAAAAATGTTGCTGATAGGCGTATTTTTACAGGTGGTTTAATCAATATGAATTTACATGAACAATGCTTGCTCCGTTATCTTAAAAATCCTGATGAACTTTCGTATTCAACCGAAATACTTAAGTTAAACAATTTTATACTTGAAAAACGTTTTATTGTTAAAAATTTTGTTGCCAAATCTTCAAATATCAATTATACTGATAATATAGATTTGGGATAAATTATTATGCTAAAGAAAATTTTATATACCATATGGTTATTTTTGTTTTGCTTAGTCATTTTTTTAAGTCTGAGAAGTGCAAATTTTAACGCGTTTATTGGTGTTATTGAGAATAGAACATTTGATTTGCGGCAGAATATTTTGATAAATGATAAAAATAAGTCTGCTAATAAAGATATTGTTATTGTTGCTGTTGATGATGCGAGTTATGAATATATCCTTGACAAATACGGCGAATGGCCGCTTTCAAGAGATGTATATGTAAAACTTGTTGATTATATTGAGTCATATAAACCTCAAAGCATTGCTTTTGATTTAATGTTTGTTAAGTCTATGAAAAGTAATGCCGGTGCAGATAATGCCTTAATTAACGCGTTCAGAAAATATGATAACCTGTTTACGGCTATGAATCTTGATAATCAGCCTCAGGATTTAAGAATCCCGCCGGTATTACCAACTAAACTTGCTGTTAATTTAAAAAATAATTCTAAAAATGTTAATCTAGACAGCCAGACTTATTCCAACTGCCGTTCTATTCTTCAGGGAATTTTGGATTCTACTTCCAATATTGGCATGATTAATGTTTCGCGTGCCGAAGACGGTATTCTCCGTAGAATGCCTCTTGTTGTTAAATATCAGGATAAATTCTACCCCCAGCTCGGTCTAAAAGTCGGGCTTCAATATCTTGAATCCAGAGAAGGGCTTAAAATTAATGATTTGGTAATAGATAAAAATTCCAACATGATTCTAGGAAAACGAAAGATATTTGTTGATGAGGACGGCAGTGCCATTCTTAACTGGTACGGACCTACCGCAACTTTTGAACATATACCTTTATATCAATTAATAAAAGTGGTTAATGGTGAAATGCCGGATAAGGATTTTAACTTCAAGGATAAAATCGTTTATTTCGGGACAACTGCTTCAAGTCTTTTTGATATAAAAACAGTACCTGTAAGCCGTATTTATCCCGGAGTCGAGGTTCAGGCAACTTATGTTAACAATTTAATTGATAATAACTTTATCAGAAAAGCCGATAAAACTTTTACCGTGGCTGCCGGTATTATACTTGCAATCCTTACAGGAGTCATTGTAATGAGGGTAAGTTCTGCATTTGTTGCATCTCTGGCCTCTTTGTCAATTTATTTGCTGTATATGTTCTCGGCATACTACGCAATGAAATTCTTTAACCTCTGGATTGAGTTGGTATATCCTTTAATACTTGCTGTTACGGCTTTTGTTTCAGCTCTGGTTGTTAAGTATTTTATTAAATCAAGAGATTTTGAGCAGCAATACAAACTTGCAACCACTGATGGACTTACAGAACTTTACAATCACAGGTATTTTCAAGAACAAATGAAACGCCAGATTGAAAATTCAAAGCGTTATGAGACAGAATTTTCAATGATTATACTTGATATTGATTTCTTTAAAAAATTCAATGATACATTCGGACATCAGGCGGGCGATGCCGTATTAAGACAGGTAGCCCAAACTTTAAAGAAAAATGTCAGGGCTACAGATATAGTATGCAGATATGGCGGGGAAGAAATGAGTATTATACTCCCTAACACTGGTAAAGATGTTGCTTATTCTACTGCAGAAAAGATTTGTCAGAGGGTTTCAGACAGGAAGTTTAAACTCTCTAATGATAAAGAAACCTCGGTTACAATAAGTTTGGGGGTTGCAACATTCCCTTATGACGGTCAAACCGCTTCTGATATTATTGACGCGGCTGATAAACGCCTGTATAATGCAAAACATAACGGAAGAAACCAGGTAGGAAAATAAGAGGAGCATTTTTATGGAAAAGATAAAATATACTTTGACATTAGATGATTGCAGAGATTATGTAAAATACCAGAGAAAAATTCCCAGACTCAAAAAATATGTATTTAAGCAGTTTATGCCTTTAATAATTCTTTTTGTGCTTATTATTTTATTCAGTCTGGCAATGGAAATTTCTTTTTTCTTTAAGGCTTTTCATTACGTTAGCGGCGAGTATGCAATGTCATTTTCTGAATTATTAAAAACTGATTTTTCAGCCTTATTGCTTGAAGGTATTGCAGATCACTTCTGGAACATGAATTTGCCTATTTTGCTTATCTGGGCAGTGATATTCTGCACTGCATGGTTTATATCTAAAAATGATATTTTTCATGCAGAATCTTCGAAAATTTATAAAGGCTTGAAAAACCAGTCTCTTGATATTGAAATTACTCCTCAAGAAGACGGTTTATATTGCAAAGGTAAAAATGTGTCTGCTTTATATAAGTGGAAAGATATTCTTGATATTTATGATACAAAAAAATCATATCTTGCATATGTTGGTGAAAGTTCCGCACTTATTATTCCTAAACGAGCATTTCCACAGCAAGAAGAATCCGAATCTTTCTATAATTATGTAAATGATAAGTTAAACAGTAAGTAAGTCAAGAGTTTTGATAATATTATCGTAATTTTCTTCAGTAACAAGAATGCTGCGAATTTTCGCGGCATTTTTAATGCCTGCAATATAGTACGGATAGAATTTTCTAAAGAATTTTATCCCCACAATTTCTCCGCGCAATATAATTTCTTCATTCAGATGCTGTTTTAGCATATCCAATTTTTCTTCAAGTGAAGGCACAGGTAATTTTTTACCTGTTTGCAGATAATGTTCTATTCGATATAAAAGCGTCGGGTCTCCTAGAACACCACGGCCTATAGCGATTCCGTCCGCTTTTGATTGATTAAGACACTCCTGAGCTGCTTCTATTGATGTTATATCACCGTTTGCAAAAACCGGTATATCTACATTTTCCTTTAGTTTCCGAATGCTTTTCCAATCTGCGGTTCCGGAATAAAGCTGTGAGCGGGTTCTTCCGTGAATCGTAATAAAATCAGCACCGGCTTGCTGCATCTTTTGTCCAAATTCTACATAATTCAGTTCATCAAAGGTGTATCCCAGTCTAAACTTTACGCTTACTGGTTTATCTGTACCATCTTTAACAGCTTTAACCAGATCAGCAGCAAGTTCAGGATTTCTCATCAATGCGCAGCCGTCCTGACCTTTTACTACTTTATTAACCGGACAACCCATATTTATATCAATCATGTCTGCCATTGGAGTTAAATATTCTGCGGCAGCTTTCATTAAATGGGGTTTATGACCGCTAATCTGATAAGATACTGGAGAATGATTCTCGTCGCGTTTTAAAATATCTCCGCCCTTTACCTGTGCGAGAAACTCTGAACTAATCATTTCAGTTGTTAAAAGGCAGCTTTTTGAATATTTTCTTACAAGACTTCTTAGAACATAATCTGTTATACCTGCCATAGGGGCAAGTGAAACTTTACTTTGAATAAGTGTTTTAAGTTGTTTATTTGGCATATTGTTTTAGTTCTTCCAGGCGGGACTTTGCGTATTGTTTATATTCATCGTCCGGAGCGTTTGAATTTACAAATGCGCTGTAGTAACCGCAGGCCTCTTTATACTTTTCCAGTGTATCATAATCTGCTGCAATCATGTAATTTAAAATTAAAAAGTCTGTTGAGTTTAAAGATAAAACTTTTTTGAAATCAGTGATTGCTTCATTTAACTTTTTCTGTGAATCAAAAATCATGCCTCTGTAATAGAGTGCATATACATTATTTGTATCAGCAGAAAGTATTTTGTTTAATAACGCAAGACTTTCGTCATACTTTTGTGCGTCATAAAATGCTATTGCATCGTTAAGGGCTGTAGCTTTATTTTGTTCCTGTATCTGTGATAAAAGGTCTTGAGCCTGCTGATTATTTTTATTAAGTGCGATGGCTTTTTTCAAATAAGCTTCAGCATCTGTATATCTTTCATCATCCGCATAAAGTGCTCCGATATAATAAGCAATTTCAGAATCTGTAGGTTTAAGTGAAAGAGCTTTTTTATAATATTCTATAGCATTTGCATTATCGTTGAGATTCTGGTATGCAGAGGCGGCACCGAGCATTGATTCTACAGTTGCCGGCTGTATTTTTAGATATTCCTGAATAGCTTTCTGGTATTCCTTATTGTTAAAGTAATCGGCAGCTTTAGATAATTTTGTATTTAGTGCTCCGTCATTAATTGATGTCATTGTTGCTGCTATCTGCGAATTATTAGGGAATTTCGCTTTAGCAGTATTAAGAGTGTTAATTGCACTGTCAAAATTTTCTTTCTGGCTTTGTGCTATTGCAAGGTTAATGTAAACTTCACCTGTTGTATCTGTTTTCAATAGTTCATTATAAAGTGTTATCGCATCGTCGAGTTTGTTCTGTTTATGTAAATCAAGTGCATAAGAATAGAGCATTCCTGACATGTCCTCACCATTGGCATTTTTCTTTACATAATCTATAAATTGAGCTACAGGCATTGATTTTTTTGCACTTTCAAAAATCCCATTTTGAGCTTCAGTATTTGAAGGGTCGAGAGCAAGTACTTTCTTGTATGCGGCCTGCGCTTCTTTTACGTTCCCCAGTGCGGCAAGACATTGTGCTTTATAAATATTTGCATTCAAGTTGTCAGGGTAGAGAATCAAGACTGAATCATAGGCTATTACAGCCGTTTTATAATCTTCCTTTTGTTGATATAATGTTCCTACATTTATTCTTGTATTAATATTTGAAGGGTCAAGCTGTTCAGCTTTTTTATAGTATGCAAGGGCTTCATCAAGTTTTCCCTGTTTTTGTAAAATTGCTCCCAAATTAGATGTTAAATCTGAATCAGAGGGGCTTTCTTCAAGTTTTTTCTTGTATATTCGTTCTAATGAGTATAAAACATCTTTATTGTCTATACTTTTTGTCAGAATGTAATTATATTCTTCAACAGCAGCTTCTTCCTGCTCAAGTTTATCGAGCAGTTTGGCATAAGTTAATCTAAGCGGAACATCAGTAGGGGATACTGAAATTGCTTTTCTATAGTATTCTGCGGCTTTCGGGTCATTCCCGAGAAGTCTCATAATATCTCCCACCTGTTCATAGCTGTCTTTTATGAGTGATTTATCGCCAAGTGACTGGTTAAATTCATATGCGGCTGCGGCAAAATTTCCCTCGGCACGAAGCTGTTTTGCCGTATCATATCGTGATTGCGGGCTGGTGTTAAACTTTAATACCGAAAGACATCTGTTTAAATTATTTGTAACAGGTGTTATACCCTGTGCTGAACTTTTTACCTGGTTCGCATTAGGATAATACATCATATAAAAGAGAGCACTTCTGTAATCATCTGCCGCTTTTTGCCAATTCTTTTCGTTATTTGCATAATATGCACCTCTCGCCAGATATGAATTAATAAGACCTATTCTTGCCGAATTATCAAGATAATTTATTCTTAATGCATTTTTAAATTCGGTAACAGCACCTGAATACTGATAGTTGGAAAGATATTGCTGGCCGAGGTCAAAATGCTCTTTAAAATCTGCAAATGCAGGCTGCATAAGAGAAAGTACACTGATTAAAACAATAACAGATTTTTTCATAAAGTAAGCCCTCATTATCAACTATATTATCATAATACAAGAACGCTTAATTGTATATCTACTTATCTGTAATCAGTTTTACAATTTAATAATTTTTAATCTTTTTATAAAGTTTTATTCTTCTCCTGATGGAGGATTAGAATTTTTCATATTTTTTATGAGGATTGATTGTTGAAATTATAGAATAAATAATTTATAATAATAAATATAAAAATTACTGAAAGGAGTTGTTATATGCAAAAGCAAGGAATAGCGCGGATTTCGGGGGGGGGGGCAGCCGTTTAACGGTTTAAAATGCTCATTTTCATTTAATCCTCCGTGTAATCTCGCTAAAATTCTTTCGTGTCAATTGACACGATGATTTTTTATGCAAAGCAATTTATAATAGAAAATAGTATAAAGAAACGGAGATTGTATGAAAAATAAAGCATTTACTTTAGCGGAAGTGTTAATTACATTGGGAATTATCGGAATAGTTGCAGCAATGACATTGCCGGTGCTGGTACAAAAACAGCAAAAAAAGGAGGCATCTTCACGGCTGAAAAAATTTGTCTCTACATTTTCTCAGGCAATTTTGTTTGCTGAAAATGATTATGGGCCGCATGCAGGCTGGGATATGGGTGATATGAATACCTATGATTCAGCCATGAAATTTTTGGACAAATACATTAAGCCATATGTAAAATATATTGATATAGAAAAGACAATTACCTATAATAATATGCAGGGTGCAAAAATGCGTTTTTTAGACGGCTCTGTTGTTTATATCGCAATTGGGGCTTGCTACGATATTGAATATGATTACAACGGAGAGAAAAAACCAAATGAATTAGGAAAAGATATTTTTAGATTCCTGCTTTGTAACTCAGAAAATGCGTGTCAAATAAAACCTATATTTAGAAGTGCATATTGTGAGACTAAAGAAATTTATGAGAAGGATTATCCTCGAACCAGAGATAAAATGCTTGCACAGTGTAAACAAAATCCGGCTCGCTGCTCAATTCTTTTGGAGAATGACAATTGGGAATTTAAGAGTGACTATCCTTGGTAAGCTAAGCTGAGAGTGTAAAGATTTCGTAGATTTCTTCGTCTGAGAGTTCTGTGATAATCTTTTCACCTTCGTATACTGCAAGGTCAGCCAATTCTTTTTTGGCCTTGAGCATTTCGTCGATTTTTTCTTCAAATGTTCCAAGCGTTATCATTCTGTGAACCATTACGTTCTTATCCTGACCGATACGGTAAGTTCTGTCGGTTGCCTGGTCTTCAACAGCGGGGTTCCACCAGAGATCGTAGTGGATAACATTGGTTGCGCTTGTAAGGTTCAAGCCTGTTCCGCCTGCTTTCAATGAAAGAATCATAACTTTTGAATCTTCCTCATTCTGGAATTTATTAATTAATTCTTCACGCTGCGGAACTGTTAATGAACCATGGAAGAACAGTGGTTCTGTACCGCATTCTTCGGTAATAACTTTTGTTAAAATATCACCCATTTCTTTGTATTGAGTGAAGATAAGCGTCTTTTCTCCATTATCAAGAATACTCTGAACAGTAGAAATACATTTATCCATTTTTCCTGAAAGCTCTCTGCTCATTTCTCCCGACTTTAAGAACTGGTAAGGATGATTGCAGATTTGTTTCAACGCGGTAATAAGTTTGAAAATATTTCCGCGTCTGTTGATACCTGAAAATTCGCTTATTTTTGACATCATTTCGTTTAATGTCTTTTCGTAAAGAACAGCCTGAGGTTTGGACAGGTAGCAGTATTCGTTCAATACCATTTTTTCCGGCAGGTCAGAAATAACATGTTTATCTGTCTTAAGACGTCTCAATACAAACGGAGATACAGACATTTTCAATTTTGCCGCACGCGAATTCTCTTTAAAGCGTTCAATAGGAATCGCATAACTTTTCTGGAATTCTCTTAACGAGCCGAGATAACCCTGATTAATAAAGTCAAAAATACTCCACAACTCTGTTAATCTGTTTTCTACAGGTGTACCGGTCATTGCAACTTTTACTTCGGCCTTTAACGTTTTGATTGCTAATGTTTGGGCAGTATCAGGATTTTTGATGTTCTGTGCTTCGTCTACAATAACCATTCCCCATGTATGTTTTTTCAATTCTTCAACGTCTATTCTCATAATTGCATAAGTTGTAAGAATTACGTCGTGATTTACTTCCAATTGTCGTTCTGCACCGTGATAAATAACCGCATCAAGAGACGGGGCAAACATCTGGAGTTCTTTCATCCAGTTACCCATAAGAGTTGTCGGGCAGATAACAAGAACCGGCTTTTTAAGATTGCCTTCCTCTTTCATTTTGAGGATTAAACTTATGATTTGGATTGTTTTACCCAATCCCATATCATCGGCCATACATACGCCAAAACCTTTTGATACGTTTGTCCATAACCACTTCAAACCGGTTTGCTGATATGGTCTGAGTTCGCCCTTTAAGGTTTCCGGCGGTGTTACTTCAATCGGTTTTGTGAAATCCTGAATTACTCTTGCAAATGCATCATCGTAATCAAAATCATACTGTGCAAGCTGGCCTGACATAGAGGCGTGGATTAACTCCATTCTGGACAATGATTTGAAGTTCGCTTTTGCTATTTGTTCAAAGATTTTTTTGCTTTCTTCTTTATCAATAAGAACATATTTGTTTTTATATTTAATTAAGCCGTTGCTTGTTTCAACAAGTTTGTTAAATTCTTCAAGCGAAATTTTTTCATTGCCGATTGCGATTTCATAAGAAAAGTCAAGAATATCATCGAGTGACATTTTAGAAGATGATGTATTATTGAACAAATCTGCCAGATCTTGAGAGCGTGAAGCTTTTACTTTTGCATTAATAGAAGCTCTCGGCACAACAATATTTACAAGTTCTTTAGGCAAAATAACTTCAATTTGGGCTTTTTGAAGATAATATGCTGTTTGTGTGATTATTTTATAAACTTCATTTAAGTTCAAATCAAGGGCAAGTTTATCCTCATCTTCAAATAAATCTTCAAGCTCAGGCATATAGCGTATTGCATAATTTAACTGTTTTTCAACAATTCGTGCAATATCAGATGACTGCGCATCGAAGATTTTTTCTTTATGATAAAGTTCATCAATAAGTACGCTTTCATCTGTCTTACGATTTTTTATATAGACTTTAAGTCTGAATAATTCATCTTCCACTTTTTCTATCTTAAAGAACGGAATGACATCATATTTCCCTAAGTAAAGCTCATCAAACCATTGTGAGATATTTTCCGCGATATCAACTCCGCGCATCTGTGCTTTTTGTTCAAGGTCTTTTATCATATAAGTTCCTGATTTAACGTCTTTGAACTTATAAGCTTTAATTGAAAGAAATTTATAAATAACATAATTCATATAATTGTGAATAAAATCATTTACAAAATTTTCAGGTTTTTCTCCTTTAATAAAGAGTTTTTCGGGAATATTTTCCTCAAACTGATTGATAATTCTTGCGACCTGCTGGTTCGGAATAATCGGTTCATAAACAATTTTAAACATTGACCCTTTTGTTTTAACAGTAGGAATGAAGTACAATTTTTCAATCAATTTCATTACAAAGTGGGCAAGTGTGTTCATATAAATGAAAGTAGGCGTCAGAGATTCCATATCTACAATATCGCCGAAGCCGCCAAAATAATCCATCACTAAATCAAGACTCATTGCATAACCGACTTCGTTTTCCATTACCTGTGAACGAAAGCGGAACAGCGAGCCTTTTGATTTGAGATAGTATTCAAAATTGTTTGTAGGAGTTACAAAGAAAGAGAGTTTTCCGCCTTCATTTACAAGGTAGAAATTAGTATTTCTTGCAGGAGAAATCGGGCTCACGAAAACATCTTTAAATTCATCTTCTACTATTTGATAAATCAAACTCAGAGTATATCTGAAATCTTTGTTTTTAAATCCCTCCGGATTTTCAGAAAGGTTGAAAAACAATTCGTCGATATTATTCTTTTTTAGTGCAAAATCAATATTTAAAGTGTTTTCTTCTGTCATACTCTCAATCTTTCGCTATCTACTTAATTAATGAATCACATTCCATTTCTTTTGGTTTTTCAATTTCAAGAAGCTGGAGAACTGTAGGGGCAATATTGCAGAGTGCTCCGTCTTCTTTTAGTTGAAGGTCTTTCGGGCCATTGATTATGACAAACGGAACTTTATTTGTTGTATGAGCCGTCTCAGGTTTATGCGTTTCTGCATTGACCATAACTTCGCTGTTGCCGTGGTCAGCGGTAAGAAGCATTATAACATCGTGTTTCTTACACGCATCTGCAATTTTCCCGACGCATTCATCTACAACATGGCAAGCCTTTGTTGCGGCCTCAATAACACCGGTATGGCCTACCATATCAGGGTTTGCAAAGTTTACAAGAATAAAGCCGTATTCCGGATTGTCAATTGCTTTCAATACATTTTCGCAAACTTCAGGTGCGCTCATTTCAGGCTGCATATCATAAGTTGCCACTTTAGGAGACGGAACAAGAACTCTTGTTTCGTGAGGCTGCGGTTCGTCAATACCGCCGTTAAAGAAGAATGTAACGTGAGCGTATTTTTCTGTTTCGGCAGTTCTGAACTGGTGCACGCCGTTTGCCTCAAGAACATCACCTAAGATATTTACAAGTTTTTCTTTAGGAAATGCTACAGGGAAAGTAAAGTCTTCATTATAGCTTGTCATTGTAATATAGCAAATATTTTTAAGAACTTTCTTTCTTGCAAAGCCGTCGAAATCCTCAAACATAAGAGCTTTAGAAATTTCCCTTGCTCTGTCCGGTCTGTAGTTAAAGAAGATAACAGAATCATTATCGTGAATTCGGCTTTCTTCTCCTCCAATAACTGTAGGGAGAACAAATTCATCATTGTCGCCTCTGTCGTAGGAAGCTTTGACACCTTCGCAGGCAGTTGCAGCATGTTCTCCTTCTCCAAGAAGCAAAGCATTGTAACCTTTTTCAACTCTATCCCAGCGATTATCTCGATCCATTATATAGTATCTTCCGATAATAGTTGCGATAGGAGGAAGATTATATTTTTTGAGTTCTTCTTCTACTTTTTCGAGGAAAGTGCAGGCACTTTGAGGAGGTGTGTCACGTCCGTCCAAAAATGCGTGTACGTAGACTTTTTTTAATCCCTCATCAGCCGCAAGCTTAATCAACGCCATAACATGGTCTAATGACGAGTGGACGCCGCCTGTAGAAACAAGCCCGAAAATATGAAGTGCAGAGTTATTCTTTTTAGCATGTTCAATTGCCATTAAGAAGCGTTCATTTTTGAAGAAAGAACCGTCTTTTATGGCTCTGTTAATTTTAGAAAGGTCTTGATATACAACACGTCCTGCACCGAGATTAAGGTGTCCGACTTCACTGTTGCCCATTTGGCCTTCCGGCAGGCCTACATATTCACCGTCAGCGTGAATGGATATTGACGGATAGTCTTTTTCAAGTTCATCAACGTGAACAGGATGAGCAAGTTTTGTTGCGTCATATTCAGGGTGATTTTTGCTTATACCCCATCCGTCCATAATACATAATAAAACTCTTTTACTCATATTTATATCCCCTCTAGTGATTTTATTACAATGCTTAGATTTTATCAGGAACATAAATTAATTACAAGAGCGTTTTTAATGTAGATTTTTAAAATAATTTTTATCTGTTGCTGCATAATATGCACAGGTTACTCCGTTAAGATTTGAGCTTGATGTATTAGAGCAGTATTGTTCTCTTTGTTCTTTCCAGTATGTATTTTCTGCGCCCATAGGCATAACTTTTCCTTCTCTGGTTATTTGAAACATAAAAAAGTCATAACCCATTCTGTTGGGTTTTTTGAGATATCCATTTAAGTCAATAGATACTAAATAGCCTGTACCGGTAGTCGATACCTGATACCCTTGTTCAATAAAGAATGTGGTGCCGTCAAGACTTATAAAGCCGCCATCGTCAATATATGCTCTATCAAGTGTTTTTCCGTTTAACGTTTTATAATATGTAAAAGTCCCATCCTCGTTATCAAGGACACAACCTGTATTGTTGTTGATTGCACCACAATCTTTTGTTGCTTTGTATTCTTTTGCAAGCCGTGTTTTTAATCTGCTTGAATACGAAGCGTATTCAAAAGGTAAGTCATCTTCATATTTTATTTTTAAGATAGCTTGCTGTAAGAGTGTGTATTGTTTCTGAAACGAAGTTTGCAGTTCTTTTTGTCTTGTCCTGTTAACGAGTGATGGAAGTGTCATTGCGGATACCACACCAATAATTCCAAGCGTAATAAGAACTTCCGCTAATGTAAAAGCATGTTTTTTCATTTTTACTCCTGACTATAACTAATAACATATAATTGTATATATTATAACTTGATATTAGTTATAAGTCAATGTTTGTATAATTATAACTTATGGATAAGAAAGCATTACTTAAAAAATTTGGTAAGAATGTAAAAATTGAGCGGATTAAAAATGATTGGACGCAGGAGAAGCTTGCGGAAATTCTTGATGTAAATACGAATTACATTGCGTGTATCGAATGTGGACGTCAAAATATGTCATTGGGCAAAATTCTTGAACTTGCCAATGCACTTGATGTAGAGATTGATGTATTGTTGAATTTTCGTAGTTAGTTATTTACCACGGATAATTTGGGGGAATTTTCCAGCCGCTTTTGTATATTACTGCTCCGCAGTTAAAACCTGCTGTATATCCTGAAACCTTTTTATTGCAACCGTAGTCTTGAGTGCCTAGTAGTTTATTAATATCATCATAACTTGAATTATTCCAGAATTTGATTTCATATTTGTAGTTATGATATCTGTAAATGTCAGTTACGAATATATCTCGTCCTATCATATTTGGTTTTTGAGAACCGTTAATATCTATGTACATCCAAATGTAGGAAGCAGGAACTCCAGGAAGAAAGTAGAGTAGAGTTCCGTCACTTAGTACAACAAAATACTGTACGACTGTAGCACTGGATAAGGGTGTCCCGTTTAGCGATACTGGTGAGTATGCTGCATTTTTATTTCCTATGCATACAGTATCATGGCATTCTTTTGCGACATTTAGATAGGGTTTATAGTATTTTTGAAAAAATTTGTCAATATCTCTGTCGTAGTTTTTTTGAGGATAATCCCAATATTCAGCGGGGCCATTGTCATTTTGTGATCTTAAATAAGCATTTTGCATTACAGAGTAAATTTTTTTCAGACGTTCAACAGTAACTTTTTTTTGATAATTGGTTATAATATTTGGCAATGTCATTGCAGCGACAATTCCGATTATGCCTAGAGTAGTAAGCACTTCTGCTAAAGTAAAAGCAGGATGTTTGCGAAAAAGCAAAAAAGCATTATTCATGCTTAACGACCTTAAAAATGTTGTGTTATTGCATTCTCCGTGTGAGCCCCCCCCCCCCTAGTTGAAAGTGGCTTGTGTCAAGGTTTTTCATGGTATCTCCTCTCTTTTTTAATGTAAAATTTGCACATAAACAGTTCTTGTTCTGGCTTTATTATCGAAATCAATTAAAACAATTTGCTGCCATTGACCGAGTTGTAAGGCTCCGTCTATTAAAGGCACCATAGTACTATTTCCTACAATTGAAGCCCTTACGTGGGAATAGCCGTTTCCGTCGTGCCAGGTTTCATCGTGATGGTAGTCTTTTTCTACCGGTGCAATTTTTTCTAATGCTTCAGGCAAATCTTTTAATAAACCGGGTTCATATTCGATATTTGTTATTGAAACAGTACTTCCCGCTACATATATGTATACAACCGCATCATGCAATGAGTGTTTGTAAACCGCATTCTGAACCTGTCTGGTGATATCTTTTATATCGGTATTACCTTTTGTGTGAACAATAAATTTTTCATTAATTACTGTCATAGAGTGTATCTGATATCTCCTTTTTTAACGAGTTTTCTACCGTTTGCATAAGTAGCATAAGGACTGTGTTTTTTTATTAAATCTCTGTAATCTTCGCCGTCTTCAAGTTTAAATACATTAAAATCAGCACATTTTCCGATTTTAATTGAACCTGTAGAATTATCGAGACGTAAGATTCTTGCAGGATATATTGTGAGATATTTTATTAATTCAGCTATGTCAAGCTCATTGTTAGAGTTTGCCTGTACTGCTTCTTTTAACAGGCTGTAATCCTTATCAGCTTTAAAGCTTTGTGTTGAAAAACCGAAGTTTTGCGGAAAATATTTCAATACTGTTTTTAATGATAACTTTTTGTTGCATATCTCCTCGCTGTAAGACGGCTGGTAGATAAATTTTACACCTGTTTCAGCGAGTGCTTCAAGTTCTTCATCTGTTGTGTAATTACCATTTGCAGCAATAACTTTTTTCGTCAAAACCTTTAGATTTTTCAGATAATCTACCGGATTTAAGTCTTTTGCGTATGGTGTAATTTTTCTCATACCCATAAATTTATGCAGTAGATCAATGTCTGAAAATCCGTGCTCAAGCCACTCTATTTCATCTTTTGATTCTGCAAAACGTGTCATGAGGAGCATATTGTGTTTTCGGCAATACTTTGAGAAAAGCTCCCACAATTTTTTATGAACACCTGAAATCGAGTTAAGCATAATGCCGATGTGCGTATTTTCGCCTTTGTGCATAACAAGGTCTTCTACTTTTGCGCGGATTTCTTTAAACTGTTTTTTACTTTTCATTGATGTATCTGCAAATACTTCAAAGAAAAGATAAGTTTTTATAGGCATTTTGTTTATAACATCAAAGTATTTAAACTCTTTTGAAACCTGGGCAACGCAGGTGGTACCGGCTTTTATTGCCATATTTACGCCATCTTCAAACGAGCGTATTTTTTCATTTCTGTCCATTGAGAAGTATTTTGAAAGTATATTTGCCCATTTACGGGAGTAACTGCTCTGTGAAACTCCTGCAAATGTATATTTTTCATTTAAAACGGTAAAGAATTTTTTAAGAATAGTTTTTATATTATCAGGTTTAAACTTGTCTTCATCTGTATATTGAAACTGTGTCAACAAATCGATAAATCCGGGGGTTATTACTGCATTACCAAGGTCTTTAACATATTTTGATTCAAAATTGACTTCATTATTTGGAATAATATCAGTAATTTTGCCCTCATCGACGACAAGAGCCATATCTTCCAGTATATTATCTTCTGATGTCAAAATCCATTTAGCTTTATAACACTTCATAATATCCCCTTTTGAAACTAATTTTACATTAGGTTTAACGAAAATGCAATATTAAATTTAGAAGTTATCAGGGTCAAATTCGGGATATTTTAAATAGAAATCTCCTTTAAATTCGTTAAATCCTTTTCCGTCCCTAAAATCGAGATACTGCGGGAAAGGGTCAAATCCGTTGTTTTGATAAACTCCGTGCCAGTTATTATATTTAAGAACATCCTGTTTTGCTACTGCTGATAACTTTCCGTTTTTGTATGCATAATTATATTTAACTGCGTATTCCGGTTGTGATTCATGCAGCCTATCAAAACATCCAAGGTTATTATTAAATTTTTCATAGTATATAGTGTAATCATGTAGCTTTTTATTTTTATTAAAGAAACCCTGATGTGTTTTGGCAGTTCCATCAGGATAGGCTACTCTCGTTAATCTTTCATACCCTTCGCTTATGTCACTTTGGCCGAGCGGTTTTTTAGCGTCACCGGAGAATTCTTTTACCAGAAAATCAGAATCATAGATACTTTTCGGAAATTTCTTAGGATTTACAAGAATTTTGCTCTCATCACCCTTGTAAACTCTTGACCACATTTGGCCATCTGCGCGGCGATATTGTAAAATTCTGCGGAAAAGTTTATTTTCTTTATTAAATACCAGAATATCTTTAAAAGTTTCATCACCTTCATTTTTGTAATATGTAGTAGTAGAACCGTTTTGAAAGTCTGCTTTTTTTATTTCGAAGTTTCCGTCAAAGAAAGGTTTAAAGTCTTCAAGACTTGTTACGTCCGGCTCATAGGGAAGCTGGGCTACGTTAGGTTTGTTATAATCCGGTGGAGGAGTAAGCGGAAGTTCTTCTTTTTTTACCGGTGTCTCTTGCAGAGGGGCTTTTGGCTGCTCAGGTTTTATATTTTCTTTTTCAACCGGAGGTTTTATATCATCTGATATTTTCGGTTTGCTTATCTTTTTGCCGTGATTTCTGAATATAAAATACGCGCTTAACCCTATAGCTGCCGCGGCAGTAATGTAAATTGCAGCTTTTTGCAAGCTGTCTGTTTGCTTTGTTTTACTTTCGGGTTTATTTTCAGACGCTTTAAAATAAGTATAATGATAATTAGTTATATGTTGAATTTTCATACTACTGCAAAGGTATTAAATATGAACAGGAAACTTTTTGCTATTATCCGTAAAATTCATCTGCATAATATACAAACTCGAGATGACCTACTATGATAGTATCTCCATCTTTGACACCCATAGATTTTAATTTATCAAATACGCCCATGCCGGTTAAAATGTTCTGAAACCTTATAACCTGTTCAGTATTTCTCTCATCTGTGACCTGAGCGAGACGGCTTATTTTGCCGCCGGTTATGATGAATGTATCTTTGGAAACTTTGGATATTTCAAATGCGCTGTCGTCATTATTGTATGCTTCTAAATCTTCTTCCACAACAATATCAGATACAGGTTTTTCTATTTCATCAACTTTTTGTGACATAAAAGTTACCAGTTTGTCAATGTTTTCACCTGTGACAGCAGAGATTAGAAATACGTCATCTGATTTTTTTCTAAATCCTTCTAAAAGTTCAGATTTTCTTTTTTCGTCAATAGCATCAATTTTATTTAGTGCAATAATTTGATAAAGTTTTCCGAGTTTTTCCGAATGTTTAGAAAGTTCAAGGTTAATTTTTTCATAATTACCAAGCGGATCTTCTTCCGTAGTATCAATTATATGAATAAGAAAACGGCATCTTTCAACATGGCGAAGGAAATCATGACCGAGCCCGACGCCTTCAGAGGCGCCTTCTATTAAGCCGGGGATATCTGCAACAACATAACCGTCGCCAGAGGGTTTTCTTACTACTCCGAGGTTAGGAATGAGAGTTGTAAACGGATAATCTGCAATTTTAGGTTTAGCCGAGCTTATTCTGCTTATAAAAGTAGATTTTCCTGCATTAGGCATTCCGAGTAGTCCAACATCGGCAATAAGTTTTAATTCAAGGAATAATTCTCTTTCTATAGGAGGTTCACCAGGCTCGCAAAACTGCGGTGCGCGTTTCTGCGCGGTCGCAAATCTTGCATTGCCGCGTCCGCCTCTGCCGCCTTTGGCTACTAAAACTTTTTGTTCATGTTCTGTCAGATCTGCAATTATATTCCCGCTTTTTACATCTTTTACTACTGTTCCTACCGGAACTTTTATGTACAAATCCTTAGCCCAGCGTCCGTGACAGTTTTTAATCCCGCCGTTTTCGCCGCTTTCTGCTTTGAATACTGATTTATATTTGAAATCCATAAGCGTTGACATATTCTCATCTGCAATAAGATAAACGTCGCCGCCTTTACCGCCGTCGCCGCCGGCAGGGCCGCCTTTGTCAACATATTTTTCTCTGCGCCAGGCTACCATTCCGTTGCCGCCCCGGCCTGATACAATTCTGATTTTTGTTTTATCCAAAAACTGCATTTAATTATTCCTTTTTATTTAATATTACATGAAAAATTTTCTTTTTAATACCCTTATGGTTTATTGATTTGTGTCAATGCTCGGGCTTTTTTGTATCGAATCTTTTTTTATGGATTTTCTGAGCATACGGTTAAGGACTGCCGGCAGTGCAAAACCTATCAACCCGCAATTTGCAAGCAATGAAAACCAGTATAAACCCAGTCCGTATTTTTTAGTTTTATTAATTACCTTAGGAGAGGCATCAATTAAGTCCATATCGCTGAAGTTTCTCGGCAGGCATTTAAAATCTTTAAAGAACTGTTTTAAGCGTTCTTTACCTTTTAGATTTTGTGAAGATGGTTTCCTGTCAATAATTTTTGTGCCCGCAAATTTATCAATCAACCTTCCGGTTGTGTTATTAATCAGGAAATCCCCGCCGAAAAACATTGCAAATAACGCCGCCCCTCGGATTGCCCTGTCTTTACGTTCAAGCTTGTCTCTTGAGCCTATAATTAATGACGGATAATCGCAAAGTGCCCACATTAAAGCATACATTGTTTTTGACATAAACATTCCCTGATAATAATTAAAATTTTCAGCGTATTTTTTCAACGCTCCTTTAGGCGCGGTAATATGTTTCATTATCAACCTTGGCGCAATTAAAGGCGTGGCTGTTGCAACCAGTGCACTCGCGAACATTTTTTTCTTCTTGGCAGCTTCGTATTTCTTCTCATCGAAATTTTGCTGGTCTACCATGTCAAATGCGGCAGAAAATCCTTTTTTATGAGTTCTTTTTTCTGTCAGTTCAGTTGTAATATATGGAGTTGCGCAGTTCATCAGTGCGGTTGTTAAAAAATCAGCGGTAAAAACATTTTTGTGAACTTTTATAAGCTTTTCTCGAAGTTCATCTTCTTTGCCTTTGTATCTTGAAAGAATTTTTTCAAAAGCCTGACGGTTTTTGTTATGTGCTCCGCTATCAAGTTTTACTGCAGTTTCTCTTATTCCGTCAATGAGAAGTTTGCTGTCTCCGGTTAGATACTTTTTGGAAACTTTTATAATATTTTTTTCTGCACCTTTCAAATCTTTTACAATTCCGCTTGAAGATAGGAAACGCTTATTGAAAAACGGCAGCATAATAAACGGTGTCAGTGCCGAAATACAAAAATAAATTCCTGACATCGTGAGTCGTTCTATTGCTTCGTCTTTATTGTTTGACATAACAGCCTGCGGCAGTGCGCATCCGCACATGTCTATAATTCCTCTGTTTAATAGGGTATTTTCCTGCACTGTTCTAGTAGCTTCATAAAAACCTTTAAACGGAACTTTATCGGCTGCCGTGTTTGTGTTTATTTTCATGGCGATATTTTAAAAATCCTCAAGATTTTTTTTTGCTATATAATAATAATATGAAAAATATAAAAGAAACACTATTTACTAAAAAAAATATAGAAATCGGCCCTGAAAGCGGTTACGATAACTATATAATGGCTATAGAATCAAGCTGTGACGAGACTGCCTGTGCAATTGTTAAAAACGGGCGTGAAGTAATTGCAAACGTTGTGGCTTCCCAGATTAAAACCCATGCAAAATTCGGCGGTGTTATTCCGGAAATTGCGGCAAGAGAGCATCTTGATTCAATTAATATTGTAATTGAAGAAGCGTTTAGTCAGGCTAAAGATATTGCAGGAATTAATCCGGAAGATATTACTGCCTTTGCAGGAACTGTAGGGCCCGGACTTGTAGGCTGTCTTCTTGTCGGACTTAATGCTGCAAAGACGCTTGCACTTGTATACGACAAACCTTTTATTGGTGTGAATCATTTGAATGCACATCTTTGCGGAAATTATATAGATACAGAATTAAAACCTCCTTTTATGGCACTTCTTGTAAGCGGCGGGCATACTCAGATTATTGATGTAAAATCATATTCAGAACAATATATTCTTGGTGAAACAATTGACGATGCTGTCGGTGAAGCTTATGACAAAGTTGCTAGACTTATAGGCCTTCCGTATCCGGGGGGGCCGCGGCTTGACAAACTTGCTCAGGAAGGAAACCCTAAAGCCTTCCATCTGCCCGAGGCAAAGGTTGACGGGTATAATTTCAGCTTCAGCGGTTTAAAAACTGCCGTTTTGCGCCTTGTAAAATCTTTTGACGGAAAGGAAATGCCGGTTAATGATATTTGTGCAAGTTTTCAGGAATGTGTTTCTTCAACTCTTTTGAAAAAACTAAAACGTGCCGCAGAAGAAAAAGGTTATAAACAAATAGTAATTGCGGGAGGGGTTGCTGCAAATTCAGAAATCCGCAGAAAGATTTTTTCTCTTGAAAAAGAAGGATACAGTGTTTTTGCACCTTCTATGAAATATTGTACGGATAATGCTGCAATGGTTGCTTCCTGTGCATATTTTAATACCAATACTTTTGATGATATTAATGTGGAAGTATTTTCAAGAGTAAAATAAATTAATAAAATTTAATATTTTGAATATTTTTGCAAAAAATTTTTTTCACATATTTTACATCTAATAAAAAGGTTAAAATGTGTGCAAATTAACAATAATATAAATAGCAATAAATATCTTAATCATTCGACGCCGTTTCAGGGGCTTACTTCAGTAATGGCAAGACGAATTTCGACCAATCCGGATTATCTGGAAAATTTGAGTAATGTTTACAGAAATGCAAACGGCAGTGTCGGTAATCTTCCAAAGGATTTGTTTGCATTCTTTAGAACTACTGAAAAAACGGAAAATGCGCTTAAAATTGCTCAGGTAAAAGATGCATTAAATGACGCAAATGCTGTTCTGGCAGGGATAGAAGATTTGAAAATTCAAATTGGAAGACAAATGAAACCAAACAATTTGATAAATAACTTTCTTCCAAAAATTGCTAAACTGAATATTCAGCCTGAGCGTATCCCCAGAATTATTACGGAGATGACAAAACGTTTTACTCCAGATAAAGAAGTTTTAAATTCTTTTGCTCAAAAGGCCGGTTCTCTTTTAGAAGAACGCTTTAGAAAAATCGGTATTCTTTCAGATACAGATAGTGTGAAATTAACTTATCTTGAGCAGGGTAAGTATAAAAACACATTTAAAATGAGACTTGTTGATAAAGATGATAAAGATATTATCCATCCGAAAGTCTTGTTGAGTTTTAAATCTTCTAAGAGTGCAATGGAACAGATTAATGTTTTATTGGCACTGATGAAATCCTATTTCCAAAATATAAAACCTAAAGACTATCTTCCTTTAATTACAAATGTACTTGATCATGCCTCTGTGAAGGTTGTACCTCCAAAGGAAAAAGATTTATATAAAAAATCATTGCTTGAGATATATAGTAAGATGAAAATGAAAAATGAAGAAGATAAGTTTATGGAACTTATTAAAAAGACGATGTTTGAGGAGATAAAATATAACGGAGTAGGGCCTGAAAGTAATATCACACAGTTCATTAAGCGTTCGGCAGGTCATCCTATGGCAGCTTCTGATTATATTGACATTTTTTATTTGAATACTCTACACAATGTAGGCTTGTCTGAATATTCGGACAAAGCTCTGCCTCCTGTATCGAAAAGAATTAATCTTCATAAATACGGACTTTTTCATGATGATTTGATTACAAATAAAAATAATGAGGTCGAAGGTCGGGTAATTGACTACGGCGGTATAAAACCTTTGACCGGTATGCACGAACTTTCTGATAACAGAATTGCACGCCGCTATTACCATAAAATCTCGCAAATATATTATAAAGATGAAAAAACAACGCAAAAAGAGCGTGTTAAATACTGGAATAATCTTTATAATGCAGCTATGAGTGCATCAATCCCGAATCACAAAGACATTCTGCTTGCTCTGGAAAAAGGTAAAAACCTTATTAAACCGGAATACTGGCATCTTTTGTCAGACATTAAGGCAGCTTTTTAAGTTTCCGCATTGTGTTTTTGAAAGGATAAAGTTTGTTATTTCTTTTTCCAATTCACATCCGAAGTGGTTATTAATTTCTTTAATGAAATAGCACGGGCTTGTGACATTTATTTCTATTATTTTTCCGTCTATCACATCAAGTCCTGCCATACATATACCGTAACTATTCAGTTTTTCTGCTACAAGAGAAAATTTAGCTTTTTCAATGTCTGTAAGTTCAGCTTTGATTATATTTGAATCGCAGTGTTCATTAAACTTGAAATCGTCATTTGACGGCAGTTTTTGTACGCAGTAATCAAGGACCTTATCACCGAGAAAAAGTACGCGTTTGTCACCGTATTCAGCTTTTTCGATGTATTTTTGAACCATTACGAGAGTGGATTGGTTGTTGGTCATTGAGTTTATAATTACGGCAGTATTTTTATCGCCTTTTTTTAAGCACATTACGCCTGCTCCGAAACATCTGTTAAGCGGTTTTAATACTATTTCTTCATGTTTATTCAAAAATTCCATAATATCGGATTTTGAAGCTGTTACAATATTCTCAGGCATAAATTCCAAAAATTCAATTGTATGGAGTTTTTCGTTAAAATCTCTTATTGCCCGCGGTTCATTGAGTATGACGGTCTTTTTTCTGTCTACAAAATCAAAAATATATGTCGAATTTATATAGTCCAAATCAACCGGAGGATCTTGTCTGAACATTACCAGACGAAAATCTTCTATTTTTTTTCGGATATCCTGTTTATCATAAAATATGTTGCCGTTCTTTTCGTAAGTTTCGTAACAGTGCGTGTAAGCCGTTGTACCGGAAAGTGAAAGCTTATCAATAGTCGTGATATAAACATTTTTGTTTTGCATAAGCATTTCTCTGATAAGCCAGAAATTAGTTACAAGATTATTAAACTCAAAATACTTGAGTTCGATTCTGTCTATTATAAATAAGATATCCATGTAAAATCCCCTTTTCTACAAAAAATATTACCACCAATGTTTTTTACAGACAATAATATCGGCGGTAATATTTTTTATTATTTGTATATTAAATAGGAGGCCTATTTAATTTCTTCAGGATTTAATATACAGCATTGAGTGTTATTTACCTGCATTAACTGGAGGAATTTATTTAAATCAACCTGAATTTCAGGGAATGTGTTGTAGTGCATAGGAATAACAGTTTTTGCTCCGAGCCAGTCGGCAGCTACAACAGCGTGTTCGACATCCATAGTATAAGTGCCGCCTATAGGTAAAAGAGCAATATTTGGTCTGTATAATTCTTTGTAAGTTTTTAATTCGGAATGAAGACATGTGTCGCCTGCATGGAAAATCCTTACTCCTTCGATATCAAAAATTATGCTTGCAGCAACTCCGCCATATGTACCGTCTGCAAAAGAACTTGAATGATGCGCAGGCAAAAATATTGCACGTCCCCAGTCATAATTTAACCAGCAGCCGAGATTTACAGGACGGGTTTTAAGTTTTTTTTCAGCAATATGATTTGTGATTTCCGGGACTGCTGTTATTGTTGCTTTTTTTTCTTTTGCAATCTCAACGGCTTCTCCAAGATGATCTGTGTGAGCGTGAGTTACAAAAATATCAGTTATATTTGCAGCTTTATAATCATATTTAGGATTTATTGACACAAGAGGGTCAACAAGAATAGATTTGTCTCCTGCTTTAAATTCAAAAGCACTGTGTCCAATGTATTTTAAATCAACCATTATTCTCTCCTTAACTTATTGTGATTATGTAAACACTATATAAAAATAACATTTTTTATTATAAAATACAACTATGATATACGAAAAATCAATGAAACGGTGTATTGAGCTTGCGAAAAAAAGTGAGGGATGTGTTTCTCCAAATCCTATGGTGGGTTGTGTTATTTACGACAGGAACGGAAACCTGATTTCAGAAGGTTATCATAAAAGATACGGCGAAAATCATGCGGAAAGAGATGCGTTATTAAAACTTGAACCTGACGATGCGGCAGGCGGAACACTGGTTGTAAATTTAGAACCCTGCTCTCATTATGGAAAAACTCCTCCGTGTGCGGATTTAATAATTGAGCGAAAACTTGCCAGAGTTGTTACAGGTATGCGTGATGTCAATCCGATTGTTTCTGGAAATGGTATTGAAAAACTTAAAAATGCCGGAATTGAGGTGATTGAAGGTGTTCTTGAATCTGAATGCAAAAAGCTTAATGAAGTATTTATTAAAAATATGACGGAGCATAAACCTTTTATTGCAATTAAGACAGCATCAACTCTTGATGGCAAAATTGCAACGCATAACGGGTCTTCAAAATGGATTACTTCTGATAAGGCAAGAGAGGAAGTCAAAAGTATAAGAAACCGGTATGACGCAATTCTAACTTCTTCTGTCACTGTTGTTGCGGATAACCCGTCAATGATTCACAGATGTAATATTATTCTTGATAGAGAATTGAAAACGATAAGCGGGTATAAAATTTATAATAATAAAAGAGTTATTGTATTTTATGATGAAGCTTTAACTCCGCCGGCAGGCAGGGCTGAATTTATTAAAACACCCTTAAAAGACGGAAGACTTAATTTGGACTTTATATTTAATAAACTTTATGAAATGAAGATAATGAGTGTTCTTGTAGAATCCGGAGGTGTATTAAACGGTTCTGTGCTTGAGTATGCCGATAAAGTGTACCATTTTCTTGCACCGAAAATTCTTGGCGACAACAGCGGACGTTCTTGTTTCTTTTACAGACACCTTGATGATATTAATCTATGTAAGAATTTCGAAATTAATTCTGTTGATAAATTCGGGCCTGATATATTATTAACTTATTATCCGATTGATAAAATTTAAGCAGGAGATATAATTACACTTATGAACGTAAAACCTGATACCGCGGCGGGGAAATTCTATCCTGCTGATAGAACTGAATTGTTAGATTTAATAGATAATTTTTATGCTAATTACCGTAATTCATCCGGTTATTATTCACGAGCGGTAATTGTTCCGCATGCAGGTTATATTTTTTCGGGGCAGCTTGCGGCTCAGGGATATATGTATCTTAATCCGGAATGCGAGAAAATTTTTATTATTGCACCTTCGCATTATTCAAGAATTTACGGATGCGTAAGCTGTGATTTTGATGAATTTGAAACTCCTCTTGGCAACTGTAAAGTGGATAAAGATATTACTAAAGAGTTTGAACTTAACAATGAAGCATTTGACAAAGAACATTCTGTCGAAGTTCAGTTGCCATTCATAAAATATTTCTTTAAACAATCCCGAATTATTCCTATTTTATACGGCTGTGAAAATTACAAAAATATTACAAAACTCATAGAAAAATACTGGCATGATGAAAAAACGGCTTTTGTCATCTCGTCTGATTTAAGTCATTTCTATCCTGAGCGTGAGGCCTGCAAAATTGACCGGTACACAGCTCAAATGATAGAAACCGGTAATATTCAAAATTTTGACTCGGAACAGGCCTGTGGAGCTGTTGGAATATGCGGGATTACTAACTTTGCAGCATTAAACGGTTTCACATTAATTAGAGCGGGGCTGACAAATTCAGCAGCAAGAACCGGAGATTCTTCAAGAGTTGTAGGCTATGGAAGCTGGTTTCTGTGCGAGGGAACTTTTGCTGATTACATTAAGGCCTTTTACAGTGATTATGTTATTGATATCTGTAAGAAAAGTATTATGTCAGGATTGCAGATAGGTGATTTTGAAATCAATACTTATCCATGTGCTTTTGAAGAAGCCTGCGCGACATTTGTGACTCTTGAAATAAAAGGTGAGTTAAGAGGATGTATAGGGTCTGTTATTCCGTATCGTTCTTTGATGAAAGATTTAATGGAAAATGCTCATTCCGCAGCGTTTAAAGATCCGCGATTTGAGCCGTTATCGCAGGAGGAGTTTGATAATTTATCAATAAAGGTATCTATTCTTTCACAGCCTGAGAGAATTATTTTTGAATCCGAGGATGAGCTGCTTAATAAAATAACGCCATATAAGGACGGAATAATAATACGCGATGGCAATTTTCAGGCTGTTTACCTTCCTTCAGTATGGGCTCAGCTGCCTGATAAACAGGATTTTATGCGTTCTCTCAAGCTGAAAGCCGGCATGAGTGAAGATTATTTTTCTGAAACTTTTCAAGCCTTTAAATTTAAAGCCGTAGAAATTACTCAATAATTTTTCCGCCGAAAAGGTCAATTACCATATTTACCATATCCGAATGGGTTTCTGTATAATTGGTCTTCTTTACCGCAGGTTCATCGGAAGACTCGTCTCTTGCCTGCTCAATATCTTCATCTGAAACTTCTTCAGTATCAGCAACTTTTTCCGGCTGTGTTGAGGTAAAGTTTTGTACCGAAGGCTGCTGTGGTGCAGTTGCAGGTTTAGGTGTGCTTACTTGCCTGGGAGAAGCCTTTACTTGAACATCATCAGGAAGCGGTAGTCTTATTGTTAAATTTGAATTTGACTGACCGAATAATGTATCCAGTGCCTCTATAAGTGCCTGTTTTTTACTTCCGGTTTGAACCTGATTAAGGAAAATTTCATTTTTCATTGTTAGGATGGTTTCTTCTGCGGAAATTTTCACAGGATTTGCCCATTGTTTTAACAATGCACGTGTTGGCGGGCTTGATATATTTTCCAGAAGCTGTCCCCAGAGGATGCTTATATCATCTGAAGGTATTGATTTTGCTTTAGGCATTGGCGAGAAATCTTCCTGAGAGGATTCTTCTGCCTTTACAGGTGCTGTTTTGGGCATTTCGACCGGTTTTGGAGCGGATGCCGGTTCTACATGTTTAACTGATTTGTCGTCTGTTAACTCTTTAATTTTTTGTCTGTTCAATACAGGTGCAGGCGGTGTTTTGTATGCCGCGGTGGAAGTCTGAACAGGTGCACCGCTTTCAAGTTTGGAAAGTCTGTTTTGAAGTTCCGCTAACGATGTGTTTTCAGCAAGATTTGCTAAATCAATAATGCCGACTTCAAGCCATAATCGTGGATTATTTGTGGTTTTTACCTCTTTTATATAATCGGCCGTTTTATCAATCAAAAACGTTATCTGATGTGTATCCAAATCTTTTGCCTGAGCCTGTAATTCTTTTATTTGCGCTTCATTTAGCTGGGTAAGTTCAAATACTATTTCAGGTTTGCAATTTTTAACTATCAATAGATTTTTAAAGTAATCAAGCAGGTTAGTCAAAATTTGGGTTGGTTCGTTACCCGAATTATAGATTTTTTCGAGGGTTTGAATTGCTTCCTGCGGATTTGATGCGGTAATTCCTGTTGACAGAGCGTGAAGTGTATCAAAGGACAGGCGTCCGAGAAGATTGTTTATATCGTCTGTTGAGATTGCTTCCTCTCCGTCGAGAATGCTTAACTGGTCGAGTAAAGCTATACTGTCGCGCATTCCGCCTGCCGAGTTTTTCGCAATTGTAAATAATGCATCATCGGTTATATTAATTTTTTCACTGTCAGAAATATATCTTAAATGCTTTACGATATCATCAGTTGTAATTCTTCTGAAATCAAATCTTTGACAACGGCTTTTGATAGTGTCAAGCACTTTATGCACTTCTGTTGTTGCAAGTATAAAAATAACATTTTTCGGCGGTTCTTCAAGCGTTTTTAAAAGAGCATTAAATGCCGTGTTTGAAAGCATGTGGACTTCGTCGATAATATAAATTTTATATCTGCTGTTTACAGGGGCATACATTACTTTTTCGAGAATATTTTGAGCGTCTTCAACTTTTCTGTTGCTGGCGGCATCGATTTCAATAACGTCCATAGGAACAGAATTTGTAATATCAATACAATTTTCGCATTTCCCGCAAGGATTAATGGTAGGCCCTTCTTTGCAGTTTAGGGATTTTGCAAAAATACGGGCTGTGGATGTTTTTCCTGTTCCTCTGGGCCCTGTAAAAAGGTATGCGTGCGAAATTTTATCCATCGCAATCGCGTTTGTTAAAGCTTTTTTTATATGTTCCTGTCCGACTATTTCTTCAAGTTTTTGTGGACGATATTTTCTGTATAATGGAATATATTTCTCGTTCATGATAATAATAGTATAACAAAAGTTATAAAAAAGGATAAATTATGAACTTAATTAAACCGCCGTATTTAAAAGAAGGGGATACAATTGCGATTATAGCACCTGCGGGAGATGTTTGTTATGACGAAATAATAAAGGCTCAGGTTTTCTTTGAACGTCATAATTTGCGTGTAAAATTAGGAAAGAATATTTTTAAATCTTGCCGCTATATGGCAGGAACAGACGCGGAGCGTGTGGAGGATTTACATGAAGCTTTTCTTGACAGCTCGGTTAATGCAATAGTCTGTGCACGTGGAGGTTACGGGTCAATCAGACTGATTAAGCTCATTGATTTTGATATTATACGCAGAAATCCTAAAATCTTTTGCGGTTATTCAGACATAACGGCTTTATCATTGATGATGGCAAAATATTCGGATTTGATAACATTTTCAGGCCCGATGGCGCAGTCTGATTTTAACGATATAGCTGAGTTTACGGAAAAATCTTTCTTCAATGTTCTATCGGGCGGTGAGGAGGAGTATTTTTCAACAGTAACTTATAACTCGGGGAATGCACAGGGCATAATATGGGGGGGAAATCTTGCTACAATTGTTTCGCTTTGCGGAATAGATTTTATTCCTGAGGCGGATTTTATTTTCTTTGCCGAAGATTTAAATGAAACGGCTTATAAAGTTGATAAAATGTTAAACCAGCTTATAAATATAAAAGAGTTTCGCAAACATTGTAAGGGGATTGCATTTGGCGAATTTCTCGACTGCGGGGATGAAAACTGGCTGAGTGAGATATTTGCCGAAGCCGCACAAATCCTTAATGTTCCTGCTTACGGCGGATTTAAGTTTTCTCACGCTCAGAATAAGCAGACTGTTCCTGTTGGTGCGGCGGGGTACTTGCAAGACGGTATTTTATCTTATAAAATGTATTAAGGAGGTTACTTTTGCCGCATTTTTTCATAAAATCAGAGAATGTTAATAACGGTTATGCTGTGATTAGTGATGAAGAAAATTACAGGCATATTGCTAAATCTTTGCGTGCGCGAACTGGAGAGAGACTCCTTTTAATTGACGAAAATAAAATTCAATACGAAACTGTTATTGAACAAATTACAAGCAGGGAGATAACAGCGAAAATTGAAACTTCTTATAAATCTTCTAGAAACCTTGATTTTAGATTATATCTTGCGCAAAGCCCACTCAGGAGTGACGCGCAGTCTGTCATTATTGAAAAAGCCGCAGAACTGGGCGCCGAAGCAGTATATCCTGTTCTTACTGATAATTGCAGCCTTAATAAAAGCATTATCGAGAAGAAAATAACAAAATGGCAGCGTATAATGTATGAAGCCTCCAAGCAATGCGAGAGGGCTGACATACCTGTGTGCGAAAATTTGACTAATCTTGAAACACTATTGCGTGAACATAATTTTGACAAGATAATCGCCTTTTGCGAACGGCGTGCCACGGGCACTCTTCGCCAATTCTGGCAGCGTAATCCGGTTAAAAAAGGCGAGAAACTTCTTGTTATAATAGGGCCTGAGGGTGGTTTTTCAAATAGTGAATTTGCGTTTTTTGAAAAAAACAATATTCATATGCTGACGCTCGGGGATTTGATTTTAAAAGCTGAAACGGCAGTTATAGTTGCGTTAGGAAATATTATTTATGAATACTCTAATTAAAGATAAAATTACATCTGACAAAATACTCTCAAAAATTACAGCCTCATGTGATAATGAAATTTACATAGTCGGAGGCACAGTAAGAGATTTTCTTACGGGAAAAGAAAGCTTTGACAGAGATATTATCGTGACTGATGAAGATGCAAAAGATTTTGCATTGAAAATACAGCCGTTATTTGACGCTGTTTTTGTACCGCTTGACGAGGTTAATAAAATTTACCGTCTGGTGCTGCCGGATAAAGTAAATTATATTGATATCACAAACCCTCTTGAAGGCTCTTTACATAAAGATTTAATGCGCAGGGATTTGACGATTAACGCAGTTGCCGTAAATGTTAGAACCTGTGAAATTATTGATTTATGCGGCGGTATTACAGATATTCATAATCGTACTATAAATTATATTAACGAACATAATTTTGAAGATGATCCTCTTAGATTGTTAAGAGTTTACAGATTTCAGGCTGCGCTCGGGTTTGAGCTTACACCGGAGACGATTCACGCTGTATGTAAATTCGTAAAACTTATTCATAAACCGGCAGTTGAACGTATAATTCACGAATTAATTTTGCTTTTTGGAGGCAAATATGCAGATAAAGCCCTTTTAAATATGAATAAAACCTGGCTTCTTGAAGAAATCTTCCCTGTTGTAAAAGAATTAAAACAGGTTCCGCCGAATACCCACCATCATCTTGATTTATTTCATCACTCTGTAGAAACCGTAAGACAAATTCAGCTTATTTATGAAAATTCAGCGGATAAGGTGAAAGAACATCTCGAAAGAGTCGATTTTGGCGGTGCTACTCGTCTTGCACATTTGAAACTCGCCGGATTTCTTCACGATATTGGGAAGTTTTCTACGTGGACAATTGAAGAAGATACCGGACGGCACAGGTTTATAAAACACGATGATGTCGGGGCAAAAATGAGTATTCCGTTATTAAAAAAAATGAATTTTTCTAACAAACAGATTGAATATATTTCTTCAATGATTAGAAATCATATTTATCCGTCTCAGGTAATGTGTGCTCCGGAAATTAACGATAAAATAATGATGCGTTATGTGCGTAAAATGGAAGATAATTCTATCGATGAAATTATTCTTGCACAAGCCGACCGACTTTCTGCCAGAGGCGAAGCCGTAAGTGATGAAATGGTTGAAAATAATATTTCCGGTCTTAACAGACTTTTAAAATTTTATCTTGACGTGAGAGATACCCTTGAACCTTTGCCTGTTTTGCTTGACGGAAATGATGTTATAAAAATTCTCAACATTAAACCTTCCAAACAACTCGGCCAAATTATGAACGCTTTGCACGAGGCTCAGCTTTCGGGAGATATTACCACAAAGGAGCATGCTGAAGCTTTTGTCAAAAGTTTCTATCAAAATTTAAACGGATAATTTCTAGGAATTTTCCATCCGTTTTGGTATATTATCTCTGTACAGTAAGCTCCTGCGGTTGTTGAATTTTCTGCTTTTCGACATCCTCTGAGCGGATCATTATAGAGTTCTTCAACTGTAAATTGATAGCTGCCGGTGTTTACGATATCACCGTCTTCATTGACTTTTGTTTTATTTGATATATATGGTTGAATTCCTTTTCTATAATTTTGGGAGTTTTTTCTTTGCGGATAGAAGGCAAATGCAAACATATCTTTACCCATATGTTTTCTTTTGGCGAAATTATCCTGGGAATATTTGCCTGCATCTGGATAGTAAAAATAATCCACTCCACTTTTTATTATTACAAGGCTTCCATCCGGAAAATATACAACAATATATCCTCCTGAAATTTCTTCAGTTTTTATTGTTTTCCAATATTCGGCAAGATATTTATCATACCAATCTTTTGTCCCTGATGGATCAACAGAACTGTTAAAATACCAGAAATCCCAGGATTCGTTTTCTGATTGTGAAGTGACAAGAGCATTATTTGCAACCGAGTAAAATCTTTTTAAACGGGTTTCCACGATTTTCTTCTTGTAATTACTTACTAAAACCGGCAGAGTTATCGCAGCCACAATTCCTATTATCCCAAGAGTAATTAAAACTTCTGCTAGTGTGAAGGCTTTCGTTTTCATGCTTTCTCCTTATTATTTGTAAAATTTGCATGCGTGCAAATTTTATGTGCATATTAACATTAAAATTGCATGTATGCAACAAGGTGATAAAAATGAATTGCAAAAATTGGGTCAGAGGATTAGATCTTTGAGAAAATCAAAGAAGTATACGTTGACTGAGATTTGTTATAAAAACGGACTTGAACCGTCGACGTTTTCAAGGATAGAACAGGCTATTGTTGAACCTAAATATCTTACTCTTTTAAAAATTGCATCTGCTTTCAATATGACTGTAAGTGAGCTTTTGAATTTATAGTTTTAGCATGTTTTTGTTTTTACTTATATAGTTTTATATACTTTGTCTATACTTTTTGGGTGGTAAGTCCAAAATCTTTACAAAATTTTACAATAATTTCTGTTTTAATTTTTTCGTTTTTTGAAAAAGTTTGATATTTAAGGAAGTTATTTTTTTCTGTAAAATATAAAAAATATCTAAAAATATACTATTTTTATAAAAAAAATCAAAATACCTTCTTAATATTCTCTTTACATTGTGATTCTGAAGCGCAACTTTTTTTATTCAGGACTTTTAATCTTGCTGTAGTGTTGTTATAATTAAGTGTACATTAAACAACAATAAGCCAGACAAATAGTATTTATGATTGATAAGATTAGTGTAAGTAGAAAACAATATGCCCCTAAAAAGGAAAATAATAATGTTCGTCAACAACCATCATTTAAAGGTGCTGGCGAATTAGTGCTGCGTGGGATTCAGGCCTGCGAACGCGAGCCTATGTGGAACGTTACTTTCCTGGATTTAACAACTGCAATTTTGCCTCGTACTTTTTTTGAAACTTTCATAGGTTCCAAGAAAAAAGATGAAAACGGGAATCAAACGAAAGAACGCCAGTTAAATGTTATGGGCGGTTTTGAGGCTTTCAGACGTGAATCTTCAGGCCTTATAATAAATTGTATTATTCCTAGTTTTATTGTTGCAGGTGCTGCTTCTTTATTACAAAAACCTATTATGGGTGATTTTGTTAAGAAAAAAGCAGGCCTTTCATGGTGCTGGGCTAACGGTGATGCATTAAATAAAATCGAAAAATATTATAAAGAAGCCCAGGGGGCAACTAAAGAAGAACGCGTATTCAATACATTGAAAAATACATTTGATAATATTTCAGGTGTTGCAGGTGATATTGATAAAGGCGGAGAAAAACATTTTAAAGATATTCTTGCAAATGATGAAGAATACATAAATACTCTGAAACAGTGGTCTAAAAACATTATTTCAGAAACTCCTGATAAAAAACTCAATAAAACTTTCTATGAAACTATTATTAAGAAAACCGGTGTTTCTGAAAATATAAAGTTTAAAGGTGACAAAGGATATTTCTCAAATAACCTTGGCTCATTATGCGACAGTTTATCTAACGTTCTTCATAATGTCACTAAAATAGATTTAGAAGACGCTCACATTTCGGATTACTTCAAAAAAGCTAAAAAACTTGTGAACTGGAAAAGTGCAGCAGGGCTTGGTGTTATTATTCCGCTTGCAATTTCAGCCCAGCCGATAAACAGATGGATTACCCATAAACTCTCCGGTAAAAAAGGGGCTCCTATCTACAATGATGATAAGGAAAGAGTTCTGACTGCGGATGAGAAAAGAAAATTGACCGCAAAGAAATTCTTTGCAGTGCCTTTAATGGCAGGCGTTGCAGGTTTATCAATGTGGATGGACAGACCAAGCCTTAAAATGTTCCAGTTTAAAAATATATTCCCGACAATGGATCAGGCAAGAATTATCTCTGCGGCAACATTCTCAAGCCGTATTGCTGCTTCTGAGGATTCAAATGAATTAAAAGAAAATACAATTCGTGATATCGCTACATTCTCAAGCTTCTACTTCCTTGGCGATTATGCCGCAAAAGCTATCGCCACTCTGCTTGATAAATATAATAAAGATTCCCAATTGCTTACCCACTTGAAAAATTCAAAAGAGGGTGATAATATATTCAAGCGCTTCTGGAATTGGGCAAAACATACATCTATTAAATCAACAGATGAAATTATGGCAATTAAGGATGAAGCTCTAAGGACTAAAAATAAAAACTTAAGATCAATTTGCCAGCTTGGTAATATTGCATTCTCGTTAATTTCGCTCGGAATATTTATTCCTGTGTACACAAGAACACAAGTTAATAAAAAAGAACGGGAAAAACTTGAAGCATTAAAAAATGCAAAAAATGACAATACCGGTGCCCCCGCCCAAACGGAAGCCGCAGTTCATGCAGCCTCAACAACTATGACCGGTAATACTACGGCAACTAAAGCAACACCGTTTAAAGCATTTTTTAATTCGTAAAGGAAAATATAATGAAAATTCAGCACATATCCCCGCAAATTATAAATAGCAAAAATAATAATAAGGAAGATGTCCGATTTACAGGCCTCGCAGATGGTGCCGCAATTGCAGGTTCAACAGCATTAAGGTTTTTTGATGTTAATCAGGCAATCGGAGCTAATACCATGGATCTTTGTACAATGGTACTTCCTCGTACTATTTACGATTTTAATAACAGAGGGCCTCTTGCCGGAATTGAGACTGGCCGCCGTGAATCCGCCGGAACTTTTAACCATGCAATGGTCGGTGTTTACGGTACTGTTGCAGGTGCTGCTCTTGCATATACGCTTAGAGATAAATTCGGGTTTAATCTCAACCATATTTTTGCTGATAATAATACAATTGATATTCTTTCAAATATTCATCATACATCAGTTCACAACAATTCAGCAGACCCGCTGAGAGAATCACTTAATAAAATTGCTGAAAGTATTACGGTTCGTAACTCGGAAGCTGATGTTGAAACCGGTTGGGTCGGCTTAAATAATGAGACAAAAAATAAATTTGTTGATAAATTATATGACATACTGAAAAACAAAAATATTAAAAAGTTAGATAAAGAATCAAAAGAATATATTTACTCAATTGTGACAGCCTCAACCGGTGGAGAAAAAAGTGTTAAGCTTTCAGGATTCGGGAAAGAAGCTGAAAGTAGTTTAAATAACATGATTTCTAACATATACAACGTTATGAAATCATTTGATTCTGAAAAAGTTAATAAAATTTTTGAAAACGCAAAAGATTTAAAGGCTAACGAATTTGTAAATTCACTTAAAAATTTTAATAAAACAAGAGCGGCGGCAGGTCTGGGGTTTGCTACCCTGTTCGGAGTTTCTGTTCAGCCGCTTAACATGTATTTAACAAAGAAAAAAACAGGTCAGGATGGATTTGTCGGAGTTCCGGGCAGAGAAAAAGATAATTCTGCCGGATTTAAAATGCAAAAAATTCTTGCCGGTCTGGCTTTTGCAGCAGCAGCGATTTCAACTATTACTACCAACCCGAAACATCTTTTATCTAAAGTCCAATTTCAGGGAATGTTGCCGACAATTAATCAGTTAAAAATGGTTTACGGTATAACAATTGCGTCACGATTAATGTCTGCACGCGATAAAGATGAACTTCGAGAATCTGCCGTAAAAGATACGTTGGGCTTTATGAGTCTTCTGGTGCTGGGAAGCCTTATTACTAAAGGTACTGCCAAACTTCTTGATAAGAGCGGGTCTTTAATTAATATGGCTAAAAATGACGGCCAAGGCTTCTTTAGATGGATGACAAATTCAAGTCTTAAAACAAGAGATGAAGTTTTATACTCTGCGCTTAAGAAACATGGAATTTCTACAGTGAAAGACGGTAAGGCTTTAAAATTTAGCGAATTAATGAAGCTTTTGCCAAAAGATGATAAACTTACAAGAGTCAAGCTGCGCAACCTTAATATTGCACAACTTGTAGGATATGAGTACTCTGCGGTTGTTCTGGGTTTTGGTATTCCAAAGCTCAACGATTATATGACAAAAAAGAATGAAGCGAAGCGTCTGGCTAAACTGGCTGCACAAAATAATAATCAACAGCAGGCCTCAACAATTACAAATGATACAGCGCAAACAGCAGCCGCTAAATCTCAAAATTTTACAGCAAATTCCATTGTCGAGAAAAATAAGTTCTTAGGTGCTTAATTTATCTGTGTATTTGCACCGGATACAACTTCGACAATTTCCTGAGTAATTGCAGCTTGTCTGGATTTATTATACTCAATAGAAAGTGTTGTAATCATTTTTTCGGCATTTGATGTTGCCGCAGACATAGCCGTCATTCGAGAAGCAAGTTCACTTGCCTGTGCTTCAAGCATTGCCTGATAAATAATGTTAGTAATATACATCGGAACAACTTTTTGTAAAATATTGTGCATGTCAGGCTCGAATTCCATAAGAGGCTCGGCCACGTTATCGTGAAGTCTTTCGTAATTTGCTTCCGGACTTTTAAGAGGAAGTATTTCCCATTCTTCAACGAAATAACTCATCATATTTTTGAATCTTGTTGTAATAATTTCTATTTTATCAATTTTTTTATTTACGTAATAGTCGGCAAGGTCTTCGACAACCATTAAACAGGCACTTCCAGAAGGATTATTCGCTACATTAAGGTAAGTTTTGGCAATCTCACAGTCATAATTTTCCACTTTTCTTTTAAGTGCCGAGACACCTTTTTGGCCGATTACAAAGAGTATAACGTGAATACCTTTTTCGTTGTATTCCTGAATTTTTTTCAAAGTTTTTCTTACAACGTTAGCGTTATATGCTCCTGCCAGACCTTTATTAGATGTTATTACAAGCATACCTGCGGATTTGATATTCCTGACCTGCAATAATTCCGGGTAATTGTCTACAGCAGATTTTATTTTTAGTGTATTTGAGCTGTAAGTGCCTACAGAATTCAAAAGCTTTTTAAACATCGCATTTAATTCTGCCGTAAAAGGACGTGATGCTTTTACAGTGCTTTCTGCTTTTTTTACTTTAGCCGCGGCAACCATTTTCATTGCACGGGTAATTTTTTTTGTACTTTCAACGCTTTTTATTCTGTTTTTTATGTCTTTGAGATTGCTCATTTTCTATACCTTAAAAAGTTTTCTTAAATGCTTCAAGACTGTCTTTCAAAGTCTTTTTATCTTCATCTGAAAGAGCACTTCCTGCGTTCAGATTATCAACAAGTTCTTTTAAGTTTGCATTTAAATGAACAAACCAATCTTTTTTGAATTTTGTAATATCTGAATTTGGAACATCATCCAGCAAGCCTTCATTTGCTGCAAATAAAATACTTACCTGTTCAGCAACGCTTAAAGGATTATATTGAGGCTGTTTTAAAACTTCAGTCAATTTTTCACCGCGCAACAACTGGTTTTTTGTTGCCTGATCCAAATCGGAAGCAAATTGAGCAAAAGCCTCAAGTTCTCTGTACTGTGCAAGGTCAAGTCTTAACTTACCTGCAACCTGCTTAATAGCTTTGGTTTGTGCAGCACCGCCTACACGTGATACTGAAATACCGGCATTTATAGCAGGTCTTACTCCAGAGTTAAACAGGTTTGTTTCCAAAAATATTTGTCCGTCTGTAATTGAAATTACGTTAGTCGGAATATATGCAGACACGTCTCCTGCTTGAGTTTCAATAATAGGAAGAGCTGTAATACTGCCGCCGCCCAGTTCGTCATTTAATTTGACAGCGCGTTCAAGAAGTCTTGAGTGAAGGTAGAATACATCGCCCGGATAAGCTTCACGTCCCGGAGGTCTTTTTAGCAGAAGACTCATGGCACGATAAGCCTGAGCATGTTTGCTTAAATCATCATAAACTATGAGTACATCCTTACCCTGTTCCATGAACTCCTCACCGACTGCAACACCTGCAAAAGGTGCAATGTACTGGAGCGGGGCTGATTCGTTTGCAGTTGCTGAAACTATAATTGAATAATCCATAGCCCCATGTTCTTCTAATGTTTTTGCAATTTGAGCAACAGTCGAAGCCTTTTGACCGATTGCAACGTAAATACAAATTACATCTTTCCCTTTCTGGTTAATAATTGTGTCAACTGCAATAGCGGTTTTACCGGTTTGTCTGTCTCCGATTATTAATTCACGCTGGCCTCTGCCGATAGGAGTTAGAGCATCAATTGCAGTCAATCCTGTTTGAAGCGGCTGGTGAACAGATTTTCTGGTTACAATACCGGGTGCAACCCTTTCAATCGGTCTTGTTTTTGTATATTCGTAATCACCTTTGCCGTCAATCGGCTTGCCTGTAGGGTCGATAATTCTTCCGATTAGTCCGTCACCAACAGGAACTGATGCAATTCTACCTGTTGTTCTGACAGTCATACCTTCTTTAATATGTGTATATTCCCCGAGAATTACAACACCTACATTGTCTTCATCCAGGTTTAATGTAATCCCGAGTGTATCTTTACCGTCGTCAAACATGATAAGCTCGTTTGACATTACATTGTTTAAGCCGTAAATTCTGGCAATTCCGTCACCGACTTCTATTACGGTTCCGGTATTGGATATTTCAGTTTTTGATTCGTAATTTTCAATTTTGCTTTTAATAATTGAACTTATTTCATCAGGTTTTATCAGTACCATATTTAACCTCTTATCTGTTATCTTAACATCAAATCTTTTTTAAGTTTAGCCAGTCTGTTTTTAATACTCATATCAATTACGTTATCGTCAATTTTAATAACTAGTCCGGCTATAATATCGTTATCGAGTTCCCAGTCCGGTTTAACTGTTTTTTGCAGTTTATTTTCAAGTTTTTGAATAACTTGGAGCTTATCTTTTTCTGATAATTCTATTGCAGAAATAATAGTAACCGGCTGAATATTGTAAATTTCATTTAATTTATCAATATAAGCTCTGTAAATTTGAGAAAATTCTTTAAATCGTTTTTTTTCAATCAGAATTTTCATAAAATCCATCATGGTAGTGCTTACTTCATTCTTAAAGACATCTGTAGCAATGTCAATTTTTATATCAAGAGCAATGGTAGGATTATTAAGAATTTCACGTAATTCCGGCGACATATTCAAAATCTGGCGTACATTTTCAAAATCATTACTTATTTCATCAAAAGTTGATTTTTTATCTTCTACGACACCAATTAAAGCATTTGCATAATTTTTTGCCGAAATTGAAATTTGTTCTGTAGAATTCTTCATTACAATTGTATCCTGTCTAATTCTTGTATTCTTTCATCAATATATTTATCATGCAAATCAGGTCTGTCTTTAAGCGTGTTAATTATATGATTTTTAGCAATAGCAACTGCGGCGGCAGCAGCTTTTTCCGTAAGTTTAGCCGATAGGCTTTTTTCTTCTGTTGCAATGGCTTTGTTAACATTTCCGTTAATTAAGTCAATACGTTTTTCGGTATTTTTAAATATTGTATCCGATATTGATTTTGCAGTTGCATTTGCTTGTTCAAGCTGGAATTCTATATCCTTATCTAGGTTTTGAACAGACTCTTTTGCCTGCGACAGTTTTATGCCTGCAAGATTTTTGTTCTTTCTGACATTTTCAATCGTGTTAATAATATCTTGTTGTAATTTATCAAGAATTTTTGAGATATTTATTTTTTTGAATAAAAAATAGAAAATTGCCACCAGCAATACAAAATTAAATGTGTTGCTTCTGACTATCAAATCCCATATTTCTAGAAATTCTTTCATATTAGTTTAATACCTTATTTACGATTTCATTGTTAACTGTATCAATCGGAGTGTATTCACCGAGTATTTTTTGCGAAATAGATTCAGCAAGCTCTTTTATATTCCCTTTTAAGAGTTCCTTGGTTTGTTCAGCTTGAGAGTTCAAATCATTTTTGGCAGATACAATTGACTCGCTGCTTTGTTTTTTAGCTTCATCAGTTCTGAGTTTTGCTTGTTCTTTTGCCTTGGAAACATTATCGTTAATGACTTGTTTAGCGTCTTCGTTGGCCTTGTTCAGACGTTGTTCTCTGTCAGCAGATATTTTATCAGCTTCTTCAGACATATTTCGTGCAACTTTAGTTGTTTCATCAATAAATTCCTGTCTTTCGTTAATGACATTTTCCAGAGGTTTGTAAAATATCATGTTCATAATCCAGGTGAACACGATGAAACTTATTATTGAAACTAAAAATGTTGCATTAAATTCCATTACATAAGTCCTATTAATTTAGCCGCAACAACGAATGCGTAAAGTGCGCAGGCTTCAGACAAAGCTGCACCAAGAAGGAAGAAACCAAAAGCTTTACCTGCGATTTCAGGTTGTCTTGAGATTGCATCCATTAAACCTTTAGTAGCAAATCCGATACCTAATCCTGCACCGATAGCACCAAAACCGATTGCAATACCGCCGCCAAGTTTTGCCAATTCCATAGTTGTGTTTGTGTCAATCATTTTTCTCTCCTTATTTTATAGTAAATTAATGTTCTTCTCCTGTTGCTGATGAAATATATGCAATTGTTAACATCATAAATACAGTAGCCTGAATAAACGCGACCAGTATCTCAAAAAGCATGACCGGCAGCGGCAGTAAGTATGCAGAAAGCCCAAGTGCCACCGATACCAGAATTTCACCTGCAAATATATTTGCAAAAAGACGGATTGCAAGGCTTAAAGGTCTTGTAATCATCTCTAAAATTTCGACAAGTGCCATGATTATTCCCGTAAAGCTGAATTCATGAAGCAAATATTTAAATCCCTTAGTTTTGAATCCCATAAATAAATAATATAAAAGTACTATAATAGCCATTGCGGCAGTGAGATTCAAATCATTTGTAGGGGAGGCAAGTTCGCCGGTTTTCAGGTGAATAATTCTAAGCGGAAGCTGTCCCATAAGGTTAGCTGTTAAAATAAACAAAAATAAAGAAGCAACAATCGGCACATGCTGCCTGTTTTTGTTTGGAATCATAGTATCGAGAGTACCCCAGAAAAACTGCATTACATTTTCGCAAGCAGCCTGAATTTTATTCGGAAAAACCGATAATTTTCTGGTCGCAATTAATCCAAAAATAATTATAACACCCATGGCAAACCACATGGTAAATATGGTATCAAGGTTAAAACTCATATGATGGCCTGCAATTACCGTATTATAAACCCAGTGACCTGTTTGACTCATGTGATATTCCCCTCTCCTTGTTTTTATTTTAACTCGTAAAAAAAAAATCGCAAATTTTTTTTGTTTGCAGTAATATTGTTATATATGAAAAAATTTATATGAAGGGGAGTAATGGAAACGGTTAGCCTTGAAAAGGTCGAATCTACCAATTTATATGGCAAAGAGCATCTAAATGAGCTTGCGGATAAAACTGTAGTGCATGCCCGAAAACAAACTGCCGGTCGTGGCAGAATGCAGCGGCAGTGGGTTGATTTGGGCGAGGGAAACCTTTTCATGTCTTTTATTTTAAAACCTTCGGATTCATTTGATGAAATTTATTCAAATTTAACACAATATTTATCTGTTAAACTTTGTAAAATACTTGAAAACTACGGGCTCACACCTCAAATCAAATGGCCTAATGATGTTCTTGTAAACGGCAAAAAGATTGCCGGTATTTTATCAGAAACTGTAATGCAGGGAAATAAATTTAAAGGCTTAGTTCTCGGAATCGGGGTGAATCTGCATGCCGACGCTGATTCGGTTAAGCTTGTTAAAGATAAAGAAATAACTGCTTTAAATATGGAAATTGGCAAAGATGTTGATATTGACAATTTTAGAGAAAATTTGTGCACTGATTTTTACGCTGAATACAGTGAATTTTTAAAATACGGATTTGAATTTATAAAATCAGATTATGTTAAAAGAGCCTCTTTTCTGGATAAAGAGGTTTGCGTAAAAGTATTTGATACAGAAAAGCGCGGGATTGCTAAAGCTATTACGGATAAAGGTGAACTTGTGCTTAATAATAATAACAAAGAACTTGTACTTACAATAGGAGATATATTATGATGGAACAATTTACTCTACACTTGGAAGAAGGATTGATACTGCTTGCCATTGGTATGGGCGTAGTATTTGGCTTCCTTTTAATCATGGTTTTTGCAATGAATGCAATGTCAATGGTTGTTAAATGGTTAAACAAATTATTCCCGGAAGAAGTTGAAGTTGTTGAGAAAAAAGGCGTTAGAAAAAATGTCGCCGAAGAAGAAGCTATTGCAGTTGCAATTGCCGTAGCAAGAGCTCAGGGATAAGTAAACAATTAGTTACGAAAGGATATAAATTATGGGAAAAAAACTTATTAAAGTTATGGATACCTCTTTCAGAGACGGTTTCCAATCAGTTTACGGAGCAAGAGTATTTGTCGATGACTTTATTCCTGCTTTACAATCGGCTGTAAATGCCGGTATTAAGCACTTTGAAGTTGCAGGCGGTGCAAGATTCCAATCACCGATTTTCTACTGCAACGAAAATGCTTTTGAAACTATGGATAAAATCAGAGCTGCTGTAGGCCCTGATATTAACTTGCAATCTCTGGCAAGAGGTGTTAATGTAGTTGGTTTGGATTCACAGCCTAGAGATATTATCAATCTCCACGCTAAAATGTTTAAAAAACACGGTGTTACGACTGTTAGAAACTTTGATGCCTTAAATGATGTTAATAATTTGATTTATTCTGGTCAATGTATCAGAGATAACGGTTTGAAGCATGAAGTTACAATCACAATGATGGAGCTTCCTATCGGATGTGAAGGTGCTCACGATGTTGCTTTTTACGAAAAAGTTTTAAGAAGCATTCTTGATGCGGGTATTCCGTTTGACAGCCTTGCTTTCAAAGATGCTTCGGGTACTTCAAATCCAAGAAAAGTTTACGAAACCGTTAAACGTACAAGAGAAATTCTTGGTGCTGATGCTCATATCAGATTCCACTCTCACGAAACAGCCGGTACTGGCCTTGCTGCTTACCTTGCTGCTCTTGACGGCGGAGCTGACGGTATTGACCTTTCAATGAAACCTGTTTCCGGCGGGACTGCTCAACCTGATATCGTTTCTATGTGGCATGCTGTTAAAGGTACTGATTATGATTTGGGTATCGACGTAGAAAAAATTCTTGAAACAGAAGAAATTTTCAAAGAATGTATGAAAGATTACTTCTTGCCTCCGGAAGCACTGGCAGTTAATCCTATGATTATTCAATCTCCGCTCCCTGGCGGTGCTTTGACTGCTAATACTCAAATGCTTCGTGACAACAACCTTATGGATAAATTCCCTGAAGTTGTTGCTGCTATGAAAGAAGTTGTTATGAAAGGCGGTTTCGGTACTTCCGTAACTCCTGTTTCCCAATTCTACTTCCAGCAGGCATTTAATAACGTAATGTTCGGCCCTTGGAAAAAAATCGCTGAAGGCTACGGTAAAATGGTTCTCGGTTATTTCGGCAAAACTCCATGCGAGCCGGATGCTGATGTTATTAAAATTGCTGCCGAGCAATTGAACTTGCAGCCTACAACAGAACTGGTTGTTGACTTGAATGATAAAGATGAAACTAAAGGTATTAAGGCTGCTACTAAACGTCTTGAAGATGCAGGACTTCCTGTTAATGATGAAAATATCTTCATTTCTGCTGCTTGTAAAGAAAAAGGTATCTTATTCCTTGAAGGTAAAGGTACTATTGGCGTAAGAAAATGTGAAAAAGGTGCAAATGAACCTAAAGTTGATACTCCTAACGGGTATACAGTTTCTGTTAACGGTAAAAAATACGCTGTAGCTATTGAAGGCAAAAAAGCTACAGTTAACGGTAAACTTTATGATATCGATGTTAAAGCGGGTATTGAAGCAAATACTCATGCAGCAAGCGGAGAAGGTACACCTATTAAAGCCGCTTTGCCGGGCAATGTATTGAAAGTTTTAGTTTCAAACGGAGACAGTATTTCTGAAGGCGATGTAATCGCAGTTATTGAAGCTATGAAAATGGAAACTGAAATTAAATCACCTGTTTCAGGTACGGTTCAATCAGTTGATATCGAAGTAGGAAGTAAAGTTAAAACCGGTGACGTATTGGTTACTATCGGTTAGTTAATCATAATTTGAAAAGGATAGAAAAATGAATATTACAGACAGTTTAATAAAATTATGGCAATCGACCGGTCTTGCAAACTTTGTACAACCGGTAGACCCTTCTATCACAAGCGGATTTGAACAATTCCTGCATCAATTCGGTTCACCGATTATGCTTGTAGTTTGTTGTTTCCTCTTGTGGTTAGGTATAAAAAAACAATTTGAACCGCTTCTTCTGGTTCCTATTGCATTCGGCGGTTTGTTGTCAAACATTCCGGTTGCTGATATTGCAGGCCCTCACGGGTTTTTAGGAATTATATACGAAGCAGGTATTCATCAGGGATTATTCCCGTTAATCATCTTCATGGGTGTTGGTGCTATGACTGACTTCGGCCCGTTGATTGCAAACCCTAAAACAGCTCTGTTAGGTGGAGCTGCTCAGTTCGGAATTTTTGGTGCATTGCTTCTGGCACTTTGCTGCTTTGGTTTTACATTGCCTCAATCCGGTGCAATCGGTATCATCGGTGGTGCTGACGGCCCTACTTCAATTTACGTTACTACAAAGCTTGCTCCTGAGTTATTAGGTGCAATTGCGGTTGCTGCATACTCATATATGGCACTTGTTCCTGTAATTCAGCCGCCTATTATGAAAGCTTTAACAACTGAAGCTGAGCGTAAAATTGAAATGAAACAGTTGAGAGAAGTTTCTAAACGTGAAAAAATTATATTCCCGCTTGTTGTACTAGGCCTATGTATAATCCTTCTTCCTGATGCATGCCCTCTTATCGGCGCTTTAACATTCGGTAATTTGTGTAAAGAATCAGGTGTTGTAGAAAGACTTTCAGATACAATGCAAAATGCTTTGATAAACATTGTGACTATTTTCCTCGGATTATCAGTAGGTTCAAAATTGTCTGCTGATCAATTCTTAACTACTCAAACCTTGTTTATTCTTGTACTTGGTATTCTGGCATTCAGTTTTGCAACAGCAGGCGGTGTATTGTTTGCCAAATTTATGAATCTTTTTTCAAAAGAAAAAATCAATCCGCTTATCGGTTCAGCAGGAGTTTCTGCTGTTCCGATGGCAGCGCGTGTCTCTAATAAAGTCGGCTTAGAAGCTAATCCGCAAAATTACTTATTGATGCACGCAATGGGACCGAACGTAGCAGGTGTTATCGGTTCCGGAGTTGCAGCCGGCATTCTGTTGGCACTTTGCCACTAATATGTAAAAAAAGACCGTCTTTAAAAGGCGGTCTTTTTTTGGTTTATTTTACTTTTGTTGTTACGATTTCTCCGTTAACCATTTTGTAGGATTTTATGCTGTCATCAATTGATACATTAATATTGCTGCCTATTTTTTGTGTAATATTATTTATTTTTTCAAGTTGAAGGGTTTTAGGCAAATTTTGAATATTTTTTGACATCATTGCAATATCCGGATTGTTTGCTTTTATAATGATTCCTGATGAGAGAGTATATATATTGAAGCCAAGGGGAGACTTATTCAAATCTTTTAAGTCATTCTTAGTCAAATCGTATAATTTAGAAAAAACTTTTAAGAGACCGGAAGGTTCAGAAAGTGTCTTTTGGCTATATTTTCCGACAGTGCATTCGAGAACTTCCCTCGTAGGAAGTCTAAATGTTTTGATTGATTGAAAATTAGGCGTATATGTTGTTTTGGGCGTTGAATTATTTATCTGCATTTTATATTACCTTTAAATTGTTATATCTACTTCTTTACCGAGTTTTTCAATAATTGGCCGAGTCCTTGCATTAAGTGCTTCTTTTTTTTATATAAGGATTCTTTTCAATTATTGAATTTATTTCATCTGTCGCTTTTTTGATATGGGTCTTCATATAATTCTCCTTAGGGTAAATTTTTGTTTATACCAATGTCCATAAAAATTATTTTTTGCCACAAAACAATTGATTTGTTAAGAAAGATTATTTGTAATAATATATGAACGGAGGATTTGTTATGAAAAAACTTGCTGTACTAGGTTCCGGAAGAGGAGATAATTTTGAGGCTATTGCAGAATACTTTGAAAGTAAGGATGTTGAAATAACATGTATTTCTGACAATTTAAATTCTGATATTATTTTAAAAGCGCGCGAAAAGGGGATAAATACAAAATATCTTCCATTTACTGAAACTGCTGAATATTTTGGAGTGAGAAGTTTTGACCTTATTGCATTGAGCGATTATAGACAAAAACTTTCGGATGAAATTTTGGAACTTGGCCGTTTTATAAATATACATCCAGCACTGTTACCTGCATTTAAAGGAGAGGATGCGATATATAGAGCTTTTCATGCAGGCGTAAAAGTTTCCGGTGTAACTGTTCATCAGGTTACAAGCGAGCCGGACGGAGGAAAAATTATTGCCCAATATCCTGTTTTAATAGGAAATACCACTCATTTTGACGAATTTGAAAAAGAAATTCATAGTTTGGAAAATATTTTGTATCCACGAGTGATAGAGACTATATTGGATGATAAAGTTTTTGATTTCACAAATCTTTTTCGCGGGCATTCCTGTGGCGGCAATTGCGACGGGTGTCATTAATTTCAATTTTTATGCTTTTTTACTATAATGCAGTCTTTTTCTACAGAAAACTCCAGCTTATCCATTACAGGATTAATTTTTAATAAGTCAAGAATAGGAAGCGGTATTATAACTCCCCAACTGTTTCCGATTTGTATAATTTTTCTAATCATATGGCTTTCGTGTTTAATATTGTAACAATGTTATAACTATTATCACAAAATTTTTTGCAGGTAGGTTATAATAATGTTATAACATGGAGAATAAAAATATGACTAAATACGCATTTACTCTTGCAGAAGTCTTGATTACACTCGGGATAATTGGTATAGTCGCTTCTATGACGCTTCCCGCAATTGTTCAAAAAAACAATGAGAAAGCAACAGTTTCAAAGCTTAAGAAGGTGTATTCCGTTTTGCAGCAGGCTCAGCTCAATATCATTAATGAATATGGAACATTTGAGAATTTTATTACAAGTAATACTAATACCGGTCAAGTCGAAAACGGAGAGAATATTTTAGATTATACAAATACTGAATTACTCAGAAGTTTATTTGCCAAACAGTTAAAGGTTATTCAATCTTGTGATGCGGGACAAAATTGTCTTGGAAAAACTGTATATTACCTTTCAGGAAATGTACATGGTGTGTACAAAGATCCTACATTAATCCTGGCTGACGGTACAAAATTGTTCTTCGGCTGGACATACGCTTGTTCTCAAACATCTATTTGCGCTGAAGTAGGGGTTGCACTTCCGGGTGCTAATAAAAACAGGTATACTTTAGGAAAAGATATTTTTTATTTTCATATATACAGTAAAAAGATTATTCCGGCAGGTAAAACAAGCGGTAAACTTGCTGACGATAGTTGCAGCATTAAAGCTGATGGGCATAATTGCGCAGCTTGGGTATTATTTAATGAAAATATGGACTACACACATTGCGACGATTTGGAATGGGGCAGAAAAACTAAATGTAATCAAAAATAGTTATTTAGAATTAGTGCTTTTTTTTCATGACTTATGTATAATTTTTATATACAGTATAAAAGAGGGTTAATATGTCTATTGATGATGCATTGGTAATGATTTTAGCAGGAGGAGAAGGAAAAAGATTACTTCCTTTAACGAAAGACAGAGCTAAACCTGCTGTTCCATTCGGCGGAAGATACAGAATAATTGATTTTGTCTTGAATAACTTTATAAACTCAGGATTTTTTAAAATTAAAGTGCTCACCCAGTATAAATCCGATTCTCTAAATAAACATATCACCAGGGGGTGGGCTTTATCTCCTTTCCTTAACCAGTATGTTGATTTGGCACCTGCACAAATGCGTACCGGATTGGATTGGTACCGCGGTACTGCTGATGCAATTTATCAGAATGTTTTTCATATAACTGATGAAGATCCTGATTATGTTTGTATTTTTGGCGGCGATCATATATATAAAATGGACGTTTCACAAATGCTTGATTTTCATAAAAATAAGAATTCTGATTTAACTATATCAGCAATTCCTATTCCAATAGAAGAAGCTTCCGAGTTTGGCATAATAGAAGTTGACGATAATTGGAAACTTATTAATTTTGTGGAAAAGCCGCAAAATAAACCGAAATCAATTCCCGGACATCCTGACAAGTGTCTTGCCTCTATGGGCAACTATATATTTAACAAAAATATTCTTCTTGATGCACTTAATGAAGATGAACGTATTGAAACTTCCAGCCATGATTTTGGAAAAAATGTTATACCTATGCTGCTCAATGAAGGACGTGATATTTATATTTATAATTTTGCTGATAATGAATTTCCGGGAATAACTGATGCAGAACGTGGTTATTGGAGAGATGTAGGCAGTATTGATGCCTACTGGCAGGCTAATATGGATTTGTTAGAATCTAATCCTGAATTAAATCTTTATTCAAAAGATTGGCCTATAAGGACGTTTAATTATAATTATCCTCCTGCCAAGTTTATCTGGCAGGAAGGCGACAGAGTAGGTATGGCAACAAACTCTATGGTGTCTGAAGGCTGCGTTGTTTCAGGAGGCAGCATTTCCCGCTGTGTTCTTTCTCCTAAAGTTCGTGTAAATAGTTATTCGCAGGTTTATGAGAGCATATTAATGGAAAATGTTAATGTCGGGCGTTATTCAAGAATTAAGCGTGCGATTATTGACAAAAATGTTCAAATACCTCCAAATACAAGAATAGGTTATGACAGGGAAGAAGATATACGCAGAGGTTTCCACGTTTCTCCTAATGGAGTTACGGTTGTACCTAAGGGGGCTATTCTATAATATTTGTTTGCGCTATTATTTCTAATACCGGTTATCAATGTTAATTTTTCTTAAAAATATAAATTTTTTAGGCAATTTTAAAGCTTGATAATCTTTATTGATTTGGGTAGTAATATGGCGTCAAAAAACGGAATATCTCAAATAAATTTTGGAAATTCATTTACCTCTGCCGGTAAGAGGTTATATGATGCAATTCCTAATGCAAAACCTATTAGCGGTGAAAAAACTATTAAATGGATTGAAAATTTTGGGAGAAAATGTACTTCTGATAAACAACGTCTTATTCTTGGTGCTACCGCGATTTTAATGCAGCCTGCTATTGACGCTTCGAATAAGAGTGTAGATGAAAAAACACGAAAAGTCTCTGTCGCAAGAACAATAGCTAAAATTGTTGCCGGTACATTAACAGGTTTTGCGATTCGTTACGGCTGTATCAAGGCGATGGATTGGAAATTATTTAAACCTTCAAATTTTGCCAAAGTTTCCAAAGATGCGTATGAGCAATATAAAAACGCAATGGGAACAATTGTTGCGCTTGTTGTAATGATGGTTACCAATTTCGCCATAGACGCGCCTTTAACAAAATGGTTAACTAATGTATTGATTGATGAAGACGGTTCGGGAGGTAAGAAAAAATGAAAACTCCCGCATTAATGAAAAATCTTAGCGAATCCTGCTCAAAGAAGTTCGATGTTTTTAAGAATATTATTCTTGAAAAATACGGAGAACAGCCGGGGAAAATGCTCGTACACACAGGTGTGCTCGGTTGGATTCTGTCTTCTCTTGCGCAGGTAGGTGCTGTTGTTTTTAATGATAAAATTTCACCGGAACAAAAGGTGTTCCTCATTCCGCAGGAAATAGCAGACGCGGCAGTGAATATTCTTTCATTTTACGTAATCACAAATTCAGTAAAAGCAATTGCATCAAAACTTGTGAAAACCGGTAAACTAACTACTCCTGATATACGGAATTATCTTAAGAAAACCGGAATCAAAATTCCTAAAAAAAGCTCAGACGTATCTCCTATAGGTAAATGGGATTTTGATATTACAAAGCTGGCAAATTTTGATGAAATAGCCGATAAATTTAAACCTTTTAAAAATGGTGTAGATGTTGCTGCAAGTATGGCGGGATCAATTATTTCATGTAACCTTGTTACTCCCATTTTAAGAAACGAATATGCTTCAAGACGGCAGAAAGAAATGCTTACTAAAATGCATGGGAATCAGGTGAAGAACCTTGAGTTTCCTAAAGGTATTTCTATGTCCGAATATCAGCGCAGAGCTTATGCAAAATCTTCCGCCTTAAAAGTGTAAAAGATTTATGATACCGATTAGCATAAACACCATAATGCAGGCAAATATACCGACAAGTTTATAAAAAGGATTAATTTCTTCCTTTTGTATAGATTTTGTATACATTTTTTCCAGTGTTCTTTTGGCATAATCCTGTTTTAATTCATTTCTGGTTCTGTTAAATGATGACTGTAGCAGTTGCTTAAAGGCATAAACTTCTTCCAAATCTTTTCTTGCAAGAGGATTTGATATGGCAATTTTTTTGATTTTTATATTTTCATTGTCGCTTAATTCATTATCAATGTATGCGGAAAGATTAGCCTTAAAAGTTTCATATTGTGGTGTCTCATATTGTTTTGTATCAACTCTATCTTCTTCATTGATTTTTGTTTTAATTTCTGAAAAATTTTCCAGAATACGTTTTAATTTTAAATATTTTTCCCGGCATTTTTCGCAGGTGCTAAGGTGTTCTCTTACGCATATACTTAACTTTTCATCCAGTTTGTTCTCAATATAAAATGTTAAAAGAGTCACAACCTGATTACAATTTAATTGGTGACGCATGTTTGCTCCTTTCAAATATAAGATTTTAAACCGTCTTGAAGTTTTAATCTGGCTCTTGATATTCTTGATTTTACGGTTCCGACACTTGAGTTTGTTGCCTCTGCTATTTCCTCATAACTTAGTCCCTGCAATTCTCTAAGCACAATTGCAATTCTGAATTGTTCGGGAAGTGCCCTTATTGCATCTTTAATTATCTGTTCAAGTTCAGCAGAAATGCATTTTTCCGGCGGTTTGCATTTCTTATCCGGAATGATTGACTTGAGTGAAAAATTAGTTTCATCATCATTTTCTTCATCCATGGAAATTATGTCAGGCTTTCTGGCACTTTTTCGTAATTCATCATAAAAAAGATTGGTAACAATTTGATTGAGCCAGCTTTTAAAATGTTTCGGGTTTTTTAGTGAATGGATATTTTTTGCCAGTCTAAGCAGGGCTTCTTGAGTGAGATCCGCGACATTCTCACGTTTTTTTGCAAGATACGAAAATGTTGCAAACACGTTTTTCTGTTCGCGCCTGATTAATTCTTCAAGAGCTTTAAAATCATTTTGCTGAGAAAGAACCACAAGTTCTTCCAGAGTCATTTTTCGATATTGCAGCTTATTAGCAGACATGACAAATCTCCTTACTCCAATAGTAAGGAATTTTTTGTCTTAATTGCTCACGCTTAAATATACCTTGTGAGGACTATATTATTTAGGGCATGATTAGAATTATTCTGCACAAATGTATCCGCGAAGTGCCGTATATGCAGCAACATAAGGCGAAGCAAGGTATATAAAGCCGTTTACATTACCCATTCTTCCCTGGAAATTTCTGTTTTGAGTAGCAAGACAAACTTCCCCGTCAGCTAATGTTCCAGCATGAACTCCAACACAAGGCCCGCAGCCAGGAGGCAGAATTGTCGCATTTGCTTCCACAAAGGTTTTAATTAAGCCCTCATCAAGAGCCTGAACATAAACATCTTTGGAGGCTGGACATATAAGCATTCTGACATCATCATGAACCTTGTTATCTTTCAAAATATCAGCTACTACTCTTAAATCTTCAATTCTTCCGTTTGTACAAGTTCCGACAAATACCTGATTTACTTTTACGTCTTTTAATTCCTCAACCCGTTTTGTATTGTCTACGGTATGAGGGCAGGAAACCGTATGCGGTACATCTTCTGCATTTATTTTTATAACTCTCTCATAAACTGCATCTGTATCCGGTTTTAACGTTCTGAATTTATCTTCTCTGCCGCGTGATTTTAAAAATTCTTTAGTTTTTTCATCCGCAACAAATAATCCGACCTTCGCACCTGCTTCCACAGCCATATTAGCAAGTGTAAAACGTTCTGACATTGTCATATTATCAATAGTATCTCCGCAGAACTCCAAAGCTTTATAAGTTGCACCGTCAGCACCAATTAAGCCTATGAGGTGAAGCATTAAATCTTTTGAGCAAATTCCATGTTTAAATTTCCCGTTAACTTCGATTTTAAAAGTTGCGGGAACTTTTAGCCATGTTTTTCCAAGAGCCATTGCAACAGCAATATCAGTTGAACCCATACCTGTTGCAAAAGCTCCGAGTGCTCCTGAGGTACAAGTATGTGAGTCTGCCCCGACTAATATTTCACATGGGTTTACAAATGTTTCAACAAGCCTCTGATGGCATACGCCAGCTCCAACGTCTGATAAAACTGCACCGTATTCTTTGGAAAATTCTCTTAAAACGGTATGCGTGTTTGAAAGCTCTTTTCGCGGACTTGGTGAGGCATGGTCTATAAAGAGTATACTTCTTTCAGGATTTTTTAATCTTGGAAGTCCCAGCTTTTTAAATTCCTGAACCGTAAGAGGGCCGGTTCCGTCCTGTACTGCGGTTACATCAACATCTGCAATCACCAGTTCTCCTGCTTTTACATCATGTCCCGCATGTTCAGAAATTATTTTTTCCGCTAAAGTCATTCCCATATAAATTCTCCTTACTTATTGTTTTTCTTAATTTTATCACGAAAAGCAAAACAATTAATTAATTTTACAAACATTAACCCATTCTAAAGAGTTAGAATAGTCAGCCAGTTCATCACAGTTAAGCTCGATTGCGGAATTGCTGCTGCCACAAGCAGGATATACAGTTTCAAATCGTTTCAGTGATTCATCAAGATAAACTTTAACGTTCTTATTATGCAATCCGAAAGGACAAACCCCGCCTATTGCATGTCCTGTATATTCAATTACTTCTTCAGGAGAGAGCATTTTAGCTTTCATACCGAATTTGGATTTGAATTTTTTATTATCAATTCTGGCATCTCCTGCCGTAACTACAAGTACAGCACCGGTATCAGCTTTAAAGGAAAGTGTTTTTGCGATTCGTGCAGGTTCTACTCCCAGAGCCTCTGCCGCAAGCCGGACTGTGGCACTTGATTGTTCGAGTTCGATAAAATCTTTTTCTCTGCTAAATTGTTTAAAATATTCTTTTACTTTTTCAATGGACATAATTAATTAAATAATTTTTTCTGTTTCTATAACTGCACCAACACGTTCTTTTATTGCACCCTGCGGTTCGTAGTATGGTGATACTGTCATGATTTTGGCTGCAATATCAGGATAGTAGTATATGAATTTTAACTCACTTGATGTAAGCGGTTTTTGAGTATGAACGTTTGCATAGCGTACAAGTTCAAGAATATTTCTTGCCTCATGCTCATCTTTAAATTCAAGCTCCAAATTGTTATATACGTTTCTGAAGCCTTTAATACCACCATATTCGCCTGTTGTAATAGTTCTTCCGGTTTCAATGATTTCCGGTTCCCCGCGGCCTAGTTCTTCAAAGTCGTAAAGTTCATAGTTTCTCCGGTCTTTCAAAGCACCGTCTGCATGAATTCCTGATTCATGTGCGAAAGCGTTATCTCCTACTGCCGGCTGATTCATCGGAATTGGTACTCCAAATGCGTAAGAAGTATATTTTGCTAGCTGCCAGGCTTTACTTAAATCAATATTCGGGTCTATTTGATACTTATCTTTAAATCCAGCTGACTTTAATATTGCAAGTAAACATGACACTAAATCCGCGTTACCTGAGCGTTCGCCCATACCGTTAATTGCGGTATTTATATAAGCATCCACGCCTGCGTCGATTGCTGCTTTTGCACCCATTACAGAACAGCCTGCTGCCATCCCTAAATCATTATGGTAATGCAGTTCTATTGCCATACCTGTTTCAGTTGCAATTTTATAAATTCTGTCATATGTTGTTTTCGGGTCTTCAAAACCGAGAGTATCGCAATATCTAAATCTTTGAGCACCTGCTTTTTGCGCTTCTTTTGCATATTTAATCAAAAAATCAATGTTGCTTCTTGAAGCGTCCTCAGCGTTGACGCCTATTATTTCAGCACCTTTTGATACTGCGCATTTTACAGCCTCTTTTGTCATTGCTATTATGTCATCAGGTGTTTTCTTGCCGAGGTATTTGCCCTGAATCATTTGTTCTGAGGTGGATTGTGAAAGATTTACGTTTTTGAGTTTCGGAACATTGTTGAAAGACAATTCCACGTCGCTTGCGAGTCCTCTCATCCAGCCTGAAAGTTTTGTTGTTTTTATTGCTCCTCTTTCTACCAGTTCAAGGTTTCCGTTCAAGTAATTAATCTCGTGTTTTGTTGTCGGAAATCCGAACTCCGATTGCGTAATTCCCATATCATTCAACATGAGGTTAATAATTGTTTTTTCTAATTTGGCAAGTCCTAATCTTGATGTTTGTACACCGTCTCTGTTTGTAACATCAACAAAGTAAATTTTGTTTTCTTTCATATATGCTCCTTACAGCCCACCCCGCGGCCTCTATGCAAAGTAATATTAAATAACTTGCTTTTTTATATAAAGTTATTTACAATGTTTAGTATGAATATTTTCTGAGAAAATGTCAAGAATTTAAGAATTAATTATGAATAATACTAAACAGTTAGAGAAGAAGATTAATAAAGAGTATAAGACAGGTAATGTTAAATGCGCAATTGAACTTTGTCAAATCGGGCTTCAGGAAGATCCGACAAATGCAGATTTACATGTAAGACTTGGCGATTTGTATTTGGCATGGCATCTGGATATTTACAATTCCTGCCAGTATATTGATGAGGCTATTACTGAATACCAGCGCGCTCTTGAATCTTATATTGACAGTGCAGAAATATATTTTAAAATCGGTCAGGCTCATTTTTATAAAGGAGATTTGGATAAGGCTATTAATTATTTAGATATGGCTATTTCCAAAAAGCCTAAGCTTGCGAAGGCATATTATCTTCTTGCTGAAACTTACACTAAAAAATCAAGATTTATGGAAGCTGCAATTAATGCAAGAAAAGCTGTTAAGTACAAACCGCTTGCAAATTCCTGTGCGCACTTTTTACTTTCTAATCTTTATAATGTTTCTTCCGTTAAATCTTTTAAAATGAAATTAAAATCACAAAAAGAATATCTTCTTTCTGTGCTGACTTTGCCTTTTGATGTTCAGGCCATGAAAAATGTTGCCAGATTTATTTCTTATTTCAAATTTTTTCCAATGCTGGTAAAGAGTATGTATCTTGTTCAAACCAGAAAGTTTGATAAGGCTATTGAAACCTACGCAGAAGCAATTGAAAAAGCTCCCGGTTTTGTTCCTCTATACTCGCTTCTCGGGGATGTCTACTGTGCTATTGGCCGCTACGACGATGCGATTACAGAATATAAAATGGCTATCTGGTTAGACTGTCTGAATATAGAAGCGTACCGCCATCTCTGTCAGGCCTATGAAGAAATAGGCGATTATGACAGTGCAGTTGAAATCTATCAAAAATTAATCCAAATTATGCCTAATATGCCTGACGTTCATTCAAATCTGGCAAACATTTTGTTTGTTAAAGGGGATATTGACGGCGCCATTTCGCATTTTCAAACAGCAGTTACGCTTAATCCTAAAAAACAGTGGACAAGTGTTATTAATCAGACTCTCGGCTTTGTTTATCAGGAATCAAAAAAAGATTTGGATGCAGCTATTACTTCTTATCAGAGCGCATATTTGCAGACTCCCGAAGATATTGATATTTATATAAATCTGGGTAGTGCATTTTATGACAAAGAAGATTTTGCGAATGCACTTACTGTTTATCGTAACGCTCTTGATTTGGAACCGAATAATCCGAAAATTCACTGTAATCTTGGTTTCCTTTACTGGGGTAACGGAGATTTGGATGAGGCTATAAAAGAATACGAGTTAGCTATCGAGTTCGATAATAATTATGATATTGCATATAACAATCTCGGGGTTATTTATCTTGACGATTTAGGCAGAGTTCAAAAGGCAATAGAATTGTTTAAAAAATCAATTGAGTGTAATCCAAACTATGCACTTGCTCATTTTAATCTGGCACGTGCAATTACAATTACCGGTGATAAAATAGAAGCTGCTAAATTATATCAGATTGCGCAGGATATAAATAAAGTTACAAACGAAATTGACCCGCAGGAAATTGTAGATAAAATTAACGGATTATTCAGTTAGTTTAATTTTCAAAAAAACTTTAATCAGGTGATTATGTTACTGTTTGCTGCGTGGCAACTAATTAATCAAACATTCTTCCACCGTAACAGTCGGCAATACAAATCCGAACGTTGAACCTTTGCCTACATCAGAATGTACAAACACACGCCCTCCATGATGTTTTTCTATTGTTGTTTTTACAAGGTTTAACCCGAGGCCTGTTCCTTTTATCGTATGTGTGTTATTTTCAACTCTGTAGAACCTGTCAAAAATTTTCTTCTGGTGCTCCGTTGAAATGCCACAGCCTTGATCGGTTACTGCAACTTCAACTTCGTTCTTTTCCCGCGAATAGCTGAGAGAAATTTTGATTTCACCATTTTCAGGTGAATACTTTATTGCATTTGAAAGATAATTTGTCAATGCTCTTTCTATGCTATCATAATTAAACATAAATTCGGGTGGTGTTGATTGTTTTTCAATTGTTATTTTCAAGTTGTGCTCTTTTGTTAAAACATCTACCTGTTTTGCACATTCTTCTATGAGTTTTTCAATGTTGTTCTGCTCTTTTTCAAGTTCGGTATTTGCTTCAAGTCTTGAAAAATCCAGTATATCATTAACCATACGGTTTAATCTTATTATTTCCTGATTAATTGTTCCAATAAATTCTTTTTGTGTTTCATGGTCAAATTCATTGCCATAATTATAAAGTGTATCAATATAGCTTCTTAAAACTGTAACAGGAGTTCTAAGTTCATGTGAAACATTAGATATAAATCCAGCCCTCATTTGTTCCATTTCTGCTTCTTTGGTCATATCAATCAACACAATAATATAGCCGACGTAATCCTTATTTCTTGTGAACATAGGTGAAATTATTGATTTTATAACACGTTTGTCTACATTTATATTAAATTCTATAGGCTTCTTTTCGATTATATCAAGAGGAGTATCTTTAAATTGTTCAATTTTGTCTTTAAAGCATTCATTCCCCGATGTATCAATATATTGCTGAATTTGAGTATTTAATAGTTGTTCTTCAGCTACTTCAAGGAGTGTCTGCGCATGGTTATTTACTAATACGACATTATCATTATCATCACAAACCACAACACCATTTGCAATACTCATAAGAACAGATTCAAACTTATTTCTCTCAAGCATAATCCTGTCAATATTTTGTTCTTCATAGATATGTAAACGCGTAGACATATCATTAAAAGCGTTAAAGAGTTCTTCAATTTCAGAACTGACATCCTTTGTCTGAATTTTGCAGCCGAATTCCCCTGTTGAAATCTTTTTAACACCGTCTTGCAAAATTCTGAGTTCACGGGTTATAAGATAAGTATTAATGAGAATTACAAAAGCAAATACGAGCCACGCCACAGAGAAGACGAATAAAAGAGAGGCTCTGGTCGTAGAAGATATTTGACTGATAATGCTTCCGGAAAGCCCAACAGTAACTGAACCTATAGGATTCGAATCCCCTATTGCAGTAAGTGGTGAAGTTACGCGTATATTTGTTTTGTTTGTTAATGCGTGTTCATTTTTTCCTGAATAAATCAGTTTACCGTCTTTATCTCTGAATTCAATAAATACAATATCATTATGACTTTTTAATATGCTGTCTGAATGAGTTTTTAAGGTTTCCTGAATTTTATCGGGCGGAAGATTTTTAGTTATTTCCACACTTTCAATTGCAAGTGTTTTTGAAATTACCTGTCCGAAATTCTGATAGCCTTCATTTAGTTTTTTTTGTATATTAAAAATTGCAAAAATCGCGATTGCTACAATAAGAATGGTACTCAGAAGCAAGCCGAATATAATCAAACGATTCTGCGTTGTTAAACTAACCTTATTATTCATGATTAAATTATATCACTTTTTAAATTGGCAATCAATAAAATAATAAATAAAAAGCCACTAAAAAAGTGGCTTTTTATTTCATCTTGCACAAATTGTTCTTGCGACATGAACCCCTGATGCGGAAGCTTGGATTAGACCGCGGGTTACGCCTGCACCATCTCCAATTGTGAACAAGTTTTTAACGCCTTCTGTTTCAAGTTCATTTGTTAATTTTACTCTTGCAGAATAGAATTTAACTTCTATACCATAGAGTAGTGTATAACGTGATGCTGTTCCCGGACAAATTTTATCAAGTGCGTAAAGCATTTCAATAATGCTAGTCATTTGTCTGTAAGGTATAACCAGGCTCAAGTCGCCAGGAGTTGCACAGGTTAATGTTGGTGTAAGAACGCTCGATTTAATTCTTTCCGGAGTTGAACGACGCCCGTCAAGAAGGTCTCCGAAGCGTTGAACAAGAATGCCGCCACCTAACATATTTGCAAGTCTTGCAATATGCTGGCCGTATTGAATTGGCTCTTTAAACGGTTCAGTAAATTTTTCGCTCACAAGAAGCGCAAAGTTAGTGTTATTCGTCGTTTTTTCTGCATAACTGTGGCCGTTTACAGTTGAAATACCGTTGTAATTTTCCTGAACAACCTCTCCGTTAGGATTCATACAGAATGTTCTGACTTCATCTCCGAAAGTCGGTGAGTGGTAAATTAATTTAGATTCATATAACTTATCTGTCAACGGTTCAAATACAGGTGCCGGAAGTTCTACGCGAACTCCGATATCAACTGCGTTATTTACCATACCTATTTTATTTTTTGCAAATTCCTGGGTAAGCCAGTCTGCACCTTCACGACCCGGCGCGATAATTGTATATTCTGCGCTTATTGTTTCTCCGTTATCAAGAACAATTCCCTTTACCTGTTCGCATTCAACAATAAGACTTTTTGCAGATACATTATTTAAAATTGTAATTCTTTCTGCGAGGTAATCCTGCATGTTCTTCAATACATCAAGACTTCTTTCTGTACCGAGGTGTCTTACGGGTGAATAAACCAGCTTTAATTCTGCAAGAACCGCCTCTCTTTCTAATTCTCTGTAAGTTTTTAAATCAGTGCCGAATACTTCTTCGGTTGCTCCAAAGTCCAAATATAACTGGTCAGAGTAGCTGATTAAATCTTCAACTTTTTCTCTTGACATATAATCAACGAGGTGGCCTCCGACATCAGGGGTTAGTGTTAACTTTCCGTCAGAGAATGCACCTGCTCCGCCCCAGCCGCATAGAAGACCACATTTTTTACAGGTAGGACATTTTTCCCAGCCTTCTCTTAAGAGGCATTTTCTTTTCTCAATTTTTTCGCCTTTTTCAATTAAAACAACTTTCCATTCCGGTTTAAGTTTCATAATTTCCAGAGCCGCAAAAATTCCGGCAGGACCTGCACCGATTATCGCTACATTATACATATTTTTTCCTCTTATTGTTATACTGCCAACTTATTAAACATAGTATAAAAACATTTTAAATTAAAGGCTTTGTGAAGATTTTGTAAATCAAATTTTTCCTTATTTATGATTACTCTGAAATAAAATTATCTTTAAAAGGCTTTTTTTTTGTATTTAGCGAATGCATAATATTACCGATTAAATCTGAAATTTCATCAGAGTTATTTATTTGCTGAGCTTGTTTTGCATATTCCAGAGCTGCAGTTAAGTTTCCGCTGTTCATTTCAACAACAGCAAGATTATAGTAGGCAATGAATTTTTCATCAGGTGTTTTAGAGAGTTCAAGAGCTTTTGACAATGCCTTTATAGATTTTTGTTTTTTGTTAAGTTCAGCATATGCTATACCTAAATCAATGTAACCGCCTGATAATTGAGGAGCCTTTTTTATATAATTTTTAGCTTCTTTGAGTTTATCCATTTGCATATCTTCAAAGGTTCCAAGAATAATCGGAGGATATATAAGTTTGTCTTTTTTTATTCGTGAAGCAGGTACATTGCTAATATCTGGCGCAAGATTATATAACAGTGTGACTGTGTTTATATCTTTGGAAGAAATATATTGAAAACTGCTTCTAAATCTTGTGTAAATATTATTCTGCTGTTCCTCGTTGGACATATACATAAGGTCTTCGGTACTGTAGCTGTGTCCCATTATGCCAAGAGCATGACCTATTTCATGAAGAACAGTATTATAAAGTTCTTTATCGGAGAAATAATTACCGTAAGCATCCTTATCATACATTGTTATGGTCATTTTTTTCAGAATATTATTTTTTATGGAGGGTTCAGTATACGCGACAACATATCTGCAACCTTGTTTATTACAGTTGTTTTCCGGCAGAGGCATAAATTTTATTACAATCTGTGCGTCTTTAACATTATTCACAAATGTAAATTTTAAAAATTGAGATGAATTTTGCCACTGATAAAAGGCCTTTGTTATTTCTGCTCTATAATAAGCAGGAAGGTTGTCCTCCATAGGAAAATCGATACTGACTTTTATGGGAAATGTCGACGTATCCCAGCGTAAAATTTTCCCCCCATAGGGAGTTTGCTCAATATAATTATGTCCGTATGTCTGCATGAGCTTTCTTTTCCAAAAGTCAACCTGAACTTCTGCTAATCTGGCAGAGCTGTCTTCAACAATGTCATCAGCAAGTTCAAACATTTCTTTTTGAACTTCATATGTAGGGGTAATACTTGCCAGTGCTAAAACATAATTGTATTTGTATTCTTTATTTTTAGGTTTCAATTCTTTGGCAATACTTAGATATTTATGTGCAGATTCATAATTTTTAGCTTTATATTCTGCCAAACCTTTTTTAAAAAAGAAAGCCGGTAATAAGTTTACTACAATAATACAACTAACAAGTATAACTGCCAGTATTGAATAAAATGTAATTCGTTTACGCATTATCCTTAACACCCTTATCCACTTCAAGGAGTTTAGCTAAAGACCTTGTATCCCCTTTCAATTTGAAGTATTCAGAGAATTTAGGCGTGGTCTTTAAGTTGTAGCTTCGTCCGTTTTTGTCGCGGTTTCTGCTGATTAATCCCTTATCAAGAAGTTCCTGAACATGCTCATAAGCTGTAGACCCCCTCAGTTCTTTTAAATCGGACTGTCTGATAGGTTCTTTTAACGCAATAACCGAAAGTGTCCTCAACACTGCCGGTTTTAATTCAACCGGACAAAGCTTTTCCACGATATCCATGTGTTCTTCTTTAACCTGGAGTATGTATCCGTTTTCGTCGTCGATTTCCAACGCTCCGTCACGTGAAGCATAGTCCATAATTAATTCTAACATGGCTTCTTCTACTTTATCCACATCTTCTTCATTCAAAATTTCAGCTATATCTTTTATGGAAAGAGCCTGCGCCGTTGTGAATAAAACAGCCTCAATCCGCGCTTTCAACTGTTCCATGTCCACCTCTTACAACGTACAAATCAGAATAAAATTCTTCCTGAACAAGTTCGTAATCCGTTTCAGCCGAAAGAAATAATAAAGCGATATATGCGCTTATTTTATCCATTCCAAGAAGCGTAAGTTCATTTAATTCGATTCTGTCTTCACGTTCAAAAATCTGCCCTAAATTTTCTTTGAGTCTTAAAACACAATCTTCAATGTATTCCTCATGTGCAAGGTTAATAATATCATCAGGTGTAAACCTTGCATACGAACGAACTCTGTTTTTTGCTCGTTCGTGAGCCTGTTTCAAAGACTGTTTTTTCTCTAATTTTTCATAAAATTCCAACTGGCGGATTAAATCTCTCAGTGTAACTACTCGGTTTCTGTTGAGTCTCACGCTTGTACGTCTTTGCAATACATCATCTATTGTCATAGCGTTGGCCGTAGGAATATAATCTTCTTCAGGGTACTCCACAATAAAACCGTCGTCATCGTATTCGAGATTATTTTCGGGTTCATCCTGAAATTGAAGTACATCAACCCCGTCTAACACGCGTGATTTCATATTTAAAAGTACTGAAGCAAACAAAAGAGTTCTGCCTGTGAGGCGAAGGTTTTGAGACTTCATTTCGCAAAGGTGAGCCAGATATTTGTCGGTAATATCAACAATGTTAATATTCCACGGATCGATTTTACCTGCCTTTGCCATGTTCACAAGGAATCCTATACCCTCATTATCAACATGTTTTTCAATTTCAGGTAAATCTATTTGGTTATAACTTAATACTGCTGCTTCAGTGCTCATTAATCTCTTAATTTAACTCCCGTTACTCTTGTGATACCTTTTTCTTTTTGAGTTACACCAATTGTCCTATTAGCTGATTCTATCATAGGTTTTCTATGGCTGACTACTATAAATTGCGTATCTTTTGACTGGTTCTGCACCATCTGGGCGATACGCTCAACATTCATTGTGTCCAGACTTGCATCAACCTCGTCAAAAGCATAAAATGGCGACGGCATATAACGCTGGATTGCAAATACAAAAGCTAAAGCTGTTAATGCTTTTTCCCCGCCAGACATACTTTCCAGACGCTGTAATTTCTTATCTCTAGGCTGAGCCTCTATTGTAAGACCGCCGTTGAGAGGATCGTCAGGAAATTCAAGTTTTAATTCGCCTTCACCTTCGGATAACTGATGGAACACGGCTTTAAAGTTTTCATTTATGTTGTTAAACGTTTTCATAAATGTTTCTTTTTTTAACTGTTCGTAGCCGTGCATTCTGTCTAAGATTTCTTTACGCTCTTTAGAGAGGACTTCAATCTGTTCTTTAATCTCTGTCTGGCGGGCAAGCTTTTCATCATAAGTTGTGATTGCACGCATATTCACATCACCAAGTTCCTGCATTTTCTTATCCAGACGCTGAATTTTTGAAGTTATTTCATCAATTGACATTTCTACAGGTTCAAGCTTGTTAATCTCAATCCCTGAATCTTCAAGCTCTTTTTTGGCATTGTCCAACTGAGGTTCAAGTTCGCGGCGGCGTGCTTTGAATGATTCAATCTGTTCACCGATTCTTTCAATGTCGCTCATTCTGATGTGTTTTTGTTTTTCCATTTCAATGAGTTCATTATTTATCTCGTCGCGCTGCTTCAACAGCTCGCCGAGTTTTTCTTCGATTACGGCGATTTCTTCTTTCAGAACCTCTGTTTTTTTATTTAATTCATCTATTTCTTTTTTGAATAATTCTTTGTCCTGTTCAAGTTTAACGTTTGCCTCATTTTTGGCTGTAATTTCTTCTTCTTTTGTGTTGATTAAGCTTAAATTGAAGGCTATTTCACGCTCGAACTCACTTTTATCATTATGTGCCTGCATTAATTGCGCTTCAAGGCGTTTAATTTCATGCTCAACGCCTTCTGTTTTTTCTTTTAAGTCTTTTAAATCCTGATCATTAATGAGCTTTTCAATTTCTTCGATTTGTTCTTTAATTTCCAGGATTTTGTCGTAAACTTCGACATTTTTTTCTTCGAGTTTGTCGAGCTTTTTATTTAAAGTCTCAATTTGCGGCTCAGCATTTTTGATGAAATTCTCTTTTTCTTTTAAGACATTTTCACTGTTTTCGTAATTACGCTGCATGTTGTCGAGTTCGACTTTAGCTTTGGAATGTTCGCTAACAGCGTCGGAATAGTTCTGTCTGATTGTTTGAAGTTTAGTTTCAAGTGTTGATTTTTTATTTTCGAGAGAAGCAAGTTTTTGCTCAAGTTCTTTAACTTTTCCTTTAAATTCTTCAAGCTCGGCGTCATCATTTTGAGAGAAGCTTAAACCGCTTTTTCTCATTGAACCGCCCGTAATCGCACCTGATTTTTCAAACAATTCGCCTGCAAGCGTAACCATTCTGTAGCGGCCGATTAATTTTTTAGCGCATTCCATGTCCTCAACAACAATTGTATCGCCTACTGCGTAATAAAATGCATTAATATATTCATCATCAAAATCCACAAGGTTAATTGCAAAGTCAATTACGCCCTTATCTTTTGGAAGCGAAAGTCGTGTCGGAGCTTTTTGAACCTTATTTAACGGAATAAAAGTTGTTCTGCCTCCGCCTGAGGATTTTAAAAGTTCAATCGCAACCGAAGCAACGTGCTCATCATCTACAACAATGTGAGCCATTCTTCCGCCGAATGCAACTTCCATTGCTGTAGAATATTCTTTATCAACAGTACCAAGCTTAACCAGCGGAGCGTGAACCCCGCGGAGTTTTGCGTTCATTACAGTATCAATGGCGTTACCCATGCTTGCCTGAGCCATTTGTTTTGTGGCTTCCATGCGCGAGAGTTTGTTATACGCCATACGAATATTGTAATTCAAGTCGTTTATTTCGTTATTTGTTCTGTCCAAATCCTGTAGAGTGTTCTGCTGGATTGATTTAAAATCCTGCAATTCTTTAGAAAGTTCTACTACCTGTTCTTTTTTAAGATCAAAGTTTGAGGTGAAATTTGTTTTTAGTTCTTCCAGTTCAGCAAGTTTTGTCTTGGCCTGTGCAAGCTGTTCTGTCAAATTTTTTAATTCGTTTTCGAGCGGAAGTTTTTCTTTAATAAGATTATTTTCTTTATCCTGAAGATTCTCAAGTTCTTTTCTTAGCGAGTTTCGTCTTTCAATATGCTGTTCTGCCGTGCTGTTCAAACCTGTCATATCTTCAAGAATTTTTTTCAGTTCGTTGCGTTTTGCAACTATATCGAGTTCGATTTTTGCAATATTTTCTTCTTTTAGCTTTATATTTAATTTAGTATTTTCTATTTTTTGTTTAAAGTTTTCAATACCGTTTTTTGCATTTTCTACGGTTTTCATGTTTTCAAGAATTTGTTTATCTGCGAAATTAAGCGCATTGTGCTTGCGGTCAATTTCACCTTTCAAAGCTTCTTCCTGACGTTTAAGCTCAAGCTGCTGAGCTTCGCCTTTTTCTTTTACAAGGTCTGATATTTCCTGATATTTTGATTTTATCAGAGTGAGACGTTCATCTAAATCTTTGTTTTTAACTTCTTCTTCTTTTTTCTTTTTGGTGAACTCAAGAATATTTGTGTGTGCCTGTTCAAGATTTCGCTTCAGGTCAAAGAAACGAACTTTTGTAATCTGGCTTTCAAGTCCTGTTTTTTCTTCACGTAATTTTTGATATTTAATAGCGACTTCACGTTCTTCTTTTAACTGTTCGAGCATGGCATCAATTTCCGTTAAAATTACAGAAGAACGTTCAACCCGCTGTTCAACGTCAGCAAGTTCATTTGTAGCCTGATCTATTCTTCGGTCGAAGTCTGCAATTCCTGCGATTTCGTCGATAATTTTACGTCTGTTTTTAGGCGTGCAGTTTGTAATTCCCTGAACATCGCCCTGCATCATAACGTTGTAGCTGTTAGGAGTTACGTTGTATTTTTCTAGAATCGCATGGACATTTGTTAAGGTTGTTACGCTGTCGTTAAGATAATATGTACTTGCATACCCCTGGGAAGATTTTCTGATACGTCTTGCAATACTCAAATCCTGTCCGTCTTCCATTTCTCCGAATGTAACTTTAACAAAGGCCTCATTTCTTTTTGTATATGTAGAGATAAAGTGTGACAAATTTTCAGCACGCAGCTCGCTGGCATTGGCTAAACCGAGTGCAAACAGGACGCTGTCTATGATATTACTTTTGCCTGAGCCGTTAGGGCCTGACACAGTAGTGAATCCTTTCAACAAAGGAATTTCCGAACGGTTGGCAAATGATTTAAAATTATCTATCTCTAATTGTTTTATGTACATAATTATCCCTAGTCTTATATCTATTAGACTATACTTATAAATAATTGTCAAAATGTTAAAAGCTTCTTAATATAATCTTTCGGAAGGTTTTTTGAGGGTTGGGAAATATAAAAATTTCAATAATTTTTATTTTATGAAGAAATTACTTTTAATGCTGAGTTTAATATGTGTGCCTGTAATGGCAAGTGATTACAGTGTTTACAGACCTGATAATTTTAAATATTCTCCTGACAGCGGTGAGATGACTTTATTCATTCTTGATTTTTCCAACAGCATGACGGAATATCTTGAAGGTGTGAGCAAGCTTGATTTAATGCTAGATACGATGCGGCAAATTTTGCCGTCTATAGACCCGAACAGCAGGGTAGGCTTGAGAGTCTACGGTCATAAGATGGGTTTTACACCTATTGAAGCTTGCAGGGCTTCTGCTCTGGTTGTACCTGTTACACGTTCAAACAGCGTTAATATAATGAATTCTCTGGCCTCAGTTAAACCGCGCGGAATGACTCCTATTACATTTTCACTAAAAGAAGCTGTAAAAAATGATTTTATCGGGTTTACAGGGAAAAAGCATATTATTCTGCTCACTGACGGAGGGGAAAATTGCGATGAAAGTCCGTGTAAATACGTTATGGAACTGATTAAAGTCAGAAAAGATATTTCAATTGATGTTATAGCATTTAATATTGATAATCCGGACGATTTAGACCAGTTAGAATGCACCGCGCTCGTGACAAGCGGGAAATTTTATACAGCAAACACGGCCGCAGAACTCGCAAAAAGTTTAAATAACTCGCTAAATGTTCACAAAGAAGTAGAAGCAAAAATAATTCCAAATCCTTAATTACATGTCCCTCGTACGACGGTGTTGAGCCGACGAAGTAGGCGACACTAGATTAGCTAAAATTTAATTGGATAGTCTTCTGGAATACTCCAATTATGATATTGTATAAGTGCGGTGCAATAGTCTGCCTGTTGGCCGCTGTAGTGTTTTTTATTGTTACATCCAAAGTTGGTGTCTGTATATAAAGTTTCTTCTGTACCGTCCCAAGCGTGCTTATATGGTTCAAACTTTTTGCCTATGTGGAATTTTGCTTCCACTGCGGTCTGCGCACCTAAATCGTCATTAAATCTGAAAGAAAATACATCTTTTCCATAAATCAAACTTTCAGGGTCATTTTTATATCTTTTGTTATCAATAAAGAAGTTGTAATCACGCCCTTGCCTAAAACATTTAAGCAGGCTTCCATCAGCAAAGTATAATAAAATTCCATTGTCATTAGCCTCACCAAGTTCTTCAATTTTTGTAACTTTCAGATACCCCTTATAGTATTTATTATAAAAATCAATCGGATCTAACGTGTTTTCCCAGTATAGCGTTGAACCGTTATCAACCATAGAACGGGTTATCGCCTGATTCATGACGGAATATACACGTTTGAGTTTTGTCAAAACCACTTGTTCTCTGTATTTTGATAATACTGTCGGCAGCGTCATTGCCGCAACAATACCTATAATTCCAAGTGTGATTAGAACCTCTGCAAGCGTAAATGCTTTATTAAAGTTTTTCATACTTACTCCTTCATATTTATAAAAATATAATTTTAATAATAAAAACATACTTTTAATAATGAAACAATTATTTAATTTTGTCAATAT